>Ga0209118_1001350_pt1 | contig 11557 bp, 7 predicted proteins | sample BlaSpr_A8_Ref_M1_FD_187988 | JGI IMG/M metagenome (GOLD analysis project Ga0209118, IMG submission 187988) | Forest soil microbial communities from Thunder Bay, Ontario, Canada - Black Spruce, Ontario site 2_A8_Ref_M1 (SPAdes) (version 2) | ecosystem: Environmental > Terrestrial > Soil > Boreal...
CCGACACCGACCACGCTGGGCTTCGCGGCTACCGGCTACAGCCAGGCCGAGACCGGTGGCAAGGTCACCATCGTCGTGCTCCGTTCCGGAGGCAGCAACGGCATGGTCACGGTGGACTATGCGACCAGCGATGGCTCGGCGCTCGCCGGCAAGCACTACATGCCGGCTTCCGGGACCTTGAGCTGGGCGGACGGGGACCTGTCACAGAAGAGCTTCGACGTACCGGTGCTCGACGACGGCGTCCAAGACGGGACCCACACCGTCAACCTGATGCTTTCCAACCCTACGGGCGGCGCCACCTTGGGCCAAGCGACTGCGGTCTTGTCGATCACCGATAACGATCACCCGGTGACACCTCCGCCCTGCGTTGCCGACGCCACCACGCTCTGCTTGGGCGGGCGCTTCAAGACCTCGGTCGAGTGGCGGACGGCCACGATGAGCGGCGTGGGGACTGCCGTGCCGCTGCCTGACCATGCAGGGTCGGGGCTCTTCTATTTCTTCGGGCCCGACAATATCGAGCTGCTGATCAAGGTGATCAATGGCTGCGCGCTGGACCACGCCTGGTGGGTCTTCCTTTCCGCCACCACCAACGTGCAGTTCACGGTCACGGTGTTCGACGCCACGAGCGGCAAGACCCAGGTCTATTCCAACCCGCTCAACCAGATGGCCGTGCCGGTGCAGGATACCAAGGCCTTCGCCACCTGCCCCTGAGCAGCTGGCTGGGCGCGGTGCTCGGCCGCGGCCGGCATCGCTGGCGCCTGCTACAGCCCGGGAACGCCGGGCTTGGATCCGCCGCGCAATCAGGGCTCGTCCAGGCCATCGCCACCCACACCGTGTAGGCTTGGGCAGGGCCTGCGTCGAAGCCTGCGATTAGCGCGCTGTGGCCGGAGACGGCCACGATCATGCCGAAGTCGAGACTCGGCCCCTTCGCCGCGGCCACTGGACGGCGCCAGGCGCCGGCGGCAGCCCATCTCTCGACCGGCTCGGCCAGCCCGGCGGCCCGCACCCGCCCGCGCCGCCTTGAAACCTTTCCCACCTGTCCGGCGTACTTCCCCTTGACATTCGACAAGAGGGGGCAGAGGATCACCCCATTGTCGATTGCCTAGAGGAGATGAGAACGATGGCGAAGGAGAAGGAAGACCTGCTGCAAGGCACCCTCGACCTGCTGATCCTGCGCACGCTGGCGATCGAGCCGCAGCACGGCTGGGGCATCGCGCAGCGCATCGAACAGATCTCGCGCGACGTCCTGTCGGTGACCCAGGGCTCGCTCTATCCGGCGCTCTACCGGCTCGAGGAGCAGGGCTCGATCGCCGCCGAATGGGGACTCTCGGAGAACAACCGCCGCGCCAAGTTCTACCGCTTGACGCGGGCCGGCAAGCGCCAGCTCGAGCGCGAGACGGAGAGCTGGGAGCGCTTCGCCGCCGCCGTCGCCCGCGTGCTGCGGACGGCCTGAAGGAGAATCGACGATGTCCACCATCCGCCGCTCGATCGCAGCCGTCAGGGGACTGTTCCAGCGCCGCCGCCTGGAGGCCGACCTCGACGAGGAGCTGCGCTTCCATCTCGCCATGGAGGCCGAGGCGCAAGTGAGCCGCGGGGCCTCGCGCGAAGAAGCGGAGCGCCGCGCCAAGTTGAAGCTGGGCGGGCTCGAGCCGACCAAGGAGGCGGCGCGCTCGGCGCGCGGCTACCGCCGGCTCGAGTCGCTGGGCCAGGACGTGCGCTTCGCGTTCCGCTTGCTGCGCCGCAACCCGGGCTACGCCGGCGCGGTGGTGGCGGCGCTCGCCCTGGGCATCGGCGCCAACACGGCGATTTTCAGCGTGGTGCGGGGCGTCCTGCTGCGCGAGCTGCCCTACCAGCAGCCCGGCCGGCTGGTCGTGCTCCACCAGCACAAACCGCTCGCCCCCGAGGAGGATCAGGGCTTCTCGGTGCCAGACCTCGAGGACCTGCGGCGGCGCAACCATTCCTTCTCGGGTTTTGCCGAGTACCACTCGATGTGGTTCAACCTGCTCGGACACGCCGAGCCCGAACGGGTGCAGACTGGCGTCGTCTCGGCCAACTTCTTCAGCGTGCTCGGCACCAGGGCGATCCTCGGCCGCACCTTCTCACCCGACGACGACAAGCCCGGCGCCCAGCCGGTACTGGTCTTCAGCTACGCCTACTGGCAACGCTCCTGGGGCGGCGATCCGGCGGTCCTCGGCAAGACGCTGCAGATGAACGACCATCCGCACCGGGTGATCGGCGTCCTGCCGCCGGTGCCGCAGTATCCGAACGACAACGACCTCTGGATGCCGACGTCGGCGTGCCCCTTCCGCTCCACCCCGCAGACGATCGCCGCACGCCAGGGCCGCGGCTACAACGTCTTTGGCCGCCTGCGGCCGGGCGCGACGCTCCCGCAGGCGCGGCAGGACCTGGACACGATCAACCATGCCCTGCTCGCCGAGTATCCGGGCGACTATCCGACTGGCGGCTACCGGATCGACGCTATCCCGCTGCTGACCGAGCTCACGGCACGCGCACGGCCGACGCTCCTGCTGCTGCTCGCGACCGTCCTGCTCGTGCTGTTCATCGTCTGCGCCAACGTCGCCAACCTGCAGCTCGCGCGGCTCAGCAGCCGTGGCGACGAGCTCGGGCTGCGCACCGCGCTCGGCGCCGGCCGCGGCCGGCTGCTGCGCCAGCTCCTCACCGAGAGCGTGATCCTGGCTCTCCTCGGCGCGGCCCTGGGCGTCGGCGTCGCCGCCGCGCTGCTCGAGGGCCTGGTGGCCTTCGCGGCGCGTTTCACCGCCCGCACCGGCGACATCGCGCTCGACGGCTGGGTGCTCGCCTTCACCATCGCCGTCGCGATCGGCGCCGGGCTGCTCTCCGGCACGCTGCCGGCGCTGACCGCGAGCCGCGCCATCTCCGACGCGATGGCCGCTGGCGGCAGGGGCGGCACCGGCGGGCCGGGGCAAGCCGGCAGCTCGCGCCTGCGCGCCATCCTCGCCGGCGTCCAGGTCGCGGTGTCGTTCCTGCTCCTGGTCAGCGCCGGTCTCACCCTGCGCAGCATCTGGAAGCTGCAGGCGGTCGACGCCGGCTTCAATGCGGAGAACGTCCTCGCCCTGCAGATCGACCTCGACTGGGCGCACTACAAGACCAAGCCGCAGCGCCGCGCCTTCCACCACGCGCTGCTCGAGAAGGCCCATGCCCTGCCCGGCGTCGCCGCCGCCGCCTATTCCTCGAACTATCCGCTGGACGGCCTCGGCCGCGGCACCGTCGGGCTCCACGTCGAGGGCCGCGACGTCGCCGGCGCCAACCTTCCCCAGGCTGGTTTCCGCATTGCCTCGGCCGACGTCTTCAAGACCCTGGGCATTCGCATCGAGCGCGGCCGCGGCTTCGCGGACACCGACCGGGACGGCGCCCCGCCCGTCGCCGTCCTCGGCCACGCCCTGGCGAGCCGCCTGTTCGGCTCGGAGGACCCGCTTGGCCGGCGCCTCCGGCTCAGCTGGGACGAGAAAACCGACTGGCGCACCGTCATCGGAGTCATCGCCGACGTGCGCGACCTGGCGCTCGATCAGGACCCCGGCGGCGCGATCTGGGTGGCGCTCGATCAGTACCCGGCCCTCGCCGGCAGCCTGCTGCTGCGCTCGCAGCGCGATCCGCAGGACCTGACCGCCGTGGCGCGCACGCTGGTGCGCGACATCGATCCCCGCCAGCCAGTGGGGAAGGTCGAGACCCTCGAGACCGCCCGTTCGGCTGCCCTCGCGGCGCCGCGCCTGACGACGCTCCTGCTGTCCGCCTTCGCCGCCCTGGCGCTCGCCGTGACGGTGATCGGTCTAGGCGGCGTGGTGGCCTTCGGGGTCGTCCGGCGCACCCGCGAGATCGGCATCCGCATGGCGCTCGGCGCCGATCGCGGCGCGATCCTGGCCGCGGTCCTGCGCGAAGGGCTGGCGGCGGTCGGCGCCGGCGTCGTCGTCGGCGCCGTGGCGGCGCTGCTGCTCGCGCGCGTCGTCGCGCGGCTGCTCTTCGGCGTGCCGCCGACCGATCCCATCACCTACCTCGTCGTGGCCCTGCTGCTGGTCGCGGTCGCCGCGTGCGCCTGCCTGGTGCCGGCCCGCCGCGCGACCACCGTGCAGCCGTCGCTAGCGCTGCGCGCGCTCTGAGGCGGCGGCGGCACGGATGGCCGGACCGCACGAGAGCCGATCGAGCCTGAACCAAGAGAGGACAGACATCATGAAGAGAAGAGAGCTGCTGCAAGGAGCCGCCGCATTGGGCTTCATCGCCGCCATCCCATCGGCCGCCGGCAAGCTGTTCGCGAGCTCAGCCGCGGCCGCGGCACCCACGAAGGCGAAGGTCAAGACCGCGCCGGACAGGCCCAATCCCCTTGCCCCTCCCGCTCACGGCAGCATCCCCGTCGCCTTCCTGCTGTCCGACGACGCGGTGGTCATCGACTTCTGCGGACCCTGGGAGGTCTTCCAGGACGTCAACATCGCCGGCCGCCACGAGCCCGCTTTCCAGCTCTACACCGTCGCCGAGACGACCAAGCCGATCCGCGCCAGCGCCGGCCTGAGGATCGTTCCCGACTACACCCTGGCGACCGCCCCCGCGCCGAAGGTCATCGTCATCCCGGCGCAGAGCGACCCGAGTGAGGCCGTGCTGGCATGGATTCGCAAGGCGTCCAAGAGCACCGACGTCACCATGTCGGTCTGCACCGGCGCCTTCGTGCTGGCCAGGACCGGCCTGCTGGCGGGCAAGGCGGCCACCACGCATCATCACGGCTACCGCACCTTCGCCATGGAGTTCCCGGACGTCAACCTGAAGCGGGGCGCCCGCTTCGTCGAGGACGGCAACCTCGCCTCGGCGGGCGGCCTCTCCTCCGGCATCGATCTCGCGCTGCGCGTCGTCGAGCGCTACTACGGCCGCGAGATCGCCGCCAAGACCGCCGACCACATGGAGTACCAGGGACACGGCTGGCTGGACCCGAACGCGAATGCGGCCTACGCGATGGCGCCGGCCTCGACGGACGCCCACCCGCTCTGTCCGGTCTGCTGGATGGACGCCGACAAGGCGACGGCGCCGAAGTCCGTCTATCAAGGCAAGACCTACTACTTCTGCATGCAGGGACACAAGGACCTGTTCGACGCAAGTCCCGCCAGGTACCTCGCGACCACCTGAGGCGCCGATCGCGGTGCGCCCGTCCCTGGCCCGGGAGAGTCCGGCGCATTCGATCGCCTCGGAGCCTTCGACGGCGAGCAGATCGTCCTCTATGGCGCGGCGCCTGGACCAAGTAGTGGCGATGCACGAGGACGCGCCCCGCTTCCTCGAGATGCCTGCGCGTCGCCGCCAGGAGGATGGCAAAGAACGCCTGATGATGGAGCTGCGGCTGACCCGCAAGAGCGCGCGGGCTGCGGCGCTCGCGCGGCCCTGAGCCGGTCCCGGCCAGCGCCGCAACGAGCCCCGTCCTCCGGCCTGGCCCGGGTTCTACTCGCGCCTGGCCTCTATGCATATTTTTCGATATTGCCATACAGTAGTTGCAACGACCCAGGCAGCTCCTGTATCGTCATCCAAGAATCCGACCTCGCCTCAGGTGTACATGCATTTCATTCATCTCGCCACGGGCCGCTGATTCCCGGCCGGCGGAAGCTGGTGGCCATCAACTCGTCGCCTGCCTGAACGGTGCAAGGAGGATCGCATGCTTCGTCGAGTCTTCAATGTAACGCTGCTCTCGTGGTGTTTCGCCGCAGCCCTGATGGCGCAGGGGAACGGCAAGCTTCAGCTCCATTTCATGGACGTCGGTCAAGGAGACAGCGCAGTTCTCATCTCTCCGCAAGGGACTGTCGTTCTGTTCGACGTGGGCGAGGACCTGAAGAAGAAGGACTGCACCAGGCCGCTTGCCTATCTCGATCAGCTCGGCGTCAGCAAGATCGACTATCTCTTCGTCAGCCACTATCACTTCGACCATATTGGCTGCATCCCTCAGGTTCTCCAACGGTTTCCACTGCAGCATGACGCCATCGATCGCGGGGACAAATACCCAGGCGCCACCTTCGCGCGCTACGTTGGCGCCGTCTCCGTCCATCGAAAGACAGGTCAGGAAGGCCAGACCCTCCAGCTCGACGAGAACTCTGGTACCCCGGTCACGATCAAGGTGGTCGCGGTCAATGGCGCTGGCATCAAGACAAGCAACGAAAACGACCTGAGCTTGGCGGCGACAGTCTCGTTCGGCCGTTTCCGGGCGGAGATCGGCGGCGATTTGAGCGGCGACAACGCCAACCAATATCAAGATATCGAGACGCCCGTGGCGCCGAAGGTCGGCCACATCGATGTTTACAAAGTCCACCATCATTGCAGCTCGCATAGCACCAACGATGCCTGGCTGCAGCAGACGACGCCGATTATCGGCATCGTGTCCGCCGGGGATGGGAACGACTACGGTCATCCCACGGCGGACTGTCTCGAGCGCCTTCACAAGCAGGGAGTCAAGACATACTGGACCGAGCACGGAAATGGCGGGGACCCCGAACCTGGCTTGGACTTGGTCGGCGGCAATATCGTCGTCCAAGTCGATCCTGGTGCCACGACGTTCTCCGTGAGCTCGGGTGCCGGCCCGGCCCAGAAGTTCGCGATCGGCAGCGCAGCCATGCCACAGCCGGATAATCCAGTGGCACAGCCAACCGCACTTCCGACGTACGCCTGGAGCGTGAAATCGCACTTGTACCACTATGCAAACTGCGACTACGTCAAGAGCATCAACCCGGAGAATCTCCAGACAGGAAGCACTCCACCGGAGAACAAGACTTTGCACCAGAGTTGCCCTTCGATAAGGCAGCAGTAGGTCGAGACGATCGCGTAAAAGGAGGGAGAGCGCCCATGCGAGGGGCGCTCTGCGGCACCTTGCCGACGATCGGCTGGTTGTCGTTGAACAGCCTGCCGAACCGCCTGTTCGGCTCGCAGGACCGATTGGCAGTGAGCGGCGCGCGGTAGGAATCGATCGTTTTTTCTTTCCACCGACTCGCCGAAATTAAAAGTTAAGACACTACAGATCAATTGTAAACGTTGCCCCGGATCTGACGGGTGTGATATAAGATGTGTCTCTCGACAAAGGAGATCACATGAGGCGCATGCATCTGCTGTTTGCGGTCGTGCTGGGTGTGGGTGTCGCTCTGGGGGTGGTGGGCAGCCGGACGCTGATCGCCCAGGATTCGTCGAAGAATGGGACGATCCTGCAACGGATGACGCTGTCGGGCGCCAAGGGAACGGAAGCCATCCTGGTGCTGCGCGAGCTGCCGCCCGGCGCGGCGAGCGGCAACCACACTCAGGCCGGCAACGAGATCGTGTACATCCTGGACGGCTCGGTCACCCTGGAGGTCAAGGGGAAGCCGCCGGTGACGCTGAAAGCCGGGGAGGCGTTCCACACCGGGCCCGGAGAGGTGCACAACGTGAAGAACGCCAGCGCCACCGCGCCCGGCAAGGCGCTCGCCTTCTACGTCGCCAAGGTAGGCACCCCCATCGAAGGTCTCTCCGTGCCGGTGAAGCCGAAGAAGTAGGCGAAGAAGTAGGGCAGGGAGGGCCTCGAAGCGCCGGAGGGCGGTCCCTCCGGCGCCAGCGCTCAGACCCCGAAGTACCGCGCGTCCGGGTGGTGCAGCACCAGCGCCGAGACGCTGGCCTCGGGGTCCATCATGTCGCCCTCGGTCAGCTCGACGCCGATGTCCTCGGGGCGGAGGACCGCGAAGAGCTGGCGCTGGAAGGCGAGGTCCGGACAGGCCGGGTAGCCGAAGCTGTAGCGCTTGCCGCGGTAGCGCGCGGAGAGCGTCTCCTGCAGGGTCATCTCCGGCGGGTCCGGGAAGCCCCAGCGGCGGCGCAGGCAGGCGTGCAGGTATTCGGCGGCGGCCTCCGCGGTCTCGAGCGCGAGAGCGGCGAAGGCATGGCTCTTCAAGTACTCGCCGCGGCGCTTCCACTCCTCCACGCGCTCGCGCACGCCGGCGCCGGCGGTGGTCACGAACAGCGCCAGGTGATCGCCGGGGAGCACGTAGTCGGCCAGGCACAGTCCGCCTTCGCGGCCCTGGCGCGGAAAGTCCCAGGCCGCCACCGGGCGCCCGGTCTCGGGATCGGTCAGGGTGACGCGGTCGCCCGCCGCAGCGGCCGGCAGGAAGCGCCAGACCGCCCGCGCCGCGAGCCCGCCGGCGCGCGCCTCGTCCTGCAGGTCGGCGATCACCGCCTTGAGCTTCAGCAGCTTCGGATCGCCCTGCTCCTCGAGCTGGCGCACCGCGCCCTTGATCCCCAGGTGCTTGCCGTAGACCATCTGCGGGTTCAGGTACTTCCAGACCTGGTCGAGGTCCAGCTCGGCGGTGTGGCGGTCGAGGTCCGGCGGCGACGGCGGCGGCAAGTCGCGGCGCACCGCGTCGCGCGCCAGTGCCGCGGGGCCGCCCACCGCCGCTCCGGCGCTGGCGCCGCCGCCGTCGGCCGCGGCGTCGTCGCGCAGCAGCACGGCGACCTCCTCGGCCAGGCGCGGCCGCTGCCGCGGATCGGTCAGGCGCTCGACCAGCGACAGGCCGTGCATCGCATCCTTGGCGTAGGTGCAGAGCGCCCCGTAGGCAGGCGCGATCTTGCGGTGCGTGAAGCGCCGGGTGAGCGCCGCGCCGCCGACCAGCAGCGGCGTCTCGATCCCCACCGCCGCCAGGTCGCCCGCCGTCACCACCATCTGCTGGGCGCTCTTGACCAGCAGCCCCGACAGCCCGATGACGTCGGGCTCGTGCTCCCGGACCGCCTGGATCAGCCGCTCGGAGGGCACCTTGATGCCCAGGTTGACGACCTTGAAGCCGTTGTTCGAGAGCACGATGTCGACCAGGTTCTTGCCGATGTCGTGCACGTCGCCCTTGACCGTCGCGAGCAGCACCTTGCCGCGGCCGTTGCCGTCGCCATCACCTGCCTTCGCCATGTGCGGCTCGAGGTATGACACCGCCGCCTTCATCACCTCGGCGCTCTGCAGCACCTCGGCGACGATCAGCTGGTTGTCGTTGAACAGCCTGCCGACCTCGGCCATCCCTTGCATCAGCGGGCCGTTGATGATGTCGAGCGGCGTCGGATAGGCGGCGTCCGCCAGCACCGTGTCGAGGTCCGCCTCGAGCCCTTCCTTGGAGCCTTCGACCACCGCCCGGGCCAGCCGCTCGGCAACCGGCAGGTCCGCCCGCGCCGGCCGGCCGCCATCCGCGCCGGCGCCCGCGCGGCCCCGGAACCAGGCGGTGAAGGTCTCCACCGCCCGGCCGCCTGACTCGACGTCGCCGATCGCCAGGAAGATCAGCTCCTCGGCCAGGGCGCGCTCGGCCTCCGGGACGTCGGCGTAGCGCGCCAGCCCCTCGGTGTTGACGATCGCCGCGTCCAGGCCGGCCTTGGTGCAGTGATAGAGGAAAACCGAGTTGAGCACCTCGCGGCCGGCAGCCGGCAGGCCGAAGCTGACGTTGGAGACGCCGAGGATCGTCTTGGTGTCGGGGAACAGCTCCTTGACGCCGCGCACGCCCTCGATGGTCTGCGCCGCCGATCCCAGGTAGGCCTGGTCGCCGGTGCCGCAGGGAAAGACCAGGGCGTCCCACCAGATGTCCTCGGGCGGCACCCCCATCTCCTCGACCAGGATCTGGTAGCTGCGGCGGGCGACCTCGAGCTTGCGCTCGACGGTGACCGCCATCCCCTTCTCGTCGATCAGTCCCACCACCATCGCCGCGCCGTAGCGGCGCGCCAGCGGCACCACGCGCTCGAAACGCACCCGGCCGTCCTCGAGGTTGATCGAGTTGAGCACCGCCTTGCCCTGGCAGTAGCTGAGCGCCCGCTCCATCACCGCGGCGTCGGTCGAGTCGATCATCAGCGGCACCTTGACCAGCCGCACCAGGCGATCGAGGAACGCCTCCATGTCGGCAGTCTCGTCGCGGTCGGGGTCCTGCAGGCAGACGTCCAGCACCTGCGCCGAGGCGCGCACCTGCGCCCGTCCCACCTCCGCCGCCGCCTCGTGGGCGCCGTCCTGGATGAGGCGCTTGAACTTGCGGCTGCCGAGCACGTTGGTGCGCTCGCCTACCAGCAGCGGCCGGTTGGAGGGGTCGAGCTCGACCGCCTCGAGCCCCGAGATCAGGCTGCGGTGGTGGCGCGGCACGCGGCGCGGCGGCCGGCCGGCGGCGGCGCCGGCCAGCGCCGCGACGTGGGCGGGCGTGGTGCCGCAGCAGCCGCCCACCAGGTTGAGCCAGCCGGCGTCGAGGAAGCGCCCGATGACGCGCACGAAGTCCTCGGGAGTCTCCTCGTAGCGCCCGTCCTCGTTGGGCAGGCCGGCATTGGGCACCACCGCGACGCGGGTGTGCGCCAGCTCCGAGAGGGTGCGCACGTGATCGGCCATCAGCTCGGGGCCGGTGGCGCAGTTGAGCCCGAGGTAGAGCAGATCGGCGTGCAGCAGCGCCACCGCCAGCGCCTCCGCGTCCTGGCCGCCGAGCATGGTGCCGGTCGGCTCGATGGTCGCCGACACCGCCACCGGCAGCCGCCAGCCGGCCTGCGCGCCGGCGCGCTCGATGCCGATCAGACCGGCCTTGATGTTGCGGGTGTCCTGGGCGGTCTCGAGCAGCAGGTAGTCGGCGCCGCCGGCCATCAGCCCGAGCGCCTGCACCCGGAAATGCTCCTCGAGCTCGGCGAAGGTGATGCCGCCGGTGACCGAGATGGCCTTGGTGGTCGGCCCCATCGAGCCGCAGACGAAGTGCCGGCGACCGGAGAGGTCGGAGAGGTCGTGCCGGGCGCAGGCGGCGCGGGCCAGCCGCGCCGCGGCGGCGTTGAGCTCGAAGGCCCGATCGGCAAGGCCGTACTCGGCGAGCACCAGCGGCGTGCCGCCGAACGAATTGGTCTCGACGACGTCGCAGCCGGCGGCGAGGTAGCTCTCGTGCACCCCGTCGACCACGTCCGGGCGGGTCGCGCAGAGGTTCTCGTTGCAGCCCTCGAGCTCCGGCCCGCCGAAGTCGTCGGCGGTGAGCTCGAAGCCCTGCAGGGCGGTGCCGGTGGCCCCGTCCAGCACCAGGATCCGCTCGGCCAGCGCCGCCGCGAGCGCCGCCGTGCGCTCCTCGAGGTCGGTGGGGCGCGGGGGGAAGGGGACGTCGAAGTGGAATTCGGTCAACTCGTCTCTCCAGCCGGCCAGCTGCGCCGTTCATGGCGGCGGGCAACAAAAAGACCCGCCTCGGTAGCATCACGAGAACGGGTCCTTGGTCAACGCCGACTGCCGGACACTTGGTTGTCGCTGTCGCGACCGCATCCTCGCACCCTGCGGTGATTGCAGGGGGTGCGAGAGGGCACCTTGGGTGTCCGCCCCAGGTTGCCGAGCCCGGCCTCGCGCCGGACCGCTCGTAATGCCGGGATTAAGTTACCACAGACCGGCCAGGAGTCCAAGCAGCCAGCCTTCTGGAATCCCCCCGGCCGGGCCGGCCCTTCCTCCGCCCCTACGGCCAACAACCTCATCGGCGCCGCTTAGGACCGGCGAAGAAATAACTTCCCTCTTCAGCTGGGTCTGAGCGTGTAGTTCCAGCTCGCGAGGGTCTCGTCCTTGGTGATGTGCAGCTGACTCATT
>Ga0209118_1001351_pt1 | contig 11554 bp, 10 predicted proteins | sample BlaSpr_A8_Ref_M1_FD_187988 | JGI IMG/M metagenome (GOLD analysis project Ga0209118, IMG submission 187988) | Forest soil microbial communities from Thunder Bay, Ontario, Canada - Black Spruce, Ontario site 2_A8_Ref_M1 (SPAdes) (version 2) | ecosystem: Environmental > Terrestrial > Soil > Boreal...
TCATCAGGCCGCGGATTTTCATCTCCACTTCCATTGAGGCCTCCCTGTTCTAGACGGCGTGTTCCCCCACCAGACTGTTTGGACCCGCCCCCGTCACGCGAACCTGCACGTAGGTTCCCAGAAGCTCGCTCTCTTGTGAAGCGAAATTTATCATGCGGTGCGAGGTGGTATACCCGGTCCACTGTTTCTCGCGCCGCGATTTTCCGCTGACCAGCACTTCAAATGTTTTGCCGGCCAGTTCCGCATTCCCGGCCGCCTGAATCTCCCGCTGCTTCTCCTGAACTGCGGCAAGCCGCCGGCCCTTCTCCTCTTCGGGAATCGCATCGTTCATCAAGAGGGACGGCGTATTCGGCCGCGGCGAATACTTGAACGCGAACAAACAGCTGTAGCGAACTTCCTCGAGCAGGCTGAGGGTTTCCTCGAAATCGGATTCCGTCTCGCCCGGAAAACCCACGATGATGTCCGTCGTGATGGCAATCGGCCGCTTCGCTTCGCGCATCATAGCGATCTTTTCCAGATACTCTTCGCGCGAATACGTCCGCTCCATTGTGCGCAGCACTCTCGACGAACCGGATTGCACCGGCAAGTGCACGTGGTCACAGATCTTCGGCTCCCGCTCGATGGCCTCCACAATATCGGGTGTGAAATCGCTGGGGTGCGAAGTTGTGAACCGCACGCGGCGAATTCCCTGCACTTCGGCCACTGCCAGCAGCAATTCCGAAAAACGCATTTTTCGTGCTGTCGGATCGGCGTAAGAGTTCACCGTTTGCCCGAGAAGCTGAACTTCCGAATAGCCGAGTTCCGCAAGCTGCCGTACTTCCCTGAGAATCGAATCGCTTGCGCGGCTGCGCTCGGGGCCGCGCGTGAACGGTACCACGCAGTACGAGCACGCTTTGTCGCAGCCTTCGATGATCGTCAGGTAGGCGCGCCAGGGATTGTCGCGGCGCGTCACTTCCGTTTCAAACGTTTCGTCCGTGTCCGTATCTAGCCCCGTGACGCGCTGATTGCCGGCTTCCAGTTGCGCGAGCATCTCCGGCAGCTTGCTGTAGCTCGCCGAACCACAGACCAGGCTCACCCACGGCGCCCGCTTAAAAATATCTTCGCCTTCCTGCTGTGCTACGCAGCCCAGCACTCCGATGATCTTGCCCTCACTCTGCTTCTCCCGGTATTCACCCAGACGCGAGAAAACTTTCTGCGCCGCTTTCTCGCGAATGCTGCAAGTGTTGTAAAGAATCATGGAAGCGGCTTCCGGCGTTTCCACTTGTTGGTAACCGCGCGAAAGCAGCAGGCCCGCGACCTTCTCCGAGTCGTGGTCATTCATCTGGCAGCCGAAGGTCTCGAGGAAAAATGTTCCGCGTTGCCCCGCGGCTACGCCACGGACTAGTTCCGGATCAGCCGCTTGGCCGGTCAGGCTTTCCAGCTCGATGTCAAACGGTTTACTCATGCCCAATTCGCAGTTTATCACAACTGCTTTGCCCCCAGGCCCCGCTTGTAGGCCGTCCTAAGCAACCATCCGTCCGTTGCCCGATAAGCAGCGAAATCACAATCTTAGGCATCCTACTGGTTGCGTGCTCTGCATGCGTGTGCTACGTTTCTTACGCCCAGAAAAATGTTGACCGCTGCGCGGTCATACATCATCTGCTCTCACTGAGGGGTATATCATTTTTCTGTTCACCGCGATTCTTGTAACTGATATCGGAAATATTCTTACCCAAACCGGCTGGGTCGCTCGCGCCGTTCTTCTGATTCTTCTCTCATTCTCGATCATTTCCTGGGCAATGATTCTCCAGAAGCTGGGCCTCTTCGGCCGCATCCGCCGCGAGAGTGACCAGTTCCTTCGCATTTTTCGCGCTACCCGTGGTGTAGCGAATCCGCAAGCCCTGGCAACGGCCGGCTCCCCGTTTTCTTCCGTCTATGCCGCGGGCTATCGCGAACTGCAGAGCCAGGTTGGCAGCGCCCCGGGCAATCCGCATCCTCCCAAGCTGAAAAGTTTGTCAGCTGTCACCGTCAGCATGCAACTGGCCTCCGCCGATGAAGTGCGCCGCGTCGAAAAGGGCATGTCCTGGCTCGCGACAACCGGCTCTGTCACGCCCTTCATAGGTCTGTTCGGAACCGTTTGGGGCATCATCGACGCGTTCTCCGGCCTGGGCAGCGCCGGTGCTGCCAGCTTGCGCGCCGTCGCTCCTGGCATTGCCGAAGCGCTCGTAACTACCGCCGCGGGTCTTTTCGCAGCCATTCCAGCGGTGATTTTCTACAATCAGTTTTTGCAGAATATTCGCGATCTCGCCCAACGGCTGGACACCTTTGCTCTGGAATTCACGGCGCAGGTCGAGAAAACGTTTGATTAGAATTTCGCGGCCGTCCCTATCTGGCCGCAACCATGGAATCGGGAAAGATGCCGCAACTCTCCAAATCGACGCAGACTTCGCTCTCCGACATCAACATGGTCCCCTTTGTGGACGTGGTTCTCGTGCTGCTCATCATCTTCATGATCACCGCCCCGATTCTCCAGTCGGGTATCGAAGTCGACGTCCCGAAGACGCGAACGGTCAAGGAAATCAACCAGGAGCGTCTGGTCGTCACCGTGGACAAAGCCCAGCGCATCTATCTCGGCAATGAGCCCATCAACATCCATCAACTTGGCTCCAGAATCCGCGCTCAGTTGAAAAACACCCAAGAGGGCGTCTTCCTTCGCTGCGACGAGACTGTTCCCTTCGGCAGTTTCGCGGCGGTCGTCGACGCGCTTCGACAGTCCGGCATCAGCAACATCAGTATCGTCACTGAGCCCATCACCACCCGCGCCCGTACCCAATAGAGATGACCACCGCCGTCGCCAATTCGATTGACCCCATCGGGGGAATGCAACGCGAGGACCAGAGCCTCCGGCAGTTCCTCATCTATTCGATCATCATGCATGCCAGCCTGGCCGTTGTCATCATTGTCTCTGCTTATATTCAATACCGCGGAACCGCCTGGGGCGGCATCGGAGGCGACCTCGGCGGCACCAAAGTGAATTTGGTCCGCGCCGCTGGAATCCCCATGCCTAAAGAATCGGTCGTCACGGAGAGCAAGGCCGTCGACCCAACGAAGGGCCTTCACAAAGAAGAACCTCCGAAACCACCTGAACCAAAAACCGACGCGACAAAAATCCCAAAGTTCGAAAAGGAAAAGCCACTACCGCCTTCGCGGCCCTCCCGAACCCTTGATACTAAGACACCTCCTCCGGATAACGCCGTTCCCTACGGCAAAGGCGGAAATCCTGACCTGCCAACAGGATATTCTCCTACTCCCGGCGGAGGTTCCAGCGGAACTTCTGTCCCAGGTCAAGGAAGCACCGACTTCTCTACTCGTTATGGATGGTACATCGCAGCAGCAAAGCGCCGCGTTGCGCCCAACTGGAACCTGCTCTTCCTCGATCCCGCTGCGCGCGGGTCTCGGACGCTCCACTGTGTCATTTCTTTTACGATCCTGCGCGACGGAACAGTGAAGAATCTTCGCATCGAACAGTCGAGCGGAAATTCGTCATGGGACAATTCGGGCCTCCGAGCAATTCAGAGTTCAAGCCCCTTTCAACCACTCCCCGGCGATTGGAAGTCTCCTGACGTTTCCGTTCTTTGGGACTTCCCTGACAAAGAGAACCCATGAAAGTGATGAATCGATTGAGAATCTCGATCCCGTCCGTTTATCGGAGGTTAAAGTGAGTGGCGTATTCAATCGATTCCGCTTATTGTCGCTCTTTGCATTTCTCTTGCTAACTGCCCAAATGACACTTGCGCAATCCGAGGGATGGTTCCGAGCAGGTACGGGTCTCGGCGATGTCAACAAACCTCGCATTGCGATCACCGATTTCTCGGCGCGTTCCGATGCCGCGAAACCTCACGCTTCCCTTTTTACACAGGTGGTGCGTGACGATCTCCAATTCTCCGGCATTCTCGAGCTCGCCAGCCCCAGCTTCTATCCTCCCCAAGCTCCCAGTGTCCCCACCGAGCTGAAGCCAGCTGTCTGGGTCGATCCGCCCACGAACGCCAATTTCCTCGGCTTTGGCAATCTCTCCGAATCCACCGCCGAAGTCGCCATCGAGGCCTGGCTTTATGACGTGCGCAACCCGTCATCGCAAGCTGTCGTGGGAAAAGTCTATCGCGGCGCTCCCACCGATACTCAAGTACGAAAATTCGCCCATCAGTTTGCCGACGAAATCATCAGCAAACTCTCCGGCGGCCTCCCGGGTGTTGCCTCGACACAGATCGCCTTCGTCAGCTCGCGCGGTGGTTCCAAGGAAATCTGGGGGATGGACTATGACGGTTCCAACCAACACCAGCTCACGTCGTTGAGATCGATTTCTCTCACGCCCCGCTGGTCTCCCGATGCTTCGCGCATCGCTTTCACCTGTTTCGCGCCGTCCGGGGGCCTTACCAGCGCGCAAATTTGCATGTATTCGCTGGACACCGGCAAACTTGTGTCCTTCCCTCGTTTTCACGGCACCAATATCACGCCCGCGTGGTCTCCCGACGGCACGCAGATCATTTTTTCATCTTCGATGCAAGGCAATCCCGAGCTGTACGTCACCGACATCAACGGTGGCCGCCCCAAGCGCTTGACTATCGCCAACGGCGCCAGCATGTCTCCCAGCTGGAATCCGAAAACCGGCCAGACCGTCGCCTTCGTCAGCGACCGCGGCGGCACTCCTCAGCTCTACCTGATGAATTTCGACGGCACCAGCGAGACGAAAATGGATCTCCCCGACAAGGGTTATGTCATCGATCCGGCATGGGCTCCGAATGGCCAGCTTCTGGCTTTCAGTTGGCGCCGCCCCAATGACAACTACGACATCTACATCATGGACGCCGCTACGCGCCAGCTCGTGGAATTGACCCGCGACCAAGGCCGCAACGAGCGTCCCAGTTGGGCGCCCGACGGCCGCCACCTCGTTTTCGAATCGACCCGCGGCGGTACGCGGCAGATCTGGACCATGTTGGCCGATGGCTCGCAACCGCGCCAGTTAACGACCAGCGGCCACAACGAGTCGCCCAACTGGTCGCCACGCTGAAATTTTTTCTGAAACCGGACGGAGCACCTCGCGCATCTCACACGTAGGTGCCCTGGATTTCGGCTGAACCGGTCACGTCGTGCTGGCCGCTCTTGAGATTTACCCCCAGGCGTCCCAGCGCGATATATAATATATCGTGATACGAGATATTACCCAAACCCAGCCCACTGGTGATACGATACTTCCTCTGGTGGGACGAACACGGGAACTTCACTGAGGAGGATTTGCATGAACTTGGCTTCACGCTCGCTCTATCGCGCCGGCTTGCTCGTGGCCTTGGCCGCTGTTGTCTTCATCTCTGGTTGCAAGAAAAATCCCCCCACTCCGCCGCCTCCGCCGCCAGCGGCCGCGCCTGCTCCAGCGCGTCCCACGGTAACCTTGCAGGCGAGTCCGGCCTCCGTCAACAGGGGTGAATCGGCGACTTTGAGCTGGAATTCCACCGACGCCACGCAGCTCACCATCGCACCTGAAGTCGGCGCTGTGACTGCTCAAGGCTCGACCAAGGTCACACCATCCGACTCGACAACTTACACGATTACTGCCAGCGGTCCCGGCGGCTCCGCCAGTGCCACCGCCAGCGTCAGCGTCAATGCGCCTCCACCGCCACCCCCGCCGCCCGCGCAAGCCACTATCGATGAGCTCTTCCGCAAGGAAGTGCACGACGCCTACTTTGAATACGACAAGGCCGACATTCGTCCCGATGCTCGTGACGCGCTATCCAAGACGGCCGACTTCCTGAAGAGCAACCCGTCCATCAAAGTGACCATCGAAGGCCACTGCGACGAGCGTGGCTCCACGGAATACAACCTGGGCCTCGGCGATCGCCGCGCCAGCGCTGTCAAGCAGTACATCATTTCTCTGGGTGTCGCTGCCGACCGCATCAGTACCGTCAGCTTCGGCAAAGAGAAACCCTTCTGCTCCGAGAGCAACGAGGCCTGCTGGCAGCAGAACCGCCGCGGCCATTTCGTCAAGGCGAACTAATCCGCTTCACGACGTTCGCTGCGATGACTGATTGTTGACCAACAGAGCCGCGAGGCCCGGCAAACCCTTGCCACCTCGCGGCTCTCTAATTAAAGTGAAGATTGTTCCCCCAGCCTGTATGATTTTTATTGGCGGCTCTGCGGCCACCATTGGTTTGCAGTCTTTAGTAGCCCCTTAGGAGGATTGTTCATGCGTATTCGCCACATCGCCGTTTTCAGCGCCGCCGTTCTGGTCGGCGCGCTTGCCGGAAGTCTGCTCGGCCCCCGTCCCGCCGGAGCCGTTGCCCGCGAACTCATCGAGCTTCAGCGCGACGTCACCTCCCTGCTGCAGGGCCAGAAAGACCTTGCCACCCAGGTGACCCAGGATCACACCGTCATGAAGACCCTCGTCGAACAATCCAGCGACAGCGTCAATAAGCTCGGCGCCACCATGAGCTCGCTCCAGAAATCTGTCCAGGATGTTCAAGCCAATGCTGGCGCGCGCCTCGACACCATGTCCACGCAGGTCCAGGGTCTTTCAGACAACCTCGAGGAAATCAAGTCCCGCCTCGGCAAGCTCAACCAGCAGCTCGTCGACCTCCAGAATTCCGTGCAAAGCCTCGACGGCAAAATTTCCGGCACCTCACCCGCTCCAGCCACCGGCAGCGGCGCCAAACCCCTGGCCTCGGAGGGTTCCTCCTTGCCTAACAGCTCTGCCGTTCCCAGCGGCTCGGCGCCCTCCGCCGACACGCTCTATTCCAACGGCCTCCGCGACATCACCAGCGGCAAATACGATCTCGCCCGCTCCGAATTCCAGGACTACCTCAAGTATTACAGCGACACCGACCTCGCCTCCAACGCCCAGTTCTATCTCGGCGAAATCGCCTACTCGCAAAAACAATACGAACAGGCCGTAACCGAATACCAAAAAGTTCTCAACAACTATCCCAAGAGCTTCAAGCTCGCCCCCGCCCGCCTCAAGGAAGGCATGGCCCTCATCGAACTCGGCCAGAAACCCGGCGGCGTCCGCGAACTCCGCGAAGTCGTCAAGCGCTACCCCGGCACTGAAGAAGACCGCCGCGCCCGCGCCAAACTCAAGGAACTCGGCGTCGCCATCACCGCCACCCGCTAACTTCGCATCTTCTTCTCACGCCATCCCCACCTCAGGCCTCAACCGCCACAGGCTTCTTTTACTTGCCTTTTTGCCTTTGTTCTATTTTGTCCGGGTCCTCTGTGAACTCAATTGAGGGGCCAAACTGGATCTGGGACATTCTTCCCGTCGTGGGCCAGAACACATATGGCCGACTATCCTTTCTTGTGATGTTCTGATTCCAGCTCGTACTCTAAACTCTTCTCCCCTCGGTGGACGCGGACCGCTATTTGCTCACTGCCCTTTTCCGCGGGAGAGGGGCCGTGCGGCCCAGCGTAGGCCGTTACGAGTGAGTTCCCCCGACGACCAAAACCTTAGATATAACTACAAGCGTGATTCTCATTCGTCCTCCTCCCAGATCAGCTCTGACCTTCTACGTTGCCGCTTTCGACCCAGGATTCAGGCTCCACCTTGGTGGAGTAGGCCGTGGCCTAGCCTGTGGGTTGACCGAGGTACGAGTGGTGTTCCTAAGTTGCACTGCGACTAGCCATGGCAAACAGCCCAATTGTGAACGCCTGCAAAGAAGTGCAACATTGTTCCACCTCACAGCGCACCAAATGCGAAATCCCCCTCACCCTGCTCTTTCAGTTTTCCTGCCGCAAGATATGTAAGCGCACTTAGACTGCTGCCTACACCTAATTCCTGCGCTCGGCACTGCCCCATCAGCGGATTTCCCTCGCTGCCCCTATGAGTGTCTAGGAAGTGCCGCGTTGTCTGGTAATCCCAAACTGCCGCTGCAGCGTTCATGGATATTCCAAGCAGGATCCCTTCTCCTAGTACTGCACAGTTCTTGACAAACCACCGGCATTGCTCGGTCTCTTCTTGGCCTCTGATTCCCAGTTTGGAAAATCAACAAGCTCACGCGGCCCCCGCTCTCAGCCCGTGTTCACAATGTTTGCAGTGCGGGACGTCGGCTCTCATGGTGACGTCCAATGGTCGCCTGCAGAATGGACAGAAGCGGGACAAGAAATGACCACATTTGGGGCAATCCCTCTGGAGAACGCCCGAATCGTCTTTGGGGTCACTGTGCTCTTGGGAATTCACTAGCTGTCGACACTTCGGGCGCATACAAATTAAGAATTTTTCCACCATGGCATGCTCTCCAGATCCAGACACGACTTGAACTCGGGGGCCATCCTGGCCGTATCGAAGGAGCTTGCGGTAGAGTGTGGTCTTACCGATGCCTAATAAATCCGCGGCCGCCAGCTTATCGCCCCCTGTCTCCCGTATAGCTTGGTAAATGGCGCGTCGCTCGAGCTCCTCCAGAGGGATTAATTCGTTGCAGTCGGGAAGACGCTCAGCCCCTGCAGTGTTGGGGACCGAGGCCAGGTCCTCTGCCGTCAGCATTTCCTCAGAACTTAACGCCACGGCACCCTCGATCGCATTCTCCAGCTCCCGCACATTGCCCGGCCAATCGTAGGCCATCAATCGCCGCAGTGCGTCACCTGAGATCGCGCGGACCGGCCGCCGCGGGTCTAAGAATTTCTCCATGAAATGGGCAACCAGCGACGGAATGTCAACCTTGCGCTCGCGCAGCGCGGGTACCCTGATTTGCATGACGTTCAACCGAAAATATAAGTCCTGACGAAAAGTCCCCTCCCGGATTCCCGCCTCAAGGTCTCGATTTGTTGCGGCAATAACCCGCCCGTTGATTGGAATTCTCTCTGTCGATCCGACAGGTCTTATCTCCTTCTCTTGTAGGGCTCGTAACAACTTGGACTGCAAAAAGCATGGTAACTCGCCGATTTCATCCAGAAAGATCGTCCCGTCGTTAGCGATTTGGAGCAGACCTCTCTTCGAGTGGTCCGCTCCTGTGAAGGCACCCTTGACATACCCAAACAGCTCGGTCTCGATCAATGTGGGAGTCAGTGCCGAACAATCAACGGGGACGAGCACCTGCTCTCTGCGCGGTCCCGCAAAGTGAACGGCTCGCGCTACCAGTTCTTTCCCCGTTCCGGTCTCTCCAATGATCAGAACCGGGGAATGTCTCTGGCTGACCCTTCCGATCATCTCGAAGAGGCGACGCATCGGAGCGGATTCACCGATCAGCCCGTAGATGCTATGCTCGCCGGACAACGCGCACGGGAGGGCCGCGCAGTCTTCCATTTTTTCAACTTTCTGTTCTTAGGATGAGTCCAACACGATATTCCTTCTGGCAGGGATGTCGGTCAATACCGCCGAATGCCTAGTGGGATTAACTACGAAATCATCTCAGCAGGAGCCATCTGACCGATAACAAACACTATGTACGTAAATCTGCGTATAATAACGGTTGCTCACTGTAGTTATCAGGGTAGTTGCAGGAATCGTCCCCATGTCCCAATCGCGGTGACCGGTCGATGTGCACCCCGCGTGCACCATCGGAGGAGGGCACCATCGGTCAGTTCGGGGCACCTCTTGTAGCTTCTTACGACCTTGGCCTGGTCGTGCTCTCCATCCTCATCGCCATTTTGGCTTCTTATGTTGCGCTCGATCTAGCGCTTCGCGTGAGGGCTTTGAGTGGAATAACCCGCCACGCTTGGTTGGCGAGTGGTTCTATCTCGATGGGCCTAGGGATCTGGTCGATGCACTTTGTGGGCATGCTAGCCTTCAGGCTACCAATTCCTGTCCGCTACGACGTACCGACCGTTTTACTTTCCCTATTGGCCGCAATCCTCGCTTCAGCTGTTGCTCTTCATGTCGCAAGCAGCGAGAGATTCGGCCGGCGTGAAGCGTTGGCCGGCGGCCTGGTGATGGGTGGTGGTATTGCAGCGATGCATTACATCGGCATGGCTGCCATGCGACTCCCTGCGACAAATCATTACAACCCCCTGCTACTCGGGCTGTCGATCGTGATTGCAGTTGTTGCTTCCCTATCGGCGCTGACGTTTGCCTTCGACTTTAACGAGGAGCCTCGGCAGATGTGGGTGAAGGGAGCGAGTGCGGTGGTGATGGGCGTCACCATAGCCTCGGTGCACTACACCGGTATGGCCTCGGCTAGCTTCGCGAATTCCAATTTAGCTCAGGACTTCTCGCGCGCAGTGAGCATCTCCCGGCTCGGCATTGCCGGCATCGTGATCGTGTCCCTGATGACCCTGGGGTTCACTCTGCTGACGACTATCATGGGTCGTCAATTCGCTGCTCAGGCTTTGCAACTGGGCACAAGCCAACAGCTCCTGCGCCAATCGCGCGCGGTGATTGATGCGATCCCGCAGCAGATCTGGAGCGGCCCACCTGACGGCACACTTGACTATTGCAACGACCGTTGGCGTTCTGACACGGGACTGGGGCTGGAAGAGCTGCGTGGCGATGGCTGGCAGAGTATGCTTCATCCCGACGACCGATATCGGGTGCTCAAGGCTTGGCACGAATCGGTGGTAAAAGGAACGCCTTATGAACAAGAAGAACGCCACCGGGGAGCCGACGGGACGTACCGCTGGTTCCTGGCACGTGGCGTACCCCTGCGCGATGCGGAAGGACGAATCGTAAGGTGGTACGGGACAAACACCGATATTGAAGATCGAAAGCAGGGCGAAGAGGAGTTGCGACGCCTCTCAGGACTACTTTTGCGGTCGCAAGACGAAGAGCGACGGAGGATCGCTCGGGATTTGCACGACTCTACGGGCCAGGACCTTGTCGCTCTGGCAACGATGCTCGGTCAGCTCCGGGGTTCAATTCCTTCGATCGATCGAATATCAGCTAGGATTCTTTCCGAGTGTAAGACGTTGGCGGACAAGTGCATCCGCGATGTCCGCACGCTTTCCTACGTGTTGCACCCTCCGCTCTTGGATGAGGCTGGTTTAGCTGACGCGATTCGTGACTATGCGGACGGCTTTACCAAGCGAAGTGGCATTCCGGTGAAATTGGAGGTGTCACCGCGTGTCGGACGGATGGAACGAGACGTCGAGATGGCTTTATTCCGAGTGGTACAGGAGAGCCTTACCAATATCCAGCGCCATTCGGGAAGTCAGTTAGCCAAGATACGAATTCATCGCAACTCGGATCTCACGCTGGAAATCAGCGACTCTGGCTCAGGACTCTCAGCCAGTGCGCCAGCAGGGAAAGAGGATCTCCGGTTCGAGGTTGGTGTGGGTATCCCCAGCATGCAAGAGAGAGTAAAGCTTATCGGCGGGCGGCTTGAGATTGATTCCACCAGTCTCGGAACAACAGTACGCGTGACTATACCTCTCCGAGGAGAACGAACTTGAAAAAACTTCGCATTCTGATAGCTGACGACCACGGGTTGGTGCGGCGTGGTGCGCGGGCGGTCCTCTGCTCCCAGCCCGGCTGGAGAGTCGTCGGCGAGGCAACGAATGGCCCTGAGGCGGTAGAAAAAGCGAAACAGCTGAAGCCGGACGTTGCCATCGTTGATATCGGCATGCCCCAGCTGGATGGAATCGAGGTGGCACGTCAAATCCG
>Ga0209118_1001352_pt1 | contig 11552 bp, 12 predicted proteins | sample BlaSpr_A8_Ref_M1_FD_187988 | JGI IMG/M metagenome (GOLD analysis project Ga0209118, IMG submission 187988) | Forest soil microbial communities from Thunder Bay, Ontario, Canada - Black Spruce, Ontario site 2_A8_Ref_M1 (SPAdes) (version 2) | ecosystem: Environmental > Terrestrial > Soil > Boreal...
GCCGCGGCCCGCCTCGAACTCGGTGACCATGGCGCGCGAGATGATGTCGCGCGGACCGAGCTCCATCTTGTTGGGCACGTAATCCTTGAGGAACCGGTCGCCGTTCTTGTTGGTCAGGTAGCCGCCCTCGCCTCGCACGGCCTCGGTGATCAGGATGCCGGTGAACGGAAGGCCGGTCGGATGGAACTGGACCATCTCCATGTCCTTGAGACCGACGCCCGCGCGATAGGCGAGCGCCATCCCGTCGCCGGTGCAGATGTTGCCGTTGGTCGTGAAGGCGTAGACGCGGCCCAGCCCGCCGGTGGCGAGGATCACGGCCTTCGCGGTGATCGCGTCGAAGCGCCCGCTGCGCTGGTCGAGCGCGACCACGCCGATGCAGCGCCCGTCTTCCACGAGGAGCTTGGTCACGAAGACCTCGTCGTGGCGGTGGATCTGTTCGTACTTCAGGGAGGTCTGGAAGACCGTGTGGAGCATGTGGAAGCCGGTTTTGTCCGCGGCAAAGCACGTGCGCCAGGTGGTCATGCCACCGAAGGGGCGGGCGGAGATCTTGCCGTCGGGATCGCGGGTCCAGGGACAACCCCAGTGCTCCATCTGGATCAGCTCGATCGGCGCTTCTCTCACAAAGGCTTCAACCACGTCCTGGTCCGCCAGGTAGTCAGAGCCCTTGATGGTGTCGAAGGCGTGGTTCTCGTACGAGTCCTCGGGTCGCAGCGCGGCCGCGGCCCCCCCTTCGGCGGAAACCGTGTGACTGCGCATCGGGTAGACCTTGGAGACCATCCCCACGCTGATCTTGGGGTTCGCCTCCGCGGCGGCTATCGCTGCCCTGATGCCGGCGAGCCCACCGCCGATCACCAGGACGTCGTAGCTCTCCACTTGGCTATCAATGTTATTCGGAGCCGAGAATTGACCTCGGTGAGGGGAATTTTCTGGGCGCCGCCCGCGGAGAGCTATCCAGGTGAGCTGCCGGACCGGACCGACATCCTGGTCATCGGTGGTGGGATCGCGGGGACCTCGCTCATGCACCACCTTGCCCGGCGTCGGTTTTCCGCGGTGCTGGTCGAGTCGCGTCACCTCGCCTTCGGGGCTTCTGGGCGCAACGCCGGGTTCCTGCTCGCGGGCGTGGCGGATTGCTACGCGGAGGCGGTGCGGATCTTCGGGCGCTCGAAGGCTCGCGAGGTTTGGCAGATCACGGACGAGAACCACGACCGGATGATCGAGGCGGTGGCGGGCGTCGACGTGGGCTACCGACGCCTCGGGAGCGCGACGCTCGCTTCTGGCTCTGAGGAGCACGCGCGGTTGGAAGAGTCGGCTCAGCTGTTGAAGGACGACGGGTTCTCAGCGCATTGGGACGGGTCGCGGTTGCTGAATCCGCGCGATGGCGAGGTCGACCCTGCGGCGGTGGTGGGCGCGCTCGCCGGGCGGCTCCGAGCGGGCACGATTCGCGAGGCCGTCGAGGTGACGGCGATCGAGCCGGCGGGCGAGGAGGTGACGGTGCGCGCGGGTGAGAGCGAGTGCCGGGCCGGCGTTGTGATTTTGGCTACCAACGGGTACACGTCGCTGCTGCTTCCGCAGGTGAAGATCCAGCCCACCCGGGCGCAGATGATCGCGTCCGCGCCGATATCGAGAACGGTGTGCGACATACCGACGTACTCGCATTTCGGCTACCGGTTCTGGCGGCAGCTGCCGAGCGGAGAGGTGCTGATCGGTGGGTGGCGCGACGCGTCGATGGAATCGGAGCTCGGGTATGACGACGAGCCGACTGACCAGATCCAGGAGCACCTGGACCGCAAGCTCGAGGAGATGAGCCCGGGCGCAGAGGTGACGAATCGGTGGGCGGGGATCATGGGGTTCACCGAGACGGGGCTGCCGCTGGTCGGGCCGGTGGAGGGGATGAAGAACGTCTACACGTGCGCGGGGTTCAACGGGCACGGGATGGGCTTCGCTTTCATGTCGGCGATGCGGCTGGTTGAGATGCTTTGATCCACCCTCTCCCCGACCCTCTCCCCTGCGGGGAGAGGGGGATTTGGGTCGAGGGCGCCGCGATTGGGCGCCCTCGACCCTTTGTTTCAGGACCTAGTCGTTGCCGCCCTGGTTGTCGCCGCCCTGGTTGTCGCCGCCTTCGCCTTCAGCACGCTGGAAGTAGCGCTGCACGGACCAGCTCGCCACCGAGTGTCCAATGTTGTCGCCCGCGTGCACGGAGTTCCTGTAGTGGAAGCCGATCCAGACCCGGGCGTTGACAAGCTCTGTGTCGAGCTCTTGCTGCGTGGCATACGTTCGTGGGGTCGTGGGGGTGACCGCACCGTTTACAGCGCCGTAGAAGGTCACATTCAAATTCGTGGTGCCGAGGAAGTTGACGAGCACGCCATCGACAGCTGACGTCAGGCACCCATGGGCCGACGGGTACTCGGGATGGTTCGGAGTGGGGAGAAGGGGACTCCAGCCCGCATCAGCGGGATTGCCGTCAGCGCGAATCGCGGTGATCGGACGCCAGAACATGTAGTGGTATTTGGAGTCGAAGCAGGCAATCCCCGCATCTGCCGACACCAGGCCGCCCATGGCGAGCAGCCGGACCGTGTCGACGAGGTCCAGGCTGTGCTGAAGCGCTACACCACGCAGTGTCTTGTTGTACTGTTCGATCGCGTTGGCGTTCCAGAACAAGGCGGTCGCCGTCTGATCCGTCGAGCGGAGGGTGCTGTTTACCGCACCGTAGGCCTTCACCTCGCTGAGGTCCGCCGCGTACAGGGCGCTGTTGAGCGCCGGCGGCGCGGGAGCGCGGAACTGTGAGTCGCTCCTGAGCAGGAAGGGCTTCACGGCCGCAATCCAGGGCACCGCCTCGAACTGAATCGCCGGCGGCGGCGGGCAGACCCAGGCTCCTGGGGTCAGCGGCACGGTGGGCGTGGGGCAAGCGTCCGAGATGGGCGCGTTCCGTCCGTCGTGGGCGCGGAGCTTTTCGATGTCGGCCGCGGCGGCCGCTCCGACGGCGATCCCCCTCGTTGTTTTCTTGCCGACCGGTAGGGCGGCGATCGAGGCGTTGTACTCGGCATGCAGTACGCCGCTCGAGTCGCCCAGGTAGAAGACGAGGGTGTTGTAGGAAGCGGAGATCACGGCCGCCTCGGGCGACGCGTCTCCAACCCTGGCCGAGAAGTTGTGGTAGAGCTCGTAGCGGCCAGTGATCTTCATCACCGCGTCGTAGACCGCCGCATGCACGTAGCCCATGTACACGAGGCCCTCGGGCTGGTAAAACGCCCGCGCGGGCAAGCCTGCGGGGACCCCGTCCATGGTCCGGGCGGCGCGGACGGCGGTGACCGCGTTCAAGTTCCAGTCCAGGGCGACCTGCGGCGACAGTGAGGCCGTCGACGCGGCAGCCGTGGTCGGAGCGATCGAGGCCATGGCCAATGCGAGGCCGACGAGGAGCGCGCGGACGATCCGTGATGTCGTGTTCAAGCGGGACCGACGCATGTAGACCTCCATTGGTGACTCACTTCCCGCGGCGCGTGTGCGCCACAAAGGTGACCGTAAGAGGCGGGGCTCACACCCGCATCAGTATTAGTACGTACGACCCTGGCCCAAAGGTTCCTGCCGATAGAAGTCCGGTTCTTTAACCCCTTGGCTCGGGTAGGCCTCGGCCGAGGAATTCCAGCCAGTTTTCGCCCATCACTCCTTCGACCTGCGCGCGGCTGAAGTGGGTGCGCAGGCGCGTGCGCAGCTCCTTCAGCTTCGCGAGGTCGTCGAAGGGCGCATAGCGCGAATCGAATCCCCCGTCGACGTCGGTGCCGATACCAATGTGTTCAGGCCCGCCCGCGGCGCGGGCGTGATGGACCATGTGCCTCACGACGTCGTCCAACGTCGCCCGGCCCGACCGTCGCAGGTGGTCCCTGTAGAAGCTCACGCCCACAACCCCGCCGCGCCGCGCGACCTCCGCGACCGTTTGAACGGTCACCTGGCGGTCGCCGGGCACCAGCTCGCGGGAGTTGCTGTGCGAGGCCATGATCGGGCCGCGCCACATCGCGAAAGCGTCGGCCACCGCCTCCTCCGCCATGTGGCTGAGATCGAGGATCACCTTCTTGCGCCGCATCGCCCTGAGCAGCTGCACGCCGAGCTCGGTCAGCCCGCCCGGCGCGCCCGTTCCGCCGCTGTACCTCGTCCCGCCCCAGGCAGGGCCGATGATCCGGACGCCCATCTCGGTCCAGGCGCCCAGCTGGGAGGGGTCCTCGATCGGGTCGGCGCCCTCCATCAGCAGCACGGCCGCGAGGCGTCCCCTCTTCCAGGAGCCCACATATGACTCCAGCTCGGCGCTGTCGCGGATCAGCTGGAGACCGCAGGTTCGGTAGTAGTTGACCTCGGCGACGGCCATGATGTGCGCCTCGTGCGCGTTCTCGTAAACGAAGCGTGTGCGCATCGAGCGACCAGCTCGGGCCGGGGCGGTATAGAGGGTCGCGAATACCAGCCCGACGCCGTTGGTTATCAGTGTCGAGCGGCTGACCAGGAAGCCCGGAGCGGGCGGTCCGAGGAAGCCGCGGCCTGCGGAGACGGCGTTCCAGGCGATGTCGAGGTGGGCGTCGACGATCACCGCCGGAGAATACTTGACTTCGGAATCCTGTATCTGGTAATAATGAAGTCCTTCACTATGAACAACGACACTTTGAAGCCCGCCGAAGCTCCCCGAATCGCCCGCGAGCTGGCCCGCGACGAGTCCGGACGCCTCTACAGCAACCGCATGCGCGAGCTGTTTGGCTCGCTCGACGTCGACATGAGCGCGATCGAGGCAATGGGCGCGCTCAAGATGGCCTCGCACGCCCTTTCCCAGCTGCACGAGCGCTGGGCCGAGCAGTACGACCTCAGCGAGGGACGCCTGGGCGTGCTTTTCCGCCTCCACCGGGGCGGGCCAACCCCACTCGGCGACCTGGCATCGGACCTGGGTTCAACGCCACGCAACATCACCGGGCTGGTCGACCACCTCGAGCGGGACGGCCTCGTCGAGCGCGTGCCGGACCCGGACGATCGGCGCTCTGTGCGAGCCAACCTGACCGAAGCCGGCCGGGTTCGGATCGAATCGATCTGGAAGGAAGGCATCGAGAACCAGCACCATCTCGCGGAAGGATTCAGCAAGGAAGACCTGGCGCAGCTGCGACATCTGTGCCTACAGCTGGTGGAGAACGCCAGGAAGGAACTGGGGAAATGAGCGTGGCGATGACTCAACCGATGACCCACGGGCTATCACGCAACCGCGTGATCCTGGCGACGGCCGGCACGATGCTGGCCCTGCTCCTGGCCGCACTCGACCAGACGATCGTCGGTACGGCAATCCCGCGGATCGTGGCGGACCTCAACGGGCTCGACCGCCTCGCGTGGGTGACGACCGCATACCTCGTGACCTCGACCACCGTGACGCCGATCGCCGGCAAGCTCGGCGACCTGTTCGGCAGGAAGCCCTTCCTGCTCGCCGGGATGATCGGCTTCGTGGTCGCGTCCGCGTTCTGCGGGCTCGCGCAGGACATGACGCAGCTGATCGTGGCGCGCGGCATACAGGGCATCTTCGGAGGCGTGCTGTTCGCGACCGTGTTCACTGTAATCGGCGACCTGTTCGCGCCGGCCCAGAGGGCTCGCGCGCAGGGGCTGTTCGGCGGCGTGTTCGGCCTGGCCTCGATCGTCGGCCCCACCGCGGGTGGCTTCATCACCGACCACTGGAGCTGGAGATGGGTGTTCGAAGTGAACATCCCCGTCGGAATCGTCGCCGTCGCCGTTGTCGCGGCGGGCCTCCCCTACGTCAAGTCCAAGGCCTCCTGGCGCGACATCGACTACTTCGGCGCCGTCACGCTGGCCGCCGGCGTGGTGCCTCTGCTGATCGCGCTCACCATCACGCGCGACCACGCGTGGACCTCGTTCCCGGTCGTGAGCCTGCTGGCCCTGGCGGCGGTGATGCTGGCGGCATTCGTGTTCGTCGAGTCGAGGGTGGGACAGCCGATCGTCCCGCTGCAGCTGTTCAAGAACTCGACCTTCTCGGTGAGCATGCTGGTCGGATTCCTGACCGCGTTCGGCATGTTCGGCTCGATCCTGTTCACGCCGCTGGTGTTCCAGGGAGTGCTGGGGATCAGCGCCACCAACTCCGGCGCGTTGATCACGCCGATGATGTTCGGCCTCATCGGCGCGAGCACCCTCACGGGTTTCCTGATGCGGCGCATCAAGTACTACCGGTTCCTTGGCACGGTCGGAGTCGCCGTGATGATCTTGGGAATGTGGCTGCTGTCGCAGGTCACGCCGTCCTCGGCCGAGTGGAACGTAGTCGCCGACCTGGTGATCGTCGGCCTGGGCATCGGCACCACGTTCCCGCTGTACCTGACCGCTGTACAGGTCGCGCTCCCGCGCCAGTACCTGGGCGTCGCCTCCAGCCAGATCCAGTTCTGGCGGAACCTCGGCGGCACCGTCGGCAGCGCCATCCTTGGCGCGGTCCTGGCCAACCGCCTACCCAGCTACCTGACCACGCGAGTCTCCGCGCTCAACCTGCCCCCGCAGGTGGCCGGCAGCCTGCCCAAGGGCGGCAGCGCAAATTCGATTCTCGACCCCACGCTGCTGGCCAAGCTGCCAACCGCGTTCGTCCACGCGATCCGGCTGGCCCTCTCGGACTCCCTGCACGACATCTACTTCTTCGCGGGGGCGATCCTGGTGGTCGCCCTGATCTCGACGGTCTTCCTCAAAGAGGTGCCTTTGACCGGCGACAGGGCCGAAAAGGGCTACGACGAAGCGCCGGTGATCGTCGACGAGGACGAGCGCGAGGCGGCCGCTGTAACCGCCTAGCTTCGAAAGCCCCTTCTCCAAACTCGGTTCTGGCGCATTACAATCGCCACCGAAACGCTGGAGGGGTAGACCGGCCTTTTCCGTCCGGGCCTCAAGCGAGATTATGGGGAGGCCAGACGGTGAGTTTCGTGGATCGGACCTTGACGTGTCGCGACTGCGGTCGGGAATTCCTGTTCACGGCTGGGGAACAGGAGTTCTACCAGTCACGCGGGCTCCAGAACGAACCGCGGCGCTGTCCGGAATGCCGGGCGGCCCGCAGGACGACTGAGGGCAACGGTCGATCGCGGGTCATGCACGACGTGATCTGCTCGAACTGCGGCAAGCAGACGCAGGTGCCGTTCGTGCCGACGGGCGCGAGGCCCGTCTATTGCCTTGACTGCTTTCAGACGGCGGGACGCCGCTAGGACGGCAACCAAGGCGCCGCTGTTCACGAACAGCGCCAATTAGACGGAAGGGGAGGGAACCGCTTCGGTTCCCTCTTTTTTATGCCGAGACGATGACGGCCATCTGGTCGAAGGTCGCGTAAGCCGCCTCGAACTGCGCTTTCGAGTGCCAGTGCTGTCCGAACCATGGGTCGTTGATCAGGACGGCATCGGGCCGCACGCCGATCACCGTGACGGCATGCTCTGTGAGCGTGTACGAGACAGTGGCCCCGTCGTACGCGGTGTACTGCTTCAAGCTCACCGTGCGGTACGTGTTGCTGATCCAGGCCACGACCGGGTGGCCGTCGAGCACCGCGTCGTAAACCTGTGACGCGGCGATCGGCGAGCCGTACAGGCCGCCGCCGGCGGCGACCACATTTGCGCCCGCAAGCAGGGCCGCGAACGCGACCGGCCGGTCGTACACGCCGTACCCGGTGTAGCGCTCGATATGGCCGTCCGGGTTGCCGACGAAGCCTTGCTCCGGATCGCCCCAGTTCGCGAGGTGGCCGCTGGAATCGAACCTGGCCGGGCTCGGATCCCTGGTCATGTAGCCGATCAGGGTCATCTCGTCCACATTGATGCCCTCGTAAGCGAGCGCCATCTTCAGCGCGGCCGCCTCGCAGGTCAGGTTGTGCTCCTGGTAGTGGATCTTGATCTCGAGCACGCGCTCGGTAGGACGAGGCGAAGGGGACGGCGCCGGGCTTGCCTGGGGCGAGGCAGTGGTGAAGCTGGGCGGCGCGGCCGCTCGAACGGCGCCCGGGCCGCAGCTCGCTAGCAATACCGCTAGTGCCATCAAGCCGGCCGCCGTGCGATTGGCCATCAACTCGATAACGCCCGGCCGGGCCGGTCGGCTACGCCAGGGCGATCGGGCGGACGGGCGATCCGGTGGCGCCGCGCATCTTCAGCGGCAGGCAGATGAAGGCGAACTCGTGGACCTTGGCGGCCGCCAGCTCTTCCAGGTTCAGGTTCTCGATGATGGGGATGCCCGCGCGCACGAGCAGCAGGATGTGGCCGGGCAGCGTCACACCCAGCTGGGGATCCTTCGGGCCCATGACGTCCCATGCCATGTTGTCGGCGCCCACGGCGCTGACCTTCTTGTCGATGAGCCAGCTCGACCCGCCGGAGCTGACGCCCGCCCCGCGCAGATACTCGGCCGGCTCGGACCACAGCGCCCCGTAGCCCGTGCGCACGAGTACGGAGTCGCCCTCGCGGATTTCGACGTGGGCCGCCTTGGCGGCGCGCTCCAACTCGTCGACCGTGATCAGGTGCTCGGGCTCCAGGCGTTTGGGCCCGGCCACATCGAGCAGCACCCCGCGCGTCACCAGCGGCGCCATCGTGTCAATGCCCAGCACGCGAAATCCCACCGAGGTCTGCACCCCCTCATCGACGTGCACGCCGCCGTGCAGCGTGAGGTTCTCCGCCTGGTGCGCCAGCGCGTCGATGTGAGTGCCCGAGTGCTCGGGCATCACGACGATGCCGGAGGCGCCGGTGCGCGCCTCCCCCGCGCCGCGCGCGTGGTGGCGGTGCAGGAAGTAGTTGAAGCCTGGCAGGTGGGCCGGGTGCGAAGGCGCGCCGGCATAGCGAAGCTGCTCGAGGTCGAAGACGCGGGCGGAGCCTAGAGCGGCGAGGATGTCCCCCACTACTCGCGGTAGCGGTAGACGATGCGGCCGCGCGTGAGGTCGTAAGGCGACAGCTCGACTCGGATGCGATCGCCCGGCGTGATGCGGATGAAGTACCGGCGCATGCGGCCGGCGGCGTAGGCGATGAGCTTGTGGCCGCCTTCGAGCTCGACCTCGAACATCGCGTTGGGCAGCGCCTGCGCGACGACGGCGTCCATCACGACCGCCTGCTCTTTCTGGCCGCCATCGTCCTTATCCGGCTTGGCCGCCTTCGGCGGGCGCCTTGGACCCCTGCGCTGGCTCTTGAACTTTCCCAAGACTCGTGAAGTCTAGTGGGGCCGGGTGGTGGAGGCGAGGCGCGCCTCGATCGCGGCCACCACCTCGGGTTTCACGAGGTCGACCGCGGCGAAGCGGTGAAGCGTCTCCACCCATCGCGCATTTTTTCGCACTGCTTCGGCGATCAAGGCGCATCCGCCATCGAGATCGCCCGCGCCGGCCATGGTGACGCCGGTCATGACTCGAAGCTCGGTCATCTCCGGCGCGATCGCCAGCGCTTCGTGGAGCTTGGCGATCGCGCCCGCCATGTCGCCGCTCTCCTCCAGGGCGTCGGCGGCGCTCGCCGTCATGTACGCGCGCTTGATGCGGAGCAGGCGGCGAAGCTCGGGCAGCGGCTCTGCCGCGTCCTCGACGCGAAGGTCGATGATCCGGTCAGTCCACGGACGGCCGGTGCCGCTTGCGGCCACCACGACCATCGCCGCCGACTGCTTGCCCCGGATGTCGCCACCCTCGGCCTCGGCGGCTTCGAGCGCGGCCATCATCCGCTCCGCGAGCGGGGCGTCGGTCTTGGTGAACGCGTCGGCCATCGCGTCCCAGACGGTGTCCTTTTCCATCAGGTTCGCCTGGCAGCTGAAACCATCGCCGAGCGTGTGGCCGGCGGCCGGTATGCACTTGGCGCCGGTGTGCGCGGCGACGTTGCCGGCGGCATCGACGATGGCGCACTGGCGAACCTCGGCTTGCGGATCGCCGGCCGTCAACGCCGCGAGCGCCTGCTCGGCGGTGTAGCCGGCCTGCAGGAGCTCGAGCCCGAGCTTGCCGTAGCTGAGGTTGACGCGCGATTGCGTCGCCACCGCACCGACTCCCGCCAGGGCCCAGGGCACGGCCGGGCTGACCTGGAAGTAGTGCGACTGCACGGCGACTCCGAACTCGCCGGTCTTCTTGTCGCGGGCAACGATGGAGTAGGTCAAGGACCTTTATCGTAAATCGCGATGGCCTACTACCGGAAACCGGACTGGTTCACGAAGAACGTTTTCAACGCCGCGGTGGCCCTGATGACGCGCGCAGGGATCAGCGTCTGGGGCTCGCGCATCCTTCGCGTGCGCGGGCGGAAAACTGGCGAGTGGCACAGCCATCCCGTCAACCTCCTGACATATGAGGGAAGGCAGTACCTCGTGGCGCCGAGAGGCCTGACGCAGTGGGTGCGCAATATTCGGGCGGCGGGCGGGGGCGAGCTGGTCTTGGGCAGACGGGTACAGCCATTCAAGGCGGTGGAAATTCCCGACGAAGAGAAGATCCCGATCCTGCGGGCTTACCTCAAGCGATGGAAGATCGAGGTCGGCGTCTTCTTCCAGGGCGTCGACGCCGGTTCGCCGGAGGAAGAGTTGAGGCGCATCGCCCCCGACCACCCGGTCTTGCGGATCGAGCCCGCTACCTAGTCCTCGTAGCGGAGCAGGCGGGGCTTCGAAGCTTTCCAGCGCTCGATCCAGGTCCCCTGTAGGTCGGGCTGGCGCGGCTCGGCCGCCAGCGCGCGCACCGCTTTCTCGACCCGAACAGTGAACTCGCGCGAACCTTCCTTGGGCTCGAGCGCCATCGGCTTGCCGATGCGCACCCTCACCGGGCCAGGAAGCGGGACCTTCTGTCCTCGCGGCATGATCTGGTACGCGCCGCGGATGTGCATCGGCACGACGGGCGTTCCGGTTTCCCTGGCGAGATGCCCGACCCCCGGCTTGAACTCCTGGATCCGGCCGTCGGGCGAACGGCTGCCCTCGGGAAAGAGGACCAGGTTCCAGCCCGATTTGAGCAGCTGGCTCGAGCTGTGCAGCTGGGCCTGGGCGCCACCTGTCCGCGAGAACGGGAACGTGTTGAGGAAGAGGCTCACGATGTTGCCGAGCAGCGGGCGCTTGAACCAGTAGTCGGCGGCGGCGGCCACGACCGTTCGGTCACGCGCGCGATCTGTAAGGGCGTGGAGGATCAGCGAGGTGTCGGCGTGGCTCGAGTGGTTGGCGGCAAAGATCACGGGCCGCTCCAGCTCGCGGACCCACTCCCGACCCTCGACCTTCGGATGGGCCATCGCCTCGGTGAAGGGAAGCAGGAGGCCGCGCTGGATCAGGTACCGGATGGAGCGCACCGGTTCCTGGCGCGCCCAACCGAGGTCGCTCGCGGGCGCCGGAACGACCGCGCCCTGCTCGGGCCAGGTATGCGGGCGCGGTGTGTCCCAGTGCCACGCGCGACGCACGCGCGTCACGTCATTCGCGATGCCTGCCACGGTGCGGGCCAGCCCGCTCAGTCCACCGTCACCGGAGTACCAGGGCACGGTCAGATCATTCTCTGGTTGACGTTCTCGGCCGCGCCCTGCGCTTCGAAAGCCGGCAGGTCGTATGCGACGAAAAACGAATCAAATGCCTTCTTCTGCCAGAACGCGAAGTAGTACGTGGAACCC
>Ga0209118_1001353_pt1 | contig 11547 bp, 7 predicted proteins | sample BlaSpr_A8_Ref_M1_FD_187988 | JGI IMG/M metagenome (GOLD analysis project Ga0209118, IMG submission 187988) | Forest soil microbial communities from Thunder Bay, Ontario, Canada - Black Spruce, Ontario site 2_A8_Ref_M1 (SPAdes) (version 2) | ecosystem: Environmental > Terrestrial > Soil > Boreal...
TGGACAAACAGCGACCCCGAGCTCGCGCAGTATTGCCATTGCGCTCGGCATCAGACCTTCACCGCAAGCTTTGTCTATGGGAGGCTTCGCGCCGTCCGCGACGGTAACATCAAAACCCTTTATTCGGGCAGCAATGGCCGCCGCCAATCCTGCCGGCCCACCACCAATGACCAGCACATTGCCTTCCGTCACGAAGTCTCCTTGGATCGCTGCTGCTCTCAGTGGCCAGACCGCATGCCAGTTAGATGTTCTGGCGCGAGGGAAGATGCCCAGCGTCTCGGCTCTTTCGCCGCTTTTCGGCAAGGCAGGGAGCGAGACGCCTCGTCTCGGAAGGACTCTGCATAAGCTATTTTTATTTGATTTAGCATAACTATTAATTTGACTCATTGACTTCCCCGCCCCATCCTGCTAGTTTGATGGCCAACACCCATGTTTCGTCTTGCCATCACAAGCGACCGCATTCTCACGAGGCATAGAACTGCTCGAATCGTAGGCCCGAAGGTTATACGAATTACTCCCGTTCCCGTAAAAGGGGACAACAGGCGGATGATGGCGGCCTAGTACAGCATCACCGGAAACTTTCGGGGCCATCATCCAGATCTGGATGATGGCCCTGTTTTTTCGGACTTTTCTAATTTCAGGATGGAAGCATTTGACGACCATCGAAGGGACTTTTCCGTGAGCGATTCTTTGCCCAAGCCGCGCAGCCGGGCTCTAACCGATGGTGCACATCGCGCGGGTGCACGCGCCATGCTTCGCGCTTCCGGCCTCCAGGATGATGACTTCAAAAAGCCGCTGATCGGCGTGGCGAATACCTGGATCGAGATCGGTCCATGCAACTATCACCTTCGTGAGCTCGCGCAACATGTGAAGGCTGGCATTCGAGCCGCCGGTGGAACTCCGTTGGAGTTCAACACTGTCTCTATTTCGGATGGAATCACCATGGGCACGGAAGGCATGCGAACTTCCCTGGTCAGCCGCGAAGTCATCGCCGATTCGATCGAACTCGTCGCCCGAGGGAATCTCTTCGATGCGTTGATCGTTCTCGTCGGCTGCGACAAGACCATTCCCGGCGGCGTGATGGCCTTGGCGCGCCTCAATATTCCCGGACTCATTTTGTATGGTGGTTCAATCGCGCCAGGCGTGTTCGAGGGCCACCCCGTCACGATTCAGGATGTCTACGAAGCAATCGGCAAGCACGCGCGCGGCGGAATGACCGACGTTCAGCTAAAGTCTCTCGAAGTCGCGGCGTGTCCTGGGGCCGGCGCCTGCGGCGGGCAGTTTACCGCCAACACGATGGCACTCGTCTGCGAGTTTCTCGGTATCGCACCCATGGGACTTTCAAGTATTCCTGCCACGAATGCCGGAAAAGCAAATGCTGGTCAACGTGCAGGCGAATTAGTCATCGAACTTCTTCGCCGCGATGTTACTCCCTCAAAAATCATCACCAAGGCTGCGATCGAGAACGCCATCGCCGGTGTCGCGGCAACCGGCGGCTCGACAAACGCCGTCCTGCATCTGCTCGCTATCGCCAACGAAGCGAAGATTTCGCTTTCCATCGACGATTTCGATCGCATTAGCTCACTCGTTCCCATTCTCGCGGATCTAAAACCCGGAGGACGTTTTGTCGCAACCGATCTCTACGCGGCAGGCGGCACTGCGCTCGTCGCAAAGCGCCTCCTTGAAGCTGGATTGCTTCGAGGCGATTCCATCACCGTTACAGGACGAACTCTTGCCGAAGAAGCGGCTGGTGCCATGGAAGCGCCCGCGCAGCAAGTTGTCCGCAAGTTCGACGCGCCCCTTAAACCAACCGGCGGTCTCGTCATCCTCAAAGGAAATCTCGCTCCGGAAGGCTGCGTCGTAAAGGTTGCCGGTCACAATCTGCAGAATTTCCGCGGCCCCGCTCGCGTGTTTGACAACGAAGAAGCAGCATTTACCGCCGTCGAAAAAAGCATCATCAAGGCTGGAGATGTAATCGTCATTCGTTACGAGGGCCCGAAAGGCGGACCGGGCATGCGTGAAATGCTCGCTGTTACCGCCGCCCTGGTGGGCGCGGGTCTCGGCGATTCTGTCGCGCTCCTCACCGACGGCCGTTTCTCCGGCGCCACTCATGGGCTGATGGCCGGACACGTGGCGCCCGAAGCCGCCAACGGTGGACCGATAGCGGCAATCGCGGATGGTGACATGATCGTGTTCGACATTCCCGGCAGGGAATTGAATGTCGATCTCAGCAGTGCCGACATCCAGAAGCGTCTGGCCGCGTGGAAACCTCCTGCGCCACGCTACACCAGCGGCGTGATGGCCAAGTACGCCTTGCTGGTTTCTTCTCCCTCATTCGGAGCGGTCACTTCTGTGCCTGCTTCCTTTCTGGAAACAGCTCGACCTGCTTTGAACGCGAGGACTTTATGAAACTCACGGGTGCGGAAATTCTTTGCGAATCGCTCACGCGTCTCGGTGTGCGCGAGATTTTCGGCTATCCCGGAGGCGCTATTCTTCCGGTCTATGACGCACTCGGTAAATCGAAGCTGCACCACGTCCTCGTACGTCACGAACAGGGCGCCACGCATATGGCCGATGGCTACGCTCGCGCCAGCGGTGGAATCGGCGTCGCCATGGCCACATCCGGCCCGGGCGCAACGAACATGGTTACCGGCATCGCCACTGCTATGCTGGACTCTTCTCCGGTCGTCTGCATAACCGGCCAGGTCAGCAGCAAAGTCCTGGGTTCCGACGCATTTCAAGAGATCGACATCACGGGCATTACCATGCCCATCACCAAGCACAACGTGGTCGTCACCAAAGCCGAGGACATTGCGCGTACGATGCGCGAAGCCTTCCTGATCGCCAATAGCGGACGTCCCGGCCCCGTCCTTGTCGACATCACCAAAGACGCGCAACAGGCTTCCGCTGAATTTAACTGGGAGGCGTCAGCGCCAAAACTTCCAGCGAAGCGCCAGCGCAAAAATCACGACCAAACCGAATTCGACCGCGCCGTCGAGATGCTGAACACCGCCAAGCGCCCCATCATTCTTGCCGGTCACGGAATCATGGTTTCCGGTGCGATGCGCGCCTTTGAGCAGTTCGTCCGCGCCGCCAATAGTCCTGTCGCTATGACGCTCCTCGGCATCGGCTGCTTCCCTGCCAATGATCCGATGAACCTCGGCATGATGGGCATGCACGGCGAAGCTTGGGTTAACAACGCCATTCAGGAGGCCGACCTCCTCATTGCCGTGGGCATGCGTTTTGACGACCGCGTTACCGGCGACCTGCGCACTTATGCCAAGAGCGCCCGAAAGATCCACGTTGAGATCGACCGCGCTGAAATCAACAAGAATGTACAGGTTGACGCCGCCCTCGTCGGTGATGCGCGTGAGGTACTGGAAAGACTCACGCCCCATGTTCAGACCTGCGATCACAGCGACTGGATTCGCCATGTCGCCGAATTGAAAGGGGATTCGGCGGTGCGTGACATCCAGAGCCTGCCCGACAACGGCCACCTCTATGCCGCCCATGTCATCAATGATATCTGGAAAGAAACTCGCGGCGAAGCCATCGTCGTCACCGACGTCGGCCAGCACCAGATGTGGGAAGCACAGTATTACCACCACAATCGTCCGCGCACACTGATCACCTCCGGCGGCCTCGGCACCATGGGTTTTGCCCTTCCAGCCGCCATCGGCGCGAAATTCGCTAAGCCGGACTCCGAGGTCTGGGTCGTCGTGGGTGATGGCGGATTCCAGATGACCATGAGCGAGCTCGCTACCATCGTCCAGGAAAAGATCAACATCAAGATCGCCATCATCAATAACGGCTTTCTGGGGATGGTCCGCCAATGGCAGGAGTTCTTCTACGACAAGCGCTATGTGGCCACTCCGCTCGTCGCGCCTGATTTTGCCGCGCTCGCCAATGCCTTCGGCATCCGTGGGGAGCGGATCACTAAGCGCGCTGAAGTTGTGCCTACTATCCGGTCCGCACGCGAATCAGCCGAAACCGTGCTGATCGACTTCCGCGTCGAACAAGAGGATTCCGTCTACCCCATGGTTGCCGCGGGCGCTTCTCTCAGTGACATGATTCGCCGCCCGAACGATCCGCTCGTCGAAACGGCGACTGAACCCTAGGAAAAATCGAGAAAAACATGCAAACACTTGTCGCCTATGTCGAAAACAAGCCCGGCGTTCTCAATCGCGTCTCTTCCCTGGCCCGGCGCTTGGCCATCAATATCGATTCCCTTACGGTCGGTCCAACCGAGAATGAAACAATCGCCCGCATGACCATCGTGGCGCATACCGATGAAAGAGGCGCGCATCGCCTCGAAGCAAGCCTCGAAAAGCTCGTCGATGTCCTGCTTGCGGAAAATATTTCCACTCGCGCGCTCCTCGAAAGAGACCTTGCCTTGATCAAAGTATCAGCCGATCAGCAGAATCGTCCTCACCTGATGGAATTGATCAAGGTATTCCGCGCGCGCGTCGTCGATGTCGCTCCCGAATCGCTCATCATCGAAGTTTCGGGCACCGTCGACAAAATCGATGGCCTGCTCGAAGTACTTCGGCCTTTCGGCGTGCTTGAAATGGCCCGCACCGGCCGGATTTCCATGACCCGCGGCGGTGATTTGTTGCAGCCACCGGCTCCGGAATCCGCAAATTCCGAACTGGAGTCCACCGGCTCAAGCGTAAAGTGATTGCGTTTGGACCGAAGTGAAAGTTACGACTATCCGGACGCCCCGCGCGGGCGTCCATAAAATAATCCCGCGCGATCGCAGCGAATGCCTGGCCTCTTGGCCGGCGAGAGGAAAATAATGGCAAAACTCTACTACGACAATTCTGCGGACCTTTCCCTGATCCAGGCAAAGAAAGTCGCCATCATCGGCTACGGCTCACAGGGTCATGCGCACGCGCTGAATCTTCGCGATAGCGGCGTTTCCGTCCGCGTCGGCCTGCACGAAGGGAGCGCTTCGCGAGCAAAAGCGGAAAAGGAAGGCCTGACCGTCACCTCGCCTGCGGAAGCCGCTGCCTGGGCTGACGTCATCATGATCCTCGTTCCGGACACCAAGCAACCCAAGTTATATCGCGACGTCATCGAGCCAAATCTCAAGCCCGGCAAAACTCTGATGTTCGCGCACGGCTTCAATATCCGTTTCGGCACCATCAAACCGCCTGCCGCCGTTGATGTCTCCATGATTGCTCCAAAGGCTCCCGGACACCGCGTTCGCGAAGTCTTCACCGAAGGCGGGGGTACACCCGCGCTCCTGGCCGTCGAACAGGATGCCAGCGGTTCTGCGAAAGCACTAGCCCTCGCTTACGCCAAGGGACTCGGCTGCACGCGCGCCGGCGTTCTGGAAACCACTTTTACCGAAGAGACCGAAACCGACCTCTTTGGCGAACAAGCTGTACTCTGCGGCGGCGTGAGCGAATTGATAAAAGCAGGCTTCGAGACGCTCACGGAAGCTGGCTACCAGCCAGAGGTCGCCTACTTCGAATGCCTTCACGAGCTCAAGCTCATCGTTGACTTGATTTACCGCGGCGGTCTCAGCTACATGCGTTACTCCGTCAGCGATACGGCCGAGCAAGGCGATTATTCCGCCGGACCGCGCATCATCACCAAACAGACGCGGGAAGAGATGCGCAAGATCCTTGCGGAAATTCGCAACGGCAGTTTCGCAAAGGCCTGGATCGAGGAAAATGAAAAAGGCTGTCCCAACTTCCTGGCCACGCGTCAGCGCGAGCAGCGCCACCCTATCGAGCAACTCGGCCCCAAACTTCGCGCCATGATGCCGTTCCTGCAGCCGGTGATCGCGCCCGGACTCGAGAACAAAGCGGCTGCTTCGAAGAAATAAACTTCGAATAGCTTGCTTGCGCATCGTTCATTTGCCGCTGCGGACTCTGGTTGACACCCGGCTGGAAATGGGCAATCCTCTCGCCTGATGAAACGCAAAGAGGTCCCGTCTCAAGTAACGACACCTCACCTGGCCGAGCGCATCGAGCAGCTCAGCATCAAGCGCCAGGAAATTATCCGGCCGATCCTGGAGCACCCGCGCGAATACGTGCTCCTCAGCGTCCGCGCCATGGCGGCGCGCCTCCAGACGGATCCCGCAACAATGGTTCGCATCGTCCGTGGCCTCGGCTTCGGCAGCTACCGCGAGTTTCAGCGTCATTTGCACGAGCTCTCACTCGCCTATGCTACCTCCCTGGACACCATGCAGTCCGGCGGCCGAGATGGCAACATGCCGTCTCACGTGCGCGACTCGCTTGAGCAGGACTTGAAAAACCTGCAGGGCCTGAAAAACAGCCTCGATGCACAGCGCCTCGTCGCGCTGGCAAAACGCTTTTACGAGGCTCGTCGCATCGTTTTGCTCTCCGGCGACCTGGCCGTTCAGCTCGCGCATTACCTCGAGTATCAGATCAGCCTTCTGGGCCTTCCTATTTTTGCCGCTACTTCCGCAGGCAGGATTTTGCATCTGGTCCGCTCCGTCAATAAGCAGGACTTGGTAATTGCCATCAGCTTCCGCCGCGGACTTCGGCAAACCATCGAGGGAGCCCAGCAAGCGCGCGTTCGCGGCGCTTATTGCGTCGGTATCTCCGACACCTATGTTTCTCCCTTGGCGCGCGAATGTGACGAAGTATTCCTAGCCTCCATCGAGTCAACTTCATTCGGTGCCTCCTATGCCGCCCCGATCGCTTTGTTGAATGCCATTCTCGCGGCTGTCGGCCAGTATCACCGGGCGCAAACACTGGCTCTGGCCAAGGAAATTGCCGAAGAACAGCGTAAAGGATTCCGCTGGTACTCTTCCTGAGACCGTCCCATCATTCGTCCTTGTAACGAATATTTCACCTCCTGCGTCCAACAATAGTCTGTATATTCGAGACCGTGACAAGCCTTTCCCGGCTACTTTCTGTTGGAGAGCGGCAATTCGTTTCGGTCTGCAGCGTTTGTTGCAGAAAACCCCTTAACTCTTTTCTTGGAGCTCCATGCAGATCGAATCCATTACCCTGCGCAAACTTAAGTTGCGCCTTAAATCACCCTTCGAGATCAGCTTTGGCATCACCCATGACCGCAACGTCGTTCCCGTCGAACTCTTCGCAGACGGCCTCACCGGCTGGGCCGAAGTGACCGCCTCGGAAGGTCCTTTCTTCAATTCCGAAACCGTGGATACGGCTTGGCTTATCATTCGTGGATTTCTCGTTCCTCTTATACTGGGCAAAGAAATCCGTGCCGCCTCCCATATTCCCTCTATTTTCGCAGCCATCCGGGGTCACGAGATGGCCCGCGCAGGGGTAGAAAACGCTCTCTGGGACGTTGAAGCCCAGCAAAAAAATCTCTCTCCCAATTGCTCGGCGGCACGCAATCGGAAATCAAGTGTGACGTCTCCTTGGGGCTGCAAGCCACTCCCGAAGTACTCCTCGAAAAAGCAGTCGTCGAGCTGCGCGCCGGCTATCAACGCATCAAGCTGAAGATCAAACCCGGCAAAGACCTCGATTTTGTACGCGCTGTCCGCAAGTTGAATCCCCACGCTCTGCTTTCCGTGGATGCGAATTCCGCCTACACTCTGGCCGACTCGGACCATCTCCAGCGCTTCGATGAATTTGGCTTGCTGATGATGGAGCAACCTCTCTGGTGGGACGACATCAGCAACCACGCGAAGCTCCAAAAGCATCTGCAAACTCCGATCTCCCTCGACGAGTCGATCCGCCATGTGCGCGATGCGGAAACCGCTCTGGACCTCGCCGCCGCCCGTGTCATCAACATCAAGCTGGGCCGCGTCGGAGGCCATACGAGCGCTCGCGAGATTCAGGCTCTCTGCTTCGCCCGCGGCATCCCGGCATGGTGCGGCGGCATGCTCGAGTGCGGTATCTGCCGGGCTCATAACATCGCGGCCTCTTCCCTGCCCGCCTACACACTGCCCGGCGATGTTTCCGCCAGCAAACGGTACTGGGAAGAGGACGTCATCGACCCGCCCATAGAAATCTCGCCCCGCGGCACGATTCAAGTCCCCACCTCACCCGGACTCGGCTATCATGTTCGCCGCGACCTGATCGAACGCTTGACCACTGAGAAGGAAACTTGGCGTGCCCGCTGATCTGAATCAACGCTTGTCTTTTTCATATAGAGCTTCACATTTTCACGGTAGCAATTGCGCAGCAGCTCTCCTCGTTCTCGCGTTTTTCTGTTCTGGCTTGAGCAGTCCCCGCGCAGGGGGTCAGGCTTCGTTGCTGCCAGGCCCACAGCCCCCGGATGTACCTGCTCAGTGGAAACAGTGGATTGGCGAATACGGTGCGGATCGCGATCTTCATTCCGTCTTCGAGCTCGAAGGCAAGTTCTGGCTCTCCATCACGGACAAGGGTCTCTGGCAGATTGAACAGAAAAGTCCCGGCCAATTCTCGGTCGTTCATCCTGCACATTCAAACTTGGATGAACTCAGTATCGGCCGCGGCACCACGGGGATTCTCTATCTTGGAATTTCAGATCTCCGCTTTCGCTTCAGATCTTTCGACGCAGACGATCCCCTCTCACCCAAGATCGCGACGCAGGGCCGTATAGATGATTTACGTAAGGAAGCCCTCTCTTTTCGGCCGCCAATTGAAAACGGAAGTTTCCGTGCTCCTGATCTTGTCGAATTCGCTGCTCTAGCCACCTCCATCCATCTCGACATCCGCTACGCTACGTCGAACGATTTTCTCGGAACACCTGTCTACACTCAGGCCCGGGCCTTTCTCCAACGCCCCGCTGCCCAAGCTCTTCTTCGCGTTCAGCAAAAACTCAAGCCGCTCGGCTACGGTCTGCTCATCCATGACGCCTATCGGCCCTGGTACGTCACCAAAATCTTCTGGGACGCCACGCCTCCTGAAGGGAAGATCTTCGTCGCCGATCCCGCGCAAGGTTCTCGCCACAATCGCGGCTGCGCTGTGGATCTCACGCTTTATGATCTGGCGACCGGAAAACTCATCGAAATGCCCGGTGCCTACGACGAAATGTCCCCGCGTTCCTTCCCACGCTATCCCGGGGGCACTTCGCTCCAGCGATGGCACCGTGATCTGCTTCGCCGCGCCATGGAATCCGAAGGTTTTTCCGTCTACGAATCCGAATGGTGGCACTTCGACTATAAAGATTGGAAAGAATATTCGATCTTGAATGTTCCTTTTGAGAAGCTCGGCGCGCTTGAGGGAATGGGTCTGGTAAATTAGCAGAGCTATTTATCCTTCGGTTGGAGGAACTCTTTTTGAGTACAAAACGCCGCGCGGTTCCTGTCATTAATGCTCTCATCTGTCTGTTGATCGTCGTCTTCCAGGCCTCGCCGACCCGCGCGCAGTCTGAATCCACTCTGGCACAACGCGTCCAGAAGGTCGTCAGCCGACCCGAATTCGCTCACGCGAATTTCGGCATCGAGTTCTACTCGCTCGACACCGGCAAGGTCCTCTATGCGCTCAACGCCGACAAATTGTTCGTGCCGGCTTCAACCACGAAAATCCTCACCGAAGGCACTCTCCTTGCGAAGCTCGGCGCCGAATACCGCTTTCATACCCGCGTCTTCCGTACAGGCTCAATCGACAAGCACGGCACACTCAAGGGCGACCTCATCCTCGTCGCCAGCGGCGATCCCAATCTTTCCAATCGCATTCAGCCCGACGGCAGTCTCGCCTTCCTTGATCATGACCACTCGTACAACGGCCCTGCGCTTCCGGGTGATCCCCTGGCCGTTATCAAACAACTCGCCAAGGACGTGGTCGCCAGAGGCATTCGCAAGATCGACGGCCACGTTTATGTCGACGCCACCCTGCTTCCGGAAGCTGGTCGCGAAGGCGGCACTGACGTCTTGATGTCCTCCGTAATGGTCAATGACAACGTCATCGATCTGGTCGGAACACCCGGTGCCAAGCCTGGCGATCCGGTCCAACTTTCGGTTTCCCCACAAACCTCTTACTTGCATTTCACCAACGGTGTCACCACGGGGCCGCCCGACTCCAAGCTCGCTTTCGACTCCTCCAACCCCACCGCCAATTCTGACGGGTCTATCACCATCACCCTCGCGGGAAACATCCCGGCCGGCAGCGAACCGCAGACCGCGGCTTTCCCGGTTCCTTCAGCAATCCAATTCGCCACCACCGTTTTCCGAGAAGCCCTCAGCTCCGCGGGTATTTCCATTAAATCCAAATCCCTGAAGCTCATAACCGACTACTCTCTCCACCAGCGTTTCTATTCTCTCGAGAATCAGGTTGCCGAACATATTTCCCCGCCACTTTCCGAAGAAATCAAAGTCACACTCAAAGTCAGTCAGAATCTGCACGCTGGAATGGGCCCCTATCTTCTCGGCCTCCTCGTTGCAAAAGACATCAAAAACCCGCTTCATGCCGGTTTCAAAGTCGAACAGGCCTTCTTGCAGGACGCCAAGCTCGATCTCTCTGGCGCCGCGCAAGGCGATGGAGCCGGCGGCGATTGGGCCGACCTCTTCAGCCCCGATTTCATGGTCCGCTACCTCACCTACTGGACGACCCGCCCCGACTATCAAGTTTTTTTTAATGCGCTTCCGATTCTTGGCAAAGACGGCACGCTCGCGAAAATTCAAACCTCTTCTTCCAGTGCCGGCCATGTTTTCGCAAAAACCGGCACCTTTGGCTCCGAAGATAAGTTGGGCGGCAGGATGATGCTTAACGGCAAAGGCCTTGTCGGCTACGTCATCACCAAAGACGGAAAGAAACTTGCTTTCGCCGCCTACGTCAATCACGTTTCTCTCGCTCCTGATCCGGAAGCCGCGCAGCAGGTGGCCGGTCAAGCCCTCGGAGAAATTGCCGCTGCCGCCTATGACGCCAACCTGGATGCCGCCGCGAGTGCGGGCGACTACGATCTCATCATCCGCAACGGTCACATCATCGACGGCACCGGAAATCCCTGGTATGCCGGAGACGTCGCCGTCAATGGCGATCGCCTCGCCGCGATCGGCAATTTGCGCGAAGCCCATGCCAAGCTCGAGATCGAGGCCAAGAACCGCATCGTCGCTCCTGGCTTCATCGACATGCTCGGCCAGTCCGAAGTCTCTCTCCTGCTCGACAATCGTTCTCTGAGCAAGCTCTCCCAAGGGATCACCACGGAAATCACCGGCGAAGGCAGCTCCATCGCACCGCAAAATGAAAAGACCATCGCACCCCAAAAACCATTTCTCGACCATTACAAACTGACGGTCGATTGGACCACTCTCGACGGTTATTTTCGCCGTCTCGAAAAGCATGGCACACCGCTCAACATCGGCACATATGTCGGCTCCGCGCAAGTTCGTGAAGCTGTGATTGGAGACGACGATCGCGCTCCGACGCTCGCCGAGCTCAATCAAATGAAATCTCTCGTCGAGCAGGCCATGAAGGACGGCGCTTTCGGCCTCTCCAGCGCCCTCATTTATCCGCCGAACATCTACGCGAAGACCGAAGAGCTCATTGCTCTCGCGCAAGTCGCCTCAAAATATGGTGGGCTCTACGCCACGCACATGCGCAGCGAAGGCGCTTCGGAAATGCCCGCACTCGCCGAAGCCATCCGCATCGGCCGCGAAGCCGATCTGCCCGT
>Ga0209118_1001354_pt1 | contig 11545 bp, 10 predicted proteins | sample BlaSpr_A8_Ref_M1_FD_187988 | JGI IMG/M metagenome (GOLD analysis project Ga0209118, IMG submission 187988) | Forest soil microbial communities from Thunder Bay, Ontario, Canada - Black Spruce, Ontario site 2_A8_Ref_M1 (SPAdes) (version 2) | ecosystem: Environmental > Terrestrial > Soil > Boreal...
GATGGAGCCTATCTGCTCTTCACGCTAGGTCTGATCGGCACGGGAATGTTGGGCGTCCCGGTCCTCGTGGGATCGTGCGCTTATGCGGTGGCGGAAGGAGCAGCCTGGCGTGGCTCGATGGCCGACAAACCAAGAAGCGCGCGCAAGTTCTACGCGGTGATGGCCGTAGCCATGGCGTTGGGCCTGGCCCTAAATTTCGCCGGTTTTAACGCCGTTAAAATGTTGTTCTGGTCGGCGGTGATCAATGGCCTCCTGGCGCCGCCCCTGATCCTGTTGGTCATCCTCCTGACCAGCAGCCACAAAGTAATGGGCAAGCGCGTGAATTCGCCGTTACTCAGGTATTTAGGCTGGGCCACATTTGGCGTCATGACCGCGGCAGCGGTCGGAATGCTCATCACGTCCTGAGTCATTTCTCCAAGATCGCGCCCAAGGGTTCCCGCTTTTCCTCTTCACATACGGCAGCGAATTTGCCCGATAAATACAAATGTGTCCTAGAACGGACAGACGGGCGTCCTCGCTTCGTCTACGCTTAGAGGTTGGTAGTTCCCAGAGTCAGGACAGGACGTGGCCAACGAAGTGCTCGAGGAGGAAGAGATGAAATCTTATAGAAATGGTGAAAGAGGTTCCGGCAAGACGATTCTCGCACTTGCTCTCCTGGTGCTGGTCGTGGGAGCGGTCTACTTTGTCTTTACGCGAAATTCGTCGGTTCAGAATGCATATTCCTCCCTTAAGGAATCAACGCAAGATGCGGCTACAACATCCAGGGTGCGCACGGCCCTGCTCTTGTCAAAACACGTATCTCCTTTCGACATCAAAGTAGAAACAATCCAGGGCGAAGTTACCTTGGAGGGTCAGGTGCCTTCGGAGCAAGTCAAGACGGTCGCCGGTGCGATCGTCCAAGACACATCGGGCGTTAAGCAAGTGCACAACAATCTGGGCGTCAACCCTGCCATCGAGCGCAACCCGGATAGGGAGCACCTCGCAGAACGGGTGGCGGATCTGGAAATCAAGACTCTCGTTACAGACGCTCTTTCGAAAAATGCCGATTTGGCGGATAAACATATCGCCGCGGAAGTAAAAAGCCGAAGGGTGGCTCTCAACGGAACGGTCCAGACCACCAATCAGAAATATACCGCCGAGCAAGTCGCATGGCAGGTTCCGGGCGTCCAGGGCCTCACCGATAATCTGAGCGTGGCCGACGCCCAGGCGGTGCCGGAGACTGCTGATGATAAACTGGCACGGCGCGTGGAGTTTGAACTCTACGCCACAAAGGCAATTCCTCTGAAAACCGTGCAAATCCACGCCGATAACGGCGTCGTTACCCTGACCGGCACGGTTTTGTCCCGTGCGGAAAAACTGTTGGCGGAAAAGACCGCGAAATCCGTGGAAGGCGTTCGCAGAGTCGTGAATAGCCTGGCCACTCCAGAAGAAACGTAGCCGCCTGTCCCCTGCGCCCACCTTGCGCGTTGGGATCCTAGCGGGCGTAAAAGCGAAGCGTCAAAAAGATCCCCTAGGATAACAGTATTGACGGAATCTATTTCTCTTCGGACGCCATAGATCCACACCCAAAGTACTTTCCTCCGCCCTGTTTCTCACGGCTCATATCCGTGATCAGGAAGTGCGTTCACACCTTGGAGAAGACTTCGACTCACGCGTTTGGCAAGCTCACGGCGCGCCCGCCACAGCCTCCCTTTTAGAGTCTCTTCGGACACCCTCAACATCTTTGCGGTTTCGCTGGTGCTGTACTCCCGCACTTTGCGCAGGACAAACGCAGTACGGAGAATCGGCGCGAGCTCATCAATGTGGTCCTTAATGATCTCTCGAATTTCCAAGCGCCCGAAGAGTTGCTCGGGGTTCAGGCCCTTGGACACCAAACGCTCCGCAATAGGGATTTCATCACTGCTGATTGGTTCGGCTGGCGCGGCGCCTGGACGGACTGCCTGCCCCCGGCGGCGCATGAGAGCAGCGTTAATTACGACACGCGTGAGCCATGTCGAAAATTGTGAGCGGCCTTCAAACCTCTTCAGGTTTCGAAAAGCAGAGAGCAAACCATCCTGCAACGCGTCTTCTGCATCCTGGGGGTTGCCCATGATGCCAAGAGCCGAATGAAAAAGCACTCGCTGATAGCGGTGGAAGAGCGTGTTGAGCGCCTGAGCGTCGCCGTGCTGGCCCGCCCGTATCAAACTTGCTTCACTGACTTGCGTGCTAGCCGCAAATTGGGTTGCCATGGTTGTCCCCGTTCGCCTCGAAAAAGACCGGCGAATTGCACTTCTGGTCCGCCTTGGCGCTACTACCTACTCTCGACAGCAGGTGCGCTCCCAGCGGTCCTCTGTCCCATCAGAGCTCACTCAACTGCGTTCTCTCTCAGATAAGGGGGACATAGCTCCTTGAAAGTCTGACGGAGTACTTGTGGTGGCTAGGTGAGAGGCACTGCGCCCGTGCAAGGCGGCCCAGCGAAAGAATCTCAAATCACAGGACTGGCAACGATAGGGACGCACTTGGATCAGAGTTAAAACCACGGATTCAAGCAACCCTCTGCGTCTTGACTTACTGATGTGTATACTTTGGCAAAACGGACAATGTGTCGGCATTCGCGTGCTCCCTGATCCGACTGCAAAGACAGGTTGTCATACTCATATGCGGACGCGGAGGGCGTCTGTTCTCTTTTATACACTCAGCGCTGCGCGTGGGGTGACCCTGTCGGAACTAGCAATACAAAATATTTACTCATCAGCATACCCGGAGTGTCCCCCCGTGAACAACCGTTCGTCCTACCTGGCGGGTGACCGTTAGTTCACATGGCTGTGAGAATCAGGGTGGCCGATCTCTTCAGGCTTGCTTTTAGCATCGGTGGTTGGGTATTCCAAGAACGATCTTCAATCAAATCTGCTGCTTCCACACTGTTTCTTCAATTGTTTCGCCGCAGCACCAGGCAGCCCGCGAGCATGTCGTGCAGCGCCTGCTTTTTCTCCGTGAATCCCGCCATGATGTAACCGATAGCCAGGGGAATCATGTTCGTCAAGATCTTGCCGAAGTGCCTCCCCGTCGAGCGCGCGAAGCTGACACGCCGCCCGGCCATATCTGTAACGACGAGCCCCAGCACTTTCTTCCCCACGGTCGCCTGCCACTCCGAGCTCTCCATGAGCGCGTGGTAGAGCCAGGTCACGAGCAGGCTGAGCGTCGCAGCGGCAAAGAAAAACAGGATGATCAGAAATAATCCGGCATCATTCAAATCTTCCTCGGGACGAATCCTGTGAAGGAGGGCGCCTAATCCCGTCAAAAAAAACAATGGAATCAGCACGACGAGCACGGCCAATCCCATTACCACGCTGTCAATAACGTACCCGAAAAATCGCAACCAGAAACCCGCGTATTCCACGCGCGGAATGGCGGCATATGACGGCACCGCGGCTGGCGCGCTCATCGCCGGCGCTCTCACCACTGCCGCGGCTACTGGGAACGCCTGCCCGCAATTCGTGCAAAACGCCGCACCGTCCGCCACCGACCCGCCACACTTGGAACAGTACACGTTGTCTCCTCTTTCCTTTCTTGCTTTTCGCAAAGCACTGCAGGAGTCGCATCCAAATCCTACTTACAACCGGCGGGACGGTCAATCAGTGGCCGGAGAGCACGGCACTGGCAAAAATTGCATAGAGCTAGTACCCGGTAAACTATTGAGGCGGACTAAGGCAACGGACGCATCGTCTTGATTTCACAAGCGCTTACGCGAAAAATGGAGCTTTCTCCAGCTTTGGTTTATTTCGTGCCTTTAAGCAGGGTACCGGTCCAAATCAAATTGGAGGAGACTCAATGCGATTCCGGACTTCACTCTGTCTGGCCACGCTGTTTCTCGTTTGTTTCTCCATCGCGGCCTGGTCCGCACCGTCCCCCGCTCAGCCTACGGCAGGCCACCCGCAACCGACACCCGATAACCAATCCTTGTCGGGACAAATCACATCCGTGGGAGATGCGGAATTCTCCGTCCAGGTGGCGAAAAACAAGGATGCAAGTACCGTTCATTTCCTGGTCGATGACAAAACAACAGTCGAAGGCAAACTCGCCGTCGGCGCACTAGCGACCGTCGAGTACCGTTCGAGCGAAGGCAAGAATATCGCTGTTCACGTCATCGTGACTCCGGCCTCCGGAATGAACTTGTACTAGCGAGACATACCGCTCATACTCTAGAAGCCGGTCACCGATTATCGTAATTCCAATGCGGCCGCCAGTCCAGCCCCTCGCGGCCGATTTTCATTTTTCAAAATTGAGGAGTCTTGATGCGCACGACTCTGAAAATCATTCTGCCCTTGATCGTCAGTGTCGCATCGGTGTCTCTACTCTTCGCGGCATACCAGGTGCGGACGGAGAAGCGCAGTCTACGCAACGACCTCTCGCGCCGCGCGGAAATTCTTGGCGAAAGCCTGCAGGAGAGCGTGGAGCCGTTGCTGGAGCGATCACCAGAGAGGAACTTGCAGCGTCTCGTCGAACGATTCGGAAAGCGCGAACACTTGAAAGGTGTCGCGGTCTATGATTCCGCCGGTGCGGCGCTCGCGATTACGTCTGGTCTCGCGGCGGTCTTCCGATTGCGCCCGACGGTTGCTAGTCGCGCCGCGCAAGAAGATACCGGCGTGGGCGAATTCCTGCGCGCCGAACAAATCAACGCCAGCAATCAAGAAGAAGCAATACCGATTCACATCTACGCATTGCCGCTTCACAGCAACGGCGAGATGGCGGGCACGCTCGCTGTTTTCCACGATACGAGCTATATCGATGCGCAAGTCTCTCGCACGCTGCGCGATTCTCTGCTAAATGCTCTGGTGCAGACACTTTTGATCACCGGCCTCGCGTTCGTTCTGGTGCGCTGGACGTTCACGGGCCCGCTCACGCGCACGGCAAAATGGCTGCGCACGCTTCGCACCGGGCAGTCCAACGCACATCCGGCGCTTTCGAATGGCGAAATCCTGGATCAGATCAACCACGAAGTGACGCATCTCGCACGGGACCTGAACACGGCGCGCGCTGCCGCGGAAGAAGAAGCGCGGTTGCGCGATTCGAACGCCTCGATCTGGACCGCAGAGCGCCTGCGCGTAAGCGTGCGCAACAAGCTACAGGAAAAACCGCTATTCGTTGTCTCGAATCGTGAGCCTTACATGCACGTCTTCAACGAAAGGGATAAATCGATCAACGTGCTTGTTCCCGCCAGCGGCGTGGTCACGGCACTGGAGCCGGTCCTTCGCGCCTGCAACGGAACCTGGATTGCCAACGGCTCCGGCACCGCCGACCGCGAAGTCGTCGACGCGCAAGACCGGCTGCGCGTCCCTCCCGATCATCCCAGTTACACACTGCGGCGCGTTTGGCTAAGCGACGAGGAAGATAGGGGCTATTACGAGGGCTTTTCGAATGAGGGGCTTTGGCCGCTGTGCCACATCGCGCATACGCGCCCCGTTTTTCGCCCCGAGGACTGGCTGCAGTACCAAAAAATCAACCGCCGATTTGCCGACGCCGTCTTGCAAGAAATGGAAGGCGCAGAATCGCCCATTCTTCTCGCTCAGGATTATCACTTCGCGCTGCTTCCGCGGATGGTCAAGGAAGCTCGCCCCGACGCGCGCGTGGCGATTTTCTGGCACATTCCCTGGCCGAATCCCGAGGTTTTTGGCATCTGCCCGTGGCAACGCGAGCTCGTCGACGGTTTGCTGGGCGCCGATCTCATCGGCTTCCAGATTCAAACTCACTGCAACAATTTTCTGGAGACGGTGGACCGGGCGGTCGAAGCACTCACAGAATGGGACCGTTTCGCGGTGAACCGGCAGGGCCACATCACACGGGTGCGGCCGTATCCGATCAGCGTGGCGTTTCCAGAAAACTCGCACGCTATCAACGAAACGCGCAGCGCCGGTGCGGAGCGGGCGGGGCTCTGTGCCGAGCTGGGCATCGAGGCTTCCCTGCTCGGGGTCGGAGTCGATCGCGTGGACTATACCAAAGGAATCCTCGAACGATTCCGGGCCATCGAGCGCTTTTTCGATCTGAACCCGGCCTATCAGCGGCGACTTACTTTCGTGCAAATCGGCGCGCCCAGCCGCACGGATATCGAGCGCTACAAGAGCTTTCTCGATGAGGTGACCGCCGAAGCCGAGCGCATCAATGCCCGCTTCCAGTCGCCGAAGTGGAAACCCATTGTGTTTCTCAAGAAACACCATTCGCACGAAGAAATCGCGCGCTATTACCACGCCGCTTCCTTCTGCATGGTCACCTCGCTCCACGACGGAATGAATCTGGTCGCCAAGGAATTCGTGGCGTCGCGGGAGGACGAACGCGGCGTGCTGATCCTCAGCACGTTTGCAGGCGCGGCGCACGAGCTTTCGGATGCGCTCTTGATCAATCCTTACGACGTCTCGCAGCTCGCCGAGGCGATTCATCGGGCCCTGGAGATGCCTGAAACGGAGCAAGCCCTACGGATGGAGCGCATGCGGCACAACGTGCGCGAGCACAACGTCTACCGCTGGGCCGCACATCTTCTCTCGGATCTCACCGAAATCCGCATTGAAATTCCGGAACGTGTGGACACGCCACAATTGTCATGACCATCTCGGGGGCATTCCCTCTCTAGAAGGAGATTGAGATGAAGCTCCTTTGGCCAAATTGGAGGAAGCCCTCGCATGAACGCAACTGAAACCCCGTTCGACTTCTTCACCGTTTCCTATCTCACGCGGATCGGCAACCAATCGGCCGGCACGATCGCGGAGTTGCTGACGGGCCTCGAGAATTGCAGCGACGCGTCCATCTTCCATCACACGTATCAAACCCTCGGCAGCCATCACTTCCTCACCGAGGGTTTTTCCAATGATTTCGCGCAATGGGTGCTCGCGGACACCAACCGCAACGACCTCGCGGAGCAGCTCGCCGTGCTGGACATTCGCGACTACGTTTCCATCGCGGCCCTGCGACGCGATCTCTGTCGCGTTGTCGACGACTTTTGCATGGCGTTTCCCCATTTTGCGGAGCAGTCTGCGCTGGAGCGTTTCTACTTTTGCGAAAGCGTCGAAGTCACCGCGCCCCTGGGCCGAAGCGCTAGAACGCTGGACGAGTTTCGCGATGGCATAGCGCATCTCAGCCACGCCGGCTTCTACTTTCATTTCATCTCTTCGCGGCTGCGGCTGCAGCTCCAGACGAACGATTTTTCCCACTGGCTGGCGGACGGTCTGGGGCTTAAAACGCTCGCCGAAAGCGTCAATCACATTGACATCTACACAAACACACTGGACAGCACGCGCGCCAAACTGCTTCGCCTGATCGACCGCGAAAGGAGAAAGGCATGACCGCAACACTAGCGCTGAGCCGCATTCCGCTGGAGGATTACGCCGGACTCCTGGGCGCGGGTGAGATCGAGGAGCTGCGCGCACTTGCGAAACCGTTGCGAGGCCGCAGCATCGAGATGATCAATTCCACCGCCATTGGTGGCGGCGTGGCGGAAATCCTCAATCGCCTTGTACCCCTCGCTGAAGAGCTGGACCTCCATGTCAAATGGGACGTGATGGCCGGGGGCGAAGACTTCTTTGACGTCACGAAGTCTTTCCACAACGCCCTGCACGGCGCGCCCTATCATGCAAGTCCGAGGGATTTCGAAATTTTTCTCGCGTATAACGAACGCAATCGCGCGACTCTTCCTTTGGATGCCGAATTCGTGGTGATTCACGACCCCCAACCGGCAGCTCTGATCGACGCACGCAAACCTGGCTCAAATCACTGGGTATGGCGCTGCCACATCGATCTCTCTCACCCCAATCGGGCAGTCTGGGATTTCCTGGAAAAATTCGTCTCCCGGTACAACGGCGCCATGTTTTCTTCCCCCGAATTCTCACGCCAGCTTCCGATTTCGCAGTATCTTTTTTATCCCGCGATCGACCCGCTTTCCGAGAAAAACCGCGATCTGGAACCAGAGTTCATCGCCCAGATCCTCGCTCGCTACCAGATCGACCCGCAGCGCACCATCCTGACGCAAATCTCCCGTTTCGACCGCTTGAAGGATCCCGTCGGCGTGATCCGCGCCTACCGTATCGTGAAACGCTATTTCGATTGCCAGCTTGTCCTTGCGGGCGGCAGCGCCTCGGACGACCCCGAGGGCGCCTTGGTGTTGAAAGAGGTTTTGCGCGAAGCAGATAACGACGGCGATATCAAGGTGCTCGAACTGCCCGCCTGGGCGCCGCTGGAAGTCAACGCTCTGCAGCGCGCTTCTACCATCGTTATCCAGAAAAGTTTGCGCGAAGGCTTCGGCCTCACGGTCTCCGAAGCGCTGTGGAAGAAAAAACCGGTGGTGGCTTCCGCGGTTGGCGGTATCCCGATTCAGATTATTCACAAACACACCGGGCTGCTGGCCCATTCCATTGAAGGCACGGCATATCAAATTCGCTTCTTGCTGTCGCATCCGGAGATTGCCGCCAAGCTCGGCGAACAAGGCCATCAGCACGTCAAGGAGAATTTTCTAATCACCCAAAAACTTAAGCGCTATTTGACGCTGTTTATGATACTCGCCCGGGCAGCGTGAACCTGAGTCAAACGGCCTGGCAACTCCAAGCCGCGAAGTCTCATCCAACCTCAGGAAGCAGAAGCTTCCCCCCAGCCGAAGCCAGCCCCTGCTTATTGCAATTCCAATTCCACTGTGCAAGGAGACCAGGTATGAAGCGTGTCGCACTTCTGCTATTTGTCACAAGTTGGCTGGTGCCGCTGGCGTCGGCGCAGGATCATTTTCAGGTTGGCGCTTACGTTGACTATTTCCGTATCTCGCAAACGAAAACCAACATGGCGGGGCTAGGAGCACGCGCGGGGTTCAAGGCATTTTCGCACGTCATGCTTGAAGCAGAGATGAGCTATGACTTCAAGCAGGCCTTCACGGAGAATTTCAACACTACTCCAACTGTGACGGTTGTAAACAGCAATCTCAAAGTTCTACATGGCCTCTTTGGCCCCAAGATCGTAGCTGGCCACGGTGCGATTCGTCCTTTTCTAACAGTGAAGGGAGGTTTTGTTAATTTCAGGCTAGATCCCAGGAATCCTAGCTTTCAGGGGTTCGTGAGCTCAGTCGAGAACCTGCGCGCGAACAACGTGAGCGGAATCCTCTACCCGGGCGCGGGCTTGGAAGGCCACATCGGCCCGGTCGGTCTACGCCTTGAAGCAGGCGATGAAATCTACTTCGCGGGCGGCACGCATCATAATCTGCGCGTTGCCTTCGGCCCGTTTATTCGATTCTAGGATCAAACCGCCCGACCCAAACTGATTAGAGATCTATCTATCGCGACTGAACACCCCGCTCCTTCGTTCTTGAAAGAGCGGGGCGTACCATTTTGACTAATCACACATCACTCTGCATTGCTGTCTGCAGTCTTCACCTGAATATACGCACACTGCGCCGTCAGCGGACAGATCTCACACCTCGGCGCCGCCCTCTTGCAGATTTCCTGCCCATGCTTTTTCAGTAGAAGGTAAGCGCGCTGCCGCGCGTCAAAAGTCTCCGGCAGTTCTGCGCTTAACTGCTGCCGCGCCCGGCGGTAATCCGCGGCGTAATTCTTTTCTTCCACGCCAAACCAGAGCCGCACCGGCACGCGGACGAACGCCGACGGCACGGCCGCCACCGGAGCCAGCTTTGCAAACAGCAGGATTTTCTCCGCGCCCGGCTCCCCGATCACTGGAAATTTCTGAAGCACTTTTTTCGCGCCGCGAATGCCCTGGCCTGGTTGTTTCTTTTCCTCCTGCATCCATTTCTTCAGCACGGCTTTCAGATCTCCGCCAAATTCGCGCTTCACCATCCGGGCAATTCCCTTTACTTTCTTCGCGCGCAACTCCGGCACAATCCCGCCCTGCCGCAAACATTTCGCCAACTTTGCGTTGGGCGCCGCGAGAATCTCTTCCGGTTTGAATCCCACCTCGCGCTTCAGCGCTTCGAATCCCTTCGAACAAGACGCATCCGTGGCGGGATATCCGCAATTCACATACAGAATCATCTCGTAGGGATCCGTTGGGCCCGCGACCTTCTGCGGCCCATACAATTTCTCCAACGTATCCAGGACTTCCTTCAGCTTTGGCAGATGGTTTCTCCCGCAGTCATTGAGACGTAGCAGACTTGTCGCTGAGAGAACCGCCGAAATGCTCGTGATGCTGGCGAAGGAGGAACTGATCGGTCATGCCGGCGATGTAGTCGCAGACGATCACGTGGCGCGGGGCCATCCGCGCGAGTTCTTCATAGGAAGCGGGCATCGAGCCGGGGGAGCCGAGGTAGTAGATGAATAGTTCTTCCAGGCAATTCACGGAGCGGTCGCGGTCTTCGGCGATCGCGGAATGGTTATAGATGTGGGAGAAGAGGAAACGCTTGAGCTTGGCGTTGCGCGAAGCGGCGGCTTCGCTGAAACCGGCAAGGCGTTTCGGAGCCCGGCGGATGTCATCCACGGTCGCAGCGCCGGAGGTCAGGACGCGCTGTTGCGTGGTTTCGATGAGGTCCGTAACGAGCCCGTCGAGAATGCGCTTGAGGGCATCGTTGAATTTGAGTTTTTCGCGCGCACCCGGATGCGCGGCGTCCACCTGCACGTAGACCTCGTCAAAAAACGAAACTTCCCTGCGCAGCACGCCGAGGTCGAGAAGCTCGGCCTCAAGAGCATCGTCAAGGTCCGCGGTGTTGTAGGCAATTTCATCGACCCAATCGATGAGTTGCGCCTCCAGGGGCGGGCGCAGATCGAGAAGATACTCGGAAAGCTCAGGAAAATCCGCGGCGGAGTAATCGCGGGAATGCTTGACGATGCCCTCACGCACTTCAAACGTGAGATTGAGTCCTGGGAAATCAAGATAGCGCTGCTCGAACTGTTCAACGATGCGCAGCGCGTGCAGGTTGTGATTGAAACGGCCGCCGTGCGCGCGCATTAGATCGTCGAGCTTGCGTTCGCCAGCATGGCCAAAGGGAGGATGGCCGATGTCGTGAACGAGAGCCAGCGCTTCAGCGAGCTCGGTATTCAGGCCCAGCGCGGAAGCGACGGTACGGGCAATCTGCGCGACCTCCAACGTGTGCGTCAAACGATTGCGGAAATGATCCGAATATCGCGTGGTGAATACTTGCGTCTTGGCTTCGAGACGGCGGAAGGCCCGCGAATGGATGATGCGATCGCGGTCACGCGCGTAGGCGCTGCGGTAGGGATGCGCAGGCTCCGGATAGCGCCTGCCGCAAGAGCGTTCCGCGCGCATCGCCCAGGGAGCAGGAGTGGGAACTCGTTCGATGGGCCGCTCCGTTATGTTCCAGCTGATCCGCGTGATCAGCTTTCTGCCGGATGGATCAGGACTTCGACGAGAGCAACTCCAGGCCGCGATCGGCTTCGTCCGCAATCGTGGTATCCGGGAATTCCTTCTTGACCTGCTGGTAGATCGTGTTGGCCTCTTGCGGATTGGATTTGCGGAGAAGACCAGCGAGTTCCAGCAACACCAGCGGGCGCGGCACGAGTGCAGACGGTTTATCCGCCAGCGCGCGGAAGATCTTGATGGCATCGGCGGGCTTGCCGGTGCGGGAGTCAAT
>Ga0209118_1001355_pt1 | contig 11544 bp, 9 predicted proteins | sample BlaSpr_A8_Ref_M1_FD_187988 | JGI IMG/M metagenome (GOLD analysis project Ga0209118, IMG submission 187988) | Forest soil microbial communities from Thunder Bay, Ontario, Canada - Black Spruce, Ontario site 2_A8_Ref_M1 (SPAdes) (version 2) | ecosystem: Environmental > Terrestrial > Soil > Boreal...
AAGCCACCGATTCCTCCGGCGTTTGCTGGTGCGTGGGCACGACGATCTCGGGATCTTCCGGCGCTTCATAAGGTGCGTCGATCCCGGTGAACCCTTTCAACTCGCCCGCGCGCGCCTTTCGGTAGAGACCTTTCGGGTCGCGCTCTTCGCAGGTAGCCAGCGGAGCGTCGACAAAGATCTCCACAAACTCGGCGCCGGCTTGCAAAGCAACCGCGCGCGCCCGGGTGCGATCGATCCGATAAGGAGAAATGAAGGATGTGATCACCACCGTGCCCGCATCGGCCATCAGTTTTGCCACTTCGCTGACGCGCCGGATATTTTCCGCGCGATCTTCCGGAGTAAACCCCAGGTTCGAATTCAGCCCGTGGCGCAGATTATCCCCATCGAGCACATAGGTGTGCATCGAACGCCGGAAGAGTTCCTTCTCGAGCGCCAGCGCGATAGTCGACTTTCCGGCGCCGGAAAGTCCCGTGAGCCAGACGACCGCGCCGCGATGCTCGTTACGAGCGGCGCGCCGTTGCGCCGTGATTTCGCTTTCGCTCCAGAAAATATTTTCGCTCTTGATCTCCTTCCGGCTCGTGTAGACCGCACCGGAAATAATCCCCCCGCCCACCAGGTTCCCTTCATCCGCCAGGACAAAGCGGCCCAGGACGGGAATGCGCTCGTAGTTATCGAAGACAAGCGGAGCCCGCGTTTGCAGAGTTACTTCTGCGACCTCGTTGATGCGCAGCTCGGCATGCTCGACCGTGGATGAACCAAGCGTGGCCGCATCGATCACCGGCCCGAGAGCTGCGACCTGACATTCGACTTCCTGCGTGACGAGCTTCAGCCGGTAGCGCGCGCCGATTCGCAGCGGCTCCCGGCCTATCCAAAAAATCTTCGCGCGCACGCGGTTCGATTCGATCGGGACATCGACTTCGTGGGAAGCGACGTGCCCGCGCTCGACAAAGATGTGCTCGCCGAGTGTAATGCCGATCGATTCGCCCGCGGTCGCGATCTCCGCCGGCGGCGCCTGTCCCCATCGCTCGATCGAGGCTACTTGCGCCGTCTTGTTATGAGGCGAGAAGACCAGCCGATCGCCGATTCTTATCGTCCCCGACTCAACGCGGCCGGCGAAGATGCGGCGGTTCTCCACGCGATAGACGTCCTGGATGGGAAAGCGCAAAGGCAGATGAGCGACGGAGATGGCCGGATCGAACTCATCGAGCGCCGAAAGCAAGTTGGTCCCCTTGAACCAAGGCATCGCGCTGCCATTGCTGGTCACGTTCTCTCCCGTGCTCGCCGAGACGGGCAGAAAAAACCGCGCCGTTAGGCCAAGGCTTCCGAGGAAGGCCTCATACTCCTTTCCGATTTCGCGGAACCGGTCCTCCGCATAACCCACCAAATCCATCTTGTTCACGGCCACGATGACTTGCGGAATGCCGAGCAGACTTAGTAACTGGCCATGCCGCCGGCTTTGTTCTTTCACTCCTTCATCTGCCGCGATCACCATGATGGCGGCTTCCGCGCTCGCCGCGCCGGTAATCATGTTCTTCAAGAATTCCAAATGGCCGGGCGCATCGATAATAACGTAACTTCGGCGCGGGCTGGCGAACTGAATCTGCGTCGTATCGATGGTAATGTTTTGCTCCTGTTCTTCCGAAAGCGCATCGAGAAGAAACGCGTACTCGAAAAGCTTCCCCTGCGCCGCGCAGCTCCGGCGAATGCTTTCGATCTTGCCTGCCGCCAGCGCATTGGTCTCCGCGAGAATGCGCCCGATCAGCGTCGACTTGCCATGATCGACGTGACCGACAAAAACAACTTTGAGACGTGGTGTTTCCTGCGTCATGGATCGGGCGGCTCAGAGAAATCCGCGGGCCCGGAGCTTTTGCATCGCGTGCGGCTCATAATGGTCCTGGGCGCGGCCCGTACGCTCGTTCGTGCGAGCGCTCTCGAGCTCGGTGATGATTTCTTCGATCGTAGCCGCGTTGCTTTCGATGGGATGGGTAATGGGACGGCAGCCTAACGAACGGAATCGTTTCCCGTCCCGCGCAAAGTAGAGCGTGGGGATCGGAATTTTTTCGCGATCGATATAGCGCCAGATATCGATCTCCGCCCAATCCAGCAAGGGTTGTACGCGGATATGCTCACCCGGAGCATTACCAGCTGCAAATTGCCCCCAGAATTGCGGCGGCTGATCTTTGTAATTCCATTCCGACTCGCTGTTGCGCGGGGAAAAGTAACGCTCCTTCGCCCGGGTAGGATCTTCATCCCGGCGAATGCCCGTGATGAGCGCATCCCACCCGTGCTCGGCGATCGCTTGCTTTAACGCCACGGTCTTGAGTTCGTGCGTCACTGTCACCGGATCGTGTGTCTCATAACCCACCCCGCACTCGCGCGCTTCGGTGTTTACTTTCACGATCAACTTAATGCCGTATCGCCGCGTCGCCCAGTCGCGGAACTCCAGCATTTCCGGGAACTCATAGGTAGTGTCGATATGCAAAAGGGGGAATGGGATTTTCCCGAAGAAAGCTTTGAACGCCAGCCAAAGGAGCACGTTGGAATCCTTCCCCATCGACCATGGCATGGCCAGGTTCTCAAAGGCATGGTTCGCTTCGCGGAGAATGAAGATGCTATGATTCTCCAGCGAATCGAGATGGAAATTGACCCGGTTCATTAGCTTCGGCTCGAACATTCCTACTGCCTGGCCGCAAGTGTCGCCTTGTAAGCCTCCAAGCTAAAGAACGAAAGTTGTGACTCTTGTGAGATGAGAGGTTGCTCGCCGAGAATTCTAGCCAGTTCTTCTTCCGCGGCGGGGCCTCTTTCCGAAAGTAACTTTCTATCCAGGTAGATCCCCGAAAAGCCCGCCGCCGCCAGTCTTCTCACCATTTCCGGCGCGGGTGTGTCCTGAGTACTCCGAACCCATAGGTCGCTCCTTTCGTTTATCATGCCTCCATAACTCCATCGGAGCGTTCTACTGTGGAGGTAGCCGCGGGCTAGATCGTAAGAAGAAGCTTCGGGAAACGTCATGTAGGGCAACTGGAAGATCATAGCTCCGCGCGGGACCTTCTTTTCAATTTCCTTGACGAAGCGTGCATCGGAGCGAAAGGCTGCCTGAACCGAGCTGTAGTCAGGAATGAAGCCTGGGGTTGTTTGATCGTAAATGCCCATCGCACCCAGAAACGCCAGTCCAAGATAGTAGCACCACTTCGAGAAGGGCTTGAGAAGGCGCGCTCCGCCGCGATCGATCAAAAGGACCACTGCTAGCAGTGCGAAGAACCCTATGTAGATGCTGATTCGATTATAAGATCGAATCTGTGGCGACACAAGCAACGCAAAGAGTGATCCCAACCCGCCGATGGTCGCCAGCAGAGTGCCAGCGAGAGTTAAGAGCGCAGCCAGATTCAGCGTTTGTTGGTCCTCGCGATTGAACCATTTGAAGTTCGCTCCCATCAATCGCAAGGCGACCCAGGCGAGAAGGAAAATAAAGCCCAGCGATCCTACCAGTCCCAGGGACGCCTGGTCATTTTCATTCACCAACGGCGCCGCCTGCCAGTAGTTACTTTTCAACGCGGCTAGCGCCGGCAGACGGTGCCCTGAGACCGGGAGCAGTAACTGGGTTATTTTTAGGGCATAAGTCTCGGCATCGCCAGAAACCCGCGAGGAGATGTTACGATGCCCAAGAAAGAGATGGGGCGAAAGACAGAGGAGAACAATAGTTGCGATCACGCTCAACATGATGAGAGCACTCACCAACGGCGCCCAGCGGCGTTGCGCAGCCGCCACGGCCAACCCAGCCACCAGGATCAGGAAACAGGCGAAAAAGGCATAGTAAACTCCCGAAGAACCTGTGATCACACAAATGACCAGGGTCGCGATCGAGCCGGTTCTCCGCCAATCCAAACGAACCGAGCCCGTTTTAAGCAGAGGCGGACTCTCAGAGACGAGGCGGAACATTAACAAGGCAGTGAACGGGACAAGATAATACGCGCCCAGGAAGGCGTGCGCTTCCCCGCGCATGAAGTGGTAGGGCAGGAAGGTATAGAGAAAGCTGCCCAACAAGGCGGCGGGATATCCGATCCTAAACTGGCGTAACACGTAAAGCGTGCAGAGACAAACCGCCGGAAAGGCAAGCAAGTAATAGAGATTCATGACCAAGCCGAAATGCCTGGTTGTAAGTCCAAGAAGCTTGATTGTCAGGTAATGGAACAAGTCGGGCTGCGCATAGTTGAACATGGTGGAACCAAAGGGCATGCCCAGGTGTGAGTTGGAAAAGATCCAGGGATTCTCGATCAGCCACTTGGCGCCGACCGCGACGGTCAGCTCGTCGTGGACTCCATAGGCGAAGGGAATGCGCAGGTCTGCGCGCCACAAAGCGAGGAGCCAGAAGGTCAAGGCGCAGCAGCCGAGCGCCGCCCCCAGGTAAATGCCAACGTCGATCAGGTATCGCGAAGCTCGGGACTTGAGTTGCACGGTGAGAAGTAAGTGAACGCCTCAGCGGCAGGGAGAGAGCAAGCCGGCAGACGGATTCGAACCGACGACCTGCTGATTACAAATCAGCTGCTCTACCAACTGAGCTATGCCGGCATTTACGAGGGAGAATAGCGTCTAATTCTCCCGCTGCGAACTCCTTTCTATACGCCTTTTCTATACGGCTGCGATTCGGCCCTTTCGATGCAATTCGGCCTGCGCTTGAACCGGCAACACTGAGGAATTGCCGCTTCGCTCCGAAGCCGGAGCGGTCCCTCGGGGCGGCTGAGCCAGGATCGTGTCGCGTCCCGACGATGAGGGCGGATTGATGTGAGCACACCTGACGAAAAGATTTGGCAAACGACGGCGGTTCAGAACCTCGTCCGGTATGCGCCGTCCGGCACCTATTTCGCCCGATTTCGTGTCGCGGGAAAGCTGGTTTGGAAGAGCCTGAAGACAACGGCGTTTTCGGTCGCGAAGCAGCGGTTGCCCGACACGATGCGGGATTATCGGGCAAAGCTGGAATCGGGGACTGCGTTCGCGAAAGGCAAGATGACGTTCGCTGCTGCCGCTGAGGTTTATCTGCAGAGGATTCAGGCGAGCGTTTCACTCAAACCTCGCTCGAAAGACTACCGAGAAATGATGATCGACTTTATTCGACGGTCATGGCCGTCGTTGTTCGAGACGGATGTGCGGAAGCTCAGTCAGCGCGACTGCGAGAATTGGCTCACCCGGTATCAGCAACATTATTCGCCGACGGTCGTGAACAACAGCATCGGAACGTTGCGGGCTGTTTTCGACGAAGCGATCAGCACCGGCGCCCGCTTCAACAATCCGGCCGCCGGGCTGTCGCGGATGAAGGTGCGCCAGAAACAACTCGAACTCCCGTCACGAGACGAGTTCCTGCGATTCGTTGATGAAATTCGGACGGCCGGCGCACGACAGTCAAAGGATTGCGCGAATCTCGTGCGTTTTCTCGCTTACAGCGGTTTACGGATTGGCGAGGCAAAGCACGTCACCTGGACAGATGCGAATTTCGTTCGCCGGCAACTGCACGTCCGTGGCGATCCTGAGACGGCAACGAAAAACGGCGAGACGCGGTTCGTCCCGATGATTCCCGAGCTTGAACAAATGCTCACCGAGTTGCGTGCCGAACGATTGGCTGAATCGCCGAGCGCCACGATCATGCGGGTCTTCGAGTGCCAAAACAGCATGACGAACGCCGCCGCAAAGATCGGAATGAAGAGGATAACTCATCACGATCTTCGCCATCTGTTCGCGACCATCTGCATCGAGAGCGGCGTCGATATCCCAACCGTGTCGCGCTGGCTGGGCCACAAAGATGGCGGCGCGTTGTGTATGAAAACGTATGGCCACCTGCGTGATGAGCACAGCCTGACGCAGGCTCAGCGGGTCAGCTTCGGCGTCGCGGCTTGAAATTGGCCGCCGCTTAGTTTTTCAGCAACCGTAGGAGCTCGGTCCGCGGTACGAGAAGTTTACCGCGCAGCGCACGACAGGCGCGCAGTTTGCCGCGTTGGATCAGCCGGTAAACGCTGAAGTAATCAACTCCGAGAAGATCGGCAGCTTCTTTTACGGAATAGGCGAGCCGCTCTTGTTCGGCGGGTTGATCGACAACCGGTGTGCTGTTCGCCTCCATCTTGCCGCCGATCGTAAGGCGCACTGCCAACAACCGGCGCTCCAACATTGGAGCGAATCATCTGCCGCAATTACCTGTGTTGGTAATTCCTGACGAAGCGAATGCGTGATCGCCACAATAAGCGTGCTGCGCGGCTGCCAATAACATACGGCACTACGAGCAGAACGATTATCGCCGCGACGACGAACAAACCGTCTTGCGCTTTTGGCGAAGGTAACGGTGGTCCGCCGCGCGCGATTTCAAACGCGCGCAGGGCGACCACTGCGATCAGAATCGCGAGACCGACACACGCCAAACCGACCAGCGACCGCCCTGGGCGAGTAAGCCCGCGGACGATCTCGGCCCCGCAGCCAGCACACACGCTTGCCGACTGCGGCACTTGCGTCTGGCAATGCGGGCACACCAGCGTCTTCACAAGCGCGACAATACACGGGCCAGAATAGCGGTACGAGCGAATTCTTGCCGGGCTTACTTCGCTTCCTCTACTCGAATGCTAACCACGACTCCGTTCTTGCTGTTGGCCAGCGCGTGGTAGCGCGCTGGAATTGCGCGAATCCATTTCACCGCGAAATCCTGCACCGCCAGGAGGAGCGGGCGGAGGTTGCGTCCGGCGATTTCGACATCGTGAGATGAAAACGAGAGTCGCAGAACCTCGGAGTCGTCGATCCGGCTCAGCGATGCCGTGACAAAATGCTGGTATGGGAAAACGTGCGCCTCCCCTGCAGACCGCTCGAGTCGCAAACACGCAGATGGAGCTTCACGCTGCCAGCAGGTTGGTGCGGACGTTGTTGGTTCCCTGTTCAGGTCGGATTTCATGATGCTGTCTCCGTTGCGTGTTCATCCAGAAGTACATTGCGAAGCGACAGATCCGGCGTGCGAAGTCTCGTCCGCGATGAGCGGATCGGACTACTCGCGAAAATCGCTGGCGACGCTTTGGCCGGACCAGATCGAGCGCGAGCTCACGTTCTCCGCTGCGCGCGATCGCGCGCTGAAGCTCCTGTTTGTCGGGAGTGAAAATACGGATGCTCTTTCGTCCGCGGGAGATCGTGACGTACCATTGCTGCGCGCTTGAAGCGGCGCGTACGGCGGAATCAGCGAACAAGACATGATCAACTGTCTTGCCTTGCGAGCCATAGGAAGTGACGGCATACCCGCGCACGAATTGGCGGTACTGTGGCGGCAAGACGCGACCGTCCTGCAAGCGGATCGTTCCATCCCGTTTGATCGCCGCGACGTTGACTATCTCGCCGTTCGCGAGCTTCCGGCCGTCAGCGGTCGCGCTGTTCGCTTTCAGCTGAAGTTTGTCTCCCGCAGCGATGGCGAGTTCGGTCGCTCTGCAAACGTTCAGGTGATCGAGTTTCGTTAGCGGAATGTGGCGAATCTTACCGGCAAGTTCGAATGCCACTCGATTCGCAGTAATCCCAATTAGCTTCGCCTGCGCGCCGCGCTTGAAACCAGCGACATCGCGGTTGAACACGAGAACGCAATCAGAGGGATAGTAACGCGAATCTAACTTCTGAGCGGCGGTGAGGTCGAGCTGCTCAAGAGCGGTGACTTCTGATTCGGCGCCAAGCACTCCGCGTTGGCGCAGTTGCTCGCGAATCGCATTGTTTATGTCGCGCACTTCAGCGCGTGTTTGCGAAATCACGAGCGCTGATTCGCCGCGTTCAGCGATGTCGAGATACGCGTCGCGAATGTGATCGTTCTGCTCAGCGGGACCGCACTCGACGAACGCGTTTATTCCTTCGAGCTTCCGAACCGATTGCGTCAGATCGCCAGTCGCTGCTGCTTCCACAGCGGCGCGGTACAGCTCAATGCGTTTGCGTTCTTCAATCGATCGAGCGCGTTTCGGCTCCTGCCGCCGAACCTGCTCCAACTGCGCGGCAGGAAGCCCAGCGTAACGCTCGATTGCTCGTAAGGCATCGGAAGCTTCAACCGGGCCGTGCTGTCGTGTGTCGCCCGAGAGAATCAGTCGTCCGTCCACTCCACGAACCAGGCGAATGAGATCGAGCAACTGCCGTCCGCCGATTTGCCCCGCTTCATCGACGATGACCACGACACGAGCCGGCAACATTCCGCGCTGGAGGCATTCGCTAACCGTTTGCGCCTCCAGCAGTCCATCGCGCGTGAGGTCGATCACTTGCTGACGTTGCGGGGCGAGAACAACGGAGTTCCGACCATCTCTGTCGATTGCACGTTGGACGCGCTGAAGGACGAAGCTTTTCCCCGTTCCAGCGCCGCCACGAAAAAGTGTGATGAAGTTTCTCGACGACAGAATGGAACTGAGGGCGTGCTGCTGGTCTGGCGCGAGTTGACGGTGAAGTTCTGCCGTCGCTCGCGCCAGCGGAGGATGCATGCCGATGCCGTCGGCTGCCGCCCGAACAATCTCCCACTCGCGCGCGAGCATTTCCGAATGCGCGACCTTGTCATTATCGCCCCGGAGATAATCACGTGAGCGGCTCAGTTGCTTGATGTCGGCAAGACCGACCGAGCTGCCTCGAACGGCCTCCAACGCATAACGCCAAAGCTCATGCTCCCGTACGACGGACCGCCGTTCAAAGAGATGCGCTTCGGCCCAGGCCAACGCGTTCTCGGCAGTCGCGCTTCGCTCAATTGCAGATCGAGCCACGCGTCGCTCGCGCAGCGCCGCCAATTCTTCAGGAGTGACTTGCTCTTCCCAAAGCTTCCGCAACAAACCGGAGGCAACCGTCTCGCCTTTTCGCGCCCGTTCTTTGTGCGCGATGTGTTCGCGAATGGCGTTCTGGTTTCCCGGCAGCTTGTCTGGATGTGACGCCAGGAACTCCTGCGTCTTTTCGTCGATTTCTCGGTGTCGTTTCGAGAAACGTTCGCACACGTCACGCGGGATCTCCGCGAGTTCGAAGTCACCGCGTGCAGCGTTCGTTATCGTGTAGCCGAAGCTGCCCAATACCCGCGCGAGTTCGTGATAGTAGACGTTCTCAACGAACTTCTGCGCGCCGAGCATCTCGTAATTTTGCAGCGCCTTCCAACGTTTCTCTTCGGGATCGTGCGTCGCGTTGAAGATGATGCAGTGCGTGTGCAGGTGCGGATCGAGCGCCCGCGAGATCTCATGTTCGAACAGCGCGGCCACGATGTTGCCCGTGCGTCGATCGGCGTTGCATTTCGCACCTCGAATCCGAGCCGCAGCAAAGCGTTCCAGTTCTGCTAATGCGACCTTTACCGCTTCCGTGTGCGCAGTGACAATGCGTTTGTCGCCGCCGACGAGAGCAGCAACTGAAACCGACTTCGGTGGCGAGAACGTGAAGTCGTAGAACACGCGCCGATTCGCTGCTTCACCGTCTTCAGCTCGTCGGATTGTGTTCCGCCTTTGCGTCAGTTGCTCTCCCGTTTTCGGGTGCAGGTTGTCGCATAAAGCCAGGAACTGATCACGTGTGACTACGCCACCGAGACCGAGCATTATCGCGCCTTCGCCAGCCCATTCACCACGGACGCGTTCGTTCTCGGAATAGTAATCACCAACGCTCAGGTGCTCTTCAAAGTAGCCCTTCGCGTTCTTCAGGTTTGTCTGTGTCTTCGGCGAGAGCACTGCCGATGAATTAGCACTCGCACAATCAACTCCTGCTCCAATCTGGGAGCCGCGATTTGCGCACCATCTGAGACAAGGATGCGTGCACAAGCTGTGGATTTTTGAAGGAGGGACGCCCTACCCCTTAGCAATGCTAAGGAAATTCCGGCTCGTCGCTGAACCGCACGCGACGACATGAGCAACCCGGCCGACAACGCAACGCGGACGCAGCGTTTCAATGATGCTGTCCGCACGTTCACGCCTCCGTCACCGACACGTCACGCCAAGCTCATGCCCCTCAAAGAAGGCATCGTCGAGCTGCGGCAAAAGGGCGCCTCGCTGCGCCTGATTCGCGAATTGCTCGCAACCGTCGACGTGGCAGTCGGAACCGACACCATCGCGCGCTTCCTTGCTGACGTGAACGGCGGGCCACCAGCGCCACGCAGCAGACGACGGCCCACGCGTAGACATCCCGCTGTCCCGGCGTCGAATGGTGCACGCAGCGTCGATCGTACTGCAAGCACGCAGCCGTTGCCGTCCGCGCGCACGCCAATTCAACCGCCGCCGAACGACGCGCCGGCCGAGCGAACACGCACGCGCGGACCACGCGTCGCCGATCCGCGCAACCTCTGATCAGCCCACCATCCATGAACAAACAAATCAACCTCGTCATTAACGGCAAAGGCGGCGTCGGAAAGAGCTTCTTCGCCACGAACTTCGTTCAGTATCTCAAAGACTGTGGTGTCGCTCATTGCGCCATCGACAGCGACCACGAGAACTCGACGCTTAAGCGTTTCCACCCCGAAGCGGAGTTCATCAATCTCGAACATCGCCGCGAGATCGACCGCGTCTTCACAAGTGCGGAAACGCACGATCTGCTCGTAATCGACTGCCGCGCGGCCTCGACCGACCTGTTCATCGACTTCTTCGATGAGGTCGGTTTAACGGAAGTACTGCGCTCGTTAGGCGCACGATTGACGATCATCTGTCCCGTCAATCACGAGGCAGACAGCGTGGAACAGTTGCGAATTTTATCCGACGCACTCCGCGATGGCTGCGATTGGGTTGTCGTAAAGAACGAGGCGCACAGCGACACCTTCAAGATTTACGACGGCAGCAAGACCCGCCGGCATGTCGTCGATGTTCTGCACGGCCGCGAGATCGCGATGCCGCGCATGTACGACTGGCTTGTAACTGCGTTGAATGAGCACAATTCCCCGGTCACCGCGGCGCTCACGAATCCGGCCTTCAATCTGCTCGACCGGCAGCGGCTAAAGACATGGCAGACTCGGTTCTATCGTCAGTTGTATCGCGCGGCTGACCTGCTCCTGACCGATCCGCACCAGGCCGAGAGATTCGCAGCGTGAATGATAATGATCCGCTTGCGAAGTCGATTGCCGAGTGGCAGCACAAGCATCGCATCGCTGACGACGACCCGATTCTGGCAGTACTGGAATTGGTGCGGCTGCAAATTCAGCATACCCGCGCCAATCGTGATGATGCAGATGCTGCGCCCCCCAGCTTCGAGGATTTTCGCGGCACAATCGAGCTGCTCGACCGCCGCTCGAAAGTCTTTATTCAGCAAGCAACCGATCTGATTGCTGAGCTGCGCCGGTTCGGGCTGAACGTTCAGCGAATCAACCGCGCGCGCCTCGTTACGCAGGTTTTGCTCATTGCCCTCGGCGGCGCGATTGGCGGACTCCTCACGCGAATTTTATGACCGTCGTCATCGGCTACGCTGCGGCGGGAGCGCTGTGGCTTTGCGCAGCGACCGCGATGTTCGCGCACTTCCGCAGAACCGCCGGCCAAACTGTCGTGAAGCTTGCCGGCTTTCGCTGGACGCGTAGCGATTTCTGCCGCGGATGGTTGATCACTGGCGACACCGGTTCAGGCA
>Ga0209118_1001356_pt1 | contig 11543 bp, 1 predicted proteins | sample BlaSpr_A8_Ref_M1_FD_187988 | JGI IMG/M metagenome (GOLD analysis project Ga0209118, IMG submission 187988) | Forest soil microbial communities from Thunder Bay, Ontario, Canada - Black Spruce, Ontario site 2_A8_Ref_M1 (SPAdes) (version 2) | ecosystem: Environmental > Terrestrial > Soil > Boreal...
CCCCGCCACCAGCCCCGATCCGCAAAGTCACGTTCCAGGGTCTCAACCTGCGCCTGCGGCCGGGTGACTGGCTCCTGATCATGGCCGGTGCCGACCACAAAAAGGCTGTGCTCCAGCAGATCAGCACCTCGGCCGCAGACCCGCATTCGAAGACGACGACGGTGAGTTGGGTCGAGACCGCCGATCCGGGCTACGGCACGGCGGATCCCGCCGTATACGCCTTCCGGGCCGAGGCGCAGCCGTTCGGGCACGACGTGCCCGACCAGCCCACGGTTGCACAGGCCATCGCCGACGCCACCAAGACTCTGCAGGCTCAAGAGGACGCAAGGGCCACCGCGATCGCTACCTGGAAGACTCCACCCTCGCAAACGCTGGTCTTGAAAGAGCGCCCGGCAGCCGTGCTCGGCGGCGGCTCGGGCGGCGGCTCGGGCGGCGGGCAGACCAGTCCGACGCTGCCCGAAGATTCAAGCCAGCTCCGCACGCTGCACCTCGACGGTATCTACGACGGGGTGGCGCCCAGCGCGGGCGACAGCCATTCGATGCTGGTGCTTCAGTCCCCAAGCACTCAAGAGCCATTCGTGACCGAGGTGAAGGGCGTGGCCAAGGTCACGCACGTGAACTACGGCCTACGGTCGCGAGTCTCGGAGCTGACTCTCTTCGATGCCATCACCGGCACCTTCGCGGCTCGTGACACGACCGTGTTGCTGCGAAGCGAGCAGCTCATCCTCGCGAACAGCCGCCCCCTCCCTGATCCGGCCGGCGGATCGGTGGTGCTGCTGGAGGGCATTTACTCTCAGCTCGCGCCCGGGCAGCGAGTGATCATCCAGGGCACTAATTTCGACACGAAGGCTTTCGACGCTGAAGACGGCATGATCGAAACCGTATCGACAGACGCCGGGACGGGGACTACATCGGTCGTGCTGCACGCCCCCCTGAGCAACTCATACGTTCGGGCCGAGACGGCGCTGCGCGCCAACGTCGCGCCGGCCAGCCAGGGCGAGAAGGTCCGGGATGAGGTGCTCGGCAGCGGCGATGGGTCCCCCTGGCAGAGCTACACATTAAGGAAGAGTCCGCTCACATACGTCCAGGCTCCCGCCCTGGCCAGCGAGGCGGCGGTGGTCAGCACGCTGGAGCTGATCGTCAGCGGGGTCATGTGGTCCGAGCGGCCGAACCTGCTCGATGCCGGCCCCGCCGATCGCGTGTTCGTCACGAGCGAGGACGCTTCCGGCAAGACGTCCGTCGCCTTCGGAGACGGAACCAGCGGGGTGCGGCCGGCGACCGGCAAGGACAACATCCATGCGCGCTACCGGAAGGGGCTCGGGCTGGTGGGCAACGTCGATGCGCGCGGAATCGCCCAGCTGGTCGACGCCGTCCCGGGCCTCCAGGCGGTGACCAACCCGGAGCCGGCCGTCGGGGGCGCCGATCGCGAATCCGAGGATCAAATCCGCACCAACGCGCCGTCGAAGCTGCGCACGTTCAACCGAGCGGTCGCCTTGAACGACTTTGCGGCCCTGGCCCTCACCTTTCCCGGCATTGCGATGGCAAGCGCTGCATGGCAGGGAGTTTCGCCGCTGCCCGGCCTAGACGGGACTGTGTCCACGCGCTCGCTTTCGCAGCCCACGATCCGGCTCACGATCGGCACGACCAATGGCAAGCGCCTCGATGCCCAAGGCGACTACGCAACCCGCCTGCGCCGCTTCCTCGATTCCCGACGGGACGTCAACATCCCTCTGGTCCTTCGCGATTACGACGCTGCGTGGGTGGACATGGCGGCGACGATCGACGTCGACGACGCTTACGGCCGCCAGGCCACTCTTCGCGCCGCGATCGCGGCGCTCAACTACCGAGCCAACGCGGATGGAAGTCCCGCGTTCTTCGCTGAGTTCGGTTTCGGCCAGGCTGTAAACGCAAGCGCGGTATACGCCGCGCTGCAGGCCGTTACCGGGGTTCGTGCGGCCACCGTGACCACGCTGCGACGGGTGAGCGTCGACACCGATCCCAAGGTGGTGCGCTCCGTCATTCCCATCGGACCGTTCGAGCGCGCCGTGATCGGCAATCTTGCGGAAGACACCTCCAACCAATTCGGAAAGCTTGCCATCAGCCTGGGCGTTGGAGGCTTTGCCGACTGATGGCGAGCAACACCGAAGCCCTGGCCCAGCGGCTCTATGAACGGCTCCCCGAGATCTACCGGTCGCGCGACCTGGCGGTGGCGCAGCAGCGGGCGCCGTCCGGCGACGAGGCGGCCGTCCTCAACTCCCGGCCGCTGCTCGCGCTGATCAGCGCGATCGCCACCCAGGTGGCCTCGATCCGGCAGGACATGGACGATCTCTGGGACAACTTTTTCATCGATACCTGCGACGACTGGGTCGTGCCGTACATCGGCGCCCTTCTAGGCACCAACCTGCTCCCGAACGAACTTGGATCGAGCAAGCGCCTCGACGTCCGCAACACCGTGGCCTGGCGCCGGAGCAAGGGAACTCCTGCCATGCTGGCGGCGGTCGCGAGCGCAGCGAGCGGCTGGGGTTGCGACGTGACCGAGTTCCTGGGCGCGGAACTGTGGGTCGAGAACCTGCGCCACATCAGGATGGCGAGGCCAATCACGCCGAGCCTGCGGGATCGGTTTGCCCTGAGCCGGCTCGGTCACGCCGACGATCCGTTCCTGCACTCGCCAGACGTGCGCCGGCCGCCGGATCCCGGCGAGCCGATGGCGCTTGCCGGCCTGTCCGGCGGCCGCGCCGGCGCGCAGCCGAGTTCGCTGACGGCCGGGTTGGGCCGCCCTTCGGAAGGCAGCACCGGCCGGTACGGTCTGAAGAACCTGGGCGTGTTCGTGCGGCGCCTTCCAACGTTCCGCGTCGCCGGTGTGACGCCGTCTCCTGACGTACGACTCGCCGCGGACGGAACGCCCGATCCCGACCCATCGCATGTCACGAGCTACACGTTCGACCCACTGGGCCGCGACATCCCGCTGTTCTCGTCGACCACGGGCGCACCGATCGAACGCGCTCAGCTCGACCACGCACCGGACCGCTACTTCGGCTCGAGTGACGGCTCGGCTGTGGCGGTCCGACGGCTTGGTGTTCCCCTGGCGGTGGCCGGTCCCGTCGTGGCGACGCCTCCCAGGTCGCAAACGGCCTTCTCCTTCTCGGCCACCACTCCGCTTCTACTGCACCCCCTGGAGGGGATGTGTCTGCTGCAGCCTCATGCCTTCCAGTTGGCAGGGCAGAGCTTCATCGTGAGTGCCATCTGGCGGCCGCTCGACGGCTCACCTGATTTCTGGTTGGGCGGCGTCAGCACGTTGCTGAGCAGGCTCGGACGCCTCGATGCCGCGTTTCACGCAGCGACTGCCGGCACGAATGATGCTGGTCAGCTCGTGATCAGGATCGAAGTCGCCGAACCTTCGATGGGCTGGCCGGAGCTGTCCGCGGGACGGACCGCGCGCTTCCCCGAAAACGTGCTGGCGATTCGCGACAACACAGCAGTCCCATTGGCGGTCGCCAACGCCGCCGAGAGCGCCTACCAGGACGCGCTGCTGGTGTACCTGCCATCTGTCCTGGTCACGCCCGGCCATCCGGTTGAGCTCTGGGTGGCGGACGACGGAGCCACGTACTCGCAGCCCGACATGAAAATCCGTACTCACCTGGAACGCTCCGCTGAAGGTCAGCTCTGGCCGCCGGCAAATCTCAGCCGGCCTTCGCTAGCGCCCGCATTGTTGGGTCCGGGCTTGCACCGCGTGGGGGGGCTCGCGATACCAGACCCCGGCCGCTTCGACTCTGCGGCCCCCGTGCTGATCGAGGCGTGCATCGCCACGGGCCCGGCGCTGGACGTGATCCAGCAAGAGGGAGGGCTGGCCACAGCCGCCGTTGGCCAGGCAGCATTGCCGCTCAACGTGTACCCCGCCGGATCCTGGCAGCCGTTTGAATTCCACGCCAGCACGATGGCCCTCGCCGACCAAATGCCCCAGGACGGGCTACGGGTGATCACGGTCACTGCGCAGCAGCTGCCCAGCTTCTGTCCGCAGTTCGAGGTCGTGACGACAGATCGGGGGGGCTCATCGTTGCTGTGCTACATACCGGAGACATCGTTCAGCGATGTGCACCAGAGTCAGGCGTACGCCGTACACGACGACGGATCGACTTACACGTTGAGCGGTGGCGTGCAGACTCTGGTCAGGGTCGGCGCGGGCCAGGTGGTTCCGATCGAAGGCACGTATCCGCTGCGGCGCCGAGTCATCGTCAGCGGCCGCCGGCCCACCGCCGGTGAGCTGGCGATCGACCCGGAGCGCGGCCGTTTCGAGTTTGCCACCGGTGACCCCTTCGTGGTCAATCAAGGCGCTGAGTCGCGCCGCTTGACCGTCGATTACGTCGAGGCTTTTGCAGACCAGGTGGGGGCTCGCGCGTTTTCCCGCGGCGTCGATTACACCACCGACCCGCCGACGCGTATCGTTTCCGCCTCCGGGGACGCGGCCACGTACCTTCCGCTGTCACGAATCCATCGCACGCTGCAAGAGGCGGTCGACAGGTCAAGCGACGGCGACGTGATCGAGGTTGCGGACAGCGCCACATACGTCGAGAGCCTCCACGTGGGCCTCAACGCACCGACTCTGACGATCAGAGCGGCTGACCAACCTCTGTTCGCGCGTCCATGCCTGCAGAGCAGCGGCGGTCCCGCCATCTCCGTGCTGAGCACGGGCCGGCTCGAGCTCAGCGGGCTGCTGGTCAGCGGCGGGCCGCTCCAGGTTCAAAGCCACCTGCCGGAGCTCGTCGTCACCGCCTGCACCTTCGACGTTCCGCTCGCCGGCACCGTGTCGATCGAAGCCGACGACGACAATTTCACGGACCGCGCGCGTTATTTGTTCTGCCGATCGCTGCTGGGAGCGATTCACGTGGGCCAGGGCGTCGACCAGGTGCTGGTGGCCGACTCTGTGGTGGACAGCTCTGGTGGGTTGGCGATCGGCGGCCTCTCAACCGAGTCGACGGAGGTGGACATGCCGGCACGCTCAGTCCAGCTGGAGCGAGCCACGGTGTTGGGGCGGATTCGCTGTGAAAGCCTGGTGGCCAGCGAGAGCATCCTGGCTGGCGCAGCGGCGGTCGACGACCGGCAGTCGGGCTGCCTGCGCTTCAGCCGCTTCGACCCTGTATCGACGAACCATTTGCCGAGGCGCTATCGGTGCGTGACGGACACGCCGACGTTCGTGTCGCTCATCCAGTGGCGCCCTGCGTACGGGCAGCTGTCGGCGACCTCGCCGGTCGCCCTCGTGACGGCAAGCGAAACCGGCGACAACATCGGCTCGTTCGCATCCACGCGGGCGGCAGCCCGGTTCTCCAACCTGAAAGCCAAGCTGCTCGAATTCCTCCCGGTGGGCCTGGTCCCGCTGGTGATTGCAGAGACGTGATGGGCCAGGCATGAAAGGCGACTTCTCGCGGCTCAAGCTCAAGCCGCTCAAGCATGACGAGGCCTGGCTGCAGCAGCAGGGTCGCGTGTGGCTGGATTCGGACTGGAACGACGCCGCGCTGGCCCGTCTGCGGTTGCTCGAGCGGCAGAACCTGGACTTCATCGGGGCCTGGGGTGCTCCCGAGCCCGGGACAGGATTTGCGGTCGCGGAGGCACATGCGGACCCCAGCAACCCCGCGCTGAACCTCGCGATCGCGGAGGCATCTGCGGACCCCAACAATTCCGCCCTGAATTTCGCGATCGGTGGGGGTCCTGGTTCTGCCGGCCGGATCTACGTCGACGGGATCCTGTGCCAGAACGACGCTCCGTCGACCTATCTGACCCAGGCCGATTACCCGGACCCGCCCGCGCTGCCGATCACTACCACCGGAGACACCGGCTGGTCGCCGGTCGGCAGCATGACCAACCAGCGAGTCGACCATGCCGCGTCGCTCCTGGCCGACGGGCAGGTTTTGGTGTCGGGCGGGCGCAACGCGGACGGCGCGATTGCATTCTGCGAGCTGTACGACCCCCAGACCAAGGCCTGGACCAAGGCGGCCAGCCTGAACGAGGCCCGGTTCGGTCACAGCGCCACGGTCATGGCCGATGGCAACGTGCTGGTGGCGGGCGGAATCGACCCCAACGGTCACCCGCTTCGCTCGGCTGAGATGTACGACCCCGTGACCAGGACCTGGGTCGCCACCGGCTACATGATCAACACCCGCGCCTTCCATGCGGCGGTGCAGCTGTACGACGGTCGCGTGCTCGTCACGGGAGGCCTGACCACCCAGATGGCTTCGCCAAGTACGCTGCCTTCAGGCGACGTCTCGACCTCGGTAGAGGTGTACAACCCGCCTTTGGGCACGTGGCGCGAAGCGGCGCCGCTCCTCGCCGCGCGCGCTTATCACACAGCCACACCACTCTGGTCGGGAACCATAGTGCTGGCCCAGATCGGCAGCCTCCAGGTCCCGGTCCCGCTAGAAATCGCGTCGCGCCTGACCGGAGTCCAGCTCATCATCCCGAATCCCGCGAGCGTCCCGTTCCCTGCCCCGTACTCGCTCGGGAGCGGCGTGGCGGACGTGCGAGTGTTGATCACCGGTGGCGCAGACTCGGGTGGTCCGCTGGACTCGACCGAAATCTACGACCCACGCTTGGACTCGATGACTGTAGGCAGCCAGCATCTGCACTTCGCACGCGCGCTGCATACAGCAACCAGGCTCAACGACGGGCGTGTGCTGATCGCGGGGGGTAGCTCCCAAGGCGGTCCGCTCAACTCGACTGAGTTCCTGGACACCCAAGGGGGGGTGAGCGACGGTCCATCAATGAATGACGCTAGGTCAGGACATACGGCGACACTGCTTCCCTTCGGTAGGGTGCTCGTCGTGGGCGGAGTCTCGACACCCCACACGGTTCTGGAGACGAGCGAGATTTTCGACCCCACCGCGACTAAGCCCTGGATACGAACTACCGCATCTATGTACTCGTCGCGATTCGGCCACACAGCGACGCTGTTGCAGTCCGGCCAGGTGCTGGCCGCCGGTGGCGAGGGTGCGGGGGGCATTCTCCTTTACCAGAACCCGCTGTGGCTCAACTCGATCTGGCTGCCGCCCCTGTTCCTGGCGCCCGATGAGCTCCGGCTTCCGCTCGCGCCGCCACCCGGACAGAGTCAAAACGCTGCCGCCGGCACACCCGCGACTCCTCTCGGGGGAGCTTCGTCGTCGCGGCTGATGAGGGTTTACCTGGGCGGCGGTGGAGGTGGCGGAGGTGGCGGCGGCGGCGGGGGCCTCCCGCCACCGGTACCAGTAGCAGTAACCGACGCCGTAGTCTCAGCCGAGCTGTACGAACCTGCCGCAAGCACGTCGCTGGTGGCTTACCTCGAGGTCTGGCGCAGGGCTGTCTCGTACCTGCAGGATCCCGACGTTCGCGATACGGCCCTGGGCGGGCCGGACACCACGATCCGGGTACGCACCGTGGCCCAGGTGAAGGTGGTCGAGGTTCCGGCTCAGCACTACCCGGCCCACCTCGACCCCGACCATGCGACCGCCTACGTTCCGCGCGGCGGCAACGGCGCGCTGAGCACAGTGGCGGTGACGCCCACGCAGCAAGCCGACGATTGCGCATTGCCCGGATCGACAGGGTTCGTGGCGGCGGACAACCGCCTCTACCGGGTCGAGATCCATAACCCGGGTGAGATGCAGAGCGGTGACTACCTGTACCAGTTCGGGCTGGCGAGCCCGGCGGATGCCGGCGACACGGTCCTGCACCTTGCGGTCCCACAGGCGGTGCCGGCGACACCCGCGCCGCATGCGGCGCTGCTCACGGGCAATTGGGAAATCATGGACCTGACGCAAGCGCCGGCGATGCAGGTGCCGGTGCAAGAGGCGCTGCTCGTGGCGAGCGCGCACGTCGGCCCGGCCGGAAGCGGTGCCATCACCTTGACGCTGGGGGCTCCGCTCCGCAACGCCTACCCGCGCGGCAACGCGCACATCATGCCGGCCAACCTCGTCCCAATCCGGGCACGGATCGACGACACCACATTGCAGGTCGAGACGGCAAAAGGCACCCTGCCGCGGAAGGGTCAGTGGCTCCTGCGGGGCGACAACAAATCTGAGCCGGTCACGGTGCTCGGCGTCGACGTGAACGCCGGCACCATAACGCTCGAGTCGAAGCCCCAGTTCGACTACAACGTCACTACCGACGGCAATAGTCATCTATATCCGGTCCTGGCCGAGTCGGCCACCTTCAAGTGGTCGCGCGACAACGGAGCTTTCGCAGTTGCTGTTCTGGATTCGCACCCTGGCGTCGACTCGACGTCTGTCACGGTCGACAGTCTCGGTCGGGACCAGGCCACCGCGCTGCGAGCCGGCGACTGGGTTGAGCTGATCGGCGATGCGAGCGAGCTTGGCCCAGGCGGCGGCCTGCTTTGCCAGATCGCCGCCGATCCGGATCCCGACAAGCTGACCGTTCAGCTGAACGGCCTTGCGGACCCCGACCTGCTGAAAGAGAGCAACCTGCTGCTTCGGCGGTGGGACGGCACCGGTTACGTGCGAATGGAGGCGGCCACTCCAAGCGCTACCTCCGACCTGATGCTCGACGACGGCGTGCACATCTCCTTCAGCGGCTCGGACTTCCGCACCGGCGATTACTGGTGCTTTACAGCGAGGCCGGAGGGCATCGAACAGCTCGACCACCGTCCCGCGGACGGCATCGTTCGGCACGCCTGCCCGCTGGCGATCCTGCATTGGATCGGCGACGTGACTGCAACGCTCGAATCGGTTGTCAACTGCGTGCCCGTGTTCGCGCCGTTGACCGCGCGGCCCAGACCGGACTGGCCGGTGGTGCTGGGCGTCAACTGGGCCAACGATCAGAGTCTGAACCTAGACCAGTTCAACGACGGGCTGACCGTCACGTTCTCCGAAAACATGCACCCGGCAACGCTGAGCCGCGAAACGTTCCGGATTTCGCTGGACCTGGTTCCCCCCTACGACGAGTTCGGCAGCCACCTGGCGTTCCAGGTTTACGGAGACATCACCGGAGACGGCAACACGTGGACATTCCGGCCCTGGCCATCCATCGCGCTCCCGATGCTGAATCGATGGCTCGAGCGCGACGGCTGGACGCCCCCGCCGCACTGGACTCCACCACCCGAGCCCACCTTCGTCGTCAAGGATTCATCGGGCAGCAAGGTCTTCGGGGTGGTTGCCAACCCGACGCCGAAAACGCTGACCTACACGCCACCGCAAGGGTTTTCGACCGGCACATACACCGTGATCGTGTCTGGCAGGATCAGGGACAGCATCGGCAATGCGCTCAACCAGCACCAGGACTTCACCTGGACGTTCACGGTCGAACCGCCGCAGTTCGGCGTGATCAGGGTCGACCCGACCGGCCAGACGGGATGCCCCCCGCTGCCGATCGCAGTCGTACTGACGGCGCCGGTCGACATCTCGACCGTCATGCCGGGCACGACTCTGCTGCTGAGCGACACCTCTGGTCCGGGCACGTTTCGCGGGTGGCCATTAGCTCAAGGCAACGTGTTGACGTTCTTGCCCTACGGCTTGCTGGAGCCGGGCCACACTTACAGGCTGGAGCTGACAGGCGGAGTCCTGGACACGAGCGGGCGTCCCCTGAACAATGGACTGGGGTCCGTCACCGAGTTCACGATCGATCCCGTTTTAGCTGCCGGCATCATGACCGCGAACGTGTCGCCGTGCGGAAACGTTGACGTTGCGCCTCCCTTCATCGTCATGGTCTTCAGCGCCGCACCCGACCCGAATACCGTGTCGGGCAGCACCGTAACGGTCTTCGACCCAACTGGAAAGGTGGTGGTAGGCCAGCTGTTGACAGGAGCCGTCCCTCTGCCGGGAACCGGCGGAGTAACCTGGCCGCTCCCGGCGAACGCCTACGCCTTCGTGCCTCAGGATCCGCCTGGGCTCCCGGCGCCTGGGACTTATTCGGTGCTCATCAGCGGCGCGATCAGGGACGTCGCCGGCAATCGCATGAACAATGGATTCGACTTTACAGCTCCTTTCACAGTTGGTGCTTCACCGAGTGGGCCAAAGGCCGTTGCGACCACCGGACAGCTCGTCGCGATGCCGGCAGCCCTCCAGGCCATCGCACGGCTCGGAGGTGGGGGAGGAGGCCAGGGGCCGTTCTTCATCACCGGTGCCACTCCGGCCGGCCAGGTGCCGGTGGCGTCCGTCGTGACCGTGACTTTCAACAACGACGTGGACATGACCTCCGTCCTGGGTCCGACCCCGGGCCTGGGCGGCGGCGGCCTGGGCGGCGGCGGCGGCGGTGTGCCGCCACCTCCACCTCCACCTCCACCCCCGCCACCAACCCTTCCAAAGTCGCGCGGCATCCGGTGCCATCTGGCTCTGAAGGGCAACTTCATCCTCGACGAAACAGGCGAGCGCCCCCTCGACGGCGACGTCTTTGGGGTACCGCAGTCAGCGGGCTACTACGCGCCAGGCTCCACAGAGCTCGTGCTGCCTTCCGGCGACGCGGTCAAAGGTGGAGACTTCGAAAGCTGGTTCTTCCTGGTGCCTCCCGCTGAGATGCTCCAGGAAGAATCAATTTACCCTGCCAGTGAAAGGGTCTTTGGCCCGACTGAGCCGCGTCCCAGCCAGGTCGCAGTGAGCTTCAACAAGGACGTCCAGATGGCGAGCGTCACGAGCGCGAGCTTTGTTGTCTCGGACGAGGTCGGCAACCTGATTCCTGGGCGACTCGACCCCTTCCCGTTCTCGCCCGGCGCTCAGCTCACCAGGCAGGTGACATTCAGCCCGACTGGCGTAAGCGGCGGCGGTTTCCCAGTCACGCTCGGCAAACCCAACGTTTTCACCGTCACCCTTTTTGGGACCGACCCGAACCCGATCCTGGACAGCGATGGCCTGCCGCTGAATGGCGGGACGGGTGATTTCGTGAGCACCTTCACGATCATCGCTCCGAATCCGGCCAACATAATTTCGATCGATCCCGCTCCCGGTGCGACTGTCCCGACGCCGCCGGCCGTGATAACTGTCACGATCTCCAAGGACGTCCAGATGAGCTCGGTGACACCGCAGACGTTCCGGGTGTGGCAATTGCAGCTCGGCGGTGGCGGGGGCATAGTCAATCTGATTCCCGGCACGATCGGACCGGCCGGACCGAGTGCTTCCGTGATCACGTTCACGCCCACCAGCTGGGCGAGCGTAGACCGCACGAGGCTGGCGACCATCAACGTCCAGCTGGTGGGCACGGGGGCCGCCCCCATCACCGACATGGACGGGTTACCGCTGCAGGGCGGCCTCGATTTCCTGAGCGCATTCAACATCGAGGCGGCCTTCACGGCTACCGTGTCACCGCAGGGCAGCCAGGCGGCCGCGCCGACATCGATCCGAGCCACTTTCAGCAATCCCATAACCGCACTTCCACCACAGACATTCGTCCTTCTCGACAACACCGGGTCTCCCGTCCCCGGTACGGCAGTGATGGACCCCACGACCCCGCAATCGGCCATTTGGACACCACAGAATCCGCTCGCCGACGGCATTTACACCATCGTGCTTCGCGGTGCCATAACCGATACGAACGGACAGGCCCTGAACAACGGCAACGACCTCAATTTCCAGCTC
>Ga0209118_1001357_pt1 | contig 11540 bp, 6 predicted proteins | sample BlaSpr_A8_Ref_M1_FD_187988 | JGI IMG/M metagenome (GOLD analysis project Ga0209118, IMG submission 187988) | Forest soil microbial communities from Thunder Bay, Ontario, Canada - Black Spruce, Ontario site 2_A8_Ref_M1 (SPAdes) (version 2) | ecosystem: Environmental > Terrestrial > Soil > Boreal...
CGAGCCGATAGCGTTCCGTGATAAAAACCGGCAGGACCGCGAGCATTTGCAATAAGATGGCCGCGGCGATCCAGCGCGACGCGGGCCGGGTGTGGAGCGAAACGAGAAGGCCCGGGATGGCCAGGGCGGCGATGATGCCCCAATGCGGTCCGGGCAGCGCGATTCCATGCGCGCGCAAATTCGAGATGACACTCAGGTCGTCGTATTCGAATGCGTTCCAGAAGTTAGCCACTTTCCGGCACATCAGCTTCAGCCACGCGGCGAAGTTGACGGCAATGTAAGCGCGCGCCTTCTCCGACCAGTAGCGGGAGACTTCGGAGCGCTTCAGCTCCCTGCCCTCAGCGGCCTGGGCCAGGTCGATTGAATCGCGCAGCATCTCCGCCTGTCCTGCGCGCATTCCGGGGAAACGCGGATAACCGGTCGCGTCGGGATTATTTCCCAGCCAAAAATTGACGCCGCTGTGCGCGGAAAGGAAAACCGGATCCCGCGCGACAAAGTAATTATGGATCCAGCACGGCGACGTGCCGGCGCCGAGGCCGAGAAAGAGCAGGGCTGCGCCGAGCACGCGCGCTTTCCACGGCGATAATTTGTTCGTGTCCGCCGGTCTCTTCACGAGAAGGGCCGCGATCAGGAGAGGCACGAGGAAAAGAATGGTCGCAACGCCTGTGGCGACGAGACCGACGAGAGCTCCGTAAGCAAGGCAGCGAACTGGTGAAGGTGCGAAATCTTTTTTTATGATCTGCCAAACGACGAACCAGAAAATGAAAACAGCCCATGCCGTCGGCATGAGAATCGCGGCATAGGCTTGCGCTGGAACGAAGAAGGCCCAGCCGAGCGCGGCGAGAAGGCCGATCGCATCGGCGCGGGATGGGCGCGTGTCGCCGTTGTCTCGGAAGACGCGTAGCGCGATTTGGTATAGGAGCGTCGCGGTGCCCGCGTCCAGACAAGCCTGCAAAAATCCTGGAACGAACGGGCTCTGACCAAAGAGCTGGTAGAGAAACGCAAGAAGATAGGCGTAGAGCGGGAGGCCATAGAAGGCAAAGCCGTCGGTCAGCCGTCCGTGCAGAATCTGCCGCGCCCATTCATCGTAAAAATGCATGCCGCCGCTGCCGGGAAGGAGCAGAGGCGAGAAGCTGAGTCGCGCGAGCGCGATAATCCGGACGAGGAAAACGAAAGCGAAAATGTAATGGGCCGGCCCGGGCGAACCGCGCAGCGCTTTTCCCAAAGCGAGTGGGCGTGAAAAAATGTACGACCTGGCCATGCGCGTCGGTAACTACTTCTGCGAGGTCTCGACTTTGAGTTGACCAAGGCCCACTCGGACAGAACGCAGCGGCGGTGCGTTACTTTGCGGACCTGACTTCTCGGCCCAGACACGCCTGCTGTTATCCAGGAACAAGGCGTCCGCGTCGAACTCTCCCGGCGGGATCCGCTTAGAAGAAGTGATGCGCCACTTTTCCTCGTGCGACCCGCTCGCGATCTCGGGCGCGCACAATCCACGGGATAGGATAACGGGATCGCCGTGATCGTGTGGCGTAAGTTTTAGAAACATCCACGGGAAAGTCTCCCGTTCCGCCCGGAAGCTCCAGCTCAACGTTATCTCCAGCCCCTCGGCGGAGAGAACGTCAGCCGACTTGGTGATGCCGGTAAGCGTGGTGTGCGCGTCGATCTCAGTGCTGCCTACAGGGCTAGTCGTCGCGGCGGGGGACTCCGCCGCAGAAGAGGTCTGCCGCAACAAGGTTAATTCATCCGTGGAATTAACCGACCAGGAACAGCGTTTCAAAAAGTCGTGCAAGAGCCGCTCGCTGGAAGGGATCACGCGGCCGTCGACGGTTTTCATGGCGGGATGATAGTAGCCCGCCTCGGGATCGAACGTGGCCGAATCGTCGTAATCGATCAGAACAAAATCTGTCGGCGCGGGAGGCTCATAGGTGGAGCGGCTGAGGGTTTTGAGACCTTTCAGGACGTAATGCAGCGAATACAATTTTTCGCGCATGGCCAGGTGCGACAAATAGGGAAGGGGTGCGAGCACACTGCTGCCGGGGGCGATTTGGCGAACAAAAGCGGTTTTGCGGGCGCGGTCCGGCGCCCCGGAGATCCAGCTCCTGGTCGCTGCGATGATGCTGCCGGCAGGTCCAAGGAGAATTTGCGCCGCGATGCATCCGGCTAGAACGGTGATCGGCACTGAGCGCTGAACCGAGACCGAAACACGAGTGCTGCGATTAATTCCGGCGACTGTTTGCGCCAGCGCAATCCAGAACAACGGCAGTAGCGGCGCCGTGTAATGAAAGTAGATGGTCCACTCGGAGGAACGCCAGGAAAGGAGATGCTGGAGAAGGATCGGCGCGCCAACGAGCAGCCAACGCGGCTTGAGAATCGGCAGGGCCAGAAAAGGGAGAAGGAGCGCCCAGAGCAGGTTGCCGTGGGCGAGCGAGTGAGAGAGCGCCGCGATGATCACTTGTGGTTTCGTGATCGCGTTCCGGAAAATATCCCCGGCTGATGCGCCCAGCCGATCATAGAGCGCGAGGTAATCGATATCGCCGGGATTCAGCGCCGGCGTAATCACTTTCGTGCAGAGAAAAAACCACAGCACTGCGAGCGCGAAAGGCCAGAGGTACCAGGCGCGTAGCTCGGCTATTGGGCGTTTGCGCTCGAGCACGAGGTGCACTGCGCAATAGGCCGCCAGGAGCAGAGCCATGTTTTCCTTGCAGGCGAGGAGCGCGACGATCCAAACCCAATGTGCCCGTAACGAACCGCGGAGCCGCGCGTGAAATATGAGCAGCACGAGCGGCGCGGCCAGCGCTTCGGGGTGGAATTCGTGGAGCGCGATGTATCCGGCGGCGGGAGCGATCAACAGCGCGCCGGCCAGGAGCAGCGCCGGTGTTCGATCAAGCCCGAGGCGTCGTCCGATCTGGAATGCCACCGGCCCCATGGAAGCCAGCGCGGCGTTTTGCACGGCGACGAAAACCAGGGGGTGGCGAAGGAGGAAAAAGATCGGCGCGAAAAGAAGGACGATCGGTTCGACGTGGTTCCCCAGAAGCGGCACGCCCTCGACCGACACATTCAGCCGGCCATGGATGAGCTGCCAAATGGCTTGGACATAATAAGCGAGATCGAAGGTCCGGTATTCAAAATCCGCCCAGCGCGCATACGACGTCCACGTGCAGAGGGCGAAGAAAAGCAGGGCGAGACCCCAGATCTGTCCATGGCCGGAGCCCGCGAGTCTTTTGGTTGTGGTCACCGTCCCATGCCTTATCTCCGCCGGGCTCGGCGAACAAGCCTCTCGGTTACCATCGCGAAACAGAGGCGCCCATGAACGTCTGCGTAGCCGCGCCGGCCGCTGTGTCGATGGGGCAGCGCTCCGGGAAATGTAAAAAACGACCCCCTTGGCATTAACACTGCTTTAACAGAGCCAAATCCGCGGTGGAAATCGTGGATCGCAGTCAAACAACAAGAAATAAAAAGAAAGTAAACAGCATGTTAAACAAACTCAACAAACGCCGCGGGGGCTTTACCCTCGTGGAAATCATGATCGTAGTGGCGATCATCGCTTTGCTGGCGGCGATTGCGGTGCCCGGATTTCTCCGCGCTCGTAAACGTTCGCAAGCGAGCCGCATCATTAACGATTTGCGCTTGATCGACTCTGCAGTCGACCAGTATGCGATCGAAAATAACAAGGCCAGCGGCAATGCGGTCGCCGTGACCGATTGGACCAAGTACCTCAAGGCCGGCACCAATCTTTACGTCACCGGTAAAGACCTGATGGGTAACTCCTATGGAGCCCAGGCCGTCGATTCACTGCCTGCTGTGCCTGCCGCCACCAAGACAGCGCTCTCAGACGTGACCGACGCCACGTTCTGGTCGCCATACCAATAAGAATCTGACGATTCATTCTCCTGTCATCGGTTCGCCGGTGGCAGGGAATGAGTTGTGAGAAAAGTGATCCAAAAAAAATTCACTACTGCTCACTCCTCGCACTAATAAAATAATAAGAAAGGCTCCTAGTATGCTAAAGAAACTCACAACCAAACGCGCCGGCTTCACGCTGGTGGAAATCATGATCGTCGTGGCCATCATCGCCCTCCTGGCGGCGATCGCGGTTCCCGGCTTTCTTCGTGCTCGGAAGCGCTCCCAGGCTTCGAAAATCCTCAACGACCTTCGTTTAATCGACTCTGCCGTGGATCAGTATGCCATCGAAACCACCAAGGCGACCGGCGCTGCCGTCACGGTGGCCGACTGGACCAACTACCTGAAGAAGGACACGAACCTGTATGCGACCGGCAAAGATCTCTTCGGCCAGGATTATGGCGATCAGGTAGTCGATTCGCACCCCAGCGTTCCGGCTGCTACCAAGACCTCGCTCTCGGACGTGACGGACAACAGTTTCTGGTCGCCTTTTAACTAAGCCGCCTGCTTCCAGACCTAACATGAAGAGCGTCCTTTCGGTAACGGAAGGACGCTCTCTGGTTTTAACGGCGGTGACTCAACCTCACCTTGGACCCCAGCATGACTGAAACGCAAGACATCGCCCAGCGCACCGCCGGGCGACGCCTGGCCGCGGGATGGCGCAAGCTCGTGAGTTACAGTGAGCGAACCTGGCTGCGGTGTCTGTTACTCATCTTCTTCGGCGCCAGCGTCCGTCTGCCCGCCTTACAAGGCGAGTTGCTCTGGGATGACTTATACCTCGCGCGCGAAAACCCCTTCATCAAGAGTCCGCTTCTTATCGCGGAATCATTTCGCCACTACCTTTTTCCCGCTGCTTTCGGCGGACATTACCGTCCCGTCCAGACCGTCTCCTACATTCTCGATTACTGGATCTGGAACACCGACGCCGCCGGCTACCATCTCTCGAACCTAATCTGGCACGTCGCCAGTGGTGTCTTGCTTTTTCTCTTATTGCAAAAGTTGCTGGGAGCGATCGCGACCCATTTCCCTGGCGCGAAACCGAATGCGGCCCGTCTCTCCCTGGCCGCCTTCCTGATCGCGCTTCTCTGGCTCATTCATCCCGTCCACAGCGCCGCCGTCGATTACATTTCCGGGCGGGCCGACAGTCTTACATTTTTCTTTGCCTGCGCCGGCTGGCTCCTTTATCTCCGGGCCCGCGACCTGAAGCGAAACCTTTTTCGCTGGAGCTGTTATCTGGGCGCCGGGATTTCCGGTCTGCTCGCGTTTTGTTCAAGGGAAACGGGATTCGTCTGGCTGCTGATCTTTTTGCTTTACCTCTTCATCTTCGACCGGAAATCTGCGTTGAAAGCGAAGCTTCTCGTTTTGGCTTGCTGCCTCGCTCTGGCCGCCGTCTACGGAACTTTGCGATCGCTGCCGGAATATCGGTCGATCAATTCCGCACAGGCAACTCACCTCGCTGCCACGCGCGCCGTCCTGATGTTGCGGGCCTTGGGCGATTATGGACGGCTCATGTTTTGGCCGGCTAACTTGCATATGGAGCGCACTGTGGTCGATGCCGACAGTTTGCGTGACACCGCGCAATGGCGGGGATCAATCGAGAATGAGTATCTCTCGATCGCGGGCTTGCTCGTCGCGGCTGGCCTGGGATTTGGCGCGTGCCGCAAGGGAGTCTTTCGTCCGGTTCGCATTTTCGGGGCCGGGTGGTTCGTGATCACGTTTCTGCCCATTTCCAATTTGATCCAATTGAACGCCACGGTGGCCGAACATTGGCTCTACCTTCCCAGCGTAGGGTTCCTGGTTTTCCTCGCCGGTTGTGGTCTGGAATTTCCCCGGCAGGGACGAAGAATTGCACTGGGCCTGGCCGGCCTCGCCGCCATCGGACTCGGCGCCCGAAGTTTTGTCCGCAGCAGCGACTGGGTCACAGCGGAAACCTTTTACCAACGCACTCTGCTCGCCGGCGGCAACAGCGTCCGCATGGGTGTAAACCTGGCCGCGATCTATTCCAAGCGCGGCGAAAACGCGCGGGCGGAAAGTATTTTGCGGAAGGTGCTCCAGGTCGATCCGACTTACCTCGTGGCCCGTAATAATCTGGCGGCATTGCTCTCCGATCGTGGCCAGACGAAAGAAGCCACCCAAATATTTGATTCGACGAGCAAGGCTGCGGAAACAACCCGGGTAGGTTACCCGCGCACTTGGGCCGCCGCCCTCAATCTCGCTCACCTGGCCCACGCACGGAATGACGATCCGGCCGCGCTCGCCACCATCGACAAAGCGCGCTGCGATCATCCCGGGACGTGGGAAGTAGTGAGCTTCGAAGCGGAATTGCTCCGCAGGATGAAGGGGCCGGAAGCGGCCCTGCCCATCGTCCAGGAATTTGCACGAAACCAGTCGTGGCACTGCGAAGCCTTCATCGCGCTCGGCCGGCTCTTTTGCGAGCTGGGCGATGTGGCTCACGCCGAAGAAGCGCTCCGCCACGCAAGCTGGCTCGATGTGCATGACGCCGAAGCACTCAGTGTCCTGGCTGGATTGCGAATGCGACAGAACCGGCTCGAAGATGCTTTTGCAACCCAGCGTCGCGCCGTGGCCAGGCAGCCCGATCAAGCCCGGCAGTATCTCTTGCTCTCGGAAATTCTCGAAAAAATGGGCCGGGCCGACGAAGCGCGCGCCGCTCTCGCGCAAGTCAACCTTCTTCAGGCGCTCGCGAAATCGCAGCCCGCCGCCCGAGCTGACTCCTTCGCGAACTAACACAGCTTCGCGGTTCCGGCACGGCATGATAAACTGCCCGCGCCATGGAGATCATTGTGCTCGGGGCCGGTGCGATCGGCAGCCTGTACGGCGCGAAGCTCGCCGCTGCTAATGAAGTGACGCTCATCGGCCGAGCGGCCCACGTTACCGCGATTAATTCACGCGGCCTGCGAATTGAAGGCATCGAACCGCAGCTCGTGCGAATTCGCGCAGCCACCGCGGTCGAGCAAATCGGCGCAAATGCTTTGATCCTGCTGACGACGAAAGTCCCCGGAAGCGTGGCCGCGCTCGCGCCGCTCGCGCCGCTCATGCGCGATGACACGACAATCCTCTGCCTCCAGAACGGCCTTGGCAGCGAGCGAATCGCGCGCGATGCCCTTGGTGGCCGCGGGCTCGTGCTGCGTGGCATCATTCAATTTGGCGCGACCTTCAAAGAGCCCGGCGTCATTCAGCACATGACGACTGGCTACACCGTGATCGAGCAGCATCAGAGAAGTAACCGCGTGGCCGCAGTGCTGACGGCCGCGGGTCTCGACGGCCGGGTTTCGCCGAACATCGCACGCGATGTTTGGCACAAGCTCATTCTCAATTGTGTGGTGAATCCGATCACGGCGATCCTCGGCTGCGAAGTAGGCGGCATTGCCAACCCGCAGCTCGATGCGCTCAAGCAACTCGTGATCGATGAATGCGTCGCCGTGGCAGCGACGCAGAGCCTGACTTTCGAAGTGAATTTCCTGCGACAGATCACTGAGGTCTTCGGGCCATCGCGCAACATCGCCTCGATGCTGCAGGATCTACGGCGCGGCCGGGTGACAGAGATCGATTACCTGAACGGGGCCGTGGCTGCCCTGGGCGCCGGGCAGGGCGCGCCTTGTCCGGTCAACGACGCGCTCACCGCGATCATTAAAGCAATGGAAGAACGCTCGCGTTCATTGCTCCCAAAGAAAGTGCTCGAGCCGCAACCTGCTTAATCTTGACCTGGCCTCGTCGCTGCGCGCGCCGCCCGCCGATGCCAGCTTCTGATAAACTACGGCGGCCGGCTGCCATTTCGATTCGTCCTCGAGCAGGCGCGCCGCGTTGAAGCCGGCTTTGTAATACCAGAAGAATTCGCGCGGCCGATCCGGCCGGCTTTCCTCTTCGATGATTTTGTAGAGGGTCGCGAGGGCGTTTTCCCGCTCGTCCAGTTTCTCCAGGCAAATCCCTTTCTTGAAAAGCGCTTGATTGCGCCAATGCGGCGGAGTGTCTTTTTGCGCGGCGAGTTGCTCGTAAAGCGCGATCGCACGCCGGTAATTCGCACGGTCCGTCGTGCCTGATTCGTATAAAATGTCGGCCTTGCCGCAGAGCGCCTCCCGCTTCTCTTCCGGCTTCGCGTCACCGCGCAAAACTTCCTCGTAGAGTGTCGCCGCGTCCTGCGGCTTGCCCAGTTTCCGCTCGATCGCAGCCTGCTCGTTGCGCGCCGCCCATTTCAGCTCGCCATTCTTTTTCACGACGTCATCCAGCAAAACGAGGGCACGATCGAGCGACTGCGCGGCCATGCTTTGGGTGGCCGCCTTTGCGGCGAAAAACAGGGCCTTCTCCGTAAAGGGGCTCTTCGGATTTTCCTGCGCGAGAATCTGGAACTGCGTTTGCGCGTTCGGAAAATCCTGCTGCCGGTAGTAGGTCTCCGCCAGTTTCATCCGGACATCTGAAACAAATTGGGAGGCCGGATATTTCCGGAGGAACTCGTTGGCAAATCCGATGACCTTGCCCGGATCGGCATTGGGCGCGCCCTCCTCGATCCAGAGGAGGAGATAATCGGCCCGTTCGCTCGCGGCGGAGTTCGGCTCGCTTTCCCGCGCGCGAGCCAGACTCTTGCGCGCCTCGTCCACATGAGGCGGAACGCCGTGAAACTCGAGTTCCGCGAGCGCGACCCAGGCTTCCGCGGTCCGTTTGTGCTTGGGGAATTCGCGTAGAAATTTTCGGAGCGTCTCGGCGGCATTCTTGTTTCCTTGCGCGGCCTGGGTGAGTCCTTCTTCGAGCGCCAAATCGCCGCGCGCCTCTTCGTTGCCTCCGCTTTGGCTCAGCTCGCCTGCATCGGTGAGGTAACGCGCGTTGTCGCCGAGCTGAAGCCATGCGAGCGAAGCGTTGAAAAGCGAATCGCCCGCCTGGCCCGGCGAAGTGTGCGCTACTTTTTCATACGTCTCCGCCGCGGCTTGGAATTGCTTCGCGAGATATTGGGCGCGCCCCGCGAGCAAATTCATTCGGTCCACCAACGCCGCTCCGGGACGCAGCGCGCGCGCCTCGTTCAGAATCGCGAGCGCTTCATCGAAATGCCGGTCCTCGACCTCGAGCTTCGCGAACTCGAAGAAGGCGTCAGCCAACATCGGCAGCTTGGCGGAATCAGTGCGCAGTTGACCGAAGATGCGCAAGGCGTTGTCGCGGCGTCCTGCGCGCAGCTCGCTTCTCGCGAGATACCATAGGGCGAGAGCGCGTCGCGGCTGGATCGAATCTTTGGCCCAGCGGCTCAGTTCCTGGCTCGACGGTTGCCGCTCGGCGCGATAGACCTGATCGAGTTTCTCGAAAATCGCCGGCAACTCCGGATCGACCGGATGATGTTCGATGAAATCCTCGAGAGGGTCATCCCCATTCTCCGGTGTCCCCAATTGCAAATTCGCATCGGCGATCGCGCACAGGGTCGCGATCAGGACGGCGCGACTCGCGCTTTCGGGCCGTCGCACGACTGTTTGGAAAAGCTCGATCGCCCGCTCGCGATGATTCATTTGCGCCTCGACCCGGCCCTGGAGAAATCGCTTCAGCTTTTTGTCACCGAGGGCCGCCGGCTTTGTCTTATCGAGAAGACGGCGCGCGGCGGCATTGTCTTGTTTATCGAGCAGCAGTTCGACGGAACGCAGCTCGGCGCGATTCTTCCATTGCGCATCGGAAAAAAGCCGCGCCAAGGTTTGGAGCGCATCATCAGAACGTCCCAGGGCCCGCAACGCCTCCGCCTCTCCGAGAATCGCACTGGAACGAAAAGGCGAGGCCGTTTCGGTCGACGCTTGTTGATAGAGCAGAAGCGCCTCGCCCCAGCGCTGCAAATTCGCGAGAGCCTGCGCGCGCCAAAACCGGATCGCAGGCACATCCTGCAAACTTGGATCCTGCAAGATTTTCAACGCCTCGTCCGCCTCGTCCGCCGCCAGGAGCGCTTCACCCAGCTTCGCCGTCGCAGCCTTCCTTTCCTCAGGCGCGAGATCCTCTTTCAGCAGCGTTCGCAGCCGCAACACCGCCACCTCCGGCACTCCCTCCTCCATCGGCCGGGCCGCGTCTTCTAGTCGCGAAACCTCCCCGACGGCAGAACACGCGACGATCAACCCAGCCGCGAGGCTCGCCCACGCCTTCCATTGGGCGTTAGGCGTTAGGCGCTCGCCACGGCGAAGCCCGTCCAAGGCGCAGGCGGGTTGGGCGTTGGGCGTTCTCTTCATTTCTTCAGTAACGCCTTCAGATAACGCCCCGTATGACTCCCCGGCAATTCCGCAATTTCCTCCGGCGTTCCCGCGCCCACAATCTCCCCCCCGCGCTCCCCGCCTTCCGGCCCCAGATCGATGATCCAATCCGCGCACTTGATCATCTCCAGATTGTGTTCGATCACCACCAGCGTATTTCCCGCGTCGCGCAATTTCATCAGCACCTGGAGCAGCTTCTCGATATCGGCGAAATGTAAACCCGTTGTCGGCTCATCGAGAATGTAGATCGTGCGGCCCGTCGCTTTCTTGGCCAGCTCGGTCGCCAGCTTGACCCGCTGCGCTTCGCCGCCGGAAAGCGTCGTCGCCGCCTGGCCGAGCCGCAGGTAGCCCAGCCCGACATCGAGCATCGCGACGAGCCGATCCGAAACCGAAGGCACGTTCCGGAAAAACCGGGCGGCTTCATCCACCGTCAGGTCGAGCACGTCGGCGATATTTTTTCCTTTGAAAGTGATCTCGAGCGTCTCGCGGTTGTAACGCTGGCCGCGGCACACCTCGCATTCCACATAAACGTCCGGCAGAAAATGCATCTCGATCTTGATCAATCCGCCGCCTTCGCAATTCTCGCACCGCCCGCCTTTCACATTGAAGCTGAATCGCCCCGCGTCGTATCCGCGCACCCGCGCGGCTGGCAGCTGGCTGAACAACTCGCGGATCGGCGTGAACGCGCCGGTGTAGGTGATCGGGTTCGAGCGCGGCGTGCGGCCGATCGCGCTCTGATCGATCACGATTGCTTTGTCGAGCTGATCGAGCCCGCGCAAGGCGCGATGCGTCCCCGGTTTGTCCTTCGAGTTGTAGAAATGCCGGAAAAGCGCGCGCCGCAAAATGTCGTCGATCAAAGTTGATTTGCCGCTGCCCGAGACGCCAGTCACGCAGGTGAAACAACCGATCGGGAACGACGCCGTCACATTTTTCAGATTGTTCTCGGCTGCGCCCGTGACCGTAAGCCAACCGTCGCCCGTCTGGCTCGATCGCGGCCTGACACGTTCGCGTGGAATGGCGATGCGCGCTCGGCCCGAAAGATAATCCGCCGTGGGCGAATTCCTGGCGCGCAGCACTTCGTCGATCGTCCCCTGCGCCACGATCTCGCCGCCGCGCGGTCCCGCGCCCGGGCCGAGATCGAGAATGTGATCGGCCGCGCGAATCGTTTCCTCATCGTGCTCGACCACGATCACGGAGTTACCGAGATCGCGCAGCCGCCGCAGCGTGCTGAGGAGCCGCGCGTTGTCCCGTTGATGCAGACCGATGCTCGGTTCATCCAGAACATAAAGAACGCCGGCCAGACCGGAACCAATCTGCGTGGCCAACCGGATTCGTTGCGCTTCGCCGCCGGACAGCGTGCCGCTCTCGCGGTTGAGCGAGAGATAATTCAGTCCGACCTCGACGAGAAACTGG
>Ga0209118_1001358_pt1 | contig 11537 bp, 9 predicted proteins | sample BlaSpr_A8_Ref_M1_FD_187988 | JGI IMG/M metagenome (GOLD analysis project Ga0209118, IMG submission 187988) | Forest soil microbial communities from Thunder Bay, Ontario, Canada - Black Spruce, Ontario site 2_A8_Ref_M1 (SPAdes) (version 2) | ecosystem: Environmental > Terrestrial > Soil > Boreal...
CCGTCATTCGAAGCCAAGACGCCTGCTGTCACGCCTGAATTCGCTGTTCGTCAAGGCCGGCACCCAGCTGGTCGCCGAGCATCCCCGCGAGTTCGAAACGGAGTGCAGGGGCGTGCTGCGGCAGCTCGAGCTGGCGATGCGCGAGACGTACTTTCACCCCAGCAAGGTCCCCGCGAACGTGATCGGCGATGAGGGCCGCGCCATGCCGCAGCAACAGCAACAAACAAGTCTCATCCTGGACGCGCTCGCGCGATGAAGCTCGAGATCGTCCACACCACCCGCTACCGATACTCGGGCCCGATCGCCGAGACAGTGATGGAGGTGCGCCTGCGGCCGATGGATGGCAACGGGCAGCGATGCCTCGAGTTCGAGCTGGAGCTCAGCTCCAACATCAAGCCTCGGTCCTACCAAGACGGCTATGGAAACACCGTGCACTACTTCAACCTCGTCCGGCCTCATTCGAGCTTGAGCGTGACCAGCCGGTCGGTGGTCGAGACCGGCCTCGAGCTCGACGCCGACCCGGGGGAAGAGCTGGTGCACGACTTCCTCAGGTTCCGGTCGCCGGTCAAGGACGTGCCAGGGATCCGGCAGCTCGCGAGCCGGCACCCGATCGTCGACCCGAGCTCAGGCGCCTCCGTGGAGCAGGCCCTGGACGTGCTCACCCTGGCCATCAGCCGGGAATTCGCCTACGACCGGGCGGTGACCACCGTTTACAGCTCGGTGGACGAGGTGCTCGCCTTGCGGGCGGGCGTGTGCCAGGACTTTGCGCACCTGTTCATCGCGGTCGCGCGGACGATGGGCGTGGCGGCGCGGTACGTGAGCGGCTACATCCACGCGCCGGGGGCAGCCACCACCGCCTCGCACGCCTGGGCGGAAGCCTGGGTGCCGGAACGCGGGTGGATCGGGTATGACGCCACCCATCCCATACGGGCCGCCGAAAATCACGTCCGGCTCGCGGTGGGCCGGGACTACAGCGACGCCGCCCCCACCCGAGGCATCTACATCGGCTCGGCGACCGGGACCATGGATGTGAGCGTGCGGACCCAGGAGCTGTCGGCCTCCCACTAAGAGCAAGGGATTGATTTGGGTCCCGAAACCATGCACGACCGCTTGCCGATGCCCTAAGGTTGCGTGCAATGTCCACCAGGCTCGGAATCGCGATCGAGATTATCCGGGGAGGTCCCCCGACTTAGCGCACTCCGCTCGAGTCGTTGGACCTCCCGGCAACAGGGTCGGGAGGTTTTTTTATGTCCAGCCGGCGGATCGTCATCTACGACACGACACTGCGCGATGGGGCGCAGGGTCCCGCTGTGTCCTTTTCGGCTGCGGACAAGGTGCGGATCGCCCGCGCCCTCGATGGGCTCGGCTTCGACTACGTGGAGGGAGGCTTCCCCGGTTCGAACCCGAAGGATGAGGAGCTCTTCGCGAGCCTCAGCAAGCACCCACTGAAGCGAGCCAAGCTCGCCGCCTTCGGAGCGACGCGACGTGCCAACGGCAAATGCGAGGACGATGCCAACCTCAAAGCCCTGACCGAGAGCGGGGCGCCGGTCTGGACCCTGGTCGGGAAGAGCGACCCCTGGCAGGTCACGACCGTCCTGCAGACCACGCCCAGCGAAAACCTTGCGATGGTGGAGGAGTCCGTCGCCTACGGCGTAGGCCTGGGCCGCGAGGTCATCTTCGACGCCGAGCACTTCTTTGACGGCTTTGGCCGAGATTCGGAGTACGCGCTCGAAGTTTGCCTGGCGGCCGCTCGCGCCGGCGCCGCCTGGGTCGTCCTGTGCGACACCAATGGAGGCAGCATGCCGGCCGACATCAGGCGGGGCGTGGAAGCCGTGCGCGGCGCGCTCGCGGATCTCGACCGTCCGGTTCGCGTCGGGATTCACACGCACAACGACTGCGAGCTCGCGGTGGCCAACTCCCTGGAGGGGGTGCAGGCCGGAGCGGAAATGGTGCAGGGCACCATCAACGGATATGGAGAGCGCTGTGGGAACGCCAACCTGGTCTCGGTGGTGGCCAACCTCGTGCTCAAGTTCGGCCATGAGGCTCTCCCCGCGACTTCGATCGCGCGTTTCACGGAGCTGTCGCGCACCGTGGCCGAGATTGCAAACCTCGCCCTGCCGCTGCAGCAGCCGTTTGTCGGTCACGGCGCCTTCGCGCACAAAGGAGGCCAGCACGTCGCGGCCGTTCTGCGCCACAAAGACTCTTACCAGCACATCGACCCCGCGGTCGTGGGCAATGAGGCCCGGGTGCTCGTCTCGGAGCTGTCAGGACGCGGCAACGTGCTGGCCAAGGCGCGCGAGTTCGGTCTCGAGCTGGAACGCGACGACCCCCAGACCAGGTGGCTGGTCCAGCACCTCAAAGAGCTCGAGCACCGCGGTTACTCGTACGAGGCTGCCGATGCGTCGTTCGAGATGTTGGTGCGCCGGCTGCAGCCCGGGTACAAGGCCCCCTGGACGGTCGCGGACTTCACCACGAATGTCCGCAAGAACGGCGACTCCGTCAACGCCGAGGCGACCGTGCAGGTCGAGGTGGACGGCACCGTCTACCACACCGCCGCGTCAGGGAATGGTCCGGTCAACGCGCTCGACGCGGCGCTGCGAAAGGCGCTCAGCCCACGCTTTCCAGGCCTGCGAGGGGTCACGCTGCACGACTACAAGGTCCGCATCCTCGACGGCGACGCCGGCACGGCGGCGACCACGCGGGTGCTTGTGGAATCGGGCAAGGGGTCGAAGCGGTGGACTACGGTCGGGTGCTCGAGCAACATCATCGAGGCCTCGTTGCTGGCGCTTATCGATTCCCTGGAGTACGCGCAGCAGGCCTGAAGCGATTCAGGCGATGGCGAACTTTGCTTCGATTGCCCGCTGGTCCGAGCGGGCGGCGAGCGCGCGCTTGAGGTGGTGAACAGCGCCCAGGATGTCGCCTCGAGCCTCGAGAATCTCGGCGTATCGCGCGTACGTGCGGCTCATCAGCTCGGGGGAGACCCCAGGCTCAAGCAAAACTTCGAACGCGGCGGCAAATTCTGCATCGGCGGCGCCGTCATTTCCCCGGGCGGCCGCGATCTGGCCCAACCAGGAGTGCGCGTCGGCGATGGTGGCGACTGCCGAATTCTGTTTGGCGAGCTCAAGGGCCTCGTTCGCAAAGCGCGCCGCCTCGTCGACGTTGGACTCGGCGAGTGTAAGCTCGGAGAGACTCAGCAGAACAGGTGGCTTGTCGGAGTCTGCCCGAGTTTCTTCGAACAACCGGAGCGACCGTTCGAAGTGGATGCGCGACTCGGCCAGCTCACCTTCCCGCATCAACATGATCCCGAGGTTGTTCTCCGTACGTGCAAGCGAGATTCTGTCGTTGAGGGTCTCGTGGAGAGTCATCGCCCGCTCGGCGTAGTGCATCGCCTGGTTGATGTTGCCGAGCTCCTGGTACGCAAAGCTCAGGTTGCTGTACTGGATCGACAGCCGCCGCAGATCCTTGACCACATCTCCCGCGGCGATCGACTGTTCCAACGCCTTGATCGCGGCTTCCCAGCGGTGGTTGGCGGTATGCACCCCACCGAGGACTCCCAGCAGCCGGCTCTCAGTGATGCTGGGAACCGGGTTGAGGGACCTGCACGTCGCCAGCGCTCCTTCGGCGAGGGCAAGCGCGCCAGGGTCCTGCATCATGTACGCCGCCGACGCCTCGCTGCCGAGGCACTCGGCCGTCATGAGCATATCGCCGGACTGCTCGAAGTACGCCCGCGCGGTCGAGGCCAAACGCCGTGCCGGCACCCATTGGGCGAGTCGGAGGTGTGCGGTAGCCATCTGGAACTTGACTCGGGCCACGATCTCTGGGTCGCGCTCAGCGACCAGAAGAGCTTCGCCTTCGGTCAGAGCGCCCTCGGGATTCCCGGTCACAACCAGCCGTTCAAGCTCCGCGGTGGTGGAGCTGGAACGCGCCTCCGTCGTGCTCGGCCGGCTCAGGAAGTAGTCCAGGGGGCGCCCCGTCCGCTCCGCGATCAACCTCAGCGTCTCTATCGAGGGCTTGGCCTTGCCGGTCTCGACGAAGTAGATCGCCGTGCGGCTGATCTCGCCTCCGGCGACCTGGGCCAGGCTCAGGCCGGCGTCAGCCCTGGCCTGCTTGACGGTGCCCGCTTTGATCTCGACGCCGCGACGGCGCCCGCGACGACCCGAGGACGAATTCCCGATTCGCCTTGGGCCGTCTTCGGCTGATGGGTGTGTAGACACCTCTGACATAACGTCAGCTTATCCGTTTATTTGTCACTTGACAGAGATGAATTGACGACTGTCCGGGGCCTACATGCAGCAGGCCGGGATGTTCTCGGCGCCGACCCCCATCGACAGGACCAGCACGAGGATCGTCGCCAGGATGGCGGCAAACATTACTTTTCGCATTCAAATCACCTCCTTTGCAGCGCAGACCAGCGCCACAGCAGGCACCGACAGGAGGCTCAATCGGCCAAGGCGACAGACGCGCTCGCGGGGTGGACGGCCGGCAGCCGCCCCCCGACGGCCCAGGCCATCGCGATCAACTTCACCCCACCCACCGCAGCCCCGAGACATCCGAGGCCGGTTCCGACCCACCCCGATGGCAACGCCACAAAACGCATCGCGATGATCGCGGGAGACACCACCAGCACGAGGGCCGCGGTCGCGATCGCGGTTGCCGCGAGCGCCGCGACGAAGTTCCAAGCTTCGAATTCGGCCTCTGGCTCATACGCCACCAGCCGGCGCTCCGAGTCACGCTCGACAACCGATGCCCTGATGGCAGTGCCTCCTCGATCGCAGTCCCGAAACCCAACCACCCCCGGCGCTTCGAGAGACTGCGCATGTGATGTTAATTGAAACCCGGATGAATTAACATGGAACTGGAGAAGTAGTGGCGAGATCGCCCTCTCCGACCTTAGCCCCGGCCCTGCGACAAGCGCCCCCGACGGGTCTCTTCTCAGCGCCCGCGCGCGGATCGGTCAGTGTCGTCAACGGCTTCGGTTTTCGAGGCTGGCGCGCTTTCACGATCGCCGCCGCAGCCGCGGCAGTCCTGGCGGTGGCCTTCATCGCTTGGACCGCACTGCGCATTGGCGGCGACCAGGCGACGATCGCCGTCGACGACATCGGCGAAGCCGTCGCGGCGCTGATCGCCGCGCTCAGCTGCGGGCTCGCGGCGGCTCGAACCTCCAGCCGGACCCGCCTCGCGTGGGCGTTCTTCGCGGCGTCGGCGGCCAGCTGGGGCATTGGCGAGGTGGTGTGGTCGGTCTACGAGGTCGGTCTGGGCGTGAGGGTCCCGTTCCCGTCAGCGGCGGACGCAGGTTTCCTGCTCGCCATCCCCCTGGCGGTGGCCGGAGTGTTTGCCTTCACGACGGCCCCCGGCCGCCTGGCCACTCGCGGTGAGGCGCTCCTGGCCGGGGCCATCATCGCGCTCTCTCTTCTTTTCGTTGCCTGGGCGCTCGGGCTCGGCAAGGTCTACGACATGTCTAATGCGTCACCGCCCGTCCGGCTGCTCGGGCTCGCCTATCCGGTCGGGGACATCGTCACCATCACCGTCCTCGTGCTCGCGCTGCGCCGTGCCCGGCGGTCAGAGCTGGGCAGCATGTTCCTGCTCCTGGGCGGACTCGCGTCAGCGGCGTCGGCGGACAGCGCTTTCGCCTACCTGACGGCAGGCGGCTCCTACCACGCGATCGGCAGCCTTCTCGATGCGGGTTGGGTGATCGGCTACCTGATGATCGCGCTGGCGCCCATCTGGCCGGCCACGAATTCGGAGCAGGTGAAAGCTGAAGGCCCGATCGAGCTCTGGCAGCTGGCCCTTCCATGGGCGGCAGTGGTGGCAGCGGCGGTCACCGCGATCAAGCTCGTCTCCGAGGACCGGGTCCTCGACCGGTTCGAAACCGTGCTGGCGGGATGCATCGGACTCCTGCTGGTGGGGAGCCAGGTCCTCTCGCACAGGGATTCCCTGTCCCTCCTGGTCAACAGCCGGCGCACCGAAAACCAGCTGCAGCGGCGCAACAGCCTGCTCGACGAGATCGTGTCCCACGCCCCCCTCGGCATCGTTCGGGTGGGCCCCGACATGCGGATCATCGACGTGAACCCGAGAATGGCAGCGCTCATGCGGGTGGAGGCGAGCCAGATGATCGGGATGCCGGTGGCGGCCTACCTGGAGCCGACTGAGTTCACACGCGTCTTCGAGCTGTTCCAGCCGCTGTGGAATGGGGCCGTCGACTCAATCGAGTCGGACAGCCGCGCCGTTCGGGGTGACCGCAGCAGCTCGTGGCTTCATTGGAGCGCAACTTCGGTACGCAACTCTGCAGGGCGCGTGGAATATTTCCTCGCGATGTACGAGGACACGGATGCGCAGCACGCCGCCAACGAAGCTGCCACCGCGCACCTCGCGGGCATCGAGCGTTTGAACCAGCTGAAAAGCGAGTTCATCACCCTGGTCAGCCACGAATTTCGCACAGGGCTGGTCGGCATCCAGGGCTTCAGCGAGATGATCCGCGACTCGGAAGACCTTGCGAGGGAGGACGTCAAAGCGTTTGCCGCCGATATCAACAAGGATGCCCAGCGGCTCAACCGCCTGATCAACGACATGCTCGACCTGGATCGCATCGAGGCAGGCCGGCTGACGCTGCGCATGGAACCGGTCGACATCAATGTCGTGCTTCAGGATGCGGTCGAGCGCGCCCGCGCGTCGAGCGATCGTCATGTGATCGAGGTCAAGCTCGATCCGGCACGGCCGGTTACCCACTGCGATGCAGACAGGGTTGCGCAGATCGTCGCCAACCTGCTCACGAACGCGGTCAAGTATTCACCCGATGGAGGCGAGATCCTGGTCTCGAGCCAGGCGAGCGAAGGGTTCGTCGAGGTGAGCGTGCGGGACCATGGCGTCGGCATCGCGCCGGAATTCGCCAAGCGGCTCTTCAGCCGCTACGAGCGCTACGAAAAGACGAGCGGCAAGATCATCGGTACCGGGCTTGGTCTCGCAATCGCGCGGCAGATCGTCGAGATGCACGGTGGCCGCATCTGGGTCGACACCACGTTCGGCTCGGGGTCGGACTTCCGGTTCACGCTGCCAATGTCGCTTCCGAAAACATCGGAGCTGAGGGACTAACCTTGCTCCAGGAATTCGGTCACGAGCGACTGGAAATGATGCACGCCGTTCTCGCGCAGCGCTGAAAAGCGGCCGCGGTTGTACGAGCGCGACCGCAACCCCTTCTGCACCTGCTCGCAGACCGCGATGTCCTCCTGCTGGATCTCGTCGGAGAAGGCGATCGTCTGCTGCATCGATTCCCAGCCGGCGCCGGTGCCAGGCTCCGCAAAGAACCATTCGAAGATCGTCAGGGTGCGATCGACTCCCATCGGGAGGATGACGTTGGTGCTGATGTTGTCCTGGTAGATGTTCAGCATCGTGTTGGGGAAGATCCAGTAGTACAGCGCGTTGTCTTCCGCGCCCGGCATTCGTATGTAGCGGCGGTCGCGGCCCGGCACCTCTCCCGGTTTGAGCTCGCGGATCGGAGCGTGCTGCTTTGAGTAATAGCGGAAAGTCTCGACCCGATAGTTGTCGTACTCGAGCTCTTTGAACAAGCCCGGGTGCGCGATGGGCAGGTGATATCCCTCGAGGTAGTTGTCGACGTACACCTTCCAGTTGCACGCGATGTCGTAGTCGCGGCGCTCGACTCGGCGCATGTTCGACATCTCGTATCCGGCGGACTCGATCTCTGAAGGGATGGCTCCGATCCAGTCCGCCAGTGGCGCGGCGTTCGGGTCCAGGTTGGCGAACACGAATGGGCCGAGGGTGTCGACGCGAATCGGCACCAGGCCGAAGTCGGCCATGTCGAAATCCTCTGTGCCTTCCATCTCGCGCGCGGCCTGGAGCTTGCCGTCAAGACCGTAGACCCACCCATGGTATCCGCACAGAAGCGACTTGCGGTTGCCGCGTGTCGTCACGACCTGGGCGGCGCGGTGCCGGCACACGTTGTAGAAGCCACGGACCTTTCCATCCTGGGCATGGGTCAGCAGAATCGGCTCGTCGAGGATGCCGGCAGTCTTGAAGTCGCCAACCCTGGCGAGCTCGCTCATGTGCGCCACGAGCTGCCACGTGCGGTAAAAGATCCGCTCCGTCTCCTGTTCCAGAATGCCGGGATCCAGGTAAGAGATCGAGGGCAGCGTCGAGGCGCGCGCGACGTCGGTCTCGAGCGTCATCAGCCATGATTGTCGCGCGACGGCCGGCCGTAATGCGATCGGCGGCCGGTTTGTTCGCAACCCGATCTTTGACGGTAGGGCGTCGAGAGTGCAACATACGCGCAAGTCACTGCCGTTCGATAAGGGGAGGATCGGGGTATGACAGCCACAGCCGCACTGGCGCCGGGGGCTCCTGGCGCGCTCGCTTCCGAAACGCAGCTTCGCAAGGGCGCACTCGGCCTCTGGGACGACACCGTCATCGCTGTCTCGAGCACGGCGCCCGCCTACTCCATCGCCACCTCCATGGGAGCGCTGGCCCTGGCCGTGGGCCTGGCCGGACCGGCCGCGATCTGGCTCGGGTTCATACCGGTCACCGGCATCGCGGTCGCCTACTACTACATGAACCGGATCGAGCCGAACTGCGGCGCCGCCTATTCCTGGGCCAGCACGGCCCTGCATCCATCCGTCGGGTTTCTCAACGGCTGGATCGTGATCCTGACGGACATCCTCTTCATGTCTTTCGCGGCGCCACAGGCCGGCGCGGCCACCCTCCAGCTGCTGAACGCGTGGGGATTGAACTCATTCGCGGGTCTGGACCTGACGTCGAGCGCCTGGTACGCAAACTACGAGGCCGTGTTCTTCGGAGTGCTCTTTCTCGCCCTCGTCACCTACATGGTCATGGTGGGCATCAAAGTGGCTGCGAGGTTCCAGTGGGTGTTGCTTGGGCTCGAATATTTCATCGTGGTGGCTTTTGCGATCATCGGGCTCTTCAAGAAGGGCGGCAGCGGGTTCGACCTCGGCTGGCTCAACCCCGGTTCGATGGGTGGATGGAAGGGCGTGGCTGCCGGCGTGGTGATCGCGGTCTTCTTCTACTGGGGATGGGATACCGCGGCCAACCTGAACGAAGAAACCGAAGGCTCCGCCGAGAACCCGGGTCGCGCGGGCATCATCGGCATGTTCTTGCTTCTCGTGCTGTTCCTCCTTGCCTCCATCTCCATCCAGCAGACGTTGACGCCCGATGAGATCCAGGCCAACTCGTCAACCACTCTGACGGCATTTGCGGACAAGCTGGTCGGACAGCAGTGGGGCTCCCTGGCCATCCTCGCCTTCCTGTCGTCGACGGTCGCCACCCTGCAGACCACGCTGCTGCCCAGCGTGCGCACCGCGTTCTCGATGGGACGCGACGGCATGCTCGGTCGCGTGTGGGCGATCGTGAGTCCTCGATGGCAGACTCCATGGATTGGCACTCTCCTCATGGGTGGCATCTCGGCCGTGATCGCGATCGCCTCGCTCAACCTCGGCGGGCTGAACGCGATCGTCGTCTCGGGTGTTACGTCCATCGGCCTCCTGGTGGCCGTTTACTACGGACTCGTGGGTATCTCCTGCGCGGTCTACTACCGCCACGCACTGACGACGAGCGCCAAAGCGTTCGTGCTGGCGGGACTGTTTCCGCTGCTCAGCGCCCTGACTCTGTTCGGTCTGGCCATCTACCTCATCTATCAGGACTGGACCAACAGCGGTGCCATCGCCCTCGACGCGACCAACGGAAAGTTCCAGGTCGTCGTGCCCGCGGCGGTGCTGCTGAGCGCGGTGCCAGCGTTGGCGTACACGTACCTACGGCGCCATCCGAAGTACCTGCAAAGGGCGAGCACTTCCGCGCCGAGGAACGCGCTGGACTGACGCTGCACCAAACCAAGTGAGCGTGAAACGGTGAAAGCGGCTCGCGATGTGCCTGCCGGCCGCGTCGCGGAGCTCATCCAGGTCGAGGAGGAGCTGTTCCGACGCATCCGCCCGCGCTCGCGGAAACTCTGGAACGAAGCTCGCGAGGTGATGCCCCGGGGCGTGCCCTCTTCGTTCCAGGATGCCGCGCCCCAACCCATCTTCATGGAGCGCGGGAAGGGTAGCCGCGTCTGGGACGTCGACGGCAACGAGTACGTGGACTTCCACAACGGTTTCGGGGTCATGGTCGTGGGGCACGCCCACCCCAAGATCGTCGACGCGGTGAGCAAGCAGATCGCGCTGGGCTCGCACTTCGCGCAGCCGGTCGAGAACAGCATCATCGTCGCCAAGGAGTTGGTCCGGCGTTTTCGCCAGCCCAAGTGGCGCTTCACGAACTCGGGCACCGAATCCACGCTGGACGCGGTCAGGATCGCCCGCGGCTTCACCGGCCGGGAGCGCCTGATCAAGATCGAAGCCACGTACCACGGGCACCACGACGCTCTGATGGTCTCCGTCGAGCCGCCGCCGGCGCTGATGGGGCCGCCCGACGCACCGGCATCCGTGCCCCAGAGTGAAGGCATCCCCGCGGCAATCGTCGAGCTGACCACGGTGGTCCCGTTCAATGACCTGCCGGCGCTCGAGAAGGCGTTTGCGCACCATCGCGACGAGGTTGCGGCGGTGATCGTCGAACCGGCCATGATGAACCTCGGCATCGTTCTGCCCGACCAGGGTTACCTGGCGGGGGTCAAGGAGATGGCACACAGCCACGGGGCGCTGTTGATCTTTGACGAGGTCAAGACCGGCGTGACCATCTCGCCAGGCGGCGCAACGGAGCGGTTCGGCGTGACGCCGGACCTGGTCGCACTTGCCAAGGCAATCGGCGGAGGCCTCCCGTGCGGCGCTGTCGGCGGCCGGGACGATGTGATGGGGGTCGTCGAGGACAAGCGCGTGGCCCAGATGGGCACGTTCAACGGCAACCCCCTGACCATGGCCGCCTCGAAGGCGACGTTGCTGGAGATCCTGACTCCGTCTGCCTACGCGCATTTCGACGCGCTGGCCGAGACCCTCCAGGGCGGCCTCGACGGGGTCATCGCGGAGAAGGAGCTGCCGGTACACGTCATCACGCTCTCCGCGCGCGGCGGCGTGACATATCGCGCGCAACGGGTTCGCAACTATCGGGATTACCTCGAGACCGACAAGTCGCTGGCTTACTTGAGCTGGCTCTACCAGTGCAACCGGGGCGTGATCATGGCGCCGGGAGCCGAGGAGAACTGGACGCTGTCGGTCCAGCACTCGATCGAAGACGTTGAGCGCTACGTGGACAACTTTGCCGCGATGGCGAAAGACCTCCGGTCCTAGCTGTACGGCCTGATCATCTTGCCGAGCTCTTCGAGCTTGGACAAACCCTGGTCGCGGCCGTCCGGCGGCACGTACCAGATGCAGCGCTCGACACCGGCGGAAGCAAGACGCTCGATCTCGCTCGCGGTCGCCTTTGGGTAATAGCTGACAGGGATCGGGCCGCGGCCGGCGGCTCGGGCCATCTCCTGAAGCTCGGGGATACGCTCGATCGCGTTGCCCCGGTTCGGCATCCAGCCGTCCGCATAGCGGACGACGCGTTCGAGGATCTTCGGTCCGCTGCCCCCGAGCAGCACCGGTGGA
>Ga0209118_1001359_pt1 | contig 11534 bp, 10 predicted proteins | sample BlaSpr_A8_Ref_M1_FD_187988 | JGI IMG/M metagenome (GOLD analysis project Ga0209118, IMG submission 187988) | Forest soil microbial communities from Thunder Bay, Ontario, Canada - Black Spruce, Ontario site 2_A8_Ref_M1 (SPAdes) (version 2) | ecosystem: Environmental > Terrestrial > Soil > Boreal...
GTTGTTGGCTCGCACGCTAATCCGTGATCCACCGCCGTCTTGTTCCCGCTCTTGGCCGCCGGTGAACGAGGTGAGAAGGGGGTGGATTGCGGGACGGGGAAGCTGGGTGGTGTTGCGAGAAGCAGCATCGTCCGCGCCGCAGGCGCGCCGGTTGACGGAGCTGGCGGCGCGATAGAGACTTCCCCGGTCGAAAGGGGGAAAAGGGCCCGCCACGCTGTCAGGGCGTGCGGGCCCGTGGCCGGTGCAGCTGCGTCACCACACGACGCTCACCAGCGAGCAATATGTTATCGAGCAAGCCTGGTCTCAGGCAAGGCTCGATCGTTGTCCTCTCCATCCACAAGGTGGCTGTGAGTTTGCGCGCCATGGCACGTACCCACGGGTCGAGCCGCCTGGGATGCGGGTGGCGCGCTGGTACTGCCCGCAGGCGCAGAGGACCTTCAGCCTGCTGCCCGACTGTCTGGCAGCGCGGCTTGGCGGCAGCCTCGATGAGATCGAGCGCGCGGTGGTCGCCGCGGAGACCGCGGGTGTAGGGGTGGCGGCTGAGGCTCTGCGCGTCGAGCAGAGCGAGCTTCCAGCAGCGCAGCGTTGGTTGCGTCGCCGGCGTCGCGGCGTGGGCGCAGCGGTGCTTGCCCTGATCACCACCATGCCCGATCAGCTGGGCAAGGTGCCGGAGCTCAGGGCGCTGCGCCAGGTGCTGGGTACGGAGCGCGCGCTGGTGGCCTTGCGTGGGATCGGCGCCGATCGCCTGCAGGCGCTGCCCGCCCCCCTCGGATTCTGTCCCCGGCGCCGGGCGAGGGCAGAGGGTGAGGTGGCGTTCCAACACCAAACGGGGCCTGACCCGCCGCGGCCGGAGCGATATCTCTCCTCTGCCGGCAACGGAGCCGGCGAAAGGAGACGATGAAGGTGCTCGACGACTCGACACGAGAGCAGATGGCGCTGTTTCGTTACGGCTTGATCGCCGACCTGGCGCACCGCCAGGAGGACGAGAAGGGGCTGTACCGCTTGCTGCAGGAGAAAGCCGACAAGGAGTACGTGATCCCCAACTCGCGGCGCACGCGCGTGGCCGCCGAGACGATCCGCGATTGGCTGAAGGCTTTCCGCCGTGGTGGCTTCGCAGCTCTGCGGCCGCAGCCGCGGCGGGATCAAGGTCGGACCAGGGCCATCCCGCAGCAGGTCGCTGACTGGCTCTGCCAGATCAAGGAAGAGGCTCCGGCCTTGTCGGTCACGGCGGTGATCGCAGAGGCCTGCGCGAAGGGCATCGACGAGGAGATCACGCTGGCGCCGGCCACCGTCCACCGACTCTTGGCCCGGCATGGTCTGATGGACAAGTCACCCAAGGAGCCCACCAGCAAGGACCGGCGCCGCTTCGCCTTCGACAAGGCGGGCGAGCTGTGGATGAGCGACGTCATGCACGGTCCGGCAGTGACCACCGACGGCGGACGCAAGCGCAAGACCTATCTGGTCGGCCTGCTCGACGAGGTAGACCACGACGCGGCGGCGGTCGATTTCCGAGAGCGGCGTGTCTGCCCACAAGGGAAGCAACTTGTAGCGGAGTGCCCGCTCGTCTGGAAGCGGGTCCCTCTTCTTGGCCCAGGCGTGCTGGCTCAAGTATTCGGCCGCGAGCTGGCCGAACGAGCCCGGCACGTACCCGTCCGGCAAGAACTCCACCAGCCGGCCCGCCACCCCCACCCGCACCGCTCCGGCCGCGCCTTCGATGCGAGCCAGCTGCGGGCAAGGGTCCCGACCTGCGGCGATGGCGCCGAGCGCCGCCTTGGCGCGCCGACGCGCCTCAGCGAGCCCGATCCCGGTTGGCCCCCCGTAGCGGCCGAGCTTCAAGCGGCGGAGCTTCCGCTTGCGGGCGGTGATGCCTGGGTCTGGCGCTCGGTACATCAGGAAGAAGCTCTTCTTCCCTGTCTTGCCCCAGACCCGAACGCCGAAGCCCGGAAGCCCTCCCCTGCCATCAAACACGTCCTCCCGCTCCTCCTCAGTGCTCAGGCAAGCCCTTGTCTTCCGTGCGCAAGTCTCTTCTCGAAGTCAGAGCGTCTACAGGCATCGACTTCACGCCCCACGACCTGCGACGGACCTGCGCGACTCACCTTGGCCGGCTCGGGTTCAGTGACCTCGTGCCGGAGGTGCTGAACCATAAGCCCAAGGGGGTGACGAGCATCTACAACCGCTACAGGTTCGACAAGGAAAAGCAGGGGGCACTTACGGCCTGGGCACAAGAGCTTCATCGGATCGTCGCGGCCCAAGATTCGACCGCGACCGAGGACCGGAACGCCCTGGGTCGGAGTTGAGCCTGTCATTCGCGGAGCGGCGGCCGCTGCTGCCCCCGTATCTTCCCCTCCACCTGGGGTCGCGTCTCCACCCAGGCCGCGATTTCATCCTGGCGGAAGCCGACCCGCCCTCGGGTGAGCTTGCGCGGCGGCGGGAACTCTTCATCGCGGATCGCCCGCTTGAGGGTCGATCGGGACATGCCGGTCAATTCGATTACCTCATCCCATGGCAGGTACCGCGGCAGGCCGGCTACGGTGCCGGGAACAGCGCCCATCGGTTTGGTCTTCATGGGTCCTCGTCTCGCCTAAGAGTGTTTTCACAATAGCCAGCGTTCAGCCCTGGATCCCTCTCCGGCCGAACGGCGCAACGTGAAGCGGGTCGCCGCGCAGCGGTACTTATTCGGCGCTTTCCCGACGAGGAATCGGGGGTACTTCAGGGTGGAGATCCGGAGACCCAGCGGGAGGGATCTGCTGGGGTTCGGTGGCTCCGCGGACACCGGCATGCATGCCGCCTCTCTAAGCCCGAAAAGGGGGGTACACCAGGAAAGGGTCCGGGCGAGATCGTGGCTTGTAGGGCCTCCTGGCGCGTCGTTTCTTCGACGGGTCGGATGCAAATGGCCGCCCGCCTTGCTGTGACCTTCTTCCGCCGGGATCTTCGGTCACGGCTTGGCGTCCCCAAAATGGAGCCAAGGCTCGCGATGTCGGTCTGCAACGTAGGCGAAACCGAGGCACAAGCATGGTGCGCAAGGCGTGCGCTGGAGGCGCCGCTCCGTGGCAACGCCGCCAGGTTTGCCGGGCAGCTGCCCGCCTCACTTTCGAGCCGAAGGCGAGAACGGCGGGATGATTACAAAGGGTTCTTCACGTCTTTGTGTGATCTGAGGGGGGCCGGGTGGGCCGGCCGTATCCTGCCGGGATGAGAGACCGCGAGCTATACGGCGGGTTGAGAGCCCAAGCCGTCCCTTAGCGGGCATTCCAGCCCGAATTCTGTGGACGACCCCAACTTGCCCGAGCTCGCCGGGCTCGGGCGCACACCCTGATCCGCCGCCGCGCAGTCACTGGGATGGGAGACCCTATGAAGCGTTGTCGTCGCCGGTCCGCCGCAGTACCGGGGTCGCTGTGCTGCCACTACGGCGGCGTCGCGAACACGCGCGCGACGGAGGCGACAATAGACAAGTTTGATGGCGGCACGGTGACTTGCCACGTCACGACCGCGAGACCGCCGCTGGCCACTGCGACCTGCGGGAACTGCTGATCGAGGTCGTCCTGAGCCGGGTTCAGTGTCAGCTCGGGCGTGATCGGGGTGCCGTCAGTCTCGAGCCACCGGCCCTTGATGTCGGCGGTAGCACCGCTCGAATCGAGACCCATCCAGACGACGAAGTAGTGGCTATTGGGGTCGACGGAGACGACCGGCGACAAGCCGGCCACGCTCTGACTGACCCGGAAGGGCATCCCGGGCGGCCGCGCCTGCGCAGAGAAGCGCTCGGCGACGATGGCCGTCGGGCCGTAGACGCCCGTTACGCTGTTCACCGGTGTCGAGCTCCACGCGACGAGGAACGTACCGTCCGCAGCGACACCGACCGTCGGGGTATCCTGGTGGCAAGCCGTGTCGGCGACCGCCACCGCAGGCCCGAGGAGCCTCCCCGAGGGTGCGACGCCGCGCGCGAACACTTGCGAGCAGTCGCCGCGGTTCGGAGTTGTTTGCGAGGAGTAGACCGCGACGAGGTCCCCATTGGGTTGGATCGCCAGTCCAACCCCATTGCCCAAGGTTGGCGAGCTGAGCTGCACCGGCGAGTGCTGAAGCCGGCCTGCCATGTTGACGAAGGCAAGGCTTGCATAGAGACCGCCGCCGGGCGGGGCGGAGATCCCCAGCAGCGCGAACCCGCCCGCCGTGCGCACCACGCTCGACGTGCCCTCGTAGGTGGCGAACCGAGTCCCCAGGTAGTGAAGCGGGATGGGCGGCCTCGTCTGGATCATGTCTTCGCCAAAGAGCTGCAGAACCGTCGCCGAGAACTGCCCCGTTTCGAAATCGACCCTGTCGTAGAAGAGCGCGAACCCTTTCTGCAGACCAACGGCGATCGGTTGCCCGATCAAGCCGACGCTCCGGAGGACGACGGGAGCCGTGACCCCACTCGGGGACACCACGGCACCCATAAGATCAATCTGCGCGTTCTGCTCGTCCAACCAAATCGGCCAGAACGCGGCACAGACGCCAGCGTCATCGCAGGCTGTCGTCGGTGGACGCACCGCCGGATAGGTGGCGTCCGTCCAGAGGCCGAGGTCGCCGGTCAGCGGCGCCTGCGCGCGGGCGGGGGAGAGCGCCAGGAGACCGAGCGCGAGAGCGAGCATCGCGTTCCAGCAGGACCTCGTCAGAGCCACGCATCAATCATATCATGATCGCTCCCGAGAGAGAATGCGGCGACTCTTGAGGCTTCGCGGCGCACTGCAGGCACCTGTTGCTGGCGTACGCAAGAGCCCGTTCCGTAGGCTGACCACAGGTAGACGGTGCGCATGCTGCCGTGGCCGAGACTCGCGGATCACCTTGTAGGGCCCGATGCGACGCCCCTGGGGCGCTGAGGGCATCTCGTGCATTTCTTCCGAGTACAGGGTCGGCTACTACTCCACGACAGGAATGCACCTGCTTGCTCCGTATCCGCCCACTCCACGAAAGGAATGCAACACGACAGGCACTCCAGCTGAGGAGTCGTTGGCCCCCTCATCGATGTCCTCCCCATTGGTTTCGCCCTCCTTCCACCAGGCGTAGCCTTCGGACCCGTCAACAAGCCTCAGCTGACTGAGCTGAGGGGGGCCGGGCGGACCGGCGGTATCCTGTCGGTATGAGAGATCGCGAGCTCTACCAGAGGATCCTGGGTATCGAGAGCCCTTGGGAGGTTACTGACGTGGCGCTGGACCTCGAGCGTGGCGAGGTGAGGGTCGAAGTCGCGATGCAGAAGGATCGACTCCCCTGTCCAGAATGCGCCGTCGACGCTCCGACCTAGGATAGTCGGCCGCGCCGCTGGCGCCATCTCGATACCTGCCAATACCGAACGATCCTCGAGGCGCTGGTGCCGCGGGTGAAATGTCCCGAGCACGGCGTGCATCAGGTCCAGGTACCGTGGGCTGAACAAGGTTCGCGGTTCACTGCCCTGTTCGAGGCGTTGATCATTGACTGGCTGCACGAAGCGAGCATCAGTGCCGTCGCCCGTCGGCTGCACTTGACCTGGAGTGCCGTGGATGGAGTGATGGCGCGGGCGGTGCGGCGTGGTCTCGCGCGGCGGCAGCCCCACCTGTCCAGCCACCTTGGCGTCGACGAGACCTCGTTTCAGCGCCGGCACGAGTACGTGACGGTGATCAGCGACCAGCAAACGGCGAAGGTGCTCCATGCCGCCGACGGCCGTAACCGCGCCAGTCTCGATGCCTTTTTCGCCGAGCACAGCGAGCAGGCACGGGCAGGCGTCGAGTGCGTCGCCATGGAACATGTGGAAGCCCTACATCGACTCGACCATCGAGCACGTACCGGACGGTGCCGCCAAGATCGCGTTCGACAAGTTCCATGTCGCTCAGCACCTCGGTGACGCAGTCGACCGCGTCCGCCGCGGCGAGCACAAGCAGTTGCGGGCCAGCGGTGACGATCGACTCAAGGGCAGTCGCTATCTCTGGTTGCAGAACCCGGCTGAGATCAGCGCCGACCGCTGGGCAGAGTTCGCGCCCCTGAGGAGCAGCAGTCTCAAGACCTCCCGCGCTTGGGCACTCAAGGAGTTCGCGATGCAGCTCTGGGGGTACCGTCAGCGCGGCTGGGCTCACCGCGCCTGGATGCGCTGGTACAGCTGGGCGATCCGCAGCCGCCTCGAGCCCGTCAAGAAGGTGGCGCGCATGATCCGCACTCACCTCGACGGCATCCTCACCGCCATCGTCAAGGGCGTGACCAACGCTCGCGCCGAAGGAATCAACGCCACCATCCAGTGGCTCAAGTACACCGCCCGCGGCTACCGGAGCCGCGACCGCTTCCGTACCGCGATCTACTTCCACCTCGGCGGGCTCGACCTATACCCGGCCGGTTTCATGTCCGCGCCTCACACAAGGACGTGAAGCGCCTACAAAGTAAACATCCCCGTCTCAGGGGTGCGAGCGCTGTAGCGCGCTGCTCTTGCGGGTGGCGGACGACGAGGGCTTCGCCGCGAAGGACCCGAGGGGCAAGGAGCACGAGTACGCCTTCGAGGACATCCTCTTCTACCCCAAGGCCGAGAGCTTTGGCCTCGCGGTCGGCCGGGTAATCGGCCTCGCGCAGGTTGCCTTCCTTGAAGGCGTGCCGAGCGCGGTGCGCTTCGATCTCGTGCGGCACCACAAGGAGTTCCAGCACATGGGCCTGTACGACCGCCTGATCGAGCAAGCGGTCGAGGAGGCGAGCCGCAACCCCAAGCGGGCAGGTGAGATTGCCTCGCTCGCGATTACGGTGGCCGCGGAGGTGAAGACCGCGCCGGCTCTGCGGAACGACCTCATGGCGACCGGCTATGCGGCCTTGGGGAACGCCCGGCGCCTGGCCCTCGACTTCGTGGGCGCGCGGGACGCCTTCACCAAAGCCTGGGCCTACCGGGAAGAGGGCACGGCCGATCCCCTGGTCGACGCGGGGATCATGCAGCAGGAGGCATCCTGGTTCGTGGACCTCGGCGAGTTCCAGGCGGCGGAGGTGCTCCTCCAAAGCGCTCTCAAGGAGTACCGCTTGGTGAAGGACACCCACCGCGAGGGGCGGACCCTCCTCAAGATTGGCGCGGTCAGGATGCACTCCGACCCGCAGCCGGCCCTGGCGCTCTTCGCCCAGGCCGAGCCGCTCCTCGACTTCAGGGAAGAGCCTCTCCTCGCCTGGTACTTACGGCATCACGTGATCTGGTGCATGAACGACTTGGAACAGGCCGCTGAAGCGCTCGCCCTCCTCGAGAGATCCCGGACGCTCTACCGCAAGTTCGGGCGCCGCGACCGAGAGGTGACGCTGCGCCTTCACTGGCTCGAAGGCCGGATCGCCCTGAACCTCGGGCATCTCCGAGAGGCGGAAGACATCCTGCGCCGGCTCATTGGACTCCTCGAATCGGACAATACTCACCACATGGAGGTCGCGCTCGTCGCCGTGGATCTTGTCCGGTCGATCGCCGTCCAGGGGGACCGCACGCGCGACGCCATCCTCATGGTCGAAAGAACGGTTCCTGTCTTGCGCCGCCTGCACCGGGAGGCCATCGCCCTCTGGCTTTCGCTCAAGGTCGAGATCGCCGAGGGCCGCGCCGAGGGGATCAAGTGGCAGGAGATCCAGGACTACTTCCGGCGCACCTGGCACAGGCCCGCGCCCTTCGGGGCGGCGCCGCCCTAGCTTCTTCACCGAGGCGGCTCTCCTCCCGATCGCTGCGCACGCCTCCTGCGCTGAAAAAAGCGCCGGCAGGAAGCCGGCGCAAGGTGTGCGAGACCGAGAACCGCCACTTACGGCTTCGGGCAGCCGTTTGGGTCCATGGAGCCGGTGTTGTCGCAGGAGACCGCGAAGTGCGGCGGCGGGACGCCATGCAGGTGTTCGGCCTTCCTGCCCGGAGCCGCAATCGGCAAGAAGTGGGCGAGGAGCGCCCGCAGCCCTTGGAGCGCCTGACTCGCAAGGGACGCCTGCACCTGGACAGCGACGGCGCGCTCCGGCGCCGCCCTCGATGCCGCGAGCGGTACGGCCGCCAGGAGCACGGCAGCAAGAACCACCCCTACCGTACTCGTGTGTGCTCGTGCCGAGCGCTCCCTTGCCTCCCGAGAGACTCGACGGGGTCCAGCGGAGCAGCCCCCCGCCGGCCATCTCTCGGCCGGCGGGGGCCAAGGGCCGCACTGATGCCGAGCCGCCCTCTCTACGTGAGCCCCAATTCAGTCCAGATGATGTACATCCCGTTGAAGGGGAAATTGCGCGTTTGGCAGAGGTTGTCGTCGTTGCTGCTTGAGTAGAAGTAGAGATGACTTCCGAAGTAAAGCGGGGCGCCGAGCGAGCGCATGGAGGAAAGGCCCGAGGGCATGCACCGAACGTGCGAGTGGAGCTTGTAGGTGTTCCCGAGGGTCCAGTCGGCGTTCACCTGGTAGTACTGGAAGCCGCCGCCAGTCGGTCCGTTCTGGCAGGGTCCGCAGTTGTTGGTCGGCTCAGTGTAGGCGCCCCAGAGCTCATAGGGCGGGGAGGCCGCTCCGCTCGAAGAGATCGTCTGGGAGGTGAGCTCGTTCACCTTGAAGTTGGTGGACAGAGGATCGGGCGCGAAGTTCAGATTGCCGTTCACCAGCGAGACCCAGTTACCCTGCTCCTTGAACTGGATCTGCGAGCAGGGGTTCTGAGACAGGCTCGTACCGCACCACTCGGTGGAGAAATCCACCCGCACCTCAACGGCCTTCGCCTGGCCATCTCTGGCGAAGCCGCGGACGGATTGGTGGGTGAAGCCGTCGTTCCAGGTGCGGGTCGGGTCCGGTTGCACCATCATCGCAGTGATGGGGTCGCCGCCCGAGACCACCGTCATGAAAGCCTGCCAGCCTTGGGGAGGACCGATGGGTGTGAACTGATTTGTCTGCGAGTTGAAGGTGGCGGTCCAGAGCGCCGCCTGGCCGCCGAGGCCATTACCGTAGTCGCCGCCACCGATCATGTAGTAGGTCGTGCCGAGGACGAAGACGTTGCCTGGCGCCCAATGGTGGTAGGGAGGCTGGGAGCCGGGGGGCGTGGTGCAGGGGGAGATCCGCGAGACCGAGCTAAAGGGCGATGCGAGGACGCCGCTTGCGGTGTACGGGGTCTCGAAGAGGATCACGGCGTCGCCGAGGCAGAAGGTCACCCCTGGAGGGTCGGGGGTCCCGAACTGGCCGCCCTGCGTAAACATGAAGAGCGTGTTGTTGATGCGAATCGGGTGCGGGTTGTAGTAGGTGCCGGAGAGCGCCGGCTGGTTGTTGTAGAGGGTGGGCGCGATGATTTTTGGGGGTATGCCCTCGTTCATCTCCACTGCTCGTTGTGCGAGAAGTGGGGTCGCGGCGATGGCTGCGACGAGAACCAGCAAACCAGTGGTGACTGCTGCTGTACGACCTGCGTTGCACATACGTAGACCTCTGAGGCTAGTGGCTACGCGAGAAAATCTCGCTAATCAGTTGACGCTTTTGCCATGTGTGGTATACGGAAGCGGCTAGCTTGCTGTCTATACAACATGACTGCTACAAACAAGCATTGATTCGCCGTAAAGCGATGCAAAATTGCGCCTGGCGACATCCTTTCGCGTGCGAGGGACACCTGCCGGCCCCTCTCGGCGGCCTATATGATGGCGCTAGTGAACGCGAAAAGCTCAGTCTTGGAAGCGCCCTGGAAGGATCGCGCGGGTGAGAGACGGGGCCATCTCCTCATTGGCAGCGTGCTCGGCGTGTGGGGCGCCTTGGCCGCCGTCTTCACGTTCCGGCTGGCCGGGAAGGGCATGGACGACTTCTTCATCACCTACCGCTACGCATTGCATCTCGCCCGCGGGGAAGGATTTGTCTTCAATCCCGGCGAGAAGGTCTTCGGCCTCACGAACCCCGGCTTGGCCCTCGCGCTTGCCGCTCTAAGGAGTCTCACGAGGATCGAGATCCCGATCCTCGCAACCGTCCTCTTCGCTCTTGGCTTGGTGGCGCTTGCCTGGCTCCTCCTGCGAAGCGCAGCTCGAACGGGGCGCCTCCCCGAGGCGTTTGGCGGCGGGACGCTCCTTGTGACCTCCTCCTATCTGTGGGCGCAGCAGGGCGGCGAAGGCATCCCGATGCTCGCTCTCCTCGCCGGAGCGGCGGAGCTTGGCGCAACGCGCCCCATCGTGGCCGGTCTTCTCGCAGGACTCGCGGCATGGTTCCGGCCGGAGGCCGCTCTCGCCTGCGGTTTCCTCTGCCTCCTCCTCATGGTCGAGGAGCGCAAGGTGCCCTGGCGCTTCGCCGCCACCGCCGCCGCGGCAATTGGTGTCGGCCTCCTCGCCGCGGCCTGGTACTTCGGGACGCCGATCCCGAACTCGCTGGCGGCGAAGCAAGCGATGGCCGCGGGCATCGCGGACGCTTGGGCCGGACCCATCCGCTTCTGGCTGCGGTCGGTGCGACTCGTCTCTCGCCATGCCGGCCCGCTCTGGCAGTGGGCTGTGGGGCTCGGTCTCCTGGGACAGGTGCCGCTCTTCGCCTTCGGCGGCCGGCCGGGCAAGGTGTTCGTGCTGTTTGCGCTTAGCCTCTCCGTGCTCTATCCCGTAAGCGGCGTCCCGTGGTTTCCCTGGTACATGGTCTCCATGGTCGTCGCGATCCTCTACGGGATCGCGTTTCTGATTGGCGGGGTGGTACGCCTCATCGGGCGAGGACCCGCCATGCCGCGGCGAGTCGCCGCGGTGCTTGCCGGCACGCTCCTCGCAGTTCCCATCATGATTTCGCTCCTCCCCGCCTCCTACCACTGGCACCGGATCTCAAAGGGTTGGGTGCCGTTCATGGAGCGCTACCGGAGCGCCGGCCTTTGGCTCGCCGCAAATTCAACGCCTGGGGCTACCGTCTCCTACTACGAGGTGGGGGTCTTGGGCTACTTCAGCGACCGGACCGTCATTGACCTCCTGGGTATCGTCACGCCAGAGGTCTTGCCTTACGTCCGGCGTGGGGACTTTAACGGCGCCTTTCTCGCGCGACCCGCCGACTACGCCATCTTCGATACCGCACGCGGCGGCCTGATGCCCGTCGCAGCTCCGTGGTTCCAAGATGCCTACACCCCGGTCGCGGGCTTCGGCGAACTCACCATTTTCGAGCGCAGGCGTGGCGTCACGCTTCCTGCGAGCGCCCCGCCGTCCAATCAGAACTCCATCCCCGGACGGTGACGCCTTGATCAAAGCCAGGTACCGCTCGAAGACCCGCCGGATGCGGGGGTGGGGGCGGTGGACCTCATCCCGCTCCCAGGCGGCCACACGCCGCGGGTGAAAGCGAGTCAGTCCCGAACGCCGTCGTCGAAGGAGCGGCCACAGCGGGGAGGGCACGCTAGCGCAAGCGGGAGCCGTTGCGTTGAGTGGTGGGAGACGAGTGGAAGCGCTCGGATCTCTCTCGCCGCGGTGTTACCCGCTTGTTACCCGAGAGGTTGGCAAGAAAGAGAGAGATATTGGATAACTCACTGATTCTATTGGTGCCCAGGGGCGGAATTGAACCGTCGACCGTGCGCCACGAAGGCGCGGAAAGGAGGCCTGAGGGCCGACTGAAGCGGCCGTGCTGCACCAGAGATGGGGGTAGGCCCCCCGGACTCGGGCTGCA
>Ga0209118_1001360_pt1 | contig 11533 bp, 7 predicted proteins | sample BlaSpr_A8_Ref_M1_FD_187988 | JGI IMG/M metagenome (GOLD analysis project Ga0209118, IMG submission 187988) | Forest soil microbial communities from Thunder Bay, Ontario, Canada - Black Spruce, Ontario site 2_A8_Ref_M1 (SPAdes) (version 2) | ecosystem: Environmental > Terrestrial > Soil > Boreal...
TGGAGCCACACTGAAGCGAGAACGGGCAACGGCGCTTCCACGACGAAGCGGCAGAAGGAATCCTCAAGGAGAGGTGTCATGATGGGCATTGCGCGGAGCGGCGGTAGATTGGGTGCGTGCATTCTGGCGTTTGTTGCTCTGGTCGGCATCCTGTTGCCCCGTCCGGCACACGCCCAATCGGCGGGAGCGACGCTGACCGGGGTCATCACAGACAAGTCTGGCGCGGTCGTTGGCGGCGCGACAATTCAGATCAAGAATCTCGACAACGGTCAGGTCCGCGAAGTCACTTCAAACGAAAGCGGGCTGTATTCGGCCCCGAACCTGCCGCCGGGGCCGTACGAAGTGAAGGTCACCGCGTCCGGCTTCACCAGCGCGGTGCAAAAAGGCATTGAGCTGAATGTAGGCATGGAGCAGGCGCTGAATATTACCCTGGAAGTGGGGAAGGTTTCCGAAACCGTCGAAGTGAACGACCTGACGCCCGCGATTGAGACCACTTCTTCTACCGTAGGAGCCACCGTGGAACAGAGGACGGTGGTCGAGTTGCCGCTCAACGGCCGCGACTGGACCCAGTTGGCCACCCTGCAACCCGGCGTAATCAGCGTTCGCGCCCAGGCTTCCACGGGAGCCACCGCCAACCGCGGCAACCGCGGCTTCGGCGATCAGCTTGCCGACAGCGGCCACCGTCCCAACGAAAATACTTATCGCGTGGACGGCATCAACATCAACGATTACTCGAACGGAGCCCCCGGCAGCGTGCTGGGCGCGAGTCTCGGCGTCGATGCGATCCAGGAATTTTCCGTGGTCACCACCAACTACACCGCAGAATACGGCAGAACCTCGGGCGCGGTCATCAATGCGATTACGAAGTCCGGGACCAACCAGGTGCATGGCAGCGGGTACTTCTTTGACCGCGACAAGATTTTTGACGCGCGCAACTTCTTCGACGGACCGAGCATCCCACCCTTCCGCCGCCTCCAGTTCGGCGGTTCCGTTGGCGCTCCGATCATCAAGGATAGGACTTTCATCTTCGGCGACTATGAGGGTGTTCGCCAGGGGCAGAGTCTCAGTCTGACTCCTCAAATCCTCTCCCCCGCAGCCCTCGCCGGCAACCTTTGCTCGGTCCCGAGTGGGAGCAGCTGCACCCCCCATACCGTGACCATAGATTCCAAGGTGTTGCCCTTCTTGAAGCTATGGCAGCCCGTGCATGGGACTGATACGGGCCCAGTAACTTCTTTCAACGGAGATGTCGACACTTTCAGGACTTCCGGGATCAAAGTTCTGAATGAGAATTATTTTACCGTGCGCGGCGACCACAAAGTCTCAGACAAGGACAGCTTGAGCGCCACATTTTTCTATGATAAGGCTCCCCAGACTCAGCCTGACACTCTGGATAACGTGATCCACTCGGTATTCACACAAAGGCACACATTGGCTTTGACCGAGACCCACATTTTTAATTCCGCGATGGGTAACACCTTCCGGTTCGGATATGGACACGTGACCGGACTAGTGAATACGCCGGTCTCGGCCATCAATCCCGTGGGTGCCGACACCAGCCTCTGCACCGTGTGCTCGCCGACACCGCTGCCCGCAGCCCTTATTCAGGTGGACGGCTTGACGGCAGCCGGTGGCCTCGGCGACATCTCCTTCTTCGGACACCACTACAATACATACCAGGCAAATGATGACGTTTTCCTGACCAAGTCAAAACATGCGCTTAAGTTCGGCTTTGCCTTTGAGTACATGCAATACAACGTCCTTTCCAAAGTGCGCGGCAACGGAAACTTCGTCTTCAGCACCTTGCAAGCGAGTCCTGGCGTTACGGGAATAGAAAACTTTCTCACCAATAACCCCGAAAAGGTTCTCCTATTGAGTCCAAGTGTTCGCAAAGAAACGCAGAGCCGCGACAGCCTATTTGGTGTCTACGTTCAGGACGACTGGCGCCTTCGACCGCGGTTGACCGTCAACCTCGGTCTGCGTTACGAAATGCTCACCAACCCCACCGAAGCCCACAACGGATTCGGTTTCTTGTCGAACTTTTACACCAGCCCCGCGCCCAGCGCCTGCCCTGGCTCCACTGGCTGCTTCAAGAACGTCTTTGCCAACAACCCGACCACCCGGAACTTCGACCCACGCATCGGTTTCTCATGGGATCCGACCGGTAGCGGCAAAACGGCGATCCGCGCGGGCTTTGGCATCTTCTCTGTGCTGCCATTGCCGTACGTTTACACCATAGGTGACTCATTGACGCTGCCCTTCTCACTGCAAACCAGCTTCGGTAGCAGCTCCAACCCGCTGCCGCAGGGGGCGTTCCCGGTTATACCTGACTCAGTAAACTTCAGCAACAGCGCGGGTTCACGGTATATTGACCGCAGCCCGAAACGGTCTTTTGCTTCGAACTGGAACATTAATATTCAACACGAACTAACGTCTAAGATCGCAGTCATGGCGGGTTATGTGGGATCGCGCACGGTACACAATGCGTTCACTGCTGACGACGCCAACCAGGTCGTACCGCCAAAGATTAACGGCGTATTTACCTGGCCTTGCACCGGCGACCCGTGCGTGGGCGGAGGTGGTACTATCGCTAACCCTAACGTAGGCTTCATCCGCCCGATTTTCTTCGATGGCGCATCTTCCTATGAAGGCTTCCAGTCTCAGGTGCAGTTGCGTAACGTTCGTTCGGTGCAGGCGCAACTGGCTTACACCTACAGCAACTGCAAGGACACAGGTTCGGGAGCCCAACTCGGAGATCCCTTCCAGAACTCACTCACTTCGCTCATGTTCTTCGACAAGGCGCACCGTTATGGCGCCTGCGACTTCGACATCCGTCACAACCTGATAGCCAATTACATCTGGACTCTGCCAACCCCGGACTGGGGCGGAGCAGCAAAATGGATCGCAGGCGGATGGCAGGTAGGAGGGATCGTCAACGTCAGCAGCGGCGTCCCCTTCACGTTGGTTCTGGACCGCGATGTCCTCGGACAGAACTATACCGACGCACCTTACGACTACCCCAACCGGGTGTCCGGATGCAATCCCATCGCGGGTACCAGGATAGACCCCGTGACGCACCAGGTGAATTACATTAACAACGCTTGTTTTGTGGTGGCGCCGCCGCTCCCGAACGGCGGTGGGCTGGTGCTCGGAAACAACGGACGTAACTCGATATACGGTCCAAGACTGGTGAATGTGGACTTCTCGGTGTTCAAGAATACGCATATCACGGAACGGTTCGTCGCACAGTTCCGGGCTGAATTCTTCAACATTTTCAACCACACCAATTTTCAAGCGCCGCTGAATAACTACACGATGTTCATACAGCCCGATGGATCGTCGGTCAAAGGCGCTGGCTTGCTGGACTCGACCATAACCACGTCGCGCCAGATTCAGTTGGGCCTCAAGCTAACCTTCTGAGGCGCAACCGAAAGGCAAAAGGCCGGAGCCCTCCCCGCCGGCCTTTGCCTTACACTAGCAGTCTCGGGATTGCCGGCCAGTTCGCACGCGGCACGGAAACGAATTCTGCAATATCCGCGCCGATCTTCGCTACTGCACAGCGTCACTGCGGCGTTATTGCACAAAACAGCGTTGCACGTAGCTAACTGAACCAGTTAACTGACCAGAGGAGAAAGCTTGAGCGCCCCAAGCGATGCAACCGTGCCGGAAGACTACCTGAGTCCTCCGACTCCGCCGGCCGCACCGCCAGCGAAAAGCGGCCACGGTCCGGCCGTACTAGCCGGGTTCCTCGGATGGACGCTCGACGCCTTCGATTTCTTCTTGGTCGTCTTCTCATTGACGGCCATCGCTCAGGAGTTTCACCGCTCCGACGCAGAGATTGCTCTCTCCATCACGCTTACCTTGATGTTCCGTCCGGTGGGCGCGTTCATCTTTGGACTGATGGCCGATCGCTACGGCCGCCGCCTGCCCTTGATGATCGACCTCCTCTTCTACTCCGTGGTCGAGGTGGCCACCGGCTTCGCGCATAGTTTCACTACCTTTCTGGTGCTCCGCGCCTTGTTCGGCATCGGCATGGGCGGAGAGTGGGGCGTCGGCGCATCTCTCGCCATGGAAAAAGTTCCGCCCCGGTTGCGCGGGTTTCTCTCTGGGCTGCTCCAGCAGGGATACGCTCTCGGCTACCTTCTCGCGGCCGTCTGTTTCTACTTCGTCTTTCCCCGCTGGGGATGGCGTCCCATGTTTTTCATCGGAGGACTGCCCGCCCTGCTCGGGCTATTCGTCCGCTTCAGAGTGAAAGAATCAGAGGTGTGGCAGAAGACTCGTCAAACTAGCTGGAGCAGTCTGGGCCGCGAGATTTTCTCTCACTGGAAATTGTTTCTCTATTTGACCCTCTTGATGATGATGATGAACTTTGCCTCGCACGGCACGCAGGATATGTTTCCCACTTTCCTCCAGCGCCAGTGGGGAATGGGTCCAACCCAGCGCGCGGTGATCACTGCGATCTCCATGGTGGGAGCGCTTCTCGGAGGCCTGCTGTTCGGCTTTTTGTCCGACCGCTTCGGACGCCGCCGCGCGATGATCACCGCACTCATCAGCGCAGTCGCATTGGTGCCTTTGTGGGCCTACGCCCCGTCGCTGGCATTGCTGGTCGTCGGAGCTTTCCTGATCCAGTTCATGGTGCAGGGAGCGTGGGGCATCATTCCCGCGCACCTCTCGGAATTGTCGCCCGACTCGGTGCGCGGATTCCTTCCCGGATTCGCTTACCAGTGTGGCGTGCTTCTGGCCGGCTCGGTCGCTTACGTGGAGGCGATTCTCGCGCAGCATACCAGCTACGCCAACGCCATGGCTCTGACCGCATTCGTGGTGTTTACGCTGGCGGCGGTGGTGGTGGCTCTGGGGCGCGAGCAGAAAGGGATCCAATTCGGTGCGTAGAATTCCGGTTCGGACACGAAATCTGGGCACGAGAAATTACCTCAGGAGAAATTATTAATGACCAAGCGGTTTTGGATTTTCGCCCTCACCTCGGCTTTCTGGTTTATCTCCGCAGTTGGCGTCGGTCAAATCCACGCCCAGACCCATCCGTTGCGGCTCGTGCAGACCATTCCCCTGCCCGGCGTCCACGGCCGCATTGATCACATGGATGTGGACACAAAAGGTCAACGTCTCTTCGTCGCCGGCTTAGAGAATGGTTCCCTTGAAGTAGTTGACCTGCGAGCCGGAAAATCGCTGCGCAGTATCCCCGGCTTCAAGAAGCCACAAGGGGTCGCTTTTGTCCGCGCCCTCAATAAAGTCTTCGTCGCCAGCGGAGATGATGGAAAGCTCCGCGTGTTTCGCGGAGACACGCTGGCGCTTCTCGACACCATCTCCCTTGATATTGGCCCCAACCGTGTGTTGTACGATTCCCGCAAATCCGTTTTGTACGTCGGCTACGGCGGCAAAGATGCCGGCAAGGATTATGGGGAAGTAGGCATCATCGATGCGAAAAAGGACAAACTTATCGCTGACGTCCAGGTCGACGCTCATCCTGCCGAGTTGCTATTGGACGAATCCGGCAAACGGTTGTTTTGCTTCGTCTCCCCCAACAGCAAGATTCAGGTGATCGATACCGGGGAACGCAAGGTGATTGCCACTTGGCCGGTGAGCAGCGAGCGTCCGGGTGACGGAGCGTTCGATGCCGCAAGCCACCGCCTTTTCATAGGAACCCGCAAGCCGCCGCAGATGATCGTGATGGATGCGGTTACAGGCAAGGAAGTTTCGAGCCTCCCCACGGTTGAGGGCATGGACGGAGTGTATTTCGACGCCAAACACGACCGCGTGTACGTCTCCGGTGGACGGGACGCCGAGACTGGGTCGGTGTTCGTCTATCAGCAGAAGGACGCCGACCACTATGAATTGATCGACAAACTGCCGACCAGACAGGGAGCCGGAACGTCGCTATGGGTGCCGGAACTGAACCGGTTCTATGTGGGGGCTCCCGCTCATGATGCGGAAGATGCAGCGATTTTGGTTTTTGAAGCGCAGCCGTAGAAATAAAAAATAATTCCGCCGCTCCGGTGAGAGCGGCTTCCACGGGAGAAAGCATGCAATACACGAAGATAGTTTGCGCTGGGATTTTGGGGTTAGCCATTGCGGGCTCCCCGGTTACCGGACAGAACACTGTCGCTCCAGCATCGCGCGATTTGCTGCCTCTACAACTTGAGGAGCAAATCCCGGTTCCCCATGTTGCCGGCCGCCTGGACCACTTTAGCGCCGATGTGAAGCGTAAGCGGCTGTTCGTCTCCGCGCTGGGGAATAATACGGTCGAAGTCATCGATACCTTTGCGGGCCGGGTGATTCACAGTATCCCCGGTTTGAGTCAGCCTCAAGGTCCTTTGTATGTCCCAGGCTTCGACAAACTCTACGTTGCCAACGCTGCGGACGGTAAAGTGCGGGTCTTTGACGGCGCCAACTACGCAATGATAAAGACGATCGATTTTGGCAAAGACCCCGACAACCTTCGTTATGATGCCGCCACGAAAAAAGTATTCGTGGGCTTCGGCGAAGACGATGGTGGCATTGCGACCATCGATCCGGCTACGGACGAGCGTGTTGGACCGGTCCTGAAAACTGAAGGTCATCCTGAATCGTTTCAAGTAGAGGCTTCGGGAACGCACGTCTTCGTCAATGTTCCAGACGCCGGTAATGTAGTGGAATCAATCGACAGAAAGACGGGTGTGGTCACCAAGTGGCCGCTCGCCGGACTGCGCGCAAACTACGCCATGGCACTCAACGAGGCGGATCATCGTCTTTTTACGGTCACTCGCAAGACTCCCATGCTGGTCGTACTGGACACGGCAACGGGTAAGGAAGTCGCGCGTCTGCGAGCCGCCGGGGAGTGCGATGACGTCTATTTCGACGAGTCTCGCAAACGCATCTACGTCATCGGCGCGGAAGGCTTCATCAGCGTGTTTCAGCAGAATGATCCCGATCACTATGAACTCGTCGCGTCCGTTCCGTCCGCAGTCGGAGTACGTACGGGATTTTTCTATTCGAAGCGGGATCGGCTTTATGTTGGAGTTCCTGCAAAGGGAAGCGACCCGGCGCAGGTATGGACATTTGAGGCGGAAGACTAGCTGCACAGTGGAGAGACGGGGTGCCTCGCGCGTCCTGCAGTTCGGTGGCCGGGCGGGGACGCCCGGCGCTCCACCGGGCAAGAGCTGGGAAAGTACGATGGGCGAAAAGATAAATATTCTTGACGTTTCGGCGCGCGATGGGTTGCAGAATGAGCCGCGTCCCGTTTCCACGGCAGATAAACTCACGCTGATCGCGAAATTGGTGCAGGCAGGAGTGCGCGACATCCAGGCGACAAGCTTCGTGCATCCCCGCTGGGTTCCCCAGATGGCGGACGCCGAGGCGCTGGCTGCACGCTTCGGCGAGTTTCCTGGCGTACGTTTTTCCGCTCTCGTCCCGAATGTTAAGGGATACGAACGCGCGGTCGCTTCCGGCGTCCGATACCTCGAGTTTGTTTTGTCCGCAAGCGACACCTTTAATCGCAAGAACTTGAATCGCACTCTGCCCGAGTCGCTGGCGCTGCTCGAAGAAGTGAGCCGCGCCGCGGAACGCGATGGCGTGACGATTCGCACCGGTATCTCGACTAGCTTTCATTGTCCGTTCGAAGGCGCAATTTCCGCTAAGGCATTGCTCGCCGTCGTGAAGGCATCGCGCGAACTGACCCCGTGGCGCGTTGCGATCTGCGATACCGATGGCATGGCTTTTCCCGATCAGGTGCGCGATGCGGTCGCCCTCGTCAGCGAGGAACTCAAGCTTCCTCCGACTGAATTTGCTCTCCATTTCCACGACACTTATGGGCGCGGCCTTGCCAACACGCTCGCCGGGCTCGATGCCGGGGTGCGCGAGTTCGACGCCTCCACGGCCGGACTCGGTGGATGCCCGTACTGCCCGGGAGCGAGCGGCAACCTTGCCACCGAAGACCTGGTCGCGTTTCTGAATGGCATGGGCTATGAAACCGGGATTGATCTAGAAAAACTCTGCGAAGCGGCGGAGTTTGCCAGCGCGTTTACCGAAAGGGAATATCAGGGCCATCTGCTCCGCGTTCATCGAGCGGCGGTCCACACAACTCAAGTGAAATCCAGCTAGAGGCGCCCATGGCTCTTCCACTTACCGGCATTCGCGTTCTAGACGTCACCAATGTCCTGGCCGGACCTTTTTGCAGTTATCAGCTTGCGCTCATGGGTGCTGAAGTCATCAAGATCGAGCAACCGGGAAGCGGTGACCTCGCCCGCAGGCTCGGAGCCGATCCCGGCTCCGTCAGCAAGCTGATGGGCGCGTCTTTCGTTGCCGTGAACGCGGGCAAACAATCGGTAACGCTCAACCTCAAGCATCCGGACGGCAAGAAGATTTTCAAGCGACTCACCGCGCAGTCCCATGTTGTCGTGGAGAACTTTCGGCCCGGCGTGATGAAGCGGCTCGGCCTCGACTATCCCGTTCTCTCCAAAATCAATGCGAGCCTTGTGTATTGCGCCATCTCAGGCTTCGGACAGGAGGGTCCCCTCGCCATGCGTCCTGCCTACGATCAGGTCATTCAGGGCATGGCAGGAGTAATGAGCGTGACCGGAGATGAGAACAGCGCGCCGCTGCGCGTAGGTTATCCGGTGTGCGACACCGTTGGCGGAATTACCGCAGCCTTTGCCATTAGTGCTGCGCTTGTAGGAGCGAAGACCACCGGCGAAGGCCGGATGATTGACGTCTCCATGCTGGAATCCTCGCTCGCCACCATGGGTTGGGTGGTTTCAAACTATCTGAACTGCGGCGTCGTGCCCCAACCGATGGGAAATGAGAATTTCACGGCCGCGCCTTCGGGAACATTTCGGACGGCGGATCGGCTGCTCAATATTGCCGCCAATGAAGATTCTCAATACCACAGTTTGTGCGATTTGATCGAACGCCCCGACTTAAAAACCGATCCTCGCTTCGCCGATCGACAAACGCGCAAGCACAACCGTCATGCCATCAACGCGGAGATTGGGCCCGCACTAATGCGCCGCCGCGCCGACGAATGGGAGCCGCTCATGGTTGCTGCTGGAATCCCCGCGGGCGGAGTGCTCAGCGTTCCCGAGATTCTGGAGCATCCCCATCTCGCCCGGCGCCAGTTTGTCACAAGCTTCGCCGCAAGTGTCGACGGGGCAACCGACTCGCCGAGTGACGCGCAGCACGTGACCGGTGCAGGTTTTCAACTCGACGGTGAGCCGATCATTCCCGCCACCCCAGCGCCGAAGCTCTCCGAGCACACAGTGTTCTGGCTCAGCAGATTGGGATACGACGACAAGCAGATCGCGGCATTGCGCAAAGCAGGAACGGTATGACGGGAACACAAGTATGACGGGAACACAAAATAATTCCGGCGTTACGGCCGCAGCAGCATCTCTTCGCGACCGCATCGCCGCCTGTGCTACCGCGCGCTCTGCATTGATTGTCCCGGGAGCCGCCAACGCCCTCTCCGCTCGCATCATCGCCGACCTCCAGTTCGAGGCCGTGTATGTAACCGGCGCTGGTGTCACCAACATGTATCTCGGGCTGCCGGATGTGGGCTTCCTGAGCCTAACTCAATTGGCCGAGCACACGGCGGCCATCCGCGATGCCGTGGCTCTCGCAATCATCGTGGATGCGGATACTGGATTCGGCAACGCGCTCAACGTCCACCACACCGTACGGGTCCTCGAACGCGCCGGAGCTAACGCCATCCAGATTGAAGACCAGGTTTCGCCGAAGCGCTGCGGCCATTTTGTGGGCAAGGATGTCGTTCCCGTCGGAGAGATGCTCGGAAAAATTCACGCTGCCGTCGATGCTCGCACCACTGCGGACCTGATGATCATCGCCCGAACCGACGCCCGGGCTGTAGACGGTTTCCAAGCCGCCGTGGATCGAGCATCCGCATACATCGAGGCCGGCGCCGACATCACGTTTGTGGAAGCCCCGGAGAGCCTCGACGAGATGCGCCACATTCCCCAACTTCTCGCTGTTCCGCAAATCGTCAACATGGTGGTTGGCGGCAAGACGCCGATCATTGATGCATCGGAGCTATCTGCGATGGGCTTTGCCATCGTGCTCTATGCCAATGCCGCCTTGCAGGGCGCGATTCTCGGAATGCAAAATGCCCTGCTCGAATTAAAGGAACGCGGACGCCTCGATGAGAGCAGTGCAACGCTCGTAAGTTTTGCCGAGCGCCAGCGCCTCGTGCGGAAACCACTCTGCGACGAGATGGAACGGAAGTATGCGCGCAAGAACGAAGACGAAGGCAAGTGAGCGGGCCAGTGAGCAAAAGGTAGCCATGCTTTTCCACGACGTAAAAGTTCATGCATCGGCTTCAACCCTCACTCGTGAGGACCAGCTGGCGTGGAAGCTCGCGGCGGTAGCGGCTGATCCGGTTCCGCTGGAGCCCGCCGCCGAAGAGATGATCGTGAACCGCATCATTGACAACGCCGGAGTGGCGATCGCCGCCATCAACAGGCGGCCAGTTGTTTCTGCCCGCGCCATGGCGCTGGGTCATCCGAGCGGCGATCATCAGAAGAATAAGGGCGCCACCGTGTTCGGCATACCGTCCGATCATCGTGTCAGTCCGGAATGGGCGGCCTGGGCGAATGGAACCGCTGTCCGCGAACTCGACATGCACGATACTTTTCTCGCTGCGGACTTCGCCCATCCCGGCGATAACATCCCGCCGATTCTCGCCGTTGCCCAGGCGATGAATCGTTCCGGCCACGATCTGCTGCGCGGCATCGCCACCGCCTACGAGATTCAGATTGACCTAGTGAAGAGTATCTCGCTCCATAAACATAAGATCGACCACATCGCGCACCTCTGTCCGGCCCAAGCCGCTGGCATCGGAACTTTGCTGAATCTCCCCACCGAAATTATTTACCAGGCGATCCAGCAGGCGGTGCACGTCAGCTTCACCACCCGGCAATCGCGCAAGGGAGAGATCAGCAGTTGGAAGGCATACGCCCCCGCGCACGCCGGCAAACTGGCCGTTGAGGCCGTCGATCGCGCCATGCGCGGAGAAAGTTCGCCGAGCCCGATCTACGAGGGGGAGGACAGCGTGATCGCATGGATGCTCGACGGACCCCAGGCCCACTATCGAGTTCCACTTCCCTCGCCTGGAGAGCCCAAGCGCGCCATTTTAGAGAGCTTTACCAAAGAACACAGCGCGGAATATCAGGCGCAGGCTTTGATTGACCTCGCGTTTCGCATGCGCCGGAAAATCGCGGACTTGTCCCAGATCGAGAAGATAGTCATCCACACCAGCGCGCACACCCATCATGTGATCGGAACCGGCTCCGGCGATCCCCAGAAACTCGACCCGGAGGCCAGCCGGGAAACTCTGGATCATTCCATCATGTACATTTTTGCCGTGGCGCTTGAGGATGGAACGTGGCATCACATCGATAGCTATCTTCCCGAGCGCAGGAATCGCCCCGGCACCCTGCGGCTCTGGCGCAGTATCACAACCTGCGAAGACTCCGAATGGACCGAGCGCTACCACGCCCGCGACCCCAGTCAAAAGGCATTTGGTGGGCGGGTG
>Ga0209118_1001361_pt1 | contig 11532 bp, 9 predicted proteins | sample BlaSpr_A8_Ref_M1_FD_187988 | JGI IMG/M metagenome (GOLD analysis project Ga0209118, IMG submission 187988) | Forest soil microbial communities from Thunder Bay, Ontario, Canada - Black Spruce, Ontario site 2_A8_Ref_M1 (SPAdes) (version 2) | ecosystem: Environmental > Terrestrial > Soil > Boreal...
CGTCGAACTCATAGCTGAAGGTTGATGAGCCGGCGATGATCAGCAACGAATTCGCGAGGATGAGGCTCACGGCGATGGTGACGATGACCATCCCGAACAGCTTGAGTCCGCGCCGCGCGAACGGCCCGAAGATGAACCGGTTGAGCAGCAGCGACAGGATCGCTGAGGCGATGGCGCCCGCCACCAGCCCGATCCAGATGCTCGCTCCTCTCCGGTTAACGACGAACGCGGTGAGCGCTCCGACGGTCATGACCTCTCCGTAAGCGAGGTTGAGCACGTTTGTGACGGCGTACTGGAGGGTGAATCCAACCGACGCGATCGCGAGGACCGCGGTTGTGACCAGGCCGAAGCCGATAAAGAGCGGGAGCAGGCTCAGGTTCACCGAGTCAGCTGACCCGAATCAACGCAGCCGGCAGCGCATGCACCAGCCCGGTATTGACCAGATGGGTCTCGCTATGCGCTGATGGCCTTCACGTCCGCCGCGGTGACGACGCCGGCCGTGGTCTGGTTTCCGCTGCTGTCGTACCCGTTGGCACTGAAGTCGCCACCGTAGTTGTGCCATTGGTCGAAGTTGACAGCCCCTCCAGCTCCGTTGTATCGAATCTGCTTTCCGGCAGCAAGCGCCGCTTTGCCGTCGGCGAAATTGAACACGTCGGTCTTGCCGGTTCCCGGCGACGTGATGTTCGGGATGTGCGAGTTGTAATCGGTCGGCTTCCACGAGTTCGCGTCCAGCATGGCCAGGGCCATGATGTTGATGCCGTCGTAGTCGGTCATCGAGTACGCGTCCGCCGACCATTGGCTTGGATTCGGGATATCCGCCGTGTCCGCGAGCAAAGCTTTGTTGAAGACGTCCCACGCCGGTCCGGAGCCCTGGACGTAGGGCTGGAGGCCGACATAGTACTTGTCAAGGCTGGCGGTGCCGACCGCGTCACCGACGGCCTTCGCCCAGTCTGCGGTGATCGTGGGAGCGGTGCCGATGATCGGGATCAGGTTGCCGCCGTTGAGACTCTGAAACGCCTTCAAGAACGTGGCGTCGGTCTGGGCATCAGCCTCGGTGAAGATGACCTGAGGGTGCGTCGCCAGCACGCGTGCTGCCTCGACCTGGTATGACGACTGGTCGGGCACGATCTGCAAATTGCTGACCATCGTGCCGCCGCCCTTTTGGTAGCCCGATAGAAGAGTTGGAACACTTGTCTGCGCAGTCGTGTCGTTGCTGAAGACCGCGGCGCCCTGCTTGTAGCCCTGCTTCAGTGCCCACACCGCCATGGCGTAGCCACCCGCGCTATCCGGGGGCGTCACGCGCCAGAAGTACTTGTCGGTCGTGTGGTTGAACGCGGAGTCTCCGGTGTCGGCCATCATCGTGACCTTGGCCGATTCGTAGACGGGCTCAGTTGCAGTGGCAACGCCTCCTGGCCCGAGCGTGCCGCCAAAGTTGACGATGGTCGCGACCGCCTGGGTCGCGGCGGCGACGCCATCGGCGGGATCGTTCCGGTTATCGATGATCTTGCATTGGACATGCTGTCCGAACATCCCGCCCGCCTGGTTGATCAGGCTCACGGCAGTGAAGCATCCGGCCACCTGCTCCGCGCCGAAGTTCGCGTTGGGACCGGTGAACGAGCTGTCACTGCCGAACACGAGCGGTCCATTGAGGGAGGTCGACGACGACGAGCTCGTTGGACCGCAGGCCGCCAGCAATAGGGCCGACACCAAGAACGCCGCAGATGCCCAGCCAAGCTTGCCTGCTTTCAACATAACGACACCCCTTTTCTTACGCGCGATAATCGATTAGCAATTATGGGAGGGGCCATAGGCCCAGTCAACCTTCACGCTTGGCTACGATGAAAAGGATTTCCTTCGGCACGGGAGGAGAGTGAGTTGGCGTACGACAGGAAGCAGGGTGGGCACCAGATCGCCCAGGCCAATCGACCGGACTACCGACTCGAGGTCGGCCGGGCCGAGGTGCCTGTCGGTGAGGCTCGCGGTTTCGCGGTCCTGGACCCGGCGCGCGCTGCCACCCTGAGAGCCTGGTCCGCAACCCTGATCCCCGCCGGCGACGGGCGCCCGGACGCAGGCGAGGTGGGTGCAGCCGAGTACATCGACGCGACCGTATTGAAAGTACCTTCGCTCCGACCGGCGCTGTTGCACGCGTTGGATGCGCTCGAACGAGCGGCGGCGGCCAAAGCGCATCGCCCATTCGCCGAATGCCCGGTCGATGAGCGCGAGCGCATGCTGCGCGAGTTCCAGGCCGCCGACGACAGCGACGCTTTCAGCATGATCAGCGACTTCACATATGAGGCCTACTACGGCCACCCCAGAGTGCTGGCGGCGCTCGAGACCGAAACCGGGTGGCGAGGCACCGCGCCGATGACCGGCTCCGAGATGGCGCCCTTCGACGAGAATGCGCTCGCTCGCGTCAGGAAGCTGCCACCGCGTTATCGCATTCTTCCGCCCAAGCAAACGGTTGGACCCATCCGGGCAAAGCCGGCGCGCAAAGGCATGCATAAATGACCCAGGAGCAGGACGCGGACGTGCTCGTCATCGGCTCGGGCGCATCGGGAGCGGCGCTTTCGAAGCGTCTCTCGGACCACGGCGCCAAGGTCTTGTGCCTTGAGCAGGGCGACTGGGTCGACCGCGCCCGGCTGCCAAAGTCGCACGTCGATTGGGAGGTGCGCGGTCGCCGCCACTGGGCCGCCAATCCAAATGTGCGGCGCTGGCCGGCCGACTACCCCGTGGGCAGCGAAGGCCAGGACCCTGTTGACGTGTACATGTACAACGCCGTCGGCGGAAGCCAGGTCGGTTTCGCCGGCAACTACTGGCGCATGGCGCCGTCGGACTTCCGCGTGCAGACGCTCGACGGCGTCGGCGTCGACTGGCCGCTGACGTATGGGGACCTCGCGCCGTACTACGCAATCAACGATGCGGAGGTTGGCGTGGCCGGCCTTGCCGGCGACCCCTGCGGCCCCGAGAGGGAGCCTCTGCCGAACCCACCGGCCCCACTGGGGCGCCCAGGCGAGCTGCTGGTCAACGCGTACGAGAAGCTCGGGTGGTACTGGTGGCCGACCGAGCAGGCCATCACCACCAAGGCGTATCGCGGGCGGCCCGCATGCGACAACCGCGGGTGGTGCACATTCGGATGTCCTCAGGGATCGCTGTCGACAGCCGACCTGACGTACTGGCCCGGCGCGCTCCAGAACGGTGTCGAGCTGCGCACCAACGCCCGCGTGCGCGAGGTCGTGGTCGGCCCGGACGGCCGCGCGGTGGGCGCACGCTACTACGACCAGGACGGCGTGATCCGTGAGGCCCGAGCGCCGGTCGTCGTCGTCGCATGCGGCGGACTGGGCACGCCGCGGCTGCTCATGCTGTCGAGCTCATCCGCCCACCCGGACGGGCTCGCCAACTCCAGCGGGCTGGTCGGCAAGAACCTGATGGTCCACGTCCAGAGCTTCGCGGTCGGTCTCTTCGACGATCCGGTCGATGGATGGAACGGCACCTGGGGCGGCACCGTCTCGACGAGGCAGTTCTACGAAACGGACCCCGCACGCGGTTATGCGCGCGGCTTCATCATGAGCGGCTGCCGTGGCTGGTCCCCGCTCAACCTGGCGCTTCAAATCGCGCCGTGGGGCTCAGGCCACCACGCCGCGTTCGACGCACACATCAACCACGAGATCTCGATCTACATGTGCGGCGAGGACCTGCCGGAGGAGTCGAACCGCGTTGAGCTCGACTGGAACCACATGGACGGTTTCGGCATGCCGGGTGTGCGCACGTATCACGCGCTGAACGAAAACAGCCTGCGACTCGGCAAGGACATGATCGCGCACGGCCGACAGGTCCTCGATGCGGCCGGCGCGGTGAGCGTCCGCGACTTTGGCCTCGCGCCCATCTGGGGCTGGCATCTGCTCGGCACCGCTCGGATGGGAACTGACCCGAAGACCTCCGTCGCCGACAGCTTCAACCGCGCCCACGACGTGCCCAACCTCTTCATCGTGGATGGCAGCAGCATGCCCACGAGTGCGGGGGTCAACCCCAGCGCGACGATTCAAGCCCTGGCGCTGCGGTGCGCCGACCACATCTGGGAGCGAAGGCGCGACTGGACCGTCAGCTGACGGTTCTTGGCGCCGGAAAGTCCGTCGGGAGGTCGGCGGCCTCCACCTGAAAAAGCGCTTCCGCCGCCGGAAGGCCCTGGAGCTCATGGAGGCCGAGGTCGCGGAAACCGACGCCGGCCGGCATTGAGGCCTCGACCGCTTTCCTCGCCGCGCTCGAAAGCACGATCTGACCGCCGTGGGCGGCAAAGCAGACTCGAGCCGCCGTGTTCACCGCGAGGCCGACGTATCCCGTGTCTGTCAGGGTCGGCTCGCCTGTGTGCAAGCCGATTCTGATCCGGACCTTGATTCCGTCCGGCCAGGTTCTCAACTGCACCTTGCGTTGAACAGCGAGCGCCGCGCCGAGTGCTGAGGGCGCCTGCTCGAACACGGCGAACATCTCGTCGGCGCGGGTGTCGACCTCGCGGCCACCGGCCGAGCGTATGGCGGTGCGGAGCAGCCGTCGGGCATCGGCCAGCAACCCGCCGTAGCGATCGCCGAGGCTGCGCACGAGACCGGTCGAGTCTTCGATATCGGCGAGCAGGAACGTGATGACTCCGGTCGGCAGCGTGCGCACCTCGACCGCGCGAGCGTCAACTTCACCGCGCATGCGCGCGTTGGTCAGCTGGCCCGTCATGAAGCCGACGGGCACGATCCCGTACTTCTTCGCCGCCTTCAACAGCCGGGTACGAGCTAGATCTCGAGCCGCTTCATCCTCGAATGCGGTCTGGTTGAAACGCGACAGCGCATTGCGGACGTGCGCCTCGTCGTTGATCGGAAGGCGACGGCGCCCTCGCGAATCGATGTAGGCGAAGTCGCGGTCTGGCAGCTGGTCGCGTGTTTTCTGGCTGAGCTGCGGCATGGCTTCGAATTGCCATGATCGCAAATAGATGCCCCCGGCTCACCCGAGCCGGGGGCAGATTGGAGCTGAGGTTAGTCGCCGGCCCCTGACAAGGCGGGACTGGCCACCGCGACGCTCGGCGCGAACTGCTTCCGAGTCGGGGCTCCAAGGAAGTAGAAGACGACGCCGATGAGCGCCATCACTACCAGAGGAGCGATCTGGACGGTCTCGAAGGTTGCTCTCTGGCCGCCCCAGCCGAGGCCGGCCAACGCCGCCTCGGGGTCGGATGTGCCGAACCCGGGCCAGATGACGGATATCGTCGCGAGGAGGCAGAAGCCGACGGTCAAGATTGCGCAGACCCACATCCCGAGGTTTCCAAACGGGACGCGGTACGGCCGGTTCAAGTCCTTGTATCTGTTGTAGCGCAGCACGATAGCGCCCGCGAACATCGGCAGGTAGGTGATGGTGGTGGTGGAGATCGCCAGTCCAAGTACAGCGCTGAAATACTTCTTGGCGTCTCCACCGGTGATTGCGAAGGCGAGGATCATCACGATGGTGGCGACGATGCCGGTGAGCGTGTTCACAGTGACCGGAGTACCGAATCGTGCAGAGATGCGGCCCATGAACCTCGGCGCGGCGCCGTCGTAGCCGGCCACTGCCTGAGCGCGGTCGGCGCTCATGATCCAGGTTGTCCCGCTGGTGGCGAGAGCCCATACGAAGCCGAGCGCAACCACCGTCCCGAGCAAGTTGCCGAGGCCGGTAAGAGTCGCCGCCCCGCTCGCAGGGTCAACGGATCCGCCATAGATGGTGAACACGGTCTTCATTGCGTTCAGGAAGCCACCCAGGCTCGTGACCTGGCTCGTGGGCAGCACGAGCAGGACGCCAAGGATCGGGAGCCCATAGAGGAGGACTGTCAATACGCCGGCCCGAGCGACGGCAAATGGTACGTCCCTCTGCGGGTTCTTCAGCTCCTCACCCGCCGCGTTCGGCGTCTCGAAGCCGACGAAGTTGAAGATCAGAACCGGGACGACCGCGATGAAGAGTGCATAAGTGGGCAGGAAAGCGCCACCCCCGAAGCCGTGGACACCGTTCTGGATGGCGTAGACGAGGACCGAGCCCACGAAGAGGGCCAGGATCGCCACCCGGGCCATGGCGCCGATGTTGGGCACCCACTTGCCGATGTTGAGGCCAACGATCGCCGAAACCACCGCGAACCAGATGAAGAAGAAGGAAAAAATCTCCGCCCCGATTCCGTTGGTTGGGAAGACAAACTTGTCCATCGCCGCCACCGCAGTGATCGTGAGGGTGCCGCCAAGCCAGATCGGGTTGGAGAGCCAGCTTGGGACCTGGTTGATCGCCGCGACGAACCTCCCGAAGGCCATCCTCGTCCACGTATATGGGGCACCCTCGTCAGTGAAACTCGAACCTAGCTCCGCGGTGAGCAGGCCGTACGGCAGAAAGAAGAAGATGCCGATGAACAGCATCCAGGTGAAACCCTGCGCGCCGAAGTTTGCGACCGTCCCCAGGGTGTCGAGCCCCACCAGGGCGCAGATGAGGAAGAAGAGCATGTCGAACCGGGCGAAGTGGCGCTGGAATTTAGCCCGTTCCACGGCTGCCGCCGCGGTAACGTCGCCTGGTAGATCCTGACCCGTCAGTGTGCCGACTGCCATAAGACAAACCCCTCCTGTGGGCGATTGCCGCCCGGTTAACGGTTGGGGGCAGCATACTCGCGAACTGCGTCAATCTCCAGTAGGAAATTTGCCCTCCCGAACCGGCCGCTCCGCCGCCCTCGGCCTGGGTCTGCTCCTTACTTATGACCGGGGTTGTCGGCGACGGCGGTGACGATGGCGGCGTTTGCCTGCTCGCTGCTCAGGGTGCCGATGGTGCACGAAACCGTGGTCGTGGTGTTGTAGCCGACGTCGGGAATGACCTGCGTCTGGCAGCTGCCGATCACGCTTCCGGAAGCAGTGCTCGTCATGGTGAATGTGATCGTGGAAGGCGCCCGCGCGCCGGTCGCACCGCCCAGGTTCTTGAGCACCGCCGAGACGACACAAGGCGAGCCGCAGCCCGTTGTGTCGACGGATTCAACGCTGTACACGGGAGGCAGCGTGGAGAGGTTCGAGAAATCGATCACGTCGCTCGGCGCGGCGATCGGAAAGTCCCGATCGAAGTTGGCGAACCTCAGGTCGGCATCGCTCACGCCGTCGATAACGGCGCCCTTCTTCATGTGCACCCGCAGCAGGTGGTAAGGAGGCGCCGCGGCGATGAAGACATCCGCCCTCGGACCGGACAGGTTGATCGCGTCGACGCCGTCGACCGCCACATGGTCGTGGCGCTGCGTCACGGCCGTCCCCAGGAAGGTCGCCCTGAAAGCGCTGCCAACTGTGAAGTCCGGCAAACGAGGCACGATGCCGGCCGCCCCCTTCCACCAAGCGTTTCCAGCGACCCTGACGAGGTTCCGGGACAGCGGATCGCTGCCCATGTGCAGAGATAAGAACTGGTTGCCGCGAAAGTAAGCGTCATTGCCGAGGACGATCGCCTCCAGCTTCACGTCGGCCGCTGTAACGGTCATGTGCTCGGTGCCAGGCCGGACCACCTGCAGGTCGATCGTCCAGGTTGTGCTCTGAGGCGGAACGTTCTGACGCGCGCCGCTTGCCGGCGACTGCGCGGCGGCGGGTGCGGATTCGCTGTAGGTGCCCGTGATCTCAAAGGTCTTTGCCGCCGTCAGCGTGTCCGCGGACCCGCTCTCGAGAGCACGCGTCGTCGGCTGACCTAGGCCGGCTGGAAGGTCGCACCCGGAAAGCGCTGCGAGGCCGACGCTCCCTATCACTACAGCGAGCATGGACAGATTCGAACGCAAGCGAAGGGCTTCCACGATGCTCGTTTCTGTAACGCGTCGCGTACTGTGACCGTTACCGGACTGTGACGAGCAGGCGCAGAACGATCCGCATTCGTGGTCGCGATTACGTGGTGCTTCCACCCAGCATTCGCGACCCGCGGCTGCACGTGGCCGCGGTGCTGCTGACCCTGCAGGTGCTCGGCCAGACGGTCCTCGGGTTCCGGCTCTCAATTGCTCAGATTCTCGCCTGCCTCGCTACCGGCGCACTCATCGAATTCGTGGTCGCCTTCTTCAAGGACAAGGCGATTCTCTGGCCGGCCAGCGGGTTGCTCACCGGCAACAGCACGGCCTTCATCCTCCGGGTGCCGGGCACCCTCCACGGCCAGTGGTGGAGCACGCATGGGATCGAGATCTTCATCGGCGTGGTCGCGGTCGGGATGGCGTCGAAGTACTTGATCCGCTGGCACGGGCGGCACATCTTCAACCCCTCCAACGTGGCCCTCGTCCTGGCCTTCATCGTCCTTGGTACGCAACACACCGAGCCGCTCGACCTGTGGTGGATTCCGATGGGACCGTGGATGATCGCGACTTACGCCATCTTGATCGGCGGCGGGCTCTTGATCGCCTGGGAACTGGGGCTCCTTGGGCTGGAGCTGGGCTTCATGGGTGCATTCGCCGCTCTGACGGCCTTAGCGCTGGCCGGGGCGCCCGACCACTGCATGGTCGCGAGCTGGCACGTGACTCCATTGTGCGGACGGGACCTCTGGCAGGTCCTGGTCACCTCACCGGAGATACTGATCTTCGCCCTGTTCATGGTCCCGGACCCCAGGACCGTGCCCGACGGGCCGCTGGCCAGGGTCGTCTTCGGAGTCGTCGTGGCCGCGCTGGCAGTGCTGCTGCTTGGCCCCACGACGCTGGAGTTCTGGACCAAGACGGCAATCCTTGCAAGCCTGGTCATCGCCTGTGCCCTGAGATTCGGCCTGGCCGCCTTCCTGGCTCCGTTCGAGGATGTGGAATGGCGCGAGTGGATGTTTGGCGGCTTTCGCTGGCAGGTGCCGGCCGCCGTCGCAGTCGCCGTTGTCTGCATCGGCGCCGTCCCCGTAGCCGCCGATCTCTCGACGCGCAGCCCGGAGCCCGCGGCTGGGCTCTCAGACGGCTCGACGCCGGCGGTCACGCTCACGGTTGGCGGAGGGCCGGCCATCGCCGGCTGGGTCTTCAGCTCAGCAGTCGCCGCCTTGCCGCCGGCCGGGGATTCAGGGCCGGTTTCCGGCTCGGCTCGCGTGTGGGTCGTTCCGCCACTGCCGACCGCGAGCATTGCCGCAAACGTATCCGCTTTCGACCCCTCGATGACGCAGGCGGACGCCGCCCAGATGGCGCATGACGTGGCGCTCGACCTCATCATCGAGTCCGAGGCGCGCCGCGCCCACGATCTGAGGCTGGCGGAGAGTGGCGCGATCGGCGACGGCCTCCAGGAATTCGTGGACGTCATCAACCAGGACATCGCCACCGGGACGATCATTCAGAAGACGTACAGCTTCGACCAGATCAGCCTGCGTCTCTTCCTGCCCAAGTTCACAAGTCAGGCCTCACGGCTGATCGGGGTGAGCCTTCATGGGACGGCAACCCTCACGACCAGAGGTGCATCAGGCAACGTGCTGTCGCAGACGACTACCCCGTATGCCAAGAGTTGGGGACTCGCCAAAGGCCAGGTCATCGTGAACGACTACACGGACCTGGCGCCTGCCCCGTGACGATTTACTCTGGCGCTCTACCCGCCGCTCCAGGTATGCCCTTCGGCTCGTAGACCGCCGGCGGCTCGATGCCAAATGTGTCGGCCAGGCGAACGAACAGGCTGAACAAGGCCGCTTCATAGGCGGCCTCGGCTATCTGCTCGTCGGTCCAACCCGCGTCACGCAGTCCCTGGACTTGCTCGTCGGTGACCTGGTATGCCGCCCGGCTGATGGTGCCGGCGAATTCCAGCAGCAGGCGCTCGGGTGACGAAAGCCCGGCACCATCCAGGTCGCCGTTGCGGAGAGCATCCGCCATCCCTTCGAACGCCTCGCCCTGCAACTGCAGGAACCACGTGTGGGAGCTGAGTCAATACCTGCAGCGGTTGAGGGCGGAGACATATGAGGCGATCATCTCGTGCTGCGCGCGGGTGAGCGCGCCGTCGGTGAAGTGCATATGCGAGGCGCCATGGATGGCGGCCAGGAAATCGGGCCGCAGGCTCATCGTCTTGAGGATGGCCGGAACCGTGCCCGATACGCTGTGCGCCTTCGCCGACGCGTAAAGCTCGGCCAGAGGGCCCCTGGCATCCGCCTCCTCGACCATCTTGATTCGCGCCACAACAGTGATAACGACCTGGCGCCGGAAAAAGTGTCCCTCTAGACGTGATCCTGATGGGGTCAGGCCGCGGACTCTGCGGCAGCATCGCGAGCTGTAGCGCTTTCCGGCACCACGCCGCTCGCGCGCTGGACGCGACGAGCGATCAAGGTGCAGCTCAGCGCCGCCAGCAGCAGTCCCGCCACCGGCACGGCCAGGGTCGGCCTCATCGCCGTGACGAAGCCGTTGACGAAAACGTCGTGGATCAGCTGCTGCACGAGGTGCGCGACCTGTGGAGGCAAGCCGGCCGGAATCTGAGCCCCGCCGCTCTGACCGCGACCGACCTCGAAACCGTTCTTGGCGGCCGCTGCGAAGCCGTCGATGAAGTGCTGCCGGAACTGGGGTGCCAGCTGGGTCGAGTCGGCGACCGCCCGATTGTGCATCGAGGTCGCCAGCTGGTTTTGCAAGACGGCGCCGATCACGGCCGATCCCACGGCAGCTCCCAGCTGACGGCTGGTGTTGAGGAGTCCGGAAGCTGCACCTGCCATCGCCGGCTGCACCTCATGCATGGCCTCGGTCATTACCGGGGCGATGATGCAGCCCATTCCCAGCCCGGCGACCGCCAGGGGAATGGCAAACGTGAATGAATTCGACGTCAAGGACTCGACCAGCGCCACGCCGGCGATGCCGGAGCCGAACAGAACCGAGCCCACCATGAGGATGTAGCGCCCACCGAAGCGGTCCGTAAGCCTGCCGGCGAACGGGCCCGCGACCATGATCGCTACCGTCAACGGGATCGTCGTGAGCCCGGCCTGGATTGCGCTCATCCCGAGCACCGACTGGAAGTCGATCGTCGTAGTGAACATGAAGCCGAACATCGCGAAGAACATCACTGCGCTCAGCCACACCATGATCGAGAAGTTGCGATTCTTGAAAAGGGACAGCGGGACAAGCGCCTCGCGCTGGGTCCGCTCCCAGGCCAGGAACACGGCAAGAAGCAGGAGCCCGGCGCCGATGACCTCTGGAATCGTTATGACCGTGCCCGCAATCGCGCCCCAGTCATAACGCTGGCCCTCGATCAGGCCGAACACGATCCCCAATAGGCCGGTGGTTGCGAGCGCAACGCCCACCAGGTCAAGGCTGTGGGTCCTGCCGGGGCGGATGTCCGGCACAAATCGGAACGCGAGCACTATGCCGATGATCCCGATGGGCACGTTGACGTAGAAGATCCAGCGCCAGTCGAGGTAAGTCACGATCAGGCCGCCAAGCGTCGGTCCTGCCACCGATGCCAGGGCGGTGACCGCGCTCAACAGACCCAGCGCCGCGCCGCGCCGCGCGGGAGGAAACATCACCGAGATGATCACCAGAGCCTGTGGCGAGATGATCGCGGCGCCAATGCCCTGCAGCACGCGGGCTGCGATGAGCTGATTGGCGTCCTGCGACAAACC
>Ga0209118_1001362_pt1 | contig 11519 bp, 14 predicted proteins | sample BlaSpr_A8_Ref_M1_FD_187988 | JGI IMG/M metagenome (GOLD analysis project Ga0209118, IMG submission 187988) | Forest soil microbial communities from Thunder Bay, Ontario, Canada - Black Spruce, Ontario site 2_A8_Ref_M1 (SPAdes) (version 2) | ecosystem: Environmental > Terrestrial > Soil > Boreal...
GTCGAGCTGGATATCGCGCCGACCGCGTGAGGGGCAGCCACTCTTGCGTCGTCTAGACCGTCCACCGCTCGCCGACCAGTGAGTAGGCGGTGACGCGACGGGGCTGGGCGCTGTTTGCGGCGATGGCCGTCATCTGGGGTATCCCCTACCTGCTGATCAAGATCGCGATTGGCGAACTGACGCCGGCCAGCCTGGTCCTGCTCAGAACGGCGATCGGCGCCGCGCTCCTCCTGCCCGTCGCCGCCGCCCGCGGCTGGCTGGCGCCTCTCATTCCCTACTGGCGTTGGGTGCTCGTCTACACCATCGTCGAGGTGTCGCTGCCATGGTTCCTGCTCGCGGATGGCGAGCGCCGCCTCTCCAGCTCATTCACCGGCCTGCTGATCGCCGCCGTCCCCCTGATCGCCGCCCTGCTCCAGTTGCTGACCCGCGGCGACGACCGGCTGGACCGACGCCGGGTCTTGGGCTTACTCGTCGGCATGGTCGGGGTGGCCGCCCTCGTGGGTTTGAACGTTTCGTTGAAGGACCTGGGGGCGGTCGCTGAGGTCGGTCTGGTGGCGCTCGGCTACGCGAGCGGGCCGATCATCATCGCCCGCCGGCTCCCCAGCTTGCCGGCCGTCGGCGTGGTCGCGGCATCACTAATGCTCACTGCCCTCCTCTACGCCCCGCTGGCCCTGCCGCAACTCCCGAGAGCGATGCCATCCGGCAAGGTGCTGCTGGCGGTGGCGATCCTGGCCGTGGTGTGTACGGCGCTCGCCTTCCTGGTCTTCTTCGCGCTCATCGGCGAAGTCGGCCCTGTACGGGCGACGGTCATCACCTATTTCAATCCGGCGGTCGCCTTGCTGCTGGGCGTGGCCGTGTTACACGAGCCCTTCACGCTGGGGGCCGTCGTCGGCTTCTCGCTGATCCTCGCGGGGTCGGTGCTTGCGACGAGGCGGACTAGTGCGCTTGCTGACCCCGCGCCTGCCCCATCATCGAGTTCTTGGGGAGCTGCAGCACGGTATAGACGCGCGCGGCGGCGCCGATCCCAAGGATGAGGAAGATCGCGGCCAGCACGAAGAGCGCGATGAACGCCAGTCGGTTCGCGGCGTACACGGTCAAGTAGAGGACCGCCGCAACCGCCCAGAAGGCAGCGATGGCCGCGGCCAGGCGAGCCCAGACCGGCACCGATGGGCTGTAGCGCTTGTCTATGCCGAGATTGAGCGGGATTCGCGCCGCCCACGCCGGCTTTACGGCCCAAACCCACGCGAGGAGCGCCCAGAACACGACATTGAGGATGGCGAAGATGCTCAGCAAAACACGAAGGAAGGTCATGCCAGTGAAACGTTACGATCCTCATAAAACCTGCGGCGTGATGTGAGCGAGGAGGGAACCGATGACGGCAAGGGCGGAGACGGCGATTCGTACTCGTTTCGCGGGGTGGCCCAAGCCGGCGTTACAGTTCTTTAACGGCCTGAAGCGTGACAACAGCAAGACCTACTTCGAGGCCCACCGGCAGGTCTACGAGGAGCAGGTGCGACAGCCGATGGAGGCCCTGCTCGCCGAACTCGAGAAGGACCTGGGGCCGGATATCGAGGTCAAGATCTTCCGTCTCAACCGCGACCTTCGCTTCTCTCCTGACAAACGCCCTTACAAGGAACATCTGGGCGCGTACCTGTCCAGCCCCCGCGCCGGCGGCGTGTACCTCCAGGTGTCGAACGACGGCGTGTACGTTGCCGTCGGCTCGCATGAGATGGCGTCCGATCAGCTCGCCCGCTTCCGCGATGCGGTTGCCGGAAAGGAGGGTGAAAAACTCGCTCGAATCGTCGCCGCCCTCGTCAAAGATGGCTACCAGGTGACCGAGCCGAGCTTCAAACGCGTCCCGGCCGGGTACCCGGCCGATCATCCACGCGGGGACCTCTTGCGATCCAAGGGGCTCATGTCAGGCCGGAACTGGAAGCCCGGTCCCTGGCTGCACACCGTCGAGGCGAAAGAACGCCTACGGCAGGCGATCAAGGACAGCAAGGCGCTGACCAGCTGGCTCGATGCGCACGTGGGCCCGAGCCGCGAGCCCGCGCGGCAGATGCGCTGAAGACAAGAGCACACGTTCGTCGCGACCGAGCGAGTCGCTGAGTGGAGACGACCGCTCCCGCAATCTTCGAGATTGGCTTTGTCCTCCTCGTGGCCGCGATCGCCGGCTGGCTGGCTCGGCGCGCCGGGCTCCCAGCGGTGCTCGGGTACCTGGCGACCGGGCTGCTGGTTTCGCCCTTCACGCCCGGCTACATCGCCGACCGCCATCAACTCCAGGTCTTCGCCGACCTGGGCGTCGTGCTCCTCCTCTTCGAAGTCGGCATCGAGCTGGATGTCGCCGAGCTCAGTAGAGAGCGCGGCAGGCTCTTCTGGGCGGCGCCGCTCCAGACGGTCCTGACGGCGGTGATCGGGGCGGCGGCGGGACTCTTCCTCAAGCTTCCACTGGCCGGCGCCGTTCTGCTCGGCCTTTGCGTCGCTTTGTCCTCGAGCGTGGTCGCCGTGAACATCACCCGCAGTCGTCGGCGAACGACCGATGCGGCAACCGACCATGTGCTGCTGGGCTGGAGCGTGTTGCAGGACGTTGCCGGCGTGACCCTAGCGATCATTGCCCTGATCGCGCTGGGACTCCAACCTAGTTCAGGCGTCGCTGCCGTCGAGCTGGTCTTGCTCTACGTGATCATCGTCGTCATCGCGACCGGACTCCTCCCGCGACTGCTCCGCCAGCTCCGCGAGGAACACGACCTCTTCCTCATCGTCTCTGTCGCGAGCGCCCTTGCGCTCGCCGGAGTGGGCGCGCGCTTCTTCGGCATCCCACTCGCCCTGGCGGCATTCGTCTCCGGCCTCGCCATCAGCGAGAGCCGCGAAGCCACCGAGGCACGCGAACGATTGCTCCCATTTCGAGACGTCTTCGCGGTGCTGTTTTTTGTGGCGATCGGAGCCTTGATCGATCCGGGCGCGTTGCTGAAGGGAGTGGGTTGGCTGGCCCTGTTACTCGCTCTGCTGGTGGTGGCCAAGGTCCTCCCCATCTATCTGCTGGCCAGGTTCGCGCGCCTTCCCGGCCGCCCACGGCAGATCGCGACCGGCCTGGGTCAGATCGGGGAGTTCAGCTTCGTCCTGGCCACCATCGGGGTCAGCCGCCAGGTGATCCCGAGCGAGCTCTATGCGGCCATCCTCGCCGCCGTCGTGGTCACGATCGCCGCTTCGACGTTGCTCGTCAGGGTTGGCTACTCACGGCCGTCCGCGGCCCGAACGCGAAGCTAGTACTTCGCGAAAAACTCGACGACCCGGTTCTCGTCGGCCGGCACATCGATCTCGCCGCGCTGCGGCCGGTGCGCCACCTTCCCGGTCAATGCCTGCTGGTCGGAGGCCAGCCATTCGGGAACCTTGAAACCGAGGCTGATCGCATCGCGGACTAATGGCTCGATGCTGCTCCCGGGCTTGATCGAGATGGTCTCGCCGGGCCGAACCTCGTACGAGGAGCGGTTCACCCGCTCGCCGTTGACCCGGACGTGCCCATGGCTGACGAACTGTCGAGCTTGCGCACGAGTGCCGGCGAATCCCAGGCGGTAGACGACGTTGTCCAGGCGCTGTTCGAGCTGGCGCAGCAGTTCCTCGCCGGTTGCCCCGCGCCGGCGGCGGCTGGCATCGAAGTAGCGGGCGAGCTGCCCGGCCGCGACGCCGTAGAACCACTGGACCTTCTGCTTCTCTCGCAGCTGGAGGAGGTAGTCGGAATCCCGCTTGCGGCGGCGGCCCTGCCCGGTGCGGCCCTGTTGCCCAGGCGGGTAGGGGCGGCGGATACGGCCGCTCTTGCCCCCAACCTGGCGGGCCCCTTTCAGGCCGAGTTCGACACCGGCCCGGCGGGAGAGTTTTTCAACGGGACGGCGGGAAGCCATGGAAAACATATACCTCTAAATACGGGCCTCCTAAACGTAGGCTCACGGGCCGAAGTCAGGCTGCCAGGCGGTCGACCATCCGGGCGTTGGCGACCGAAAGCGCCATCTGATCCGCCAGGATCTTCAGCAGTTTCAGGTGGTTTTTGGAGTACTGGTTCACGCCAAGCTTGACGACCTCGATCACACCGATGAAGTCGTTGTTGACGAGGACGGGCACGGCTACCACCGATGCCTTCATCGCCGGAGCCTCGAAGCCGACCAGACCCGGGTCGGCGTCCCCGACCACCATCCCGTGCCGGTTCAAGAGGACTTGCCCGGCAATGCCTTCCCCCGCCAGCAGGATCTTATGCTCGAGCGCCGTCCGCACCGCCTCGAGCTGATCAGGGGGACTCACGTAACGGGGCACCAATCGGCGCTTGTCACCCGCGACGAGGTAGACGCGCGCCTGATCATGAGGCATGAGGTTGGCGGCGACCTCGGCGGTGAGCCGGCAAATCTGCTGCACCGCGGTCTCCGCATCCGGGCGCGCACCTGTGGTCTGTTCCTGGACCCGCTGAAGCAAGGGTCCCGAACGTGGTTGCTCGGACTCACGGCGGATGTTCGCGGCCTCGGCGTCGCGCTGTTCGACGACAGCGATCACGGCCATAACGACTCGCGGATCGAACTGCGTGCCTGCCTGGCTTCGCAGCTCCTTGATGATCAAGTCGGTGGCGATCGCCGGGCGGTACGGCCGATCCGATGACATCGCATGGAAGGCGGCACAGACGTGGATGATGCGGCCGCCGAGAGGAATCATTTCGCCGGCCAGCCCATCGGGGTAGCCACTGCCGTTCCAGCGCTCATACTGCGCTCTCACGATCGGGCAGATTGCCTCCAGCGAGGGGACCCTCGAGAGGATCCGTTCGGCAATGACCGGGTGCTCGTGCACAAGTGCGAGCTCCTCGCTGGTCAATGGTCCCGGCTTGTTGAGCAGGTGGGCGGGGATCCCGACCTTTCCGACGTCGTGCAGCAGCGCGGCGTACTCGAGTTGGCGCAAGGCGAGGCCCTTCAGGCCAAGGTACTTTGCCACTGCCACAGCGAGCGTGGCGGTTTCGCGGGAGTGGGCCTCCATGAATCGGTCCTTGCTGAAGACCATGCCCGACAGCGCCCCCAGCGTCGCCGTGAAACTCTCCTCGATCTGCCGCCGGCGATCCTCTGCCTCGCGTTTCTGGCGGCTAATGTTGCCCAGCATGCGAGTCTGCGTATAGACGATCAGTCCGATCACGCAAACCAGCACCAAGAGGGAGCGCTCATAGAGTGTTGACCAGCCGGCCACCAGCGGGACCGCGGCGGCGACAGCAGCGAGCAGACCGACCGCCATCGCCGTTCGAAGCGGGAGCAGGGCGGCGGTGAAGAGGGCCAGCACAATGTAGAGCGACACCAGATCGCCGCTGTGCACCTTGCCGGCAATGCTCAGGTATAGGAGGGGTACGGCGATCCCGACCACGATGGCTCCCAGTAAGTGGTCGACGGGAACTCGCACCCGTGGCAGTCCCCAGCACAGGACCCCGAGCACGAAACCCACAGCCGGGGCAGCCCAGGCGGAGAGGGATCCCATGTGGATCGGTGAACCTGAGTAGCTGCTCACGAGCTGGACGGTCGTGATGGCCCAGAACGCGACCGCGACGACCCGAAGTGCGGGCCACTCGCGGGTACCCAGCGTGCGCGCCACCTCCCTCAACCGCAGGCTCGCGTTCACCAGCAACGGACGCTTGAACTGAACCGTCTCCCGCGCCGACGTGACGAAGCGCCGGAGGTCGAAGGCCTTGGGCGCTCGATAGACCAGTCGCCCCTGCCGGGCAACCGGAGGCGGCCGCTTCGGCGATCGGCGGCTCATGAGTATTCCAAGCCCAACGGTCGACCGAAACCTTCTCGCGGGACCGCGATGCCTAGGCGATGACCTCGATCTTGATGTCTACCGTGGTCGCGACCGCGACCGCCTTATAGAGCGGTCAACGGCGCTTGTAGTGCTCGACGAGGTCAACCGCCTCCGCCTGGCTTGGACCGGAGAGGCGAAACCGCATGTCGATCCGCTCGAAGACCGATGTGTCCGACCGATGCCGGACCCCTTCGATGGCGGCCTCGATGTGGTCGAGGCGCACCCCGGTATCTCGCGCCCGCCCCTGCACCAGCAGGACCCCGCAGGCGGAGACGCCGGCCAGGAATGCTTCCGCCGGAGTGATCTCTTCCCCCGGCCCACCCAGGTGAGTCGGTTCGTCGATGACAAGCTGGTGGTTGCGCACCTGGTTGACGGCGCGCCCCGGTGTCGCGCTGCTGGAGGATACAACGCGATTGATCACCAGATCGTCAGCGGACATCCGGACCTCGCTTCACGTCGAAAGCGCGCTTGCCTTGCACACGTGCGAGGAATCGATCGAGGTCGATCACCACGCGCTCATGCGTGCCCCGAGCGACCAGCTCGACGTCGTCGAAGGCCGAGACCTCGAAGTCGACCCGCCGTCCGTCGACCGCGACCACGCGAGCGGTCACCCGAACCTGCATTCCCACCGGAGTGGCCTTGAGATGCTCGATGCTGACGCGGGTGCCCACAGTAGCCTCGCCCGACTTGAGTTGCTCGGCAATCGCCCGAACCGCCGCCGACTCGAACCAGTGACAGAGGACCGGCGTCGCCAGCACCGTCACGCCGGCATTCTGGAACCGATCGGCACCGTGTTCGGGCCGAACAACCTGCTCGAGACTCCCTTCCCGACCCACATCGACCGACCTCACAGGTGCCACTTTACGGTGAAAAAGCGACCGACAGGAGGTGTGATGGCGGAGCGGGCGAGATTCGAACTCGCGAACGGGGTACGCCCGTTACGGCATTTCCAGTGCGGACTCCGTCAATGGAAATGCCGCGACCTCCGAACAACTTCTAGCCTTGAGCTGCCTCGATCTTAGCCTTCATCTGGATGGTTGAGAATCAACAGTCGGCGTTCCTCAATGCGGCTCAAGGTAACTCGCACCGGGACGGCGCGAGGTGACGGGGCTGAGGTCGACGATCGTCAGCCGCTTGGGTTTACCTGCCGCGAACTGCATAGCTCTGGTGGGTGACCATTGGCGAATTGATGGCTTCCACGATGTCCATGGAGATCCTGCTTGGGTCGATCCCGTCGAACAGGCGGAGCCCAGCGCCGAGCAGGACCGGTGAGATGGCGACGGAGAATTCATCGACCAAGCCCGCGTTGAGGTATTGGAGGATGGCATGGGCGCCCCCTGCGATCCGGATATCCTTGCCGCCGGCCGCCTCGCGTGCCTGCCGCAGTGCGCTCTCGATTCCGTCGTTGACGAAGTGGAATGTGGTCCCTCCCGGGCGCTCCCAGGGACTGCGGACCTCCTTAGTCAATACGAAGACGGGCGTATGGAAGGGCGCCTCCTCGGGCCACGCCTGTTCCCCGCCGTCGAACATCCGCTTCCCCATTATGCTCACTCCGGTACGGTTGTACGTCTCTTCCAAGATGCGGTTGTCCTCGCCGGTCTCGCCGCCCTCGCCTAGCTTCAGGCTCTCTCGAAAGAACCTCTGCTCGAAGACGTATTTTTGGAGCTCCATCCACTCGCTGATCCATTGCTCCGGGGGCACGCCCATTTGCATCATTTTGGGAGCGATGAAGCCGTCGAGCGACATAGTTACGCTGAAGAACACCTTGGCCACGTTTGCTACCGCGCCGTCGCCGGCGCCGGCTCCGGCTCTGGCCCTGTGAGCTCGCGGCTGAGGTACGCACCCAGCGCGTCGAGGATTTCGGCCGTCCCCTGCTCTCGTATCTCCGGCTTGTCAAAGTCATCCAGGTACGCGCCGTTCTCCGTGAAGGTCAGGCGGGTGCCTGATCCTTCCGGCTGGAGCTCGACGGTCGCCAGCGACACGGAGATGCGCTTGTCGTCCTGGTGCATGACGTAGGTGCTGACGATGCGCTCACCGGGAACAATGTCCTGGAAACGAGCCTCATAGGTGATGACCGGTCCGCCCTGGGGCCCGCCGCGGCTGATCTCGAGACCGCCCTCCCGGAAGTCCATCGAGTACTCGTCGGGCCCCCACGCCTCGGGCCCATTGAACCAACGGGTCTTCTCGGCAGGGTCCGAGAGGGCGGCGAAGACCCGCGCGGGCTGCGGGTTGTAGACGCGCTCGATGACAAAGGTGGCATGGGTCACGGATCGCTTGGTCATGGTGTCCTCCTTGTGGTGGGTGGTTGGGTGTTCTCGGCCAGGTAGTCGCCCAGCCGGTCAAGCCGGCGCTCCCAGCTTGTACGCCTCTCGGTGATCCAGTCCTCGGCGGTTTTGAGCGCGGCGGTGTCGATGCGGCACTGGCGCACGCGACCGACCTTCTGGGTGGTCACGAGATGGGCGTCCTCGAGGATCTTCACGTGCTTCTTGAGCCCAGTCAGCGTCATATCGAATGGGGCCGCCAGCCCGCTGATCGAGGTTGGGCCCCGTCCGAGACGGTCGAGGATGCCCCGTCGGGTCGGGTCGGACAAAGCCGCGAAGGCGCGGTCAAGCACCCCATACTGAACCATACGGTTCACTATACACCAACCGTGCCTTAGGTTGTAGGGGGGCCCCAAGTGCGTTACATCACCTCCGTAATGTTTAGTGTTATAATCCATATCATATTCAGGGGCCGCGGCCCTGTGGAAACCGGCGGATAAACCCCATCGATCAAGGAGGCCGACTATGTTGTTTCGAACGCTACATCGATTTGGAGTGCCCAGCGATCTCGCCTACGGCGCGGGCGTCGTTTCCATTGCTGGCGCGATCATCGCCTGGGCGATGCGTAACGAAAAGAACGCTGCCAACGCCGAGCGCCTCGGGATTTTCATCGGCCTCTGGGCGCCGACCTTCATGATCATCGGCAACGCCCTTCAGGAGCAGGAAAGCCGCCAGGGGATGTCGAGTCGACCGATGGAAAGCGCGGCGCGCAATCTGGAGGGCATCGCCGACAGCAGCCGGCAGCGGGCCGATGTCGTCCGCTGATTAAGACCACGACCCGAATGTCTCAGACCAACTCGAACCATTAGAGGTGTTTGACATGACTTCAAATCGATCGATTGTGCAGACCGTTGCGCTCGTTTTCGGCGTCGTTTACCTGGCCGTGGCAATCCTCGGTTTCCTGCCCTTTTTCGGCGGGTCGTACACGCAAGTGCCGAGCAATTTGCTCGGGCTGGTTCCGATCAACTTGCTTCACAACATCGTCCACCTGGTGATCGGCGTTGCGGGAATTGCGGCTGCGTCCAGCTGGGCACGGTCTCGCAGTTACCTGCAGATTTTTGGCGTCGTCCTCCTGCTCCTCGGCGTCGCCGGCATGGTTATCAACAACCCACTGGGGCTGGTCCCAATCGGCGGCTTTGACATCGCGATTCACCTGGCGACGGGAGCCATCCTGACGTACTTCGGTTTCGCCCCTCAGCCCGAACCGGCTCGACTCGCGTCCTGATCGACAGCAAATGAGGAGGCCTCCCCGACGGGAGGCTTCCTTCGCAATGCTCGAGCTGCCGGCCGCTTATGGCGGCCCCGATTGGGGGTCAATTCTCGATTTTTCCACTTCTTGTGAACCGGGTACCCCGCTCGCGAGGACGTCCGCCTCTGAACGCAGGCTCTTCGGCTTGTAGTCTCGGGGAAACGACGGCAATTGACATCAGAGCGGGCGGTACTTCTCCATTCTCGGGATTGAGTCATAGATGTTGGATCGCCCCTTGACCTCCTCGGTAGGCGTGCCGTCCGCTTTGACCCCGTACACCACGGCGTACTCCTGCGCTTCCGGCCGGCACCACAGGGCCAGTCACGAAGACGTGACGAGGCATCATAATCGGGCAGGCTTTAGTCCGGTGCCCGGCTACTTGAGTAGTGCGCCGGTGGTCCCTCGTCGCCCGCACTCGATTCCTGCTGATCGCCGGCTGGTTCGCCGTGCTGGTGGCGATCGGGGTCGCGGGCTACGGGGCCTGGGCCGCCCGCGACGGATACCAGCGGGCAGACGCCGCCCGGCAGCTCGAATTGTCCAACAAAGACTTCGTGATCGGCATGATCAACCAGGAAACTGGGATCCGGGGCTACATCAACACCGGTCAATCCGAGTTCCTCCAGCCCTACGTCCTGGGCCGGCAACAGGTGGTCGACGCGATCGGCTTGCTCCACAAGGACCCGAAGCTCGCCACCCCGGTCAGCCAGGCGACCGCTGCGGCCACCCAGTGGCAGCTCTGGGCAGAGGAACGAAAGGCCGTTGTCGACTCCACAGGTCATTCCGCGATAGACGTACTGCAGTCAAAAGAAGGCAAAGCCCGGTTTGATGCCTTCCGTGCGGCGGACGATCAGCTGGCAAGCGCCGAGGGGGCCCAGGTCAGCCAGGCGATCGCGGACGCAAAGATGGGACAGGGGCTGGGCTTCAGCCTGCTGCTGCTTGCCGGACTCCTCGCCGCGGCTGTCCTCGCCTGGATGGGCGTGATCCTGATCCGGCGCACCCTCCGGCCCGTGGCGCAGCTGGCCGCGACCGCGCGCGACCTGGCCCTGGGCAAAGGCGCCCGGGTATCGCCCAGCACGCGCGACGACGAGATCGGGGACCTCTCGCGCGCGCTGGGGGCGTGGCAATCCAGCGTGGGGGATCGCGAGCAGCTCTTCACAATGTCTCTCGACATGCTCGCCATTGCCGGGTTCGATGGTGTCTTCAAGGTCGTCAACCCGGCCTGGGAAAAGACCACCGGGCTCAGCGTCGCTGAGCTGACGTCGAAACCGTACATCGAGTTCGTGCACCCGGACGATCGGCCGGCCACCATCGCCGAGGGCGGCAAACTCGCTCAGGGGGCGACGACCGTCTCCTTTCGCAATCGCTACCTGTGCAAGGACGGATCCTACAAATGGCTGGAGTGGACGGCCGCACCGGTCGCCGAGCAGAGCCTCATCTACGCAGTGGCCCGCGACATCACAGAGCAGCAGGCGGCCGAGGACGCGCTGCGCCGGAGTGGTGCTCAGATCCGGGCGATTCTTGACAACGTGGCCGACGGGATCGTCACCCTGGACGAGCACGGCGTGATCGAGTCCGCCAACCCGAACGTCTACGCACTCTTCGGCTACGGGCCGAGTGACGTCGCGGGCCAGAACGTCAAGTTGCTGATCGCGGACCCCGACCGGGCGGACTTCCTGACCCATCTCAACAGCTACCTGCGGCCGGGCAAGAAGCAGATCCGGTCCGGCTCGCACGAGACGGTCGGACGCCGGAAGGATGGGAGCACGTTCCCGCTCGAGTTCATCGGTAGCCAGATGGAGTTCGGCGCGCAGCGGATGTTCATCGGCACCCTGCGGGACGTCACCGAGCGGCGGACGGAGCGCGAGGGTCTCGAGCGACAGCTGCTGTACGACAAGCTGACCGCGCTCCCTAACCGAACGCTGTTCCTCGACCGGTTGCGGCAATCCCTGGTCGAGGCGCAGCGGGACGGCACGTCGCGCAGCCTGCTCATCATGGACATGGACCGGTTCAAGGAGGTCAACGACACGCTCGGCCACGAACGCGGCGACCAGCTGCTGCAGCTGGTGGCCGGCCGGCTGTCGTTCATCCTGGGCGGGGCACACACGCTCGCCCGGCTTGGCGGAGACGAGTTC
>Ga0209118_1001363_pt1 | contig 11514 bp, 12 predicted proteins | sample BlaSpr_A8_Ref_M1_FD_187988 | JGI IMG/M metagenome (GOLD analysis project Ga0209118, IMG submission 187988) | Forest soil microbial communities from Thunder Bay, Ontario, Canada - Black Spruce, Ontario site 2_A8_Ref_M1 (SPAdes) (version 2) | ecosystem: Environmental > Terrestrial > Soil > Boreal...
CGGACCTTGCGGCGCGCCGCGCTTGTAGGTCTGGCGGTAGAGATTGCCCTGGCGCACGGTCTCGACCTCGAGGGTCTCCGACAGCGCGTTCGCCACCGACACGCCGACGCCGTGCAGGCCGCCCGAGGTCTCATAGACCTCGGAGTTGAACTTCCCGCCCGCGTGCAGCGTGGTCATGATGACCTCGAGCGCGGACTTCTTCTTGAATTTCGGATGCGCCTCGACGGGAATACCGCGGCCGTTGTCGGCGACCGTGATGAAGCCGTCGGCGTGCATCTCCACTTCGATGAAGGTGGCGTGGCCGGAAATCGCCTCGTCCATGGCGTTGTCGATCACCTCGGCGAACAGGTGGTGCAGCGCCTTCTCGTCGGTGCCGCCCACGTACATGCCGGGGCGGCGGCGGACGGGCTCGAGCCCCTCCAGCACCTCGATGTGCTCGGCGCCATATTCGGCGCGGCCCGCCTTAGTGCGGGCGTTTTCGCGGCCGCCGCGGCCGCGTCCCTCGGCGAAGAGGTCGGCCTGCCGCGCTTTGGCCTTCGATTTTCTGGGCTTCTTGGCTGGCATGGAGCTTCTGGACATGGGGATAACGGGTCCGCGAATCAATTGCCGCGACTATGCCAGATATTCGACAAATCCTGCTGCCACGAGGGCGAGGGGGCGGAACAGGAGCAACGATGTTCGACTTCGAGCAAATGGCTCAGTGGAAGATCTTCAAGCGGCCCACTGTCGAGGCCGCACTCGCCAAGGCAGGCCTGGTGCAGATGCTGCACTGGAAGTTGTTACGCGGCAGCCACGAGTTTCCCGGTCCCGACGGCGGCACCTGCATCAACGAGGCGGCGATCATCGCCGCCGGCTACGCCTACCGCGCGGTGAAATCGGCGAACGATTGCCCGCCGTGCTTCTCGCGGCCTTGCTCCGCCTATGCGCTCGCGCTCAACGACTACATCGACGACGACCGCCATCGCCGCCGGCTGCTCATGCCGTTCGTGGCGCGGCTCGCCGGCTCCGCCGACACGCTGGCCGTGGAGCGGCAGCGCGCCGGGATGATCCTCCTGCGCTCGGTGACGGATCTTTTGTTGCCGCGCTTTGCCGGCTCTCGCCGGCATCCCATCACGCGAGCATTGAGCCGGGTGAAGACTCCGTTCGACGCCATGATGGCGGCCGCCTCCCTGGGCGGGGTCATCCAGGCGCCGAAATGCGATTCCCTGTCGATGCTCATGGTGGACGCCTGCGAGGCGCTGAGCGCAGCGGCCACCGCCTATGCCCTCGACGATGTGCAGGACACCGCGATGCAGGCGGCGAGGTTCGCCGACCGCCTGGCGCGGGAAATGGCGCGCATCGATCCGCAGAATCCGACGCGCGCCGTGACGCGGGTGTACGCCCGCGCCGCCGCGATCCTCGACGCCGCGCTCAAGCTCGGCAAGCAGCCCGATTCGATCCCTGCCGAATCGGTTTTCGGCCGTTTGCAGGAGGCGCGAGCCGAGGCACACGAGCAGAACCGCGTCGCGGCGTAGCACTGGCGAGAAACACGAGCGGGAAGGGCGGCGATAGCCGCCCTTTTTCGTTGGGGATGCTGGGCTTTTGCAAAATTCATCCCGGTGTGATCCCGGTCACATACGGGCGTCGCCTGCGCGCGTAGTTCTATGAGCATCGAAACCCTGGAGGTTCCCATGCTCACGAAGAACTGGAAAATCGGTCTCACCGGCGTCGCGGCCTTGGCCGTGATGGCGACCCTCACCTTCAGCACACTGGCCCATCAGCGCCTGGCCGCTCGTGCCGCCGTCCAGATGCCCGAAATGGTGGTGGCGACGGTTCCCGCGGCCAACCCGGTCAACGCCTCGATCCTGGCAGGCGCCGAAGCGATCGCCTATCCGTCGGAGCTCGTGCTGCACGGCCTCGCCGAGTAGCCGCTCGCGCAAAACGCGCGTCACTCTGGGGCCAAAGCCTCAGGGTGACGCGGTGGCGTTGGTGAAGAACTGGTCGAACTCCACCGTGCCAAGAAAGCGGTAGCCGAGCGCAGCCAAGCGCCGCTTCAGCTCCGCGGGATCGCCGGCGAAGATCTCGACCTGCAGGAAGCAGGAGTTTTCCTTCAGCGTCCGCTCCATGCCGGCAAGCGCGAAGAACTCGTAGCCCTCCACGTCCATCTTCACATAAACGCGCTTGCCCTTGATCTTGAACTCGTCGTCGAAGCGCACCACGCGCACTTTGTGCGTGGTCTCGCCGGCGGGCATGGAATCTTGGGCGATGTACGACTCGCCGCGGTTATACGGGTTGCCTTCGGTGAGCGTGACCTCGCCGGTCTTGTCGCCGAGCGCGTAGTCGAGCACCCAGACGTCGTCGGCGAGATTGTTCGCCGCGAGGTTGGCGACGAGCCGCGCCCGGTTGCCGGGATCGGGCTCGAAGGCGATCACCTCCTTGGCGAAGCCTTTGCTCGCGGCGATCAGGCTGTAGAAGCCGGCGTTGGCGCCGATGTCGAGGAATACGTCATAGGGCTTGTCGCCCGCGTGCGCCGCGATGAAGTCGAACTGATCGGCCTCCCAGACGCCCGCGATGGCGATGCGCCGGTCGATCAGGTCCTTGCGCCCGACGATGAAGGTGAGGCCCTGGGCGCGCACGGCATATTGCGTGCGCCCGAGCGCGCGCATCGCAGCGACCTTGAGCTTGCGAAAGAAACGCTCGCCTGCGCCGCTCCGGCGGATCAGCGGCTGCAACGCGCTTCCCTCGGGCGGTCTAGCCGCGGGCGCCGGAGAACGACAGGCTGCCGAAAGCGCCCGTGTCGACGCCGCCGGAAATCTTGTCGCCGTCCACCTTGCCGGAGAAGGCGAGCGACAGCGGCATCGGCTGGGTGATGTTGACCTTCCAGGCGACCTCGTTGCCGTTCACCGTGCCGTCGTAGATATCGGTGGTGCCCTCGTCGCCCGACTGCTGGCCGCGTAGCGTGCCGCCGTCGGTGGTGAGGATGAGCTTGGCCATGCGCGCGCCCATGGGCGTGTCGATGGTGATGTGCCAGGTGCCGTCCGCCGACATGCGCTGTCCCCCGCGTTATTTTCTCGATCTCGCTCGGAGCCTATCGCGGACGCCGCTTCGGCACAATCAGCCGCTCGACGTAGGGGCCATATTGCACAATGCCTCAGCACGCCTTTCGCTTGCCGCCGGATTGCGCTAAGGCTCCCCGCCCTTTAGCGAGGCGGTCATGAGCGAGACACAGGCGCGGATCGCGATTCTTGGCGCGTCGGGTTACACCGGCGCCGAGCTCGTGCGCCTGCTGCTCCGCCATCCCAAGGTCGAGATCAGGGCGCTCACCGCCGACCGCCACGCCGGCGAGCCCATCGCCAAGAGCTATCCGCATTTCGCCGGCATCGAGCTGCCGCGGATGGTCAAGGTCGAGGAGCTTGATCCCGCCAACATCGATCTCGCCTTCTGCGCGCTGCCGCACGGCACGACGCAGCCGATCGTCAAAGGCTTGCTGGAGAAGGCGCCGAAGCTGAAGGTGGTCGATCTTTCCGCCGGCTTCCGCATCCACGACCCCATCGCCTACGAGCGCTGGTACGGCCACGCCCACCAGGCGGCCGAGCTGCAGGCGGAAGCCGTCTACGGCCTCACCGAGATCTACCGCGACGACATCAAGAAGGCGCGGCTCGTGGCGTCGCCCGGTTGCTACACCACGACCTCGATCCTCGCCATCGTGCCGCTCTTGGAGGCGGGTGCCGTCGATCCCGACTCCGTCATCATCGACGCGAAAAGCGGGATGACCGGGGCGGGAAGGGGCCTGCGGCAGGAGATGCTGTTCGCCGAGTTGTCGGAGGGCCTGCACGCCTACGGCGTCGGCCAGCACCGGCACATGGCCGAGCTCGACCAGGAATTTTCCCTCGCCGCCAAGCGGCCGGTGACGCCGTCGTTCACGCCGCACTTGGCACCGATGAACCGCGGCCTCTATGCGACGCACTACATGAAGACCGAGGGCGGCGCCGGCGCCGAGCACCTGCACCGGGTGCTGTCGGATTTTTACGCCGGCGAGGTGTTCGTGCAGGTGCTGCCCTTGGGCGAGGTGCCGCAGTCGCGCTTCGTGCGCGGCTCCAACTACGTGCAGATCGGCGTCGTCGCCGATCGCGGCGCCGGCCGGGTCATCGTCCTCGCCACCCTTGATAACCTGGTGAAGGGCGCCTCGGGCCAGGCGATCCAGAACATGAACCTGATGCTCGGACTTCCTGAGACCGAAGGGCTGATGCAGCTCGCGCTGTTTCCGTAATTTCTCAGCGCTTGAGCCACGCCAGCATGGTGCGGCTCACCAACTCGGCCGCATCCTGCTGCACGAAGTGGTCGGCGCCGGGGATGGTGGTGATGGTGAGGTCGCTCGCGACGTAATTCCACACCCCGGCGAGGCCGTCCGCGAGCAGCGCCTTGTCGTTGAGCCCGTGGATGAGGAGCGTCGGTACCTGCACCTTGGCGGGCTCGCCCTGCGGCGCCTGGTAGGGCTCCTTCGGATAGTTCGCCTGGTAGTAGTGCAGCATCGCCTGCGGGTCGGAGCGTTTCATCGCCTCGCGGTATTTGTCGCGCGCTTTCGGGTCGGTCACCCAGCCGATGAGCCGCTCGGTGTCGATCTTCTTGTAGAACTCCGGGTCCTGGAAATTGCGCGCGTACTGGCTGTTCTTGTGCTGCACGGGATTCGACGCGAGCAGCCGCGCCAGCGTCCACGGATGCGGCATGTTGAGCACGATGAGCTTTTCCGCGAGCTCCGGCCGGTGCATGGCGAGCGCCCAGGCGGTGTTGCCGCCCCAGTCGTGGCCGACGATGATGGCGCGGCGCTCGCCCTCGGCGGCGATCACCGCCGCGGCGTCGGCGATCAGGTGGCGGGTCTTGTAGCTTTCCGCGCCTTTCGGCTTGTCGGAAAGATTGTAGCCGCGCATGTCGAGCGCGCAGACGCGGAACGATGGCGAAAGCGCTTGCATCTGGTGGCGCCACGAGAACCAGAAGTCGGGAAAGCCGTGCATCATCACCACCAGCGGGCCCCGGCCCATGCGCGCGTAGTGGATCTTCACGCCGGCGTTGTCGGCGTAGCGGTGCTCGACGCGTTCGTCGAAGTTGATGAGATCGTCGCTCACGTGAGCACGGCAAGCGCGATCGATTCCGCATAGAGCGCGGGCTTGTCGCTGCCCTCGATCTCCACCGTGACCTCGTAGCGGAACATGACTTCCTTGGCCGAGCGCTCGGTCACGTCGCGGAGCTTATAGCGGGCGCGCAGCCGCGATCCCGCGCGCACCGGCTGAAGGAAGCGCACCTTGTCGAGGCCGTAGTTGATGCCCATGGCGCGGTTCTCGATCAGCGGCAGCGCTTCATAGCCCATGGTGGCGAGCATGGAGAGGGTGAGGAAGCCGTGGGCGATGGTGCCGCCGAACGGCGTCTCGGCCTTGGCGCGGACGGGGTCCACGTGGATGAACTGGTGGTCGTCGGTGACCTCGGCGAAGCCGTCGATGCGCGCCTGGTCGATCAGGTGCCAGTCCGACACGCCGACTTCCTCGCCGATGCGGGCTTTCAGTGCCTCGACCGAGGTCGGAATTTTCTCGGGCTTGTTCATTGCGGCTCCTGCTTGCTCCGGCCGCTATCATACATCGGTCGGCGGGCCGTCACATGAGCCTAAAGATGCGGCGCGCCGTCAGGCGCGAACTTTGACGTAGCGCCCCGGCGCGTCCTCGATCGGCGCGAGCTTGCCGCTGCCGGGCTCGCGCGCCGGCACGAGATCGGCGCCCATCTCCTCGATCCACATCAGCCAGTCCGGCCACCACGAGCCCGCGTGCTCCGCGGCGTGCTCGGCCCATTTTTCCAGGTCTTCCGCCGGGCCGTTGCCGGTCCAGTACTGGTACTTCGTCTTGCTCGGCGCGTTGACCACGCCCGCGATGTGGCCGGAGCCGCCGAGCACGAACTTCACCGACCCGCCGAAATATTTGCTGCCCAGGAAGACCGACTTCGCCGGCGCGATGTGATCCTCGAGCGTGGCGAGATTGTAGATGGGCGCCGTCACCTTCTTGAGATCGATCTTCACGTTATCGACCACCATTTCGCCCTTGGAGAGCTTGTTCTCCAGATAGCAGTTGCGCAGATAGAACGTGTGGTTCGCCGCCGGCAGCCGGGTCGAATCCGAATTCCAGTAAAGCAGATCGAACGGGAAGGGCGCCTTGCCCTTGATGTAGTTGTTGACGATGTACGGCCAGATCAGGTCGTTGGCGCGCAGCATGTTGAAGGCGGTCGCCATCTTGGCGGCGTCGAGGAAGCCGGTCTCGCGCATGCGCTTCTCCAGCGCGGCGAGCTGCTCCTCGTCGACGAACACCTTGAGGTCGCCGGCGTGCTTGAAGTCGATTTGCGTCGCGAGCAGCGTCGCGCTCTTCACCGGCCGCTCGCCTTTGGCGGCGAGATAGCCGAGGGTGACGGAAAGCAGCGTGCCGCCGACGCAGTAGCCCACCGTGTGCGCGTCGGGCTCCTCAGTCACGGTCTTCACCGCGTCGAGCGCCGCGAGCACGCCGTCGCGCATGTAGTCCTCGAAGCGCTTGCCGGCGAGGCGCGCGTCGGGATTGACCCAGGAGATCACGAACACCGTGAGCCCGCGGTCCACCATCCATTTGAGGAAGGATTTCTCCGGCGCTAGATCCAGCACATAGAACTTGTTGATCCACGGCGGCACGATCAAGATTGGCGTCTTCAGCACCATCTCGGTCGAGGGCGAATACTGGATGAGCTGGAACAGCTCGTTCTCGAACACGACCTTACCCGGCGTGGTGGCGAGGTTCTTGCCGACCTCGAACAGGTCGGAGCTGGACTGGCGGATCTTGAGCTCGCCGTGGCCGGCCTCGATGTCCTCCGACAGCATCTTCATGCCGCGCACGAGGTTCTCGGCGTTGGAGGCGAAGGTCTCGCGCAGGAGCTCGGGGTTGGTGAGCACGAAGTTCGACGGCGACAGCGCCGCGGAAAGCTGGCGCACGTAGAAGTCCGCCTTGTGGCGGGTGTGCGCGTCGATGCCTTCCGCGTCGCGCACCATGCGCGCCGCCCAGTCGGAGGTGAGCAGATACGCCTGCTTGAGCGCGTCGAAGAACGGGTTCGCGGTCCAGTCCGGATCGGCGAAGCGGCGGTCGTGCGCGTCGGGTGTCACGACCGGCTCCGCCGGCTCGCCCGCCATGCGGTGCATGGTGGCGGCCCACAGATTGAGATAGCCCTGGATCAGGCTCGTCTGCGCTTCCAGCGCGCGCTTGGGATCGGCGAGCCAGTACTCGGCGACCTGGCCGAGGGTCTTCATGACCGTGGCCATCTCCTCGGCCATCTCCTCGCGCGCGCCACTTTCCTCGCGCGGCTTCAGGTACGCCGCCATGGCGCGGCCGCCTTCCTCGACGAGGCGCGCGAGATTGGCGGCGAACGCTTCCGGATTGATGGTGCTGACCGGACCATTTTCTGGTGCGCGGTCCATGTCTCACTCCCCGTACGTCTTGGCCCCCTTAACCGCTCTTCCGCCATAATAGGAGCCGACATCGTCGGCGGCCATATGACAAACGAACGTCCCCGAGGGCGGGTTCAGCTTAGCCGCAAACCCTTGCAGAACCGGTACCGTGCCGCTGTTTTTGCGGCAGGGTTAATGCTCTTCGTCTCCGGCTGCGGCAGCATGATCACGTCGATTCCGTTCACCAACACCCCGTTGCCGCCCCAGACGCCGGGGCCGCAGCCGGAATATCCCAGCCTCACCGCGGGTGCGCCCAAGGCGCCCGATCCCAAGCCGGTGCTTTCCTCGGACGAGCAGAAGGAAGCGGAATCGGCGCTGGAAAAGGCGGCCAGCGAACGCGAAGACAAGGTCCGCAAGCGGCTCGAGCGGGCCAAGAACTAGCATTTCGGGGTTTCTCCGCGCCCGAACGATGCTATGAAGCGGGCGCCCGAAGGTTCTGAGCCCATGCACGAATTTCACCGCATCAAGCGGCTGCCGCCGTACATTTTCGAGGTCGTCAACCGCGCCAAGCTCGCGGCGCGCAACGCCGGCGCCGACATCATCGACCTCGGCATGGGCAATCCGGACCTGCCGGCGCCCGCCCACGTGGTCGAGAAGCTGAAGGAGACCGTGGGCAAGCCGCGCACCGACCGCTACTCGTCGTCGCGGGGCATCCCCGGCTTGCGCCGGGCGCAGGCCGCCTATTACGGCCGCCGCTTCGGCGTGAAGCTCGATCCCGAGACCCAGGTGGTGGCGACGCTCGGCTCCAAGGAGGGCTTCGCCAACGTGGCGCAGGCCATCACCGCGCCCGGCGATCTCGTGCTGGTGCCGAACCCGAGCTATCCGATTCACGCCTTCGGCTTCCTCATGGCCGGCGGCGTCATCCGCTCGGTGCCGTGCCAGCCGGGGCCCGACTTCTTTTATGCGCTCGAGCGCGCGGTGATCCATTCGACGCCGAAGCCGATCGCCCTCGTGCTCTGCTACCCGTCGAACCCGACCGCCTGCGTCGCCGAGCTCGATTTCTACCGCGATGTGGTGGCGTTCGCGCGCAAGCACGATCTGATCGTGCTCTCCGATCTCGCCTATGCCGAGGTCTATTTCGACGACAACCCGCCGCCCTCGGTGCTGCAGGTGCCGGGCGCGATGGACATCGCCGTCGAGTTCACCTCCATGTCGAAGACCTATTCGATGCCCGGCTGGCGCATGGGCTTTGCCGTGGGCAACGAGCGCCTGATCGCGGCGCTCGCCCGCGTGAAGTCCTATCTCGATTACGGCGCGTTCACGCCGATCCAGGTGGCGGCGGCGGCAGCGCTGAACGGCCCCGACGACTGCATCCACGAGATGCGCGCCACCTACAAGAAGCGCCGCGACGCGCTGGTCGAGAGCTTCGGCCGCGCCGGCTGGCCGATCCCGGCGCCGGCGGCCTCCATGTTCGCCTGGGCGCCGGTGCCGGAGCGCTTCCGTTCCATCGGCTCGGTGGAGTTCTCCAAGCTCCTGGTCGAGAAGGCGGAGGTGGCGGTGGCACCGGGCATCGGCTTCGGCGAGCACGGCGAGGGCTATGTGCGCATCGCGCTCGTCGAGAACGAGCAGCGCATCCGCCAGGGCGCCCGCGGCGTGCGCCGCTTCCTCGACTCGGCCGACAAGATTTTGCACAACGTCGTGCCGCTCGCGGCCCGCGGCTGAACTCACCGGATTTGTCATGGTCGAGCCGCTGAAAGTGGGCCTCGCGGGTCTGGGCACGGTCGGCTCGGCGGTCGCCCGCATGATCTCGCGCTCGCGCGACCAGCTCGCCGAGCGGGCCGGGCGGCCGATCGTGTTCGCCGCCTACGCCGCGAAGGATCCGCCCAAGGACTCGGCGCTCGATCTCGCGCCCATCCGCAAGGTCGCCGATCCGCTGGCGCTCGCCCGCGATCCCGGCATCGACGTGTTCGTCGAGCTCATGGGCGGCGACGGCGATCCGGCGAAGAGCGCGGTCGAGGCGGCGCTGTCGCTCGGCCGCCCGGTGGTCACCGCCAACAAGGCGCTGATCGCCAAGCACGGGGTGGCGCTCGCCAAGCTCGCCGAGGAGAAGGGCGGGGCGCTGTCGTTCGAGGCGGCGGTGGCCGGCGGCATTCCGGTGGTGAAGACGCTGCGCGAGGGCCTCGGCGGCGCCAAGATCGGCCGCGTCTACGGCATCCTCAACGGCACCTGCAATTACATTCTGACGCGCATGTTCAAGGAGCATCTCTCCTTCGCCGACTGCCTCAAGGAGGCCCAGCGCCTCGGCTACGCCGAGGCCGACCCCACCTTCGACATCGGCGGCTTCGACACCGCCCACAAGCTCGCGATCCTCACCAGTCTCGCCTTCGGGACGGCCGTGGACGCGGAAGCCGTGCACGTGGAGGGGATCGAGACCATTACGCTCGCCGATCTGGAATCCGCCGACGATCTCGGCTACCGGGTGAAGCTCCTGGGCGTCGCGCAACGAACCGAGGCCGGCATCGAGCAGCGCGTGCACCCGACCATGGTGGCGAAGGGCACGGTGATCGCCGAGATCGACGGCGTCACCAACGCCGTCGCTATCGATTCCGACATGATGGATCTGAAGCTGGTCGGCCCCGGCGCCGGCGGCGAGGCGACTTCCTCCGCCGTGGTGGCCGATATCGTCGACATCGCGGCGGGTCGCCGCGTGCCGGCGTTCGGCCGGCCGGCGGCAACGCTGGCAAAGCTCCAGCGCGCGCCCATGCAGCGCCACGAGGGCGGCTACTACATTCGCCTCTCGGCGGTGGACAAGCCGGGCACGGCCGCCACCATCGCCCGGCGCATGGCCGACGAGCAGATATCTCTCGAATCCATCATGCAGCGCGGCCGCGACCGCCGCCCGCACGGCGGCGAGGATCCCAAGCGCGTAGCCGCACCCGCGCCGGTGATCCTCATCACCTATGCTACGACCGAGGACGCGGTGCGCCGCGCGCTGTCGGCAATCGAAAAGGACGGGGTGCTCGCCGAGAAGCCGCAGGTCATTCGCATAGAAAAAAGCTGATGGGGGAAAGCATGACGTCGATCACCGTTCAGCCGGGACTCCTGATCGAACGCGTGCTGTCGCTGGAGATCGTGCGCGTCACCGAGCGCGCGGCGGTGTCGGCGGCGCGTCTGCGCGGCCGCGGCGACGAGAAGGCGGCGGACCAGGCCGCCGTCGACGCCATGCGCCGCGAGCTCAACAAGCTGCCCATCGACGGCATCGTGCGCATCGGCGAGGGCGAGCGCGACGAGGCGCCCATGCTGTTCATCGGCGAGACCGTCGGCAACAAGAAGGGTCCCAAGGTCGACATCGCCGTCGATCCGCTGGAAGGCACCACGCTCTGCGCCAAGAACATGCCGGGCGCGATCGCGGTCATGGCCATGGCCGAGAGCGGCACGCTGCTCAACGCCCCCGACGTCTACATGGAGAAGATCGCGATCGGCCCCGGCTATCCGGCGGGCGTCGTCGATCTCGACGCGCCGCCCGCCGACAACATCCGCGCGCTCGCCAAGGCCAAGGGCGTGAAGCCCGAGGAGATCACCGCGCTGATCCTCGACCGGCCGCGCCACGCCGGGATGATCGCCGCCGTGCGCAAGGTCGGCGCCGCCGTGCGCCTCATCACTGACGGCGATGTCGCCGGAGTGATCCATACCGCCGACCCCGCCGCCACCGGCATCGACATCTATATGGGCATCGGCGGCGCGCCGGAGGGCGTGCTCGCCGCCGCGGCGCTACGCTGCATCGGCGGCCAGATGCAGGGCCGTCTCATTCTCGATAGCGACGAGAAGCGCAAGCGCGCCGCCGAGATGGGCGTCAAGGACCCGAAGAAGAAATACGACATGAAGGACATGGTGCGCGGCGACTGCATCGTGTCGGCGACCGGCGTCACCGACGGCTCGCTGTTGCGCGGCGTGCGCTTCGGCGGCGAGCGCATCTATACCCACACGGTGGTCATGCGCTCGGTCACCGGCACCGTGCGCTGGATCGACGCCGAGCACCGGCAGCTCGAGAAGTTTCACCTCGATTGATGTCTTTTGCCTCCCCCTTTCAG
>Ga0209118_1001364_pt1 | contig 11511 bp, 8 predicted proteins | sample BlaSpr_A8_Ref_M1_FD_187988 | JGI IMG/M metagenome (GOLD analysis project Ga0209118, IMG submission 187988) | Forest soil microbial communities from Thunder Bay, Ontario, Canada - Black Spruce, Ontario site 2_A8_Ref_M1 (SPAdes) (version 2) | ecosystem: Environmental > Terrestrial > Soil > Boreal...
TCGAGTACGCGCGCGAGTATTCGGTGTTCCAGCTGCGCAAGCTCTGCGACGTCGCCCGCCACACCGCCGACCCCGATGGCTTCTTCAACGACGCCGAGGAGAACTTCACCCGCCGCCGGCTCCACATCAGCCAGATGTCTGATGGCCTATTCAGGGTCGACGCTGTCCTCGATCCGGTCACCGGTGCGGCTCTCAAGACGGTGGTAGATGTGCTCGCCAAGCCCAAAGGGCCGGAAGACGAGCGGACCGCCAAGCAGCGCAGAGCGGACGCCGTGGGTGAGCTGGCGAATCACGCGATGGAGCAAGGCACTTTGCCTCGGCGCCACTGCGTCAAGCCGCAGATCAACGTGACCATGACGCTGGAAGGCCTGAAAGGCGCGCTCGGCGTGCCGCCGGCCGACCTCGACCTCTCGCTGCCCATCTCGACGCGGACTGCAGAGCGCCTGGCTTGCGACTGCACGATGTCGCGCGTGCTGCTGGCCGACTCGATGGTGATCGACGTCGGCCGGGCGACGCGCACGGTCTCCGCCCCCACGGCGCGGGCGCTGCGCGTAAGAGACAAGGGGTGCCGGTTTCCGGGTTGCGACCGCCAGGTCAACTGGTCGAGCCCGCACCACCTCATTTACTGGTCGCGAGGTGGACCCAGCAAGCTGTCCAACCTGGTCCTGCTTTGCTACTACCACCATCGGCTCGTGCATGAAGGTGGATGGCAGGTGATCAGAGTCGGTCGTGAGTTTCAGTTCCTGCCGCCGGAGCGGATCGTGATGAGGCGGGCGCGCGGACCGGGTGTGCGCTGGGCGGCTTGAGCGGCCGAAGGTCCTAGATCAGGGCGACGTCGTCCAGAAGAGTGTGAGAGGGGTCCCCCACCTGGCCGTCATCGTGGTTGACGAAGGTCACCGTCACGGAATGGCCCGCATGCGCTGAGAGGTTGACGGTCACCTTCGTCCAGACCGCCGTCTTCGGGCAAACAGGCGCCAGCACCGTCGACGTGGCGCCTGTGACGCCGTCGTGCAGCGTGACCGTGAACCAGTCGTTCTTGACATTGTCCGTGCAGGTCATCCGGTACCAGAAGGTCAATTTGCCGCCGGTGGCCGGCACAGTGAAGGTCTGGGCCAGCGTGCTCTTCGCCGACGGCGAAGTGGAGCCGACCCGGGCCGCGAACACACCGCTGTGTGGCGTCTTCACGATCGTGGTAACCCCGGTTCGGGTCCAGCCGGTGAAGTCACCTGTTTCGAAGCCCCCGTTCACGATGCCCTTCAGCGTCACTGTCACGGTGACGAGGGTTGGGTGCGTGTTAGAGCCTTCGGTTCCGGTGACGGTCACCGTGTAGCTGCCGGCCGCGGTCGTGTAAGCCACGCTCACGGTGAGGGTCGAGCTGCCGCCCGCGCTGATCGAGGCCGGCGCGAGTGTGGCCGACACGCCTGGCGCCGATGAGGAGGCAGACAGAGCGATTGTCCCTGGACCGCCGACGACGGCTGTATTTATCGAGTTGGTGGCGGTGGAACCCTGGACGATAGTCAGGGCGCTCGGGTTGGCCGAGATCGAGAAGTCTCTCGGCCCGGCGGTCACTGTGACCGTCACGGTCGTGGTGTGTGTCGCGCCTGAGGCTTCGGTGCCGGTGACCGTCAGCACATAGGTCCCGGGCGCCGTCGCGAAATCCGGTGAGACGGTGAGCGTCGAGGCGGCGCCGGCGTTGACGACCGCGGGGTTGAGAGCGGCCGCAAGTCCGCTCGGTGACGAGGTCGCGCTCAGGCTGATCGCGTCCGCGGTGCCCGTGACCAGCGCGGTGCCGATCGTGCTCGTACCGGAGCTGCCCTGCACGACGGTGAGGCTGGGCGGGTTGGCCGCGATCGAGAAGTCGGACGGCGCTGCCCTGACAGTCACGGTCACCGATGTGCTGTGCGTGGCACCACCCTCAGTGCCTGTCACGCTCACCGAGTAGACGCCTGGCATCGCCAGGGCGCCGACTGAGATCGTTAGTGTCGACGTGGCGCCGGCGTTGACGACTGTGGGGTTGAGACCAGGGGCCAGGTCGCTGGTCGGTGACGACATCACCGCGCTCAGGCTGATCGTGTCGGCGGTGCCCGTGACCGGCGCGGTGCTGATCGTGCTCGTCCCGGCGTTGCCCTGGACGATGGTGATGTTGCTGGGACTTGCCGAGATCGAAAAGTCCGATGGCGCTGCTGTGACGTTCACCGTCACCGACGTGCTGTGCGTGGCAGAGCCCTCAGTGCCGGTCACGGTGACTGTGTAGACGCCTGGCGTCGCCAGAGCGCCGACTGAGATCGTCAGTGTCGACGTGCCGCCGGCGTTGACGACCGGGGGGTTGAGGGAGGCCGTCAGCCCGCTCGGCGACGTCGCGCTCAGGTTGATTGCGTCCGCGGTTCCCGTGACCACCACAGTGCCGATCGTGCTCGTCCCGGAGTTGCCCTGAACGACGGTCAGGCTGCTCGGACTCGCCAGGATCGCGAAGTCGGATGGCGCCGCAGTAACGGTCACTGTCACCGACGTGCTGTGCGTGGCAGAGCCCTCACTCCCCGTCACGGTGACCGTGTAGAGACCTGGCGTCGCCAGAGCACCGACTGAGATCGTGAGTGTCGAGGAGGCGCCGGCGTTGATGGTTGCGGGGTTGAGAGAGGCGGTCAGCCCGCTCGGCGACGATGTCGCGCTCAGGCTGATCGCGTCCGCGGTGCCCGTGACCAGGGTGGTGCTGATCGTGCTTGTGCCGCTGTTGCCCTGGACGACTGTGAGGCTGCTCGGACTTGCTGAGATGGCGAAGTCGGATGGCGCCGCCGTGACATTCACCGCCACGGACACGCTGTGCGTGCTTGAAGGTGCCACCCCGATCACCGTGACCGTGTACGCGCCCGGCGCGACGGTGGCTGACGCTGTCACCGTCAGCGTTGAGCCGCCTCCCGCCGTGACCGAGCTCGGGCTCAGCGTCGCGGTCAGGCCCGCGGGCGAGCTTGCCGACAGCGAGACGGTCTCGGCAGATCCGCTGGTGACCACGGTGCTGATTGCGCTGGCCGCTCCGGCTCCCTGCACGACTGTGAGGCTGGTCGGGTTGGCGGAGATCGAGAAGTCATTGGGCGGCACAGGCGCCACCGTGACCGTCACAGAAGCGCTGTGCGTCGCTGAGCCCTCAGTGCCCGTGACCGTCAACGTGTACGTGCCAGGCGCCGTCGTGAGGCCGGGCGAGACCGTAAGTGTCGAAGAGCCGCCGGCGGTGACCGCGGTCGGGTTGAGAGTGGCTGCGAGCCCGCTCGGGGATGAGCTCACGCTCAGGTTGATCGTGCCCGCCGTGCCGGTGACCAGCGCCGTGCTGACGGTGCTCGTGCCGGAGCTGCCCTGCACGATGGTCAGGCTGCTGGGATTCGCCGCGATCGAGAAGTCAGGCGGCGCCGCCGTGACATTGACGAACACCTGCACCCGGTGGAAGACAGGACCTTCAGTGCCTATGGCATCAACGGCCTGGAGACCTACCGGCACCAGCGGGCCGACCACGATCGTCATCGTGGAACCACCTCCAGCCGTGACAGAAGTCGGGTTGAAGGTGGCGGTCAGTCCGGGGTCCGTCGAGGTGAACGACAGCGCGACGGTCGCGGGGGTGCCGCTGGCAGTCGTGCTGATCGCGGTGGTTACGCTGGAACCCTGGACGACGCTGAGGTTCGTGGGGTTGGCCGAGATCGTGAAGTCGCTCCCCAGGCCGACCCCGTGCAGCGGCACCGACTTCGATCCGCCTGCGACGTTTCCGGTGAAGACCAGAGCGCCGAAACGGTCTCCGGCGGCGGTCGGCGTGAACGTAACGAACACGTGGCAGAACATGCCGGCCGCAAGCGGGTTGGGCGCGCTGGGGCAGTTGGTGCTGGAGATCGCGAAGTCACCGGTCGTGGAAATCGTTGCGAGCACCGGGCCGGTGCCCGAGCTGAAGACCCTTATGTTCGCGGCTGAGTTCGTAGTCCCGACGTTTACGTTGCCGAATTCCTGGCTAGCGGGGTTGAACGTGATCGCCGGGTTGCCTGCCGGCGTGACGATGCCGGTGCCGAGCTCCTCCGTGTCTGTCGGGAACACACCTGGGTTCCCTTCATCGGAGCCGCCGAACAGCACTATCCGCCCGTTGGCGTCGAGGGCCATCGTGTGGCCGGCCCGCGCGCTGGGGGTTGCCGATGTCCAGTCCTGCGTCCATTGGGAGCCGTCCCACTGCCATGTGTCGTTGATGGGGCCGAGCGAGAACGGCTCGATGTGGTCGCCCCCGAACACCACCACATGGCCGACCTGCGGGTCGAACGCCATCGTGTGCCAGTAGCGAGGAAACGGCGCCGAGCTCGGGGTGAGCTGGGTCCAGTTGGTTCCGTCCCACTCCCAGGTGTCCGCCATGCGCTGCCCCCCGGGGCGGCCCCCGAAGAGCACGACGCGGCCGAGACCGGGGTCGTAAGCCATCGCCGCACCGAAACGAGGCGATGGCGAGTTGGCGGGGGTCATTCGCGTCCATGTGGAACCGTCGTACTCCCACGTGTCGCCGAGGTCGACAGCCCCAGGGCCGTCGCCACCGAACAGAACGATCCGGCCGCGGGTCGAGTCGTACGCCATGGTTGTCCACAGCCGCGCCGAAGGCGCCGTCGCAAATGTTCTCAAGGTCCAGTTCGTCCCGTCCCACTCCCACGTGGCCGCGCTGCTCCCGGACTGGGTGCCTCCTCCGAACATGACCGAGACGTGGCGATTGGCGTCGAAGGCCAGCGCGGATCCAATCAGCCCTGGCGGAGAGGTCGTCGGGATTCGCTGGACCCAGTTGGCGCCGTCGAATTCCCAGGTGTCCGAAAGATTGATAAAGGCGGAGTTGCCTCCGCCAAACAAGACCGTTCGGTTGCGGGTCGAGTCGAAGGTCATGGCCGCGAATTGGCGGGCCGGCGGAACCTGGCTCGTGCTCACCGGACCCCAGTTCAGGGTGGTCTGGCTCGCTTGGGCAACCACCGCGGCTCCGGTCACGCCGATGATCGCCGCACCGGCGATGACGGAGAGTTTTCGGAACCAGAGGCGTGCCACGGGTGGCCGACCCTACGACCTACCTGGACGTAAAGTCAATGATTTACCAATCGCGGCTCGCCGGCTCTCGCTGGTCTTTCGAGGGGGGATCAGGAGTGACGGACCGGCGGAAAGAATAATCGTCGGGCGGGCAGCGCGAGTACTGCAAATGTACGGTGACAGCGCGCGAAAGCTGGGCTTTGATTCGTAAGGGCTGGCCTGGACCCGAGTGGTTGGTCAACAGCAGCCGCCGGCTTTGTGGGGGTGTGCGATGGTGCTCAGGAGACTGTTCTGCTTCGGCGCGGCTATCCCGCTGGCGGCTACGGGAGCGCTGGTCGTATCTGAGGTTGGAGTCAGCGCCGCGACAGTGGTCGTCGTCTCGCATGACGGCCAGCACGGATGGCACTCGTTGGTCACGGACGGCAATGGAACCGCAGACCCGTCGTACGGATCAGTCACCTTCGTCACCGGTCCGGGTACGCCGCCACGCGGTGTCGGCAGCGTCCGGTTGAAAACGAATCTCGGCAAGGGCGATGGCTCGGCCCAGACCCGGAACACGAACTACGGTGGGACCAAGCTAAGCAATCTCACGGAGCTCAACTACTACGCGTACTCGGCACTGAATAACGGCCAGCAGTTTCCGTTCCTGTCCCTCGACGTCTTGGCCGCGACTACTGCTACTGGGCACGACAGGCTGTTCTTTGAGCCGCCTTACCAGGAGCCGCTCACGGGGAATCCTTTCTGCCCCAACCAAGGCCCGACCGTCATGGTCACGTGGCAGAAGTGGGACGCGCTCAACGGATGCTGGTGGGACAACAACAATGAGCTCGGAAGCGGCGGATTCATGGGAGTGCAACCACTCTCGACGTACATCGCGGCTCACAGTGACGCGACGATCGTCAATTACACCGGCCTAGGCGGTCTCCGCCTGGCGGTCGGCTTCGCGTCGAGCACCGACAACTTCGACGGCAACGTCGACATGGTCACCGTCGGAGTGAGCGGGCACAGCACCAGCTACGACTTCGAGCCTCCGGCGGCATGCACCGAGTCGGACGGCGGCGGTGACTTCCAGGATGAGCATGGACGCCACGGCAACGTGCAAATGGACAACGACAGCTGCGAGGAGAGCGGCCACGGAGGAAACGGCGACTCCGGTCAAGGAGACCGCGTCGACTCCTCAGATCGCGGTGACGGCAAGGACTTTCACTCCTCGAGCATTCAATCGAGCAACTACGACGCCAGTGCGAACACCATGACCATCACCGGTCTCGGCACGAGCAATGGCATCCCGGTTGCCTTCACCCTGGTCGCGTTGGAGACTGGCAACGGTGGTCCCGGCTGGGTCAGCATGGTCTTCAGCGACGGATACGCGATCGCGGGCAACCTTCTCAACGGTTCGATCACGCTTAACTGATCACGGACTCTCGGCGAGCAAGCAACAGGGGCCGGCGGTAACGCCGGCCTCCTTATTTCCCTGGTGGGTGCCCGCTGCCGAGTGCCTCCTCCCTCTTAACATCGTGGGGTGACTCGGGCCGTGGAGGAGCTCAATCGACGGATGCTTCGAGCTCGCGACGCGATCGACCGCTCATACGCTCAGCCGCTTGACATCCCCCACCTCGCGCAGGTCGCGTCCGTTTCCGACGCTCATTTCATCCGGACCTTTCGAGCGACTTTTGGCGAGACGCCGCATCGTTACCTTCAGCGGCGGCGGGTGGAGCGGGCGATGTTCTTGCTCCGGGAGACGCCACGAAGTGTCACCGACGTCTGCCTCGATGTTGGGTTTGGCAGCCTCGGCACTTTCAGCCGGACTTTCACCGAAATCGTGGGCGACACTCCGACCGAATATCGCAATCGCAAGCTCGTCTTTGCCGTGCCGACCTGCTTCTCTATGTCCTGGACGAGACCCAGCAGTTTTGGAGAAGCCAGGGGCAAGAACGGCACCTAGCATCGGTGTTGTTCAAGCCACAACACAGGAGAAACCCATGTACAACTCGATCAACATGTCAAGCATCTTCGTACTCGACCAGGACAAGGCAATCGACTTCTACGTCGGGACGCTCGGGATGGAGCTCACGAACAACATGGACCTTGGGTTCATGCGCTGGGTGACGGTCGGGGTGCCCGGCCAGCCCGGTCGCGACGTCCTCCTCGAGCTGCCTGGGCCGCCCGCGATGGATGAGAATACGGCGGAAAAGGTACGCGAGCTGGTGACCAAGGGAGCGACCGGCTTCACCATGGGCCTCACGACCGACGACTGCATGAAGACCTACGAGACGCTCAAGGCGCGCGGGGTCGAGTTCACCTCGGAACCGGAAGAGCATTTCTACGGCACAGATTTCGGGATCCGCGACCCCTTTGGCAACAACATCCGGATCGTGCAGCTCGCCACCGTCGACAACGGCATGCCCAAGACGCTCGAAGGCCGCCCAGTCGCAAAGCGATGAGATTTCGGACCAAGATCCTGCTTTCCGGTAAGACGGCCGCGGGGATCGAAGTTCCGGCGAAGGTGGTGGCCGCTCTCGGTTCGAAGCGGCCACCAGTCCGCGCCACCATCAACGGCTTCACCTATCGGACCAGCGTCGCGTCCATGGGCGGCAAATTCATGATGGGTGTGCCGCCAGAGTTTCGCGAGGGTGCCGGGGTGAAGGCGGGCGACACGGTTGACGTCGACCTCGAGCTAGACACTGAGCCTCGAGAGGTTGCCATTCCCCCCGCCTTCGCGGCGGCGCTCGGGCGCAACGCCGACGCGAAGAGGTCGTTTGAGGGGCTGACTTACAGCAACAAGCGGCGACTGGTCACCGCAATCGAGGCGATCAAGTCACCCGAGACCCGGCAGCGGCGGATCGCCAAGACCATCGACCAGCTGAAAGAGGGTAGGGCTTAGGGGCGCGGTCCGTCGCGCGCCATCATGTCGGCGCGCAGTCGCTCGCCCATCGCGGCCATGACCTTCACGAGCAGTCCTTCACTGGCCTTGATCGCGTCGCGGAACTGGGCGTGGCTCATGACCATCAGGCGCGCATCGGTCCTGCACGTCACCGTCGCGCTGGCCAGGCCCCGGTCCAGCATGCTGATCTCGCCGAAGAAGTCGCCCGCCTTCAACGTCCGCCGCGGTTTGCCCTTGACGTCAACGTTCGCCTCCCCGTCGAGAAGGACGTAGAACGAGTCCCCGGGACGGCCCTGCCTGATCAGGGTCTGGCCCGCCTTTGCGTCGACTTCGTCCGCCCGGCTGGCGACGAACTCCAGTTCGTTCCTGGAGAGCTGCGAGAAGAGCGGGACGCGACTGAGAGCCTTGGTCTTGGACTCGGCCATCGGCGTCAGCATATTGTGCAGGCGATGACCTGCTCGGTGTGCGGCCGACCGCTCCCGGACGGAGCCCGTTTCTGCCCCAACTGCGGTGCGTCTGTCGGACCTCTGTTCGGCACCGAGGAGCGGAAGATGGTCACCGTCCTTTTTGCGGACATCGTCGACTCCACAGGCCTCGGCGCCCGCCTCGATCCCGAGCGCGCTCGCGAGGTTCTCGGGCAGTTCTTCGGCGCGGCATCCGAGGAGCTGCTGGCACTCCGCGGCCGGCCCGAGAAGTTCATCGGCGATGCCGTGATGGCCGTATTCGGCCTTCCCCACGTACACGAGGACGACGCGCTGCGCGCCGTTCGCGCGGGCTTTGGGATCCGCGCCCGAACCCGGCGCCTCGGAGAGGCGGCGGGGCTTGCGGTTCCGCTCGAGGTCCGGATCGGGATCGAGACCGGGGAGGCGGCCATGGGTCGAAACCCCAGCGGCCAGGTGCTGGTGACCGGTCAGGGCGTCAACGCCGCGGCGCGGCTCCAATCGGCCGCGCACCCCGGCCAGATCCTCGCCGGCAGCACGACTTACGTCCTGACGAAGGACAACGTTTCTTATGGGCGCCGGCGTCGGGTCAAGGCGAAGGGCTTCGATTCGGCGATCGACGCTTACCCAGTCGAGGGACTGTCGACGAGGTCGGCGCGGCGCACCATCCCGTTCGTAGGGCGCACAAGCGAGCAGGCGGTGCTCGAGCAGAGCCTCGGTCTGGCGACCTCGACCGGCCGCCCCGTGCTCGTGACCGTCGTGGGCGAGCCCGGCATCGGCAAATCACGACTGGCCGATGAGCTCGCGGCGGGTGTCGCCGCGCTGGTGGCCGTCCTGCGCGGCCGGCCTCGCTCCACCACCGACTCGGCGACCTTCTCTCCGGCCACTGCGATCGTCGGCGACCTCGCGGGGATCGAGGCGGGTGACCCGCCCGAAAAGGTCCGCCGCCTGCTGCGCGAGCTGGTGGACAAGTGGAGCGACCCGTCAGATGCGGATCGCACCGTGCAGCGGCTCGCCCTCTTGTTCGGCATGGCCGAGCAAAGTGATGAGGCGGCCTTCGTCAGCGATGTGCAGGCGGGTTTTGTCGCGCTGGTGGACGGGATGGCGCGCGACCACCCGGTGATCCTGATTTTCGAAGACGTGCACAGTCTCCAGCCCCCGATGCTGGACCTCATCGAGCGTCTCGCCTCGACCGGGCGCGCCGGGCCCCGCCGCGCGCTGATCCTCGCCCTCGCGCGCAACGAGCTGCTGGAGCTCAGGCCGAGCTGGGGAGCGACCACCGGCAACGCGGTGCTCCTGCGCCTGGAACCCCTTTCATCCGCGGACTCGATTCATCTCGTCCGCCACGCAGGCGCGGGCATCGCGGAACCGCAGGCCAGCGAGATCGCGGCGCGCGCGGGTGGAAATCCGTTCTTCATCATCGAGACGACCGGCATGCTGATGGCGAACGGCGCCGGCGCCGGCTCGAGCGCGCGCACGGCGATCCCTCCGACGGTGCAGGCGGTGGTCAGCGCTCGGCTTGACGCGCTCCCCGCGAATCTGCGCGAGCTGGCGAGGCGCGCCGCGGTGTTCATGTACGACTTCGACCGCGAGGAGCTGGCGGTGGTCGACAAAGACGCGACCATGGAGGAGCTTCAACAGCTCGAGGAGTCGGAGCTCATCGTGCGGGACAAGATGGCTTCCGGCGCGCCGACCTGGCGTATGCGCCACGCGACTTTGAAAGACGTCGCGTACGCAAGCCTCCCGAAACGAGAGCGGCTGCGCCTCCACACTCTCGTCGCCAGGTACCTGGTGGACAGAGGCCATCGCGCGACCGCCGCGGATCACTTCGAGCTCGCCGCCAGGGCTTCGCTGGACCTCGACCCGAACGACCGCGTCGCGCCGGACCGCGCGGCCTCCGCGCTGCTGGTCGCGGGCGATCGCGCCCGCCGGCGCATGGAGATCCGTTCGGCGGTCGATCGCTACGATCGCGCGCTCGTGATGGCCGGGCCCGAGACGAGCTGGGCGGTGCGCGAGGCACGCATCCTGGCCGGCCTTGGTGAGGCGCGCTACTGGCTCGGCGAATATCGCCTGGCGTCCGAGGCCTTGACCCGCTCCGTCACCCTCGCGGAAGCGCACGACGACGATTTCGCGCTGGCGCTCGCCCTGCGCTTTCTCGGTGACATCGCGATCAACTTCGAAGGCGACGTGGACAAGGCGGAGAAGCTGCTGGAGCGGTCGCTGCGCGCGGCGGAAAAGTTGGGGGATTCGATGGCCATCGTGCGGACCTTGCTTTTCGCCGGGTGGGTGCCCTGGACGCGCGCGCGATACAACGAGTCCGAGGTGATCTGGCGACGGGCGCTTGCGCTGGTCGAACCGAACGATCACTGGGCTCGGGTGCGGGCGCTCACCGCACTTTCGATCAACCGCGGTGAGATGAAGGATCTCGAGGGAGCGCTGCATCTCATCGACGAAGCGCGCGCACTTGCCGAGGAAACCGGCGATCAGTTCAGCATCGCCAACACGTCAGTGCAGAAGGGTCGCGTCCTGAGCGACCTCGGCCGCCACGAGGAAGCGCTGCCATGGGTCGATCGCGGCGTGACGATCTTTTCCGAGCTCGGCGCTCGCTGGGAGCTGGCTGACGCTCGCGCCGCACGCGGCATCGCCAAGCGCGAGCTTGGCCGCCTCGACGAGGCCGAGGAGGACCTGAGGTACGCGATCCGGATCGCGGAGGAGCTGGGCGACCGGCAGCTACCGGGCTGGACATGGCGGGCGCTCGCCAAGGTGGCGGAGCTGCGTGGAAACCAGGCGGAGGCGGAGGAGCACTGGCGCCGGTCGAAAGAAGCTGAGTCGCGGGGTCCGCACTAGGCGGGCGCGTCTGCCTTCAAAGAGCTGCGCCGGATGGCAGAATCCGCAAGGGCGGCCGCGTTGGCGACCAGATAAAGGGCGCAGCCGCCGATCAGCAGCCCGAGGCCAAGCGCGACCACGGCTGTCCGTGTGTTCGCCGTGAAACCCAGCAGTGAGGCGAGGGACACGGCGGTTCCGAGTACGCCGAGGACGTAGTAAGGCCGGACGTTGAAGATCCAGCCGAGAGGTAGGAAGTGAAGGCTGATCACGAGCCCGATCAACGGCCAGACCAGGTCGGTGCGGTTCAGCTTCCAGCAGGTGAAGCCAACCACTCCGATG
>Ga0209118_1001365_pt1 | contig 11502 bp, 11 predicted proteins | sample BlaSpr_A8_Ref_M1_FD_187988 | JGI IMG/M metagenome (GOLD analysis project Ga0209118, IMG submission 187988) | Forest soil microbial communities from Thunder Bay, Ontario, Canada - Black Spruce, Ontario site 2_A8_Ref_M1 (SPAdes) (version 2) | ecosystem: Environmental > Terrestrial > Soil > Boreal...
CCCAAGGCCAAGATCACCCTCACCACGCGTCCTACCCCGCTGCAGGCGAAAGCCTTCGCGCTGCTTGGCGTGGACCCAGCGCGTACCCAGTAGCGCCCCCACAAGTTTTAAAGAAATCCCCCGCGCTTCCGTGGGTTAGCTCATTCGACGCGGCAAAGTTCGGATTAATGTTGAAGACGGCAATCGGGCAAGCCCGTCAGCACTGCCGCCGCTACGAGCCGACCCGCTGCTGCCGGTCGGATTTGCGAAACTTCAAAACGCAGCCTTGTATTTTGTTGGTTGGAGTTTGTTCGTCCTGGTGAGAGGGCTGTGGGCAAGCGGGCAGTGCCTCAGCGGTCTGGAATGGGTCGCAGTCGGACTGAACAATGCGCGAGTGGCGCGTGTCGCTCGCCATCGATGGCCCGCAGTCCTAAACTTAAGCAAATGAATAGGCCGCCGTGGCTGCGCGAGTTTCGGCGCATGTGCCGCGAACGGCGGCCGTCAACACCAAAAGAAGAGCGCATTGCGCTCACCTGGGCAGCGCTGGGGCCGAAAAGCATTAGGTGTCTACTTGAGCGTATTCAGGTACGCGATCACGTCGGCGCGGTCCTTGGCGTCAGGCACGGAAAAGAACATCTTGACGCCGTGCAGCACCTGTCGCGGATTGCTCAGGTAGATATCGAGGTGCTTCGCGTCCCAGACCTTCCACTGTTTGCTGACCGCGCGCATCTTCTGGGAGTAGTCGTAGCCCTGGACCGACGCGACCGGACGGCCGACAATGTCGAACAGCGTGGGACCGACCTTGTTGACGCCGGCCTCGGTGGTGTGGCAATTCGCGCAGGTCTTCTCGAACATGGCCTTGCCGACGGCGACATCGCCCGCCCGAGCAGTGGCGCTGAACACCAGGCAAACAACAAGTGCATGGCCGGCTGCGGTCAGCGCTTTCATTCCCGACTCCTTTCGTGTCGGCCCAAAGACTGCCTGGGCGGTGGCGAATTGATCATTTGTCGTCTTGCACCGTCTTCAGGTAAGCCAGGATATTGACAAAATCCTCATGCTTGAACACGTCCTTCCACGGCGGCATGCCCTTGGTCGGACGGCCGTCGGTCACGGTGGTGAAGAACACCTCATCCATCTGATCGCCGTACTTGTTCTTGAGACGGCGCAGGTTGATCTTGCGATCGGCCACGACGGCGTCCGGACCGTGGCAGTGCGCGCAAGTACTGTTGAAGATCTCCTTGCCTCCGGTGGCATCGCCCTTGACTGCTTCACCCTGAGCTAGCATCGCGCCCGCCACGTTTGCTGCGACCTTGATCGGCATCGGCGAGGCGTCCGCCTGGACGAGCGGCGGACCCATCGCGATCGAGTATTTGATAGTGAGCTCGCGGATTCGCGGCGCAAGGCGCGCCAGCACTGCATCGACTTCATCGCGCAGTGCCGGCTGCTTGTCGGAGAAGCCGATGGCTGCCTGCCACTGCATATGCGGCGCGTCGACCGGGATCACGTTGAACTCGTCGCGCAGCGCAGAGTGGTTGATGTACCCCGCGCTCGGGCCCCAGATGAACGCCGCATCCACTTCGCTGGCCGCGAGCCGGCGCATGGCCTCCTCCGGGTCCATGGTCGTAACGGTCGTGATGTCACTCCTCGTGGCGAGCAGGCTTTGCGGGGGCGAAGCGAACTGGACGGCAACCCGCTTGCCTTTCAGAGCGTCAATGCTGGCGGCGTGGGCCTTCTTCGGCACCACCAGCGCGTAACCCAGTTTCAGGATCGGCCGCGTGAAGATCACGCGCGGACCCATGAAATCGGAGTCCGCGGGGAGTCCGACTGCGAGGTCGCACCGGCCCGCCAGAAGTGTCGTGCGAATGTTGCGCTTGCCGAAGTAACTGAGCGACCAGACGGTCTCCATCGGGCGGCCCAGCGCCTCGGCCACGGCCCGGCCGATTTCGACGTACAGGCCAGGCGCGCCATTGTCGACGGCCTCGGGCGCGTTGCTGCTGAACGGCAGGTTGGCCGGGTCGGCACACAGCCGCAGCGGCTGAAGCGCAGCTGGCGCCGCAGCGGCTACCACCAGGGCCGCTGCCAAACCGGCATAATTGATGACCCGCAACTTCATTCCGTGAACACGAAGAGTGCGCCACCTTCAGGCGTCGCTGCGGTCATCTGCTTACCGACGTCGCCAAGGAAGGCCGGGATCCCCGCTGTCCGCCCGACGACCACCGCCACGTACTGCTTGCCATCCACCGAATAGCTGATCGGGCCTGCGCCGATGCCAGAGCCCAGCGCGATCTTCCACAACTCCGCGCCGGTCTTCGCGTTGTAGGCGTGGAACACACCATGCAGATCGCCCCAGAACGTGAGGCCACCCGCCGTCGTCAGGGTGCCGCCGTTGAACGGCAGATCCATCTTCACGCCCCAGACCTTCTTCTGCGCGACCGGATCCCAGGCGACCAGTTCGCCCATGTAGCCGCCGGGGCCGGGATGGGGCGGGAACTCGCCCCCGAGGAAGAACACGCCCTTGCGGTAGGTGACGTCGGAAACCGACCAGTCCATGCAAACGTTGTTGCTCGGGATATAGACGAGGCCGGTTTCGGGGTTGAACGACATCGGCTGCCAGTTCTTGCCCCCGATCAGGTTCGGGCACACACCCTCGACCGGGTGGTTGGGGCCGGGCCGCTTCTCCGGGTCTCCGGCCGGCTTGCCCGTGGCCACATCGATCGCCGACGCCCAGTTCGTCGGCACATACTTTTCTGCCGAGACGATCTTGCCGTTTTCGCGGTTGACCACATAGAAGAAGCCGTTGCGATCGGCCTTCATGTACACGGGAGTCTTCTTGCCCGAGATCGCCAGGTCGGCCAGCACCAGCTCGTTGACGCCGTCATAGTCCCAGGCATCTTCGGGTGTGGCCTGCACCCACCACTTGATCTTGCCGGTGTCGGCGTCGAACGCGACCGTGCTTGCGGAGTAGAGGTTGGTGAGCTTGCCGTAGTTCATGTCGCCCGTGCTGCGCACCGCCGAGTTCCACGGCCCGGGGTTGGACGTGCCCCACAGGACGGTGTTGGTCTTCGGGTCATACGAGCCGACCAGCCAGAGCGCGGCCCCGCCATGCTGCCAGCTGTCGCCCTTCCAGGTGTCGTTGTTGGCTTCGCCGGGACCCGGTACGGTCCAGGTCTTCCACACTTCCTTGCCGGTGTTGACGTCATAGGCCTGCAGGCTGCCACGCGCGCCGTACTCGCCGCCACCGAAACCAGTGATCACCATGTTCTTGACCACCATGGGCGGCGACGTGATCACCGAACCCTGCTTGTAGTCGACGACGGTCGTCGTCCACAGTTCCTTGCCAGTCGCGGCGTCCACCGCAGACAGCTTGCCGTCCAGGCGGCCGACGAAGATCTTGCCGTCGGCATAGGCCACGCCGCGGCTGCCCACATCGCAGCACGCGTACTGCAGCGTGTCATCGGCGATCTCCGGTTCATAGGTCCACTTGGGCGCACCGTTCCTCGCGTCGAGCGCATAGACGTACTTCGGCCCCCAGGAGGTGCTGACGTACATCGTCGCGCCGATCACGATCGGCGAGGCCTCGTTGGTGCGCAGCGAACCGAGCTGTAACGAATACGCGAGCTTCAGCTTGTTGACGTTGCCCGTGTTGATCTGCTTCAACGGCGAATAGCGCGTGTTGTCGTAGCCGTGGCTATACATCGGCCAGCCATTCGGATCGGCTGCCTTGGCCATGTCGTCGGCGTGGGCAGCGGTGCCCAGCGTGCCGGCGACCAGCGTGTTCACCGCCAGCCAGAACGAAAATCCAGTAGGTCTACGAAGCATTTTGTCTCCTCCAGGTGCTGGAACATCTTGTGAGCGCAAGCTTCGCCGCCCTCGACCGCCATCGAGAACAAGGAGCATTGCAGTGAGAGCGTTCCCTTTACGTCGCCCGACACAAAGGATAAGGCACAGAGGGCGCTGAGCCTCAACCGCGATACATGAAACGGAGGCAAGCGCCTTCTCTTCGTTTGCTCTGTTTGTCGCACACGGGCCGCGTGTCACGAGAGGTGGCTCCGCTTCTTCGAACCGCGAATGCGCCTCCGGGCATGCGATGCTCTGCAGGTTTACTGCGTAGACGCCACCCTTTTTTCGGATCAAGCAACACCAAGACGGTGTTTGTCTGGGCCGATAGCGCACAGGCGATTGCCAACGCACCCACCGGGGGCCTCACCAAGCCGTCCTAGCGACGAGGCGACCACACCTGTACCGGGAGCCGATGGCATCCCATTCGGAGGACCTAATCAGCGAGTTGTGTTTTGGCGGTCGAGATGGACTCCTATTAGGATTTTTCTAGGCAAAAAAACTACGCCGAATGCCCCGGCCGGTCTGTACGCCAACGCACATAGCGCAATTTTTCAAGTTCGGCGACCTTAAAGTAAATATTTTGCAGAATCGTTATACCCAGTCTGGGAGGATGACGATGGCACGAAAGACAGGCCGGCCGGCGTTGGTTATTGCGGCGGATCAAGTCATCATGTTTGCCCAGACTTCACACCGAGGGTCTGGAGGATCTTGCATGGCGGGCAGATCAAGCCCCACAAGGTGGAGTACTACCTGGAGCGGCGCGATGCCGAGTTTGAGCAGAAGATGCGCGAGGTGTTGATGGTCTACCAGCAGATCGCCGTGCAAAATGCCACGCCCGTTGCCGACGACGCCAGTGCAGTCATCACCGTCAGCGTGGACGAGAAGCCCGGTGTTCAGGCGATTGAAAATACCGCCCCCGATCTGCCGCCGGTACCCGGCGAGTACCGTACCTGGAGCCGGGATCACGAGTACAAGCGCGATGGGACTCTGTCCATCCTGGCTGCCGTCGATTTGCACAACGGCGAAGTCATCGCGCAAGTTTCGCAGCCGCGAGTTCATCCTGCTGCTCAAAGAACTGGATGAGCATTACCCGAAGGACTGCACCCTCCGAGTGATCCTGGACAATCATTCGGCACACATTTCCAAGGAAACCATGGCTTACCTCGCGTCGCGGCCCAACCGCTTCGTCTACGTCCAGACCCCGAAGCACGGTTCGTGGCTGAACCTGATTGAAACCGTGCTCGGAAAAATGGCTCGCACCTTCCTCAAGGGCATTCGCGTCAAGTCCCGCGAGCAACTGAAGCAACGTATTCGGCAAGGCGTCAGTGAGATGAATCTCGCTCCAGCGGTTGTGCGCTGGAAGAAGTTCGATCCAGGGCTGACATGATTCGTATCTATTTTAGTGAATCGATATACTAGTTTGCACCTTCGGCGGGCAGGCGAAGAGAGATCCGGATGGTCGTTCCGGCGCCCAGCTCGCTTTCTATGGCGAAATCGCCACCGAGGATATAGGCCCGCTCTCGCATGCCGATCAGTCCGTAGGATTTGGATTTGCGGCGGTCATCCGCCGACATACCTCTCCCGTCGTCTCGAACGGTGAGGACCAGATCATCGCCATTTCTCTGAATGGCCACCGTGACCATCGTTGCTCCCGCGTGCTTGGCAACGTTGTTCAGCGCTTCCTGCGTCATTCTGAAAAGCGAGGTGGCGCGAGTCTCGTCCAAAGGCAAGTCGTCGTCAAAGGCCGACAGTTTGCAAGCGATCCCTTGGCGTTGCGAGAATTCTCCCACAAGCGATTGCAGTGCCGGATAGAGTCCAATATCGTCCAGGATTTTTGGGCGCAGGTCAGCGGCAATGCGGCGCAACGAAACCACCGTGGTCAGCACCAACTGATCCATCTGGTCTGCCATGGCCGACAGATCCGGGTGGCCTGGAGCCAGTCGGCCTTTCAGCACGGACAGATCCATGCGCAACGCGGCCAGCAACTGCCCCAGATCATCGTGCAGCTCTCGGGCAATGCGCTTGCGCTCCTCCTCGCGGATCGATTGCAAGGCCGAGGACAACTCCTGCAACTCGCGGTGCGAGTATTCCAGGGCGTCCTGCATCCGCTTGCGTTCCGTGATGTCGCGCAGTATGACGGTATAGAGTCTGCCGCGTTCCTCCGCCAACTGCGAAATGGAAGCCTCGATGGGAAACTCTTCACCATCGGCACGCAGTCCGGAGAGGATCGATTGTCCACCCATGGTTCGGGCCGTCGCTCCAGTGGCGCCGAAGCGCTTGATGTAGCCCCGGTGGGCAGCGCGGTGGCGTTGCGGAATGAAGCGCGCAAGCGGTAAGCCCACCATCTCTCCCGGTCGACACCGGAACACGGTCTCCGCTACCGAATTGACCAGTATGATGTGCTGGGTCTCGTCGACGGTGATGATCGCGTCACTCGCCGTCGCGATAATGCCGCTCAGCCGACCCTCGCTGCGAACCAGTGCCGCGACGGCTTGCGAAAGTTCCTTCTGAGATCGATCCAACGCGCCCTGTATACGTAAACGCTCGGTCACGTCGCGCAAGATGACCGTATAGACTTTGCTATCGCGTTCGATGAGCTGGGAAATAGAGGCCTCGATGCGAAACTCTTCACCGTTGGCACGTAACCCGAAGAGGATGGACTGCCCGCCCATACGGCGTTGCGTTGCCCCTGTGGCGCCGAAGTGTTCGATGTGCGCTCGGTGGGTTGCACGGAAGCGAGCCGGGATGAATTGTCCGAGGGGCGCGCCGAGCATTTCTCCGGGAGGCCAGCCAAACATCTGCTCCGCTGCCGGATTGGCGAGGAGGATATGCTGCGTCTCGTCGACGGTGACGATCGCGTCGCTCGCCTTCGCGATAATGCCGCGCAATCGAGCTTCGCTGCGGTGCAAGTCCAGCACGGCCTCGGCGAGTTCATGGCGGGATTGACCCAGTGCCGCTTCGGCGCTGCCGCGGGCACCAATTTCCTGCTCCAGCGCTGCGTTGCTATCCTGTAGTGCCTGGGTGCGCTCGCGGACGCGAACTGCCAGCAGCGCGTTGGCATCGACCAGAGTGCCTTCCACCTCCGCGCGACCCTTCACTTCGCGACGCATGAGTGCGTAGGTCAGTAAGAGCAAGAGTGCGGTCAGAAGACCCATCAGAGACGCAGCCATAGTACTGGTCCGCGTGTCGCGTTGTTCTTGCTCTTTGCGGATAAGGAGCAGGCGATTCTGCTCCCGCGCCATCTCTCCCAAGGCGCCCCGAAGCGCCTCCATGTATTTTTGCCCTTCACCCGTACGTACTAAGGCGAGGGCGGCCGCCAAACCTTGGGTCTTGTGGAGCTCGATCGACCTAGCCAGTTCCGCCCGTTTCTGCCTCACCACGCCACCGAGCGCGGCTAGACGCTGGGTTTCGAGTTTATTGTCGGAAATCAGGGCTGTCAGCGCCGCGAGATCGTCATCAAGACGGGCTGAAGCCGTGAGGTAGGGTTGCAAATAGGGCTCATCGCCGGTGAGCAGATAGCCGCGCTGGCCCGTTTCGAGCTCAGCCAGGTCGGTGGAGATCCGTTCCAGCCTGACGATGATGTCCTGGGTATGCCGGGTCGATTCCAGGCTGCCTCGCAATTGACCGGTGGTGTAATGGGCGAGCGCTATCATGGCACCCGAACACAATCCAGCCAGAACAAGGCCAATCAAGTACTTTCTGTCCACAAAGAGGTCCATCGGCAAAGCGGATCCGCAGAGTTTCGAGGATAGTTTTCAGCCGCCCGCATCGTGCGCGTCCAGCTCAGCCGGGGAAATACATTCACTCTGGGAGGGTTGTGTAAACCCCCAGCCCGGTCAAACGCGATTCGTTTCCCTGAGCGGGGAAACATCTTGCTCGCACTAGGGTATCGAGGCAAGTTGCTCATCCAGTATTCCCTCAGCTCGCCCGCTTGCTTGGCGATCAAGCCCTTGGCGAAAGTTTCATCTGGCGGCAACAGGCTTCGATCATGCCGTCTTCCTCCGCGCCGGGGAGCTTGGCGGTGTGCCGGGTCGCGCGAGCAGGCGCACGAAGGAGCGCCGCACTCTCGCGGGTAACTTCGGACAGCGAGCCCTGGCGCATCGTTTAGGCGGCCTCCTCAAACGCCTGGATCCATGTCAATAGCGATCGGGGACCTTCATCGAAAATATTTCAATAAATCGTTTGGCCCGGTGCAGCCCAATTTGGCGCCGGGTCAGGCAAATCGGCGTCTTTCTCGCAAACAACGGACTCGGCCAGCTGTGAAATCCACAGAGACAGGCCGATTTATTTTCGCGCCGTTAAGGGGCTCTGTCGTACCAGCGCGACCTCCCATACGGGATCCACCTGTCTTTCGCCTGCCGACGGGCAGCGGATCATCCTTCGCCGGTGTTCGAGAGCGGCCAATGCCGCGCGCCACCCTGTGCCACGACTGCTTGCCATCGTATCGAATGATTCCGCGCCGTCGTTGGTTTAGAATGTGCTCGCGCCCACACTCATTACCCGCGATATTTCGATGCAAATCAATCGATCGTAACGTCTTGACGGTCGCAAGGAGTCTCTGTCGTGGAGCTTCGGATTATCGGATCTTGCGGGAAATGCCAAATGGATAGGACAGGCAGCGCCGGGACTCCCGCCGCAAGTCCCCAGAGGGAGGCCACGTTTGCGCGAGGGCGCCTATTGCCAGGCTCATCTTCATGCTGCTCTCACGGGTGCCAGGGTAGATGAGCATCAATCGTGTTTCGCGGCGGGGAACGGCCCTCGAGATCATCGTCGGTTTGCTTACCGATGAGCCCCGACCGGAGGGAACATGATCCGCGTTCTCCTCGCCGATGACCATACGCTCGTTCGCGAAGGACTCAAGCGAATACTGCAGGGCTCGGAAGACATCGAGGTGGGTGGCGAAGCTGCCAACGGAATGGAAGTGCTGAGCCTCGCGCGTCGCGAAGATTGGGACGTGGTATTGCTGGACATGTCCATGCCGGGGCGCAGCGGCATCGAGCTTATCAAGCAACTGAAGGACGAAAAGCCGGCGCTGCGCATCCTGGTGCTCACCATGCACGCCGAGGACCAGTATGCGGTGCGCGCGTTCAAGGCCGGAGCGGCGGGCTATCTAACCAAGGAGAGCGCTGCCACGGAGTTGGTCGCAGCCGTATACAAGATCGCCGCGGGAAGGTTGTATGTGAGTCTGGCCATGGCGGAGCAACTTGCGGCGAATCTCGCTCCGAAGACCGAGGAATTGCCTCACCAGCGCCTTTCCGACCGAGAGTTCGACGTGTTCCGGCGTCTGGTGGCCGGCCAATCCGTATCCGAGATCGCCGAGCGGTTGTCGCTCTCCATCAAGACCGTGAGCACGCACAAGACGCGCATCCTGCAGAAAATGGACATGCACAACCAGACCGAACTGGTGCGTTACGCCGTCAAGCAGCAGCTGGTAGAAGATTCGTAATTCGTGCACGGGCGAGGAAACTCCCGCCTGGTAATCGTTCCCGATCCTGCCCGCATGGAGGAGTCCTCCTACCATCCCGTCTCGATGCCTACTCTGCGTTGCATTAATGATTGAATCCCCTTCGCGCGCTTGGTCGGTAACCGGGCAACAGCATCAGATGACATAGCGCTTCGACCGCATATTGCGCCACTTTACTGGCTCCGCTTAGGGATGGGGTCCCGGCTGCCATCGTTAAAGCCTTTCAGCTATGAATTGGTTACCTGGCTAAAACCTTCGACGGGTGCTACGATTTAAGTGTCAATTCCGTTGCGCAGACTTGCGCGGACCTGATAAGGTACCCAGTAGGCAATTGTCTTCGCGCCCAGGAGAAGTTGGAATTTGAGCGAAAGGTTAGCGTTTTGCTTTTGTCCGAGATTGCATAGTCGTTTGTGAGACTTTCCGTTGGTCATCACAGCACGGCATGGCTCACTCTTGGGTCACCGTGATAAAAGAGGGGTCCAGCATGTCGAACCGTCCGCAACAGCCGCCTACTTCGCCGAACACCCAGCCCGAAACGAGTATTTCCACAGGTAAGCGTTCGCTGCTCAAGTACGGCTGGTCAGCGCCGTTGATCGTCGCCATTAGTCTTCCGAAGTCAGGGTTTGCCAATTTCAGTGGTGAACACGGTAGGCATGACGGCGGCGGGGGTGGAGGCGACGATGGCGAGGATGGTGACAAGGGCAAGGGCAAGGGCAAAGACAAATAGATCGCACAAAGGCGATCGCTGGCCGGCAGGCAAATCGAGTTTTAGGTGCTGCCGCTGAAGGGGGTGCGATCCGTCCCCGATTAGCGCCGGGAAGCGTTTTGCATTCCCAAGCTGGGGCGTTATTTAAATGACCGGTCCAGATAAGCCCTGTCAGCGGACGGGGCTCATTCATTACGACGTGCTGAACGAGATGGTGCTCTATTACCCGGGCGCGGCACAGGCAGCAGCGTTCAATGAATCGGCAACGGCGATCTGGGCGCTGTGCGACGGAACGCATACCGTCGACGACATATGCGCGGAACTGGCGCAACTGACCAGCCTGCCGACGACGCAGCTGCGAAGCGACGTGCTCAATGCGCTGGAGCAGTTGCGCGCACTCGATCTCCTTGCCAGTGATTCAGCCTAAGACCGCACCCGTGAGCGAACCCGGGCGAGACGCTTTCGCGCCGTCAGCCGAAACCGTCTACGTTCGCTTCGAGTCGCATTATGTCGCGGTAGAGCTGGGCATCCCGCAACTAGCTGCCTCGTTTAGAGCGTCGATCGGCCAGCTACTCGCCGCAACGCCTCACGGTATATCGGCGGGTTCCCTGAAAGCTTCGCTGGAAAATGGACGAATCCGCATCGTGGGACCTGCAGCTCTCGGGGTCGAACAGTTCACCGATCCGACATTGGCGGCCCGAGGATTGCTCCACGGGGTAGTCAAGCTACTGATGACGGCCCGCCCCGATCTGCTGTGGATACACGGCGGCGTGGCAGCCCACGACGGTCGAGCGCTGCTGCTCCCAGCGACTTCGGGAAATGGCAAGAGTACCCTCATCGCTGAGTTGCTGAAGTACGGTTGGATTTACCTATCCGACGAAGTAGCTCCAATCGACCCGGTCACCTGCCGCGTATTTCCCTTCCCGGTGACACCACACATGCGTATTGGCCACCAACCCAACCTTAGTCCCGCTGAAGTACGGAAGCTTGCCAAAATTCGCATCGACATCGGTAAGGAGATGGTGGGGGCTGTCGCGGTCCCCCTCGAGCGCATCTATTTTCTGTCCTACCAGCAACTCGCGGTTAGCGTGCAAACGGTCGTCTCTTCTCCGGGGCAAAGCGTCGTCGAAATGCTACGCCACTCGTTGAGTGCTTGGGAATCGCGCGACGCGGAGATTTGCGGCCTGTGTGAGTTGATGCGGCAAGTCCCGGGTGTGCATCTGCGCTACGCCAACGCGCACGACGCGGCTGCGGAGCTGGCCCACGCTCATCAACGCGTAAAACGGCAAAGCGGCGCGACTGCCGAGTTCTCGTAACTTTTGCCAGTCAACTGTTTGCGGCGGCCGATAGCATACTTCGACACTACCCCTACGATATTCCGCGACCGATTTACGCCGCGAGCAGACACCGACAATCATCTTGGGTGCGCCGGGAGACCGGCAAGGAGTAAGTGGTGCAAGTCCACTGCGATGAAGGTGTAGCGAACCGCATCGGCCCCGAGCCGTGCGCAGTT
>Ga0209118_1001367_pt1 | contig 11480 bp, 7 predicted proteins | sample BlaSpr_A8_Ref_M1_FD_187988 | JGI IMG/M metagenome (GOLD analysis project Ga0209118, IMG submission 187988) | Forest soil microbial communities from Thunder Bay, Ontario, Canada - Black Spruce, Ontario site 2_A8_Ref_M1 (SPAdes) (version 2) | ecosystem: Environmental > Terrestrial > Soil > Boreal...
AAAGCGTTTCAACGGCAAGACGGCCGGGTGCAGCTTCGACTTCGATCCGAACCCGGCTGAGGTCGGCAGCCTTGTTCGCGGTCTTCTTTACGGCGAACAATTCCACCGCATCCCGGTCCCAGCCCGTAATTTCCACCGATCCGTTGATATTCTCCAGCTCGACGCTGCCGTTCGGATCTAGATGGTACGTTTTGTCGAACACTTCGTCGAAAGCGTGGGCGGGCAAAGCAACCAGCGCCAGTGCCGCCAGCAGCGCCGCGGGCGGGGTGCCTGCCGCCGCTCCCGAGTCCGGCCGTCCCGGCGCCGGTTCGCGCCTCGCCCTCGCCCAGGGAGCCGCCGCCGAGCTCGAGCGCCGGCTGCGGGCGCTCACCGTGCGCGCGCCGCTCGACGGCGTGGTCTATGGCCTGCCGCGGGCGGCGGGCGAAGCCGTCCAGCCGGGCCAGCTGGTGGCCAGCGTCACCGACCCCGATCACCCGCACGTGCGCTGCCGCGTCGACCAGCCGGACCTGCCGCGCGTGGCTCCCAACCAGCGGCTGATCGTCACCTTCAACGGCCTGCCCGACCGGCAGTGGGACGGCACGGTGCAGCGCGTCGGCACCGGCCTGCGGGAGGCCGGCGGGCGGGAGGTGGGCGAGATCGTCGGCGAGCTCTCCGACCCCGTTCACACTCTGCCGGCCAACGCCGCCGTCGACGTGCAGGTCGTCGTCGCCCAGAAGCGCGGCGTGCTCAGCATCCCGAGATCGGCGCTGCGCCGCGACACCGATCAAGGCAGCCAGGCGGCGGAAGCCGGCGGCGAAGCGGCAGCGGGCGAGGGTAAGGCCGCGGGTGTTGGCAGCGGGCGCTTCGTCTACGTCGTCAGCCGCCGGCATGCGCACCGCCGAGAGGTGACCGTCGGGCTAATCGGCCTCGCCGAGGTGGAAGTCCTCGGCGGCCTCCACGAGGGCGAGAGGGTGGTTGCCGAAGGCCCCCCGACGCTGGAAGAGAACGTCCGTGTCGCCGAAGCGAAACCGACGCATTGATTGGCTGCCGAACCGCGAGGTGATCGAGAGCGCGGTCCAGCGCTTCTACACCCATCCCCTGCAGACCTGGCTGACCCTGATCGGCCTGTTCGTCGGCACCGCGGCGATCATCGTGGTGGTGGCCCTCGGCCTGACCGGCCGCAGCTTCGTGATGGCGCAGATCGAAGGCGTCGGCTCGAAGCTGCTGTGGGCCCAATATGTCGGCACGGCCAGCGCCGGCGCCGCGCGCAAGCTCGACGACCAGATCCGCGACACCGACGCCGTCGCCGTCGCCGGGCGGCGCGATCTCTTCGCCGGCGTCACGCCGCTGGTCATCCTGCACGGCGAGGTGGCGGTGCAGGCCAGGAGCCTCACCCTGACGGTGCTCGGCACCACCGCCAACTACCCGCTGGTGCGCAAGAACGTACGCATCCTCAGAGGCCGTTTCCTCGACGAGGACGACGTCTCCGAGCAGGCCAAGGTCTGCGTCGTCAGCCGCCACCTCTACAACCAGCTGTGGCCGGGCGACGACGAGCTCCGCGGCAAGAGCATCCGCACCCTGGGCCTGACCTATTCGGTGATCGGCGAGTTCGTCGAGCCGGTCGACACGCTCGGCCAGGGAGACGTCACTCCCGACACCATCTTCATCCCCGTCACCACCGCCTGGTTCTTCACCCCCGCCCATCGCGTCGACACCCTCTTCGCCCAGGTCCACGACTTCGACCAGATGCCGCTCGCGGTCTCGACCGTCCAGGACATCCTGCGCGAGCGCCATCACCCCGGCTCGCAGTACGAGGTGCAGAGCATGAGCGCCGTGGTGCGGGTCGCAAACACCGTCTCGGCCGGCCTGCTGGTGGTCTTCATCATGGTGGCGGCGGTGTCGGTGGTGGTGGGCGGCGTCGGCATCATGAACATCCTGCTCTCGTCGGTCGAGCAGCGCACGCGCGAGATCGGGTTGCGGATGTCGGTCGGCGCCCGCCGGCGCGACATCCGGCAGCAATTCCTGCTCGAGGCGCTGATGCTCGGCGCGGTCGGCTCCCTGCTGGGAGTGGTCGGCGGGCTCGCCCTGCCCCTTGCGGCAAGGCTGCTGGTCCACAGCATCAGGATCCAGATCTCCACCGTGGCGACGGTGCTGGCATTCCTCTTCTCCTGCGGCGTCACGGTGCTCTTCGGCCTGGTCCCGGCCTACCGCGCCGCCAACATGAACCCCGTGGAGGCGCTGCGACATGAATAGAATGGTTTTTCCCGGGGACGCCCCCGTCATGACCACTGACTCCCGGCGACCCCGAGGCATGCAAATCATGCTGGTGGGGATCGATCGAGGACTACGTACAGCGTCTATCGCATCTCCCCCGCATCCCCTCGATCCCCTTCCCACCCTCCGGGGGGAAGGGGACGCCCCCGCCCTCCCCCTCGTGATTGATCTTTTTGTTGCTGCGCGCCGGATGGTCCGCTGGTCCCTCGGGCCGCTGCTGGCGCTCTCGGCGGCCGCCGGCCTGGCCGCGGCGGCGCCGGCTCCCCACCTCGCTCCCACGCCCGACGCGGCCGGGCCGGACCAACCGCTGACCCTGCGCCGGGCCGCCGAGCTGGCGCTCGCCAACGCACCGGAAGTGGCCGCCGCCGCCGCCGCGTGGCAAGGCGACCAGGCGGGAGCCCGGCTGGCGGCGGACGCCTTCCGTCCCGCGGCCGAGGTCAGCTCCACCCCGGGAGTCGGCCGCGGGCTGCCGGTCGCCGTCGCCGGCAGAGTGCCGTCGATCGTCACCGTCGACGTGCATCAGAGCCTCTACAACAACGACCTGCGTTCCCAGGGGTTGCTGGCCCGCGCCAGGACCACCGCCACCCGGGCCGCCTGGGAGCGGGCGCGGGTGCAGACGGCGCGCGAGGTCGCCGACCTCTACGCGCGCTGCTGGACCGACCAACAGCTGCTGGCGGGCGCCGAGCGCCGCCTCGCCGCCTACCAGGGGATGTCCCGCCGCGCCGCCGCCCTGCACGCCGAGGCGCGCACGACCGACCTCGACCTGGCGCAGGCGCGCCTGCGCGAGGCCAGGGCGCGGCTGCGCCGCATGGAAATTGCGGCCGCGCGCGACATGGACTTCTGGGAGCTGAGGCGGCGGCTCGGCCTGGCCGCGGACGCGCCGCTGGCGCTGCCAGACGACCCGCTGGCGGGGATGCCCGAGCCGGCGCGCGATCTCCGTGCCGGCGCCCTCGATGCGGCACGCGGCGCCGATCCCGACCTGACCTCGGCGGCCCGCTCGATCCAGCTGCTGGAGCGCGCCAGCCAGCTGCGCCGGGGCCTCTTCTCGCAGATCATCGTCGACGCCGACGCTCAGTACTCGCGCCTGTCACGCGCCAACGGCATCGACCAGTTCTACGTCAAGTTCCGGGAAGACGACTGGAGCGTCGCCCTGGCGGTCATCGTGCCGCTATGGAGCGGTGGCCGCCTGCGCGACGCCGGCGCGCAGGCGGATGCCGGCATCGAGCGCCTCAAGCAGCAGCAGCGCGCGCGCGCCGAGCAGCTCGAGATCGAGGTCCACCGCGCCGCGGCCGGCCTCGACCAGGCCCTGGCCGCCGCCGACCTCGCCCGCCAGTCCACCGCCGTCGCCGAGGAAGACCTGCGCATCGCCGAAGCCCTGGCCGCCGAGCACCGCGCCAACCCCGACGATCTGGACAGCCGGCAAGCCGCCCTCGCCGACGCCCGCGAGGAGGAGATCAAGGCCACCGCCTCGCTGCTCACAGCCCGCGTCCAGCTGCTCGCCGTCCGCGGCGAGCTGCTCGGCGGGCTGGGGCTCGGCGGACCCGGGACGCCGGCGCCCGCGGCAACGCCGGCCACGGCGCCCCCGGCCGATCGCCAGCCGGATGGAGAGAAGCCGCGCGTGGGCGGAGCTACGGCAGGAGGTTGAGGGTCGCCTTCTCCTGTTCAGTGAGCTCCGCCGCCGCGGCGGGATCGGCCTCCAGAAGAGCCTGCGCATCGGCGAGGTGCTGCAAGCGCTTCGACCGGCGGCGGGCAGGGTCGGCCGCGGCGCGCAGCTTCTCGTGCATCAGGTCGCCGCGGCCGATCACGCGTAGCGGCACGCCTTCGAGCACGATCTCCGGGGCCCGGGCGACGGCGCCCGCCAGTGCCGGATCGTCGGTGAACTGGACCGGCGTCCCATCAGGCCCGATCCAGTCCTCGGAATGAGCAAAGCTGCCGGTTTCGCTTAAGCCGGCTGCCGCGAGCCGCTGGCGCGGGATCTCATCCCGATCCGCCACCGCCAGGTCGATGTCGAGGGTCGTCCGCGGCTCCGGCTGATGGACCTGCTGGGCGACGCCCCCGATGATCGCGTAGGCGACGCCGGCGTCGGCCAAAACCCTGCTCAGCAGCAGCAGAGTCGGCCGCTTGCTGCGCTCGGGCTCGGACCTCATGAGATGCCACTGGCGATCCAACAGGAACCCGATCTCGATGCCGCTAGCCATCGCAGCATGCTAGCACGCGGGCCGGTTCATTCATCTCGGGGCGCCTGGCCTACTCAAGCCCCGCTTCGGTTGTCCAACGGGGCCGCCCGCCCGAGACGGGCGGCCCGGTCTCCACGACAACCTATGTCCGCGGCGGGTAGACCCCCTGCAGCGCGATGCAGAAGTTGAGGGTCAGGTACGGCATTAGGTTGTTGTGCGGCTGGTCGCCGCCGGCCGGGGCGATCGTGTTGTCGGAGAGGTTTACATTGCCTGACCCCGAATCCGGGATGTAGGCGAAGCCGCCATTCGACTTGCCCAGCATGTTGCTCGGGCTGGGAGTGGTAGCCGTGGAGCTCTGGCCGCTCGTCAAGATCGAGTGGCTATGGGCGGGCATCTCCGACTCGAGAATTGTGACGGTGTCCGAGCCCCCGGTCTCGCCGAGGTCGTGCAGCGACAGGCCCGGTCCCTGGCCGGGGTGCATGGGCGCGTTGCCTTGCATGTTCGGCAGGGCGAAGTTCGACTTGCCGTCGCCGCCGTAGGTGGTGCCGAGCAGCGAGAAGAGCGCCGTGTTCTGGGACAGCGGCAGGATCTGGCCGTCGCAGAACGCCCAGCCCTTGGGCGGGAAGTTGAAGGGGAAGATGCGGATCTCAGCCACGAAGGGATTCGCCATGGTCGATCTCCTTAGGTCTGCGACGGGAACACGCCGAACAGCGAGATGATGAAGTCGATGCACAGGTAGGGCTGGAAGTTGCTGTGCGGCTGGCTGCCGCCGGTGGAGCTGATCGCGCTCGGCGCCATGGCCAGAGCGCCGGGAATGGCCTCGTAGATCTTGATGCTGCCCGTGGTTTGCGCGAGAAACGCGCCCGAGGGCGAGGTCTGGTTCGCAAGGTTGGTGGTGGCCAGGAACGGATGGCTGTGGGCCGGGATCTGCTGGACGCCCAGGGTCACCTGCTCGACGCCGCCGTTCTCGGCCAGCGTGAAGCCGCCGCCCTGGTGGATCGGCAGCCTACCGCGCAGGTCCGGCAGGGCGAAGGTGCTCTGGCCGTCGCCGCCGTAGGTGGTGCCGATCAGGTTGAACAGCGTCTCGTATTCCGAGATGGGCAGCAGCTGCCCCTCGCAGAACATCCAGCCGGCGGGAGAGAAGTTCCCCGCGAACATGCGGATCTCGCCAACATAAGGTTGGGACATGGCTCCTCCTCAGGTCTGCGACGGGAAGATGCCCTGGAGCGCGATGCAGAAGCTCAGGGTCAGGAAGGGCTGCATGTTCGGATGGGGCTGGCTGCCGCCGACGTTGCCCACGGCGCTGGGCAGCAGCGAGGTCAGGCTGCCCGAGGACGTGTAGAGCTGCCCGGCCGGCGCGCCGAGCAGGTTGTTGGTGGCGAACGACGCCGTCGTTGAGGACGAGGGCGAAGCCATGGCTGAATGGACGTGCGTCGGTATCTCGGAAATCGAGAGCGTGTGGTTCTGCTCGCCCCCCCGCTCGCCCAGCGTGTGGCCGCTGCCCATGTGCATCGGCGTCCTGCCCTGCAGGTTGGGCAGCCCGAAGTTGACGCGGCCGTCGCCGCCGTAGGTCGTGCCGAGCAACGAGAACAGCGCCTGGTTCTGGTTGATCGGCAGCAGCTGGCCGTCGCACAACGCCCAGCCCTTCGGCGGGAAACTGAATGACATGATCTTGATCTCCGAGAGGAAAGGCTCCGACATTCTCAACCTCCTTTAGATGGTCGGTGCAACTCGGCAGCCGGGGCGCCGCGTCACGGCGGCGTCGGACACGGCGATGGTGCGGCCTTGATCGTTCCCGCGGTGACGAAGACCGACGCGGGAGAAGGCGAAACGGTATTGGTGGAGTCGAGGAAGCTCGCGATCTGGCTGGTGTTGTTCGCGGCTCCTCCATACCCTTGCAGGTTGAGCGTCGGATTACCCAGGGCGGCCGCGAGCTGGAAGCCCGATCCGACGGTACCGGCATTGCCGGTGGCCGTGTTGCTCGAGACGTTGACGCACATGGTCATGTTGTCGCTCGGATCGTTGCCGGCGATGATGTCGATGCCGTAGGCGCTGTTGACGGAGGTCGCATCGACCGCGAAGGTGTTGTTCGTCAGGGTCAGGTTGAAAGTGCCGGTGAACTGGGCCGGGGTCACGTTGATGGCGTCGTTGCCCGCCACCTTCTTGACCGTGTTGCTGTCGAGCAGCGTCGTGAGGGTGCCGGCGCCGCCAGCCGAGAAGCCCATGCCGTTGCCTTGCACCGAGCCGGAGACCGCATTGGAGCCCACGAGGTTGTTGGTGATCCGGCCCTGGAGCAGCGTGCTCGCGGTCGAACCGGTGGCCAGGTCGATGTTGATCGAGTTGCCGTTGCCGGCCGTGACCTGGCGCATGCTGTTGCCGGTGATCGTGTAAGAGAGAGTCTTGCCGGCACCCTGGTGCGCGATGTTGACGTCGGTGTTGTTGTTGTTGAAGGTGCTGTTCGTGACCGAGATGGCACCGCCCCCGGCGCTGTTGTTGACGGTGACCTGAACGGCGTTGGCAAAATCGTTGACGAAGTTGCTGCTGCTCACCGACAGGGAGACGTTCGCCGAGTTGAGCATGTTGATGCTGATGCCGTCGTTCCCTGGCGCCGCGCCCGTGGTGTCGCGCGCCTCGCTGTTGGTGAAGGTCACGCTGAGCGTAGTGCTGTTGCTGTTCTGGACACCGAAGATGTTCTCGCGCGAGTTGTGGAACGTCGAGTTGCTCGCCGCCACTGTTCCCGTGCACTCGTCGAAGCGCAGGTCCCACACGTGCGGCGTCTCGACTCCCGCCGAGGTTGCGTTGTTCGCGACCTCGGAATGCTGGATGGTGACGCCGGCCACTGACGTCGCGTGCAGCCCGTAGTTGCCGGCATGGTTCTGGACCAGGTCGTTGTCGAGCGTCAGGCCCGAGCCGTTGCTGGCCGTGATGCCGTTGCCGCCCGTGTTGATGCCGGAGCCGTTGTTCTGGATCGTCATGTTGCGCAGCGTCACGTTGGTGGCCGTCGAGAGCAGCACGCCGGCGCTGGTGGCGTTCTGGATGGTGCCGCCGGAGCCGAGGGTCAGCGTGCCGCCGCCGTTCTTGGCGGTGGTGCGGCCGCGGGTGGTGTTGGCCGGATCGGAGGCGCCGCCGCCCTCGACGTCGAAGGAGCCGGTGGTGGTGGTGAGCGAGATGCCGTGCGTGCCGCCGCCCGACGAGACCGCGTTGAGGATCGCGTCGAGGGCGCCATTGGCAAGGCTCACCGCGGCGCCGGTGGTGTTGATCGTCAGGTCGCGGATCTTGAGCGCGCCGACGCTGGCGCCGGTCAGGGCCGTGCCGGTGGCGTTGCCGAGGGTCATGCCCCAGACCGTGTTGCCCGAACCAAGCGTCACGGTATTGCCGGTGGCGGTGATCGAGACCTTGTTCGGGCTGCCGCCGCCGGTCGCCGGCAGGGCGGCGCTGCTGGTGCCCGGGGTCAGGCCGGTGATCGCCGAGAGGGTCGAGGTCGCGTCCTGGCCGATCAACCGCTGACCGTTCAGCAGGGTGACCGGCCCGGTGTAGGCGGTCGAGCTGTCATAGAGGAAGATGTTGTGGTTGGCCGCCGGGTGGTGAAGGGCGCCGTCGTTGATCGCCTGGAAGGCGGCCAGGCTGTTGAGCGGCGTGGCCAGCCGGCCGTCGCCGGCGCCGGCGTTGTCGTTGATGAACCAGATGATGCCGGTGATCGGCATGGTCACGGTGGCGGTGGAGCTGCCGTGGGCGTTGCTGATGGTGTAGGTGAACGTATCGGAAGGACCCGCGAAGCCCACCGGCGGGTTGTAGGTGAACTGCCCGATGCCGGCGCCGGAGGTGGTCATCGAGACGGTGCCGCCGTGGGCGCTCGTCGCGTCGAAGGCGGTGATGGTCACCGCCGAGTTGAAAGTGTCGTTGGCGGTGACGCTGTAGGTGATCAACGAGGAGTTGACCGAGACGTGACCGATCACGTTCTCGGGGTAGGTGTCGGCGACGGCGATCGGGGGTGTCGAGAAGGAGAACGAGTAGTTCGCCTCCATCTGGCGGCTGGCGGCAACGTCGCTGACCTGGCTCGCCGTGACGATCACCGTGCAGCTGCTGTCGAATGGCAGGTTGGCAGACGGATGCAGCACGTAGGTCGTGGCCGGAGAGGCCGGCGTCACCGAGAAGCTCGGCGCCGTGCCGGGCGAGCAGGAAAGGCTGAAGGCGGTGCCGGTCACGTTGACCGACTTGCTGAAGGTGATCGAGATGGTGCTGGCGAGCGGCACGCTGGTGGCGCCGTTGGCCGGGTTGGTGCTGGTCACCGTCGGCGGCGTGTCCACCACGAACGACTGCTGCACCTGCGGCGCCGCGTTGTAGTTGGCGTTACCAGCCTGGTTGGCGTCGATGACGCAGGTGCCGTCGGCGGTGAATGACACCGTCGAGCCCGAGATCGAGCACACGGAAGTCGCCGACGCGTCGATCGTGAACGCCACCGTGAGGCCCGACGACGCGGTCGCCGTCACGGTGTAGGCCGGCCCGCCGGGCTTCGCCAGGGTCGGCGCCGTCGAGGTGAAGCTGATGGTCTGGTCCGCCTTGGCCACCAAGAACGACTGCTGTGCCTGCGGCGCGGCGTTGTAGTTGGCGTTGCCCGCCTGGTTGGCGTCGATCACGCAGGTGCCGGCGCCGATGAACGACACCGTCGAGCCCGAGATCGAGCACACCGCGCTCGCCGAGGCGTCGATGGTGAAGGTCACCGCGAGACCCGACGACGCGGTCGCCGTCACGGTGTAGGTGGGCCCGCCGAACTTCGCATTGGCCGGCGCCGTCGAAGTGAAATTGATGGTCTGGTCGCCCTTGGCCACCAGGAACGACTGCTGCTTCTGCGGCGCCGCGTTGTAGTTGGCGTTGCCGGCCTGGTTCGCGTCGATGACGCACGTGCCCGTGCCGATGAACGACACCGTCGAGCCCGAGATCGTGCACACCGAGCTCGCCGACGCGTCGATGGTGAATGTCACCGGGAGGCCCGACGACGCGGTCGCCGCCACGGTGTAGGTCGGTCCGCCCACTTTCGCGCCGCCGGGGGCTGTCGAGGTGAAGGTGATGGTCTGGTCGCCCTTGATCACCGGGAACGACTGCTGCTTTTGAGGCGCCGCGTTGTAGTTGGCGTCGCCGGCCTGGTTGGCGTCGATCACGCAGTTGCCGACGCCGATGAACGACACCGTCGAGCCCGAGATCGTGCACACCGTGCTCGCCGATGCGTCGATCGTGAACGCCACCGTCAGGCCCGACGAAGCGGTCGCCGTCACGGTGTAGGTCGGTCCACCAACCTTCGCATTGGCCGGGGCCGTCGAGGTGAAGGTGATCGTCTGGTCGGACTTGCCAACCGGGAACGACTGCTGCTTCTGCGGCGCCGCGTTGTAGTTGGCGTCGCCGGCCTGGTTGGCGTCGATCACGCACGTGCCGGCGCCGGTGAACGACACGGTCGAGCCCGAGATCGTGCACACCGAGGCCGCCGACGCGTCGATCGTGAACGTCACGGTGAGGCCCGACGACGCGGTCGCCGTCACGGTGTAGGTCGGCCCCCCGACCGTCGCCCCCGCCGGCGCCGTCGAGGTGAAGGTGATCGTCTGGCTGCCCTTCCCCACCGGGAACGACTGCTGCTGCTGCGGTGCCGGATTGTAGTTGGCGTCACCGGCCTGGTTGGCGTCGATCACGCAGGTTCCGACGGCGAGGAACGACACCGTCGAGCCCGAGATGGAGCACACCGCGCTCGCCGATGCGTCGATCGTGAACGCCACCGCGAGGCCTGACGACGCGGTCGCCGTCACGTTGTAGGTCGGTCCCCCGACCGCCGCCCCCGCCGGGGCCGTCGACGTGAAGGTGATCGTCTGGCTGCCCTTCCCCACCGGGAACGATTGCTGCTTCTGCGGTGCCGGGTTGTAGCTGGCGTCACCGGCCTGGTTGGCGTCGATGACGCAGGTGCCGACGCCGATGAATGACACCGTCGAGCCCGAGATGGAGCACACCGTGCTCGCCGATGCGTCGATCGTGAACGCCACCGTGAGACCCGACGACGCGGTCGCCGTCACGTTGTAGGTCGGCCCCCCGACCGTCGCCCCCGCCGGGGCCGTCGACGTGAAGGTGATCGTCTGGTCGGACTTGCCCACGGAGATGGTCACCGTGGCCGTCGAGCTGGCGACGGCGTTCTTGATCACGTACTTGAACGTATCGTCGCCCACGAAGCCGGCGGCCGGCGTGTAGTTGAAGCTGCCGTCGGCATTGAGCGTGATCGAGCCGCCCGCCGAGGTGGGCGTAGCCGAGCCGATCGTGGTCTGCTCGGCGCCGGTGGTCGCGCCGTAGCTGAAAATCGCCGCACCGTTGAGCGTGTCGTTGGCGAGCACGCCTGGCGCGGGTTGGGCGAGAGGCGTGTTCAGGGTCGTGGTGTAGCTGTCGTCGACCGCGACCGGCTTCCCGTCCGCGAAGTAGCCGCTCACGTCCAGGATGAGATGGGCGCTCTGGCCCCCTGCGGTCGTCGAAAGGAGAGCCTTGACGCTACCGGCACCGTTGAGCGCCAGCTGCAGAACCGCGTTGTTGGCGAGCGTCTGGCCCGCGGCGAAATCGATGACCTCCAGGCCGTTGGTCGTGCCGTCGCCACGGTAGAGCTCGATGGAACCGTCTGCCGTCGGCTGAGTCACCGTCGGGGTGACCGCCGCCAGCTTGGCCGAGGCCGGAATACCGCACTGTCCCGTGACCTGGATCGTCCTCTCGACGCCAGTCTGGAGCGCCGGTCCGTCGGCCGGCCGCCGGCTGTCGAAGATCCGGCACGGCGTCACCGTGAAATACGCAAGGGCCGGATTGACGACAACGGTTGGAGTGGGCACCGGTCTTGGTTTGAGTACCGGCCGCGTGGCGGGAGCTTCTGACGCCTTGACGGTGCCGGGCGCCTTCGGCGCCGACAGAGCCTCGGCAGCACGCAAGGCGGATGTCGCGGCCGGTGATGGGGTCGCGGCCGGTGATGGGGTCGCGGCCGGTGATGGGGTCGCGGCCGGTGATGGGGTCGCGGCCGGTGATGGGGTCGCGGCG
>Ga0209118_1001368_pt1 | contig 11474 bp, 10 predicted proteins | sample BlaSpr_A8_Ref_M1_FD_187988 | JGI IMG/M metagenome (GOLD analysis project Ga0209118, IMG submission 187988) | Forest soil microbial communities from Thunder Bay, Ontario, Canada - Black Spruce, Ontario site 2_A8_Ref_M1 (SPAdes) (version 2) | ecosystem: Environmental > Terrestrial > Soil > Boreal...
TGAGCCACCCAGATACTGGCGAAGAGGGAAACGCCCATCAACAACTTGGCCTTCCCACAGTTTCCAGGCTTCCGACATGTCGCACCTCCGCCTGTCGAGTGGGCTGAGTACGCTCTATTGTACCTGAGGAATTGCCCGGTTGCTGCTGTTCAAAGGGGCAGGTCGCGGAGATAGTTAGGGTGCTTACCCACATGCAGGGGAATCAGACACTCGGCTCATGCTGGCAAAGACCCTCAGACGTCATTTATTCCCCGACTCCGAGGGGTTGTAGCCGATGAGCAATTACCCACTCCAGCACATCCGGGGACAGAACGATTGACCAAAAATTCTGCCTAACCGAATCTACAAATAAAGGTGCAAGAAATTGTGAGCTTTGTACGTGCTGTACGCGTATCCAAATTCGTGTCTTGCAGTCAATCGCCGTCTTGCCACGGGCGAAATTCGCCCATTGTGCCCGCGTCTTAAGGGTCGGCATTCTGGGCCTTCGCGGCCTGTCTTCCTGCTGATCACAGTCCTCTCCGCATTGTTCTGCGCTTTCCGACTGCAGGGGCAAACGCCGGAGCCCCAAGAAATCAAGCCGGTTCCCATCCTAACCGGTAGCACTGGTTTCATCACCACTTTCGATGGAGGCGAGCCGCATCTTGGTCCTATCTTCACGTCCGTTTTGCTTGTCCCCATGGGCGAGCGCTGGATGATGGAATCACGTGCCACGTTTGAATCCGATCTTGCGGAGCCCCCAGGCGTGAGCGGGTTCCACGGAGTGGTCCGGAAGGAAGTGGATTACGCGCAGTTGGATTTCATCGCCAACCCGTATTTGACGGTGACGCTGGGAAGATTTCTGACGCCGTTCGGAATTTTCAATGAGCGGCTCTATCCCGTATGGATCCGCAATCTTCAAACCGATCCGTTGATTCTGCCCATCGGAATTGGGCCGAGTAACGCGAGCACGGGAGCCATGTTCCGCGGCGGTTTCAAGGCGGCTTCGAGCTTCAACATCAATTACACGGTCTATTTTTCCGCGCTTTCCACGCTGACGCCGGTTGATTCGGAGCGTACTGCCGGTGGTCGCGTGGGCATCTTCGTGCCGAAAGCGCGGCTGGAGATCGGTGGTTCATTTCAGCATTTGCTCCAGGATGAACGGTCAAACCTGTTCGGTTTTCATTTGATCTGGCAACCGCAGTCCCTGCCCCTCGACATTCGCGCGGAAACAGCCCACTCGAGAAGGGGAAGCGGCTACTGGCTGGAATCAGCCTACCGATTGAGTCAGGTGCCGTTTTGGCGGGACGCGCTGCGCCGGACGCAAGTCGTCGCACGCATGCAGCAGTCTTTCCCGGGCGCATTGCCAAGCGATGCCGTGCCGGCCGTGAACACAAATATGTTCGAGTTTGGATTGAATTACTACCTCATGGACGGGTGGAAAGCCACCAGTAGCTACGGCCGGCAATTTAGCTTCGGTGGAAACAAAAACGTTTGGACAATTGGTATGACCTATCGGTTCGTTCTTCCGTTGGGCCGCGAGGGGGCCGAGTGACAACAAGACGAACTGTTATCGCGGGAGCACTGGCCCTGATGATCGGGTCATGCTTATTGGCGATCGCGCAAGAGCGAAAGGAGACGGCGAGCGCCGCCGCTCCCACAAGTCCTCAAAAAACGGCAGCGTTGGCGAGCCGAGGCGGCGCGGACGCGCCAACAGCCGCCACGCATGGCAAAGATACCACGCGGGTTCTCGATGAAAGCGCCATGCGGATCGAAGGAGAAAAGAGATTTCGAACGAATTGCGGCCGGTGTCACATGGCTCCCCATAAATTCCCGCCTCGCACGATGGCGATGATTGTGCGCCACATGAGAGTTCGCGCCATGATCACCGATGAGGATATGCGGCTGATACTCCACTACATGACCCAATAACCATGCGGAAAACCGGAAACCATGAGTGGTTTGGTTGGCGACGACTGTTTGCGTTCCTGGCCCTCGCTCTTTGTTGCGCTTGTGGGTTGCCGCTTGCCCAGTCGCAGCCCCGAATGATTGAGATTCTCGCGGATCATGACAGCCGCTACAAGATGGCTGGACTGAAACAACCCATGATCACCGTTAAGGCAGGGGAAGAGATATTGCTGCGTATCACCGCGAAAAAAGCGCAAAATCACAACAGGGACGGCTCGATTCACGGATTTTCATTGCTGCGAGCCAAGGATCGACTGCCTGTGCCGGGATGGGACCTGCTGCTTAAACCGGGGACACAAGAGTTCACTCTGACCGCTCCCTCTGACGCAGGAGATTACCTCGTTATCTGCACGGTGATTTGCAGTCCGGACCATGAACAAATGAACATGAAATTTGTCGTCGAGCCTTGATTCGAACCCAACAGGATCTTGCTGAGTTTCGGGAACCAGAGGTAAGCGAAAATGAGAAAGACGCGACGGTTATTCCTGGGAGCGGCGATATTGGCGTGCTGGTTAGTGAGCATTCCGCTGAGCCGCGGCGCGGGCGAAAAGACCTTCGAAGGTGAAATCGCCGACTCGCAGTGCGCGCTGGGCGTTCATTCTCTCAACCAGTCGCACAAGGAAATGATCGATATGGGATTCGCCGGGAAGACCTCTGCCGATTGCGCTCGCTATTGTGTAAGAGAAAGAGGCGGAAGATTTGTGCTGCAGAACAAGCATAACGTCTACAAACTGGACAATCAGGAATTGGCGGAGAAAAGCGCAGGCGTCAAAGTAAAAGTCACCGGCACGCTTGATTCTAAAACCAATACAATTCAGGTCCACACGATTGAACCAATTTTGCCGAAGTAATGGCAAGAATGGATTCAATCGAAGGGTAAGCAATCAGGCGCTGAGGGCGTTTCGACAAAGAGAGGGGAGAAGAACAAGGCCTGGCGGTCAGACGCTCATCAATTGCTGAAGTTGCTTATTGAGGCGGGCACGATCTTCTGGCGTCATCGAGATAAATTCAATCCCCATGCCCTTGCTGGGTGCTATCCGGCGGACGATGGCCCGGGCGCGCACATCCCCATTTTGCATATCGAGCAGTATGTTGATTGTGCTTCCGATGGGGGGTGGCTCCGGTGTATGGATGAAAACCCCTCCGAGGCTCAGGGTTTCCAATCGCGAGACGGAACGCCGACTGCCTGTTTCCCATGCGACAAAAAGACCCTTCGGCGATTTGACTCGCGGATGCCGTCGCGTTTTCTTTGGCGTCGTCTCTACCATCGCTTTTCACCGTGGCCGCATTTCGGGTAAGAGGCCCTCGATAATTCTCCAAGTCCCGGTCGGCCCATTTCTATCCTACTACCTGCGGTATCTCAAGCAAGAGCGAATCGACTCTCCGAAACGACCTCGCATACGAGAACCCTTCTTCGCTACCCCGATTCTATTGGAGTGCCGGGTCTGTCGGGCTCGCAGGAGCAGACTGGTTGTAGTAAATCACCCCGGCTTGGTCCGTATAAAAGCTGCGCCGTCCGGTCGTGCCGCGCGATAGAGGATCGGCATTCAGTGTGTAGGTATCGTTGGTGGTGGGGCCAGCCGCGACCACGTACGTGAAAGCGTAGCCGTTCTTAGAGGGCGTAACCGAGCCACCGAGGATATCGTCCACAATGCCCATTCCCGTGCAGTCGCCCGCACCGGGTCCCAGGGCCGTCAGGTCGTTGGGATAGCCGACATCAACGCACTGCGAGGAGTAAGCGAGCATCGCCGTGGTGTAGGTGCGGAGAGATCCCACCGCGGAAGATTCGTTCGCTGACATGCGGGAGGCAAGAAGATTGGGAATGGCGATGGCCGCGATAATCATGATGATGGCGAGGACGACGAGAAGCTCGATGAGTGAGAATCCTTTTTGCCGGTTACGCATTGCTTTGATTTCTCCTTGGAACTCCGGGAATTTGTCCCGGGAACAAAGAACAGTGAACTCAAGCGCAGACCAAGTTTACGGTTGGCCAGTGTTAGAAGCTATGGAGCGGGAGTGCCAATTTGAGGTAGGCCAGGTTTCTCAGTTCGGGATAGGACGTCAGTAGGTGTTGGTACAGGTCAATGGGGGGACATCTTTCCTAGTACTACGATTGCTGTACCTCGCCCAATCCCCTCTCATTCTTCACTTAACTTACTGATTCTAGGCAGTATAATACCTGCCCTTCGTTCCCGGCGGCTGGGCTCCGGCGACAGGAGCTATCTACCCACTTGGCAGAGTTCCAGACCGTCTAGTACGGAGTACAGGTCGCGTAAAGCCTTGGGGACCTCGGATCGCGCGAAGGACAGTAGGGTGTATAAGGAGGCTCCTTGAGAAGGGCTTTCTAGCTTAGAAATATGGCTGAAATCAGCCGTAGTCCCTCGTCAGGGTCCCGCTATCCCCTGAGGCGACCTCCCGACTACCTACTTTGGTGCTTGAGGAAGAGAACAGCGAGCGGCGGCAACGTCAGAGTAATCGAATAGGGGTGCCCCATGTGCGGGATGGATTCGGCCGGGGCGCCGCCGAGATTGCCTACATTGGAGCCGCCATAAATGGCAGCGTCGGTGTTCAGGATTTCACCGTAAAAACCGGGCTGAGGAACCCCGATGCGGTAGGCCTCGCGGACGACCGGCGTGGCATTCACAATTACCGCGAGCAAATTTGCAGGATCTTTTCCCCGACGCAGGAAGGACAGCACGCTATTGTCGGCGTCGTTGGCGTCGAGCCATTCGAATCCCTGCCAATTAAAATCCACCTCGTGCAGGGCAGTTTGCGCGGCGTAAAGTTTGTTGAGATCGGCAATGAGCCTCTGGATGCCGCGGTGGGAATCATGCTGGAGCAGATGCCAATCGAGGCTCCGCGCTTCGCTCCATTCCTGGCGCTGCGCGAATTCTTGCCCCATGAAGAGAAGTTTCTTCCCCGGGTGCGCGTAGTGATAGCCGAAAAGGAGCCGGAGATTGGCGAATTGCTGCCAGAGGTCGCCCGGCATTTTGTGGAGCAGCGAACTTTTGCCATGCACGACTTCGTCATGGGAGAAAGGAAGCAGGAAATTTTCGCTGAATGCGTAGAGGAACGAGAACGTGAGTTTATTGTGCTCGTACTTGCGGTAGACGGGATCGGAGGAGAAATATTTCAGCGTGTCGTTCATCCACCCCATGTTCCATTTGAAGCTGAAGCCCAGCCCGCCAAGATGCGTGGGCCGGGAAACGCTGGGCCAGGAGGTGGATTCTTCGGCAATGGTAAGAATTCCCGGGAATTCACCGTGAGCAACTTCGTTCATGCACTTCAGAAACGCAATCGCAGCGAGATTTTCGCGGCCGCCAAATTCGTTGGGAATCCATTCCCCTGGCTTCCGGGAGTAGTCAAGGTAGAGCATGGAAGCAACGGCATCCACCCGGAGGCCGTCAATGTGGTACTTATCGAGCCAGAAGAGGGCGTTCGAGATGAGATAGTTTTGCACTTCATTGCGGCCGTAGTTATAAACCAGCGTGCCCCAATCGGGATGTGCTCCCTGGCGCGGATCGGAATGCTCGTAGAGATGCGTGCCGTCGAATTGCGCGAGGCCATGAGCGTCGCGGGGGAAATGCGCGGGAGTCCAATCCAGTAACACGCCGATCCCCGCGCGATGACAGAGATCGACGAATTCCATGAATTCTGTGGGAGAGCCGTAGCGGCTGGTCGCCGCGAAATAGCCGAGAGTTTGATAACCCCACGAGCCGTCGTAGGGGTGCTCCATGATGGGAAGAAGTTCGATGTGCGTATAGCCGAGATCTTTCACGTAGGGGATCAGCTGGTCGCCGAGTTCGCGGTATGTGAGCCAGCGGTTCGAGTCTTCCAGCATGCGCCGCCACGATCCAAGATGCACTTCGTAAATCGAAACAGGCGATTCGAACCAATTTTTTTGTGCGCGCCTCTTTATCCACTCCGCGTCTTTCCATTGATATTGGTCGAGGCTCGCGACGACGGAACCCGTATTAGGGCGCAGCTCCGACCGGAAGGCGTAGGGGTCGGCCTTGAGCGGAAGTATCTGGCCGTTGGGGCCGATGATTTCGTATTTGTAGATGGCGCCTTCGCCCAGGTCAGGCAGAAACATTTCCCAAATGCCGGAAGAACCGCGGGCGCGCATCGGATGGACGCGGCCATCCCAGCGGTTGAAATCGCCGACAACGCTGACGCGCTTGGCGCTGGGAGCCCAAACGGCAAAGTGGACGCCTGCGACGCCTTCGATCGTTTTCAGGTGAGCGCCGAGTTTCTCGTAAGTATCGTAGTGGCGCCCTTCGCCCATCAGGTGAAGATCAAATTCCGTCAGCAAATAAGGAAACGCATAAACGTCGTAAATTTCGAAGCGTTCGCCCTGTTGTGTGCGGCCCTGAATCTTGTAACTGCCCGGAGCTGGGGCGGTGGTTTGCGTCGAAGGCCAGATTGCTTCGAAAAAGCCTTCCGGTCGGATCTTGACCGCATCCGTGACCTTTGCCACGCCTTTCAGGGAAATAGAGGCTTCCGCGGCCCATGGAAGAAAAAAACGCACCGCCCAACCGCCCGAAACAGGATGCGGCCCGAGCAGCGCAAAAGGATCGGCGTGTCGTCCAGCCAGCAGCGCATCGATTTGCGCGCTAAGCTGCGCGTCGGACGCGGCAGCTTGCGCCGCCGATGTGCGTTCTTTGGACAATGCGAGCTTCTCCGGATCGCGGGCTTCTTCTGAATTCTAGGGTGTCCGGCGGTAATTGCCAAACGTTCCCGATGGCAGCTGGGTCTTCCGCTGCCGTCCGGCAAGTTCGCTTGCGACGGGCCGGAGGTCGGGGTAGAGTGCGGTAGGAAAAAAGCGATTTTGCTTGAGTTGAGTCGTTCAAAAAACAGGACAATAAAGTTGCAACCAAGGAGCGACACACGACCATGCCAATCTCAAAGGCGCTGCGCATTTTCTTGCCTCTTGCCATCATGACCTGGATGACCACAACGCCGATAGCGGATGCGCAGGACCGCGGCCAGGCCCGCTCGATGGTCATTTCGCGCGGCGGCATCGTCGCGGCGGAATCGCCTCTGGCGGCGCAGGCCGGAGTGCGCATTCTCGAGCACGGCGGCAATGCCGTGGACGCGGCAATCGCCACGAACGCCATGATGGGCGTGGTTTCGCCGATGATGAACGGCATCGGCGGTGATCTCTTCGCGATTGTCTACGACGCGAAAGCCAACAAACTCTACGGTTTGAACGCCAGCGGGTGGGCGCCGAAAGGCCTGACCATCGAGTATCTGCGCAAACAGGGTTTGCGCGAAATGCCCCAGCAAGGAGTGAACGCCATCACCGTCCCAGGCGCGGTGGACGGATGGCAAAAGCTGGCGGACAAGTTCGGCCGCAAAAAATTGTCGGAGGATTTGACGGCAGCCATTCGCACCGCGCAGGACGGTTATCCGGTCACGGAATTTGTCGCGTCCTATTGGGCCCCAGAAGTGGATCGTCTGCGCGGCGACGAAGCTGCCGCCGCAACCTATCTCATTTCGGATCGCGCTCCGCGCACGGGAGAAATTTTCCGAAATCCGGATCTCGCTACGTCTTTGCGGCAGATTGCCGAGCATGGCCGCGACGCCTACTACAAAGGCGAAATCGCCGGCAAGATTCTCGACGCCATGAAGCGCCATGGCGGCACCATGACCGCCGACGACCTCGCCGAATATTCCGGCGAGTGGGTCGAGCCTATCTCCACCACCTACCGCGATTGGACGGTTTACGAACTCCCGCCGAACGTCCAAGGCCTTGCCGCGCTCGAGATGCTCAACATCATGGAGACGTTCCCCCTGGGACAAAAGGATTGGGGCTACAGCTCGACGAAAGCTCTGCACGCCATGATCGAAGCGAAGAAACTTGCTTACGCCGACCTGCTGCGCTACATCGGCGATCCGCGAAAACAGAAATTGCCCGTGGCGCAATTGCTTTCGAAACAGTGGGCCGCTCAAAGAGCTAAGCAGATCGATCCCGACCACGCCAACTGCGATGCCCACGCGGCCGAATTGCCCGCCGGCAGCGACACTACCTATCTCAGCGTGGTGGATCGCGAAGGCAACATGGTCTCGCTCATCCAGAGCAACTACGACTCTTTCGGCTCGGGCATCGTCGCGGCCGGCACGGGATTCGTGCTCCACAACCGCGGCGGGCTCTTCAGCCTCGATCCCGCTTCGCCCAACGCCCTCGCCGGCCGCAAGCGTCCGCTGCACACCATCATTCCTGCGTTTGCCCAAAAAGGCGACACACGCGTCGCCTTCGGCATCATGGGCGGCTGGAACCAGTCGCAAGCGCACGCCCAGTTCGTAGCCAATATCGTGGACTTCAAAATGAATATTCAAGCGGCCCTGGAGGCGCCACGATTCAGCAAGCATACGTTCGGCGGCTGCGACGTCTCGATGGAAAACCGCTTCGCGCAAAATGTGCGCAATGAATTGGCCACCAAGGGTCACGTCATCGACCTCAGAGGCGCGTTCTCCAGCGTCGTGGGCGGCGGCCAGGCTGTACTGCGAGACTTTGCCGCCGGCGTGAATTACGGCGCCTCCGACCCCCGCAAGGACGGGCAAGCCGCCCCGCAGCTGCTCGTCGAATAGTAGGAGAGCCGTTGGCGCGTCACACGTTAACCCAGTGGGAGCGCAGTGTCATCCGGGATCGCGCAATCGCAACGTCGAATCTAGCCGATGTGGCCCAGTCCCCCGCCGCGTGTGCAGACACCATCCTATCCAAATGGGCGACAAAATTTGAGCGATTCCTCGTTCACTTTGACGTGGACGTGGTTGAATTCAACGACCTCCCCCTGGCGGAAAACTATTCGAAAAACAAGGGACTGTCCTACAACCACACACTGGAGTTCTTGGGGGTTTTGCTAAAAAGCCCGAAGTTTGCCGGTTTAACTCTGACGGAAATTAACCCGGACCACGGCGCCGAAGATGGATCCACCATTCAGAAGTTCGCCCAAGATCTGTCGCGATTGCTCACCCTGCTTCCCAGCCGATGAGGAATGGCCGATACGAAAGACTCGATGTGGGTGGCAAATCCTTCTTCGCTCCGTGTCTCTGTGCCTCAGTGGCAATCCACTCTTTCCACTTCCTACTGCTGGCTCTTTTTCCTCGCCGCCTCGAATTCGTCCCCGGGCTGCCATCCGCCGACTTCGGGGAGCGCCGCAGCGCGATAGCCGAGCGCAAACCCGAACTGCGCCATCTTCGCCAGCCCCGTGAAATCCCAATCCGCATGGTATTCATCACTTGGCTGGTGGTAGTGATGCTCCACGTAATCATCCGCCTGCGCCTTGCCCCACGCGGCATCGTGCCCCTTGAATTTGATTCCTTCGCTAATCGAAAACGAAGGAATCCCCACACGCGCCAGGCTGAAATGGTCCGAACGATAATAGTGCCCCGCCTCCGGGCGCGAGTCCGGACGAATCTGCAAACCGAATTCCCTGGCAGTCTCTTCCACCAGCGGAAAGAACGTCGTTCGCTCCGCACCGGTGACTTCCACTTCTTCCGGGCCGGCAATGGGGGCCAACGCGTCGTAATTCAAATCCAGCAAAATCTTTGCGGCCGGCACGGGCGGATGTTTCCCCAGATACTCCGAGCCGAGCAGCCCCTGCTCCTCGGCGGTTACCGAAGCGAACAGAATCGACCGCACCGGCGCCGACGTTCTTCCCGCGGACCATACGCGCGCCAGCTCCAGCAAGATGCCGCAGCCGGTGCCATTGTCTACCGCACCGTTGTAAATGTTGTCGCCCTTCATGCTCGGATCGATTCCCAGGTGATCGTAGTGCGCGGTGTACAGCACGGCTTCGTCCTTCCGCTTGGGATCGGCGCCGGGCAGCTCTGCAATCACATTGCGCGAAACGAACGGCCGCAGTTTGCTCGCGACGTGCGCCTGCAAATGGATGGGCAGTTCGATCGGCTTCAAATCTCTGGACTGCGCTTGCTCGAACAATTTGTCCAGATCCAGCCCGGCCATCGCCACCAGCTTCTTCGCAACCTCAAGCTGAATCCACGATGCCGCTTGCAGCTTTGGCGTTCCGTCCCGCCGCAAATAGGACCGCTCGCCACCCCAGGAATTCCGCACCACTTCCCAGCCATAACTCGCCAGGTCGGTGCGATGAATAACCAGCGTCGCAATGGCTCCGCGCCGCGCCGTTTCCTCGAATTTGTAGGTCCAGCGCCCGTAATAGGTCAGCGCCTTGCCCTTGAAAAATTTCGGGTCGTCGGAAATCGGCTCGTTTACAAACAGCAGAGCGACTTTCCCTTTCAGGTCCATGCCCTTGTAATCGTCCCAGTTGTATTCCGGCGCTTTGATTCCATAGCCCACGAACACGATCGGCGCGTCGATGTCGGCCGTTTCCGCCTGGCTCTCGTTGTTAGTCACGAATTCATCGAGATTTTTCAGCGTGAGCGTTTCACCGTTCGCGGCCACCAGCTTGAACGTGGTCCCGAGGAGAGTCCTGACCCCGACCATCGGGACATCCTGGAAATACGTTCCGTTGTCGCCGGCGGGCTGCAATCCGTCCAGCGCAAATTGCGCCGCGATATATTCGGCGGCGATGTCGCCGCCGCGCTGGCCCGTACCGCGGCCTTCCAGCAAATCGCTCGCGAGAAATTTGACATGGGCGCGAATATTTTCGGGATTCACTTCCGGGATCGTCGAAAACCCGCTACCAGCGATCCCTTGCGCTGGCGTTCGCAGCGTCACAGCAAAAGTGCCTGCGAAGCAAAACAAGACAAGCGCAAGAATCGCTACCGGTTCTTTCATGGATTCTCCTCGATTGGAAATCGGAATTATTTTTTCGCGCGATCTTTCAGCAAATTTTTCAGCTCGGACATGAATTCCTGCACATCCTTGAAATCCATGTACACGGACGCAAACCGCACATACGCAACTTTGTCCAGTTTTTTCAGACGGTGCATGATCATCTCGCCGATTTCCGTGGTGGTCAGCTCGCGTTCGGTCGCTTCGTGCACCACGCCTTCGATCTCGTCCACGATGGCTTCGAGCTTCGGCGTCGCCACGGGCCGCTTTTCACAGGCTTTCAGAAGGCCTTGCAGAATTTTCTGCCGCTCGAAGCGCTCGCGCCGGCCATCTTTTTTGATGACCATGTATGGAATTTCATCGATGCGCTCGTACGTGGTGAAGCGCCGCGCACACTTCAAGCATTCACGCCGCCGGCGGATGGTATCGCCGCCGCGCCCCTCGCGGGAATCGATCACTTTATCGTCTATATGCGCGCAGAAAGGACACTTCACTCGGGCTTCTCTCCTGGCCGCGTGGCGCTTCCGGAACCAGCGGCCGCTTCCTTTTCAAGAACTTTTTTCTCGCGCTCGGCCAGTTCCTTCAACTGCCCGAGCGAGAATCCTTCGCGAATCAATATCGGCACACCTGCAAGGCTGCAGAAGGCAAACGATATGAGCCATATCACCATCGCCGCCGCTACTGCCGGCTCACTTTCTACCCCAAAAACCTTTGTGAATGCAAAGATTGCCAGGGCTTGCGAACCACCTCCCACGGCAGGCAACTGCACGAC
>Ga0209118_1001370_pt1 | contig 11438 bp, 11 predicted proteins | sample BlaSpr_A8_Ref_M1_FD_187988 | JGI IMG/M metagenome (GOLD analysis project Ga0209118, IMG submission 187988) | Forest soil microbial communities from Thunder Bay, Ontario, Canada - Black Spruce, Ontario site 2_A8_Ref_M1 (SPAdes) (version 2) | ecosystem: Environmental > Terrestrial > Soil > Boreal...
AACTCGATGTCCTTCACGATGACCATCTCGTCGTAGGCCACGCTGAACGTCGCGCCGTTCAATACATGATCAAGGTTTAGGTGGTAACCGCTGGTCAAATACTTGAGCGCTTTCTCGAAACGCTCCGGCGTCTTGCGCAAGCCTTCGCGATTCGGATCCTCGCCGACAAGCTTGATGATCTCGCGCACGTGGCAGGCGATGGTGCGCGCGTCTAGCTCCTTGCGGTCATTGAGTAGAATTTCTTCCGTTGGCTTGGTCACGACGGGTTCCCTTCTAAGTTGTTCCCCCAGTATTCGAAGCTGTTGTTTCCGGTCTCCTGGACGCGGATGCATTCGAGCTTCGCCTTGGGGAAAGATTTCAGCCGCTGAAAAATCTCGATGCACAAATTCTCTGTGGTGGGCACTTTGTCGCGAAACGCTGGGACATCTTCATTGAGCGACTTGTGATCGAAATCCTCGAGCACCTGGCGTTCGACGAAGGCGTCCAGATCGGCTAGATTCGCGATCATGCCGGTGGCCGGGTCAACGTCTCCGGACATGCGGACTTCCACGACGTAGTTATGGCCGTGGCCATAGGGATTGTTGCATTTCCCAAAGACGCGGCAATTCTCCTCTTCAGTTAGATGCGGGCTATGCAGCCGGTGTGACGCGGAGAATCGATACCGGCGGCCCAATTCGATCTTGAGCGCGCCGCTCACGGCTTCCCCGCCGCGCCCGCGCCGTTGCGGTAGCAATCGGCGAAGAGGTCGGGCGACTCGTATAGCCGCACACGATGCAGTCGGCCCTGCGTGATTTTCGGCTCCAGCAATTGCCAGATCACGCGCACGATGTTTTCACAGGTCGGAATTTGTCCGGCCAATTCAGAGACTTCGTAATTGAGATGGCGATGATCCATGCGCTGCATGACTTCGCGTTCGAGAATCTCTTTCAGTTCTTTCAGGTCGAGGACCATGCCGGTCATCGGGTCCGGCTCGCCCTCGACGGTTACTTCCAGCGTGTAATTGTGCCCGTGACCGTGTGGGTTATTGCACTTTCCAAAGATACGGCGATTCTCCTCAACGGAAAGATTCGGATTGTTGTAGAGATGAGAAGCGGCAAATTCGATTTTTCGTGTGAGAAGAACCATGGGTGTTCGCTTATCTCGCCGATTCGGGAGCTCCAACGGAGTATTCCCGGCCTTTCCACTGGATTCTTCCATTTACATGGCTCCGGTAGGACGCCCAGAGCACTGCTACGTACAGCGCCACGGCGGGCGCGTAATAAAAGATGAAGGAGAAGGGGTATTGGTGACGAGCGAGTTCGAGGCCATAGCTGGTTTGGCGCGCAATGAGGAGTAAAGCACCCAGAAAAAGCAGAAAAGGGTACTTCACTCCAGCGACGACCAGCAAAAGCGGAATCCAAGGTAGGTTTGACTCCATCTCGCGGAAAACCGCCCAGGGAGTGCCGCCCATCAGGCGATAGAGATTTTTTTTCCAGCCTTCCCACATCGCTTGGAACGAGGTGTACATGCGCACGTGCACGATGCCTTTGCCGGAGCCGAACCAGATGCGATGGCCCGCGGCCTTCACGCGCATGGCGAGGGCGACATCTTCCAGAACTTCTCCGGCGACGCTGGAATGACCGCCAATGACATCGTAAACATCGCGGCGAATCATCAGAAACTGGCCGTTCGCGGCAGCGGCGTGTGTGTTCGGATCGTTCACTTTTTCATAAGAAAAGCGCTTCGCCAGGCGCAGATAAATAAATGGAATCAGGGCTTTTTCATACCAGGACAGGGTGACCTGCTCGGGAGAGAAGGAAACCAGCGCGGCACCTTGTTCGTGCGCAATTTGGAGCGCACGGGAGACGGAGTCTCGCTCGTGTTCTGCATCGGCATCGGTGAACAGGAGCCAGGGGCTTTTTGCCTGCTGTACTCCCACCCAGAGGGCATGGTTCTTGCCAACCCAGCCATCGGGCAATTCGCCAGATTCCAGAAGGCGCAGGTTTGGATTTTTATCCATGAGGCTGCGCACGACGCTGGCAGTCCCGTCCGTGGACTGATCGTTTATCACCAGGATTTCGGGAATTTCCGGCTGGCTCGCGAGGGACGCAATGCACGCAGCGATGACCGCCTCCTCATTCCGGGCCGGAACTATGGCTGTGACGGACGACGAGATCGCGGCCGGAACGGGCGTTCCGCTGGCAGATGGATAGTGTGCGTCGCTGGACATAATGTCTTGGATGCAGAAGGGTCGTATCCCGACTGGGGGAGATTGAGTTAGTATAGCATTCGATGAGAATTCTTAGAAAAATTGCGGCTTGGGGCGTGGTGGTGGCGGCGCTGGGCGTTCTGCTGCTGTTCGCGATGCCGAGCTACCGCCAGGGCGAGGCCTCGATTGCCGGCAAGACGGCGCAGGACTTCTCTCTGGATATCTCAGGAAAGGCCGGGCATCTTACCGATCTGAAAGGTAAAGTCGTGGTACTGAATTTCTGGGCGACTTGGTGCCCGCCTTGCGTCGAGGAGACTCCCGCGCTAAACCACCTGCAGAAATATATCGAGTCGCGCAATGGCGTCATCCTCGGCGTCGCTGCCGACGAGGACCCCGGCGCTTACGAAAAATTCCTCCGCGACCAAAGCGTGGTGTTCCTGACCTACCGCGATCCATCCACCAAAGAGAATCATTCGCCCATCGCCCAATCTTATGGCACCTCCATGTACCCGGAAACCTATGTTATCGATCGCCACGGCAAGATCGCCCGCAAATTTATCGGCTTCCAGCAGTGGGACTCCCCCGACATGCTGGCGTATTTCGACGCCCTCCTCGGACAAACCTAGAAACAAAATTGAAGAAAAAATCTAACGCAGAGACGCAAAGAGCGCAGAGGAAGCGCGGAGCGGAAGCAGAAAAATGCTCATCCGCCTCCTCTGGTTTCGACTCTCGCTGAGAGTTCCGCTTCTCCGTGTGGTCTTTTCTTGTCGGATTACTCGTAGCGCAGGGCTTCGACGGGATCGAGCTTGGCGGCTTGCATCGCAGGTAGCCAGCCGCTGATCACGCCTACGACAACCAGGATGGCAGTAGACAACATCATGGTGACGAACGAAAGAGTGAGCTTGATGTCCACTTTGCCGGAGTCATCTTCATAGGCAGGGCCGAGGAACGGCAGCGTGCCGATTGCCGAAGTGATGGCAGCCGAAAGAAGCATACCGATCACGCCGGCGGCTAGCGTCATGACCAGTGCTTCCAGCAAGAACTGCAAGCGAATGTGTGATTTTTTCGCACCGAGCGCGCGGCGCAGGCCGATTTCGCGTACGCGCTCGTCGACGGAAACGAGCATGATATTCATCACGCCCACGCCGCCGATGCCTAGTGTGAGTGCGCCAACGAAAAAGAGCAGCGCTTCGATGCCCAATGTGATTCCTTCGTAGATGGGCTTGAATTCTTCGCGTCCGAACATGGTGATGGCGCGCTTGTCGCTCGGCGAGAAGTGCTGGCGGTTGGCGATGGCAGCGCGGAACTGCTGCATGGCATCCGCTTCAAAATTCGGCGCGACCGGTTCGAACAGCATCACGCTGGCGTAGCGCGCGTCCCACAGGTCGCCTGCCGTAGTGTACGGAATAAACACGGACTCATCGTCGCTGGTGAAATAGTTGCTGTCGGAGAATTTCGTATCCATGGAGCCGACGACGGTGAATTTTACTCCGTCGATACGCACCGTTTCGCCAATGGCAGGTGTGCCGCTGAAAAGTTTTCTGCGCAGTATGGCGCCGAGGAAAACCACGCGGCGGCGCTCGGCGATATCCTCGGAAGAGATCCAGCGGCCTTCCATGGGAATTTCATTGCGCATTTCGCCGTATTCCGGATAGACGCCGCGGATGGCGGTGTCCGAGAGCCGTTCGTCGTGGGTAATGCCCTTCCACCGCACCGTCTCGCGCGTTACGCGCTTGACGAGCGGAGACTGTGCTTTCACCCAATCCGCGTCTTCTTGTTCGAATCGCACGGCTTTGCCCGCTCGTTCGCCGCCCGCCTGCTCGCTGGTCGTTCCAGGCCAGCAAACTACCGCGCCTTTGCCAAAGACTTCGAATGTGTACATCAAGACATTGCGGAAGCCAGAGCCATAGCTTAGCAAGAGCGTCACCGCAACAATGCCCCAGGCGATACCCGTCATCGTGAGCAAGCTACGAACGGGATTGCGTCCGAGAGCGGCCCAAGCTTCGCGAAAGATTTCGAAAAGCATCTAGCCTCCCGCCTCGAAGCGCAAAGCTTCGATAGGATCAACGGAGGCGGCGCGATTCGCAGGATAAAGAGCGGACAGGACGGCGATCAAGCCGAGTAGCGTGACGGAGAGTGCGCCAAGCTTCCAGCTTGCGAGCAAGCCCGCAAAAAACGGTGGCATGGGGAGCAAATTCACGAGCGCGCAAAAACCATAGGAAAGGAGCAGACCCGTGCCGCCGCTCAACGCCACGACGATGACGGTCTCCAGAAAGAATTGCCTGAGGATGGATTCGCGAGTGGCGCCGAGCGCTTTGCGCACGCCGATTTCGCGCGTCCGTTCGCGAACGGAGACGAGCATCACATTCATCACGCCCAGGCCGCCCAGGAAAAGCGTGGCCACTCCGACAGCGCCCATGAAAACTTCCATACCCACGATGATCATGCGGTTGGCCTCGGCGTTCTTGACGGTGTCCCAAATGCTGGCTGCTTCTTTGTCGCGAGGATCGAAGCTGTGCAACCGTCCGAGCGTGCGACGAACTTGTTTCACACAATCAGGATGCGTCTCCAGCGACCATGGCGCGACTAGTAAGCGGTCCACACTATGCTCGACGGCCGGCGGCTTGTTTGGGAAATCGCGGCGCATCGCGTTGAACGGGATGAAAACCTTGCGCACATCCGCGCCATCGTAGCTGGAATTCTGTTCCTTCGGCTTCATGATCCCAATGACAGCATAGGGAATCCCGTTCAATGAAATGGACTGGCCGAGCGCTTCGCGGTCGGCAAAGAGCTGCTTCTTCGCATCACTCCCGAGAAAGGCGACGTTTCGCGCTGCTGCGTTGTCCTCCTGATTGTAGAACCGGCCCTGGGCGACGGCGATGCTGCGAATTTCGGTGAATGGGGGCAGTGCGCCGACGACCTTGAGTTCTCCACTGTTGAAGAGGCTGTGGACCTGGATGTTGTTGCCCAGTTCCGGCATAACGTATTTGCAGGCGGGCGCTTCCTTCGCGACCTGAAGATAGTCTTCCTCGTTCCAGCGGATGAGCCGGCCGGAGCGCGTCCCACCAGCCTGCATGCTGGTGCGGCCCGCGAAAACGATCATGACGTCTTTCCCAAAAGTTTCCTGGTTTTTCTGAATGCCCTTGCCCAGCCCCTCGCCCGCCGCGACCATTACGGTGATGGAGATGATGCCCCACGCGATGCCAAACATCGTCAGCATCGTGCGCCGCTTGTGGGCCCAAAGCGTGGCCAGCGTGTCTCGCAGTAAGTCCTGGAATGACATGGCGCTCCGCGGGTCGGTTCAACTATTGCAGGATGACTTGTTGCTTCTCGCCGAGGCCCTCGAGGATCTCCGTCTTCACGCCGTTCGAGATGCCGAGCTTTACGCTGAGCTTTTTCTTGCCGTTGTCGGCTTTGGCGTCGGGGATCTCGACGGAGGCTTTTCGCTCTTTGTCGTAAATCAGCGCGGCTTCCGGAACCATCAAGACATTTTTCTTTTCCTCGAGGAGGATTTCGGCATTGGCGCTCATGTTGGCCTTGAGCTCGCCGCCGGGATTGGAGATCGAAACGCGCACTTCGAAGGTGGTGACGTTGTCCTTCTCCTTGCCGAGCGGGGAAATCTTGGTGACCTTGCCGGTGAATTTCTTGTCCTTGAACGATTCCACGACGATGCGCGCGGGCTGACTGAGAAAAACCTTGCCAATGTCGGCTTCATCGACCTTGCCCTGTACGTAAACTTCGCTGACGTCGCCGAGCGTCATGATCAGCGTGGCCTGCGAGCCGAGCACCAGGATGGAGCTGACCGCGTCGCCGATATTTACGTCGCGAGAGAGGACCAGGCCTTCGATCGGGCTGACGATCGTGGAATTGCGCAGATCTTCCTGCGCGTTTTCTAGCGAAGCCCTGGCTTGGGCTACTTGAGCTTCGGATTTGGCAATTTCCGCCCTGGAGACGGCGAGAGTGCGCTGCGCGCTGACTTGCTTATTGAGGCCAAGCTGATAGTTTTTCTCCGCGTCCTCGACGAGGCTTTTGGACATCACGCCGTCTTTGTACATCTGTTCGGCGCGCTCCATACTGAGCTTCAGGAACGGCACGTCGGGGCCTTCCGCATCGACCTTGTTGCGCTCCAGGGTGGCTTTGGAAGAGTCCAGCGCCGCTTCGGCGGCTTGCAAATTTGCGCGGGAGGCACGTTCGGCGGCCTCTAGCTGGACCTTGTCCAGTTCCGCAAGCAGCTGGCCCTGCTTCACTCGTTCACCGTAGTCCACGTAGAGTTTTTTCACGATGCCGCTGGCCTTGGACTTGATCTCCACTTTGGAAAGCGGCTGAATCTTGCCTGTGGCTACGACCGAGCGCGCCAAGTCGCCGCGCTCGGCGGAAGCAATCTTGGAAGGGTCAATGGTGCGGTTCGGGCTGAGCGCTGCCTTGACGCCATAGCCTCCGCCCCCCAGAACCACCACCGCGATCGCGCCCCAAACGATGCGGCGGCGTTTCTTGCCATTTTTCCCACTTGCTAAACCATTGCCATTACTGGACATACCAGACCCCCGCTGTTTGGGCACCGCTGCTACAAGGAAATACGCACTTGTGTGGGAAAAGTTCCCTCGTCTTGCTTGTTTAGACGATGGAGGCGGGCATTGGTCAGGTCGCCGTGACACGCGTCCATGAGGTTTGACTGGATTCGTGGGACAACCTATGATTTCGCGCGCAGGTCCTACCTTAGGGGAGAGCATCATGCCTATTGCTGGAATTCGGCCAACGCCGGGCGTCTTCATCGTTAGCTTCGCTCTGGGAATTGCTTTGTTCGTTTTCCACTCTACTGGGAGAGCCAGTGCTCCAGAAGCGCCAAAGTTCAAAGTTGACCCGTCTTGGCCCAAGGAATTGCCCAATAACTGGATCATGGGCCAAGTTGGTGGCATGGCAGTGGATCACCACGATCACATTTGGGTTCTGCAACGACCGGGCTTGGACACGGTCGATGAGCTGGGAGCGGCACAAACTCAGCCCTTGTCAATGTGCTGCTTCGCCGCGCCGCCGGTTCTCGAATTCGATGCGCAGGGAAACCTGCTGCAGTTTTGGGGAGGTCCCGGCCCGGGATTTGATTGGCCAAAAAGAGAGCATGGGATTTATTTGGACAATGACGATAACGTTTGGATTAGTGGAGCAGGCGCCGGGGATCGTCAAATTTTGAAATTCAAGAATGACGGGCATTTCCTCATGCAGATCGGCCATCCTTCCACCGATCCGGCAAATAGCATGCGCACCGATATTCTCGGACTGCCCGCCGGCATGGACGTGGATTCCGACGCCCATGAGATTTATGTCGCCGATGGCTACTTGAACAAGCGAGTCGTGGTCTACGACGCGGACAAGGGCACATTCAAGCGCCTCTGGGGTGCTTACGGCAACCAGCCGAATGATGCGGATCCCGGCCCTTACAATCCGGCCGCACCCCCGGACCTGCAGTTCCGCAATCCCGTTCATTGCGTCCATATCTCGCGGGATGGCCTGGTCTACGTTTGCGATCGCGCGAATGACCGGATACAGGTATTCACCAAGCAGGGCAAGTTTGTGAAGGAGTTTTTTGTTCGGACGCAGACGCTGGACAGAGGATCCGTCTGGCAATTCGCGTTTTCTACGGACGAGAATCAGAAGTTTCTCTTCGTCGCCGACGGCGGGAACAATGTGATCTGGACTTTGCGCCGCGAAGATGGCGCGGACCTGGGCCAGACGGGACACAGCGGCCGCAACGCGGGCCAGTTTCACTGGGTGCATCAAATCGTGTCCGACTCGCAAGGCAATCTCTATACAGGAGAGGTTGACACGGGAAAACGAATTCAGAAATTTATTTTGCTGCACTAGGATCGCGGCCGCCATCGGAGCGATTCTGGATATCGCTACAGCGACGTCTTTCGCAGGCGAAGAGCGTTCGTAATCACGGAGACGGAGCTGAAACTCATGGCCGCGCTAGCAAGCATGGGGTTCAGCAGCCAGCCGAAAATGGGGTAGAAAACTCCGGCAGCAATGGGAATTCCAATCACATTGTAGAGAAAGGCGAAAGCCAGGTTCTGCTTGATGTTGCGAATCGTGGCGCGGCTCAATTTTCGCGCTTGCACAATTCCCCGCAGGTCGCCCTTCAGGAGCGTGATGCCGGCGTTTTCGATGGCGACATCCGTGCCCGTGCCCATTGCAATGCCCACATCAGCCGCGGCCAGCGCCGGCGCGTCGTTAACCCCGTCGCCCGCCATAGCCACAATTCGGCCATCCTCGTGAAGTCGCTTTACAAATTCACCTTTCCGCTGCGGTTGAACTTCGGCTTCTACTTCTTCGATCCCCAACTGACTTGCGATCGCTTTCGCTGTTGTCTGCAAATCACCCGTCAACATGACCATTCGCACCCCCTGCTCTCTCAACGCTCGCAATGCTTCTGGTGTCGATTCCTTAACGAAGTCCGTCAGCGCGATCACGCCAGCCACACGTTCGTTCACTGCTACGAGAACAAAACTTACCGAGGCCGGCGCGTCAATGCCGAAACCCAAACCTGGGAGCTTTTCTCCGGTCACCCCTTTCACCCCCCGTTCTTCCAAGAATCTCCTAGTCCCCACAAGAACCTGATCCTCAAGCACTCGCCCTTGCGCGCCGCCGCCCGGAGTAGCTCGAAATTCTTTAGCCGGGGCGAGTTCCATACCCTTCTCAAGGGCTGCGTTCACAATCGCGCGCGCCAGCGGATGTTCACTTGCTTGTTCCACGCTTGCAGCGAGCCACAACAACCGATCCTTGCTGAACCCGCCTCCTTCAAAAACACTGACCGCACCGACCCGGGGCTTTCCTTCGGTGAGAGTGCCGGTCTTGTCGACGACGAGTGTGTCCACTCTCGCAAGCGTCTCGAGGGCTTCGGCGTTGCGGATGAGTACGCCAGCCTGGGCCCCTCGGCCGACAGCCACCATGATGGAAATGGGAGTGGCAAGGCCGAGGGCGCAGGGACACGCAATGATGAGCACGGAAATCGCACCGACGAGCGCATGAGCGAAGCGCGGCTCAGGACCGAAGAAGATCCAGCCGAAAAAGGTGAGTATGGCTGTAAGAACTACCGCCGGAACAAAGTAGGCCGCGACGCGGTCCGCAAGGCGCTGCAATGGCGCGCGGCTGCGCTGGGCTTCGCTCACGAGTTTTACGATTTGCGAAAGAGTGGTCTCGCTGCCGACGCGCTCGGCTTCCATGATGAAACTGCCGCTGGTGTTCAGCGTGCCGCCTGTGACGTTGCTGCCAGGGGTTTTTTCGACGGGCATCGGCTCGCCCGTAACCATTGATTCGTCAACGGCGCTTGCGCCTTCGCGGATCACCCCGTCCACCGGCACGTGCTCGCCTGGACGAACTCGGAGGTGGTCGCCGCGTTTTACCTGATCGAGCGCGACGTCCTTTTCGGCTCCGTTCGAATCCAGCTCGTGCGCTTGCAGCGGTACCAAATTCAAAAGAGCGCGAATCGCACCGCTAGTGCGCTGCCTGGCGCGCAATTCCAGAACCTGCCCGAGAAGGACCAGAGTAGTGATCACCGCGGCCGCTTCAAAATAAACGGGCGCAGCGCCATCTATGCCCCGAAAAGAGGCCGGGAAGACTTGCGGGAAAAAAGTAGCTGCAAGGCTATCGAGATACGCTGCGCCCGTGCCCAGGCCAATCAGCGTGAACATATTCGGGCTGCGATGGACGAGCGACGACCAAAAGCGTTCGAAAAACGGCCAGCCGCCCCAGAGGACTACCGGCGTGGCAAGAAGAAATTCGATGCTGTTTCGAACGGTTGGCGTCAGATGCAGTCCGAGCGATTCGCCAAGCATGGAAAGTAGCAGGACCGGGAGCGATAACGCCGCGCTGACCCAGAAGCGCAGGCGCATCGAGTCGTACTCGGGATCGGCATCCACTTCCGCGGAAACGTCCATCGGCTCAAGCGCCATGCCGCAGATAGGGCAGCTCCCCGGACCAATCTGGATGATCTGCGGATGCATCGGACAGGTGTAGCGAATCTTTTTTTCGTCTGCCGGGCGCGACCCGGTAGATGCCGTGTGCCGCATCGCCCCCTGTTCGGCAGGCGCGGGACGACGTTCCATTCCCCCGGTCCCGGCGGCAGCCAGAAACTTCTCCGGCTCGCGGGAAAACCGTTCGGCACAGCTCTTCGAACAGAAGAAGTGCGTTTTTCCGGCGTGCTCAACTCTACCGACCGCTTTTTCCGGAACAACCATCATTCCGCAGACAGGATCCTTATGCTTGGCCGGCTCCTGCAAAATCGGAAGTGAAATTCCGCCCGCATCCTGCGAACTCATTGGGTGATCTCCTCTCGTCTCGGCGGCGCTAGCGCAAATGCGCGTAGATCAGTTCGAGCAACTCGTCGTACATGGCTTCGGTCGCTTCTTTTTTTCCGCTTCGGAGCGCCGTGGCCGCGCAATGATGCAGGTGATTTTTCATCAGGTTACGCGCGACGCCGCGCAATGCCTCCTGCACGGAAGCCACTTGCATTATGATGTCGGCGCAGTAGCGGTCTTCTTGCACCATTTTTTGCAAACCGCGGATCTGCCCTTCGATGCGGCGCAAGCGCTTCTGATTCGCATCCTTCAACCCGGGGTCCACGCCCGCGGCTTTCCTCACGCCGGGGCCCGAATCACAAGCGCAATTCGCTAGAAAGGTGTGGCCGCGCTCCCTTGAACCCCCGCGCATGGGTTTGGTTGACGACACGGTCATAATACCCTCCACCCCTATTTATACCCCTACCCCCTATCTTACGTCAAGCGGCCGCGGATCTGCCGGCCGCCGCGCTTGCCGCAGGCTGCTATACTACGAGCATGACCCTGGTGGAAATCACTTATGAATTGAAGTCGCCGCTGACGGAAGAGCAATTGCGCCAACTCGGCCAGTTCGCGAACACCTATGGATTGCGCAGCTTCCGGGTCGACGAATCGACGAACCAATTGTCGTTCGAATACGATGCTTCGCGCCTGCGCGAGACGCAGGTCGCGCATGTGCTGGGCCAGGCGCGCATCGCCGTAACACGCAAAGTGAATTGATCCGATTCTGGCGGGTTAGTTCGAACAGTGATATAGGGCGACAGTGAAATCGAGGCAGGGTCGCTCTTGCGATCAACTAAACGCTGCGGGATTCTCCGCCAGGCCTGCTAATTGGCAGAGGGGGAGCGGTCGCCCGCTCTCCCCTGCCACACCACCCGACGTGCGGGTCCGCATCGGGCGGTTCAGTAAGTTGAGCCCTC
>Ga0209118_1001371_pt1 | contig 11435 bp, 7 predicted proteins | sample BlaSpr_A8_Ref_M1_FD_187988 | JGI IMG/M metagenome (GOLD analysis project Ga0209118, IMG submission 187988) | Forest soil microbial communities from Thunder Bay, Ontario, Canada - Black Spruce, Ontario site 2_A8_Ref_M1 (SPAdes) (version 2) | ecosystem: Environmental > Terrestrial > Soil > Boreal...
TGAACCACACGTTTTCCGCTTCATCCAGGCACACTTCGATGAAGTGGTTACCGGTGCCCAGCGTGCCGAGGTGATTCGAATGATTGCCGCGATCCAGCTTCGGATGTTTTTCCAGAATCGCGTCGTAACGCGGTTTCAGCGTCTGCCATACTTCGTTGTTGCGCGCAGGAATTTCCCGCCACGCGCCCGCGTCCCCGCGCCCCCCGTGATTTGTACGCCCGTGCGGAACCGCCTTTTCGATCGCGCTGCGCATCCCCTTCAAGTTATCCGGAAGGTCGCGTGCGTTCAGGTCCGTCTCGACCGCCATCATGCCGCAGCCGATATCCACGCCCACAGCGGCGGGGATGATCGCGCCTTTCGTTGGAATCACGCTGCCGACCGTGGCCCCGATGCCCCAATGCACGTCCGGCATGGCCGCCACCCACTTAAAAATAAACGGCAACTGCGCCACGTTCAGGAGCTGCTTCAGCGCCTGGTCTTCGAGCTGAACGCCCTTGGTCCAGGCCTTGATCGGCACGCCGCTTTCCGTCGTCAGGACGTTGTAGTTCATTTCGTCAGTTATGAAAGCCTTCTGCCAATTTTATTGCGCGACGGTGCTCAGGAAGGGGTAGTGGCTGGCGGCGCCCATGAAGAAAAGCATGGGGAAGGATAGCCAAAACGACGTGCGCGCAGTGAGATAGTTCCACCGCATCAGGCGCTCGGCTTCGGGTGGCATTGGCACACCTTGCTCCGCGCTGGCGCGCGCCCACGCGATCAGCCGCTTCTGCACCCGCCACACCACTCCCCACGTATTCAGCAGCATCACCAACCCGAGCCCGCCGCCCACGCTGATAGCCAGGTGGGCATTCGAAACGTTGGGCCCGCCATTCAAAGCAAGTACCAGCCAGGAAGCTGCTATCACCACAACGGAAACTCCAATCACGCGCACCCAAGGACTATTGAGAATCCCTTTTGCCGGAAGCTGCAGCGCGTAGATGAGCACATACGCGGCGAGCCACACGAGAAACCACCAGCCAAACCACTTGCCAATCAGCGAGCGGTCCCCCGCAAGTTTCGCGTCCGCTGCCAGATGGATCGTGAAATAGCGGATGCCCACGATCACCGTCACCAGCGCCGACGAACGGAACCAGCCCATGGCGCCGGGCATCAGCTCGGGATAGATTTTGATTCGCAGTTTGGGATCGCACCGTTTCATCGCCGGCGTCAGCACCAGGTTGAAAAAGTACAGCAGCCCAATCCAGATAATGCCAAAGACAAGATGCAGCCAGCGCAGCGCCATCATTTCGTTGGCGTGCGGCGTATCGAGGAACGAGAAGTGCGGCCGCCACTCGGGAAACGATATCGCCAGGAGATAGAAAATCATAGGGGCACCTCGGTGGTGTTTGGATCGGTCCGAGGAAACACCGTAGCCGATTGTCGAGTCGATCGTCAATCGAGCGTTCCACCAATGGTCGAATTGCGGGAAATGTTCTGCCCGTGAGCGCCACTATTCGTAGCGTAAGGCGTCCATTGGATCGATTCGCATCGCTCGCCGCGCAGGAAGGTAGCCTGCAGCGAACGCAGCCGCAGCGAGCACCAGGGTGGCAGTGAATAGTGTTACGGAATCGCGCGCGGACATTCCGAACAGCAGGCTTTCCAGTACATGCACGGTTGCGAGTGCAAGGCACAGGCCGGCGGCCACGCCGACCAGCAGCACAGTCGCCACTTCCCGCAACACCAGGCGCAGAATCGAAGCCGGCATGGCTCCCAGCGCCATGCGAATTCCGAATTCCACCTGTCTTTGCGTCACCAGGTAACTCAGCGCGCCGAACAGTCCGATCATCGCAAGCAGGAGCGCAAGCCCGCCGAAAAATGCCGAGAGCGTGGCTAGCAGGCGTTCCTGCACCAGCGAATCATCCACTCGCTTTGCCAGCGTCCCGAATTCCAGCGATATGCCCTTATTTACTTGGGCCACGCTGTTCTGAACAGCGGCGATAAGGCTCTCCGGGCGCGTGGCGGTGCGGATTTCAAAATATTCGGAGTCATCGTTGCCTGGTATTTGGCTGATCGGAAAGAAAGCCTGCGGAAACGTGGCCTCGCGGAGCGATTCATATTTCGAGTCCTTCACCAAGCCGACGACTTGGAAAGTTGGGCCAGCTGCTGTTTGTCCGTTTAGCACACGGAAAGTTTTCCCCACCGGATTTGCACTTGGAAAAAACTTCCTTGCCATCGTTTCATTCACAACCGCGACACCCGGCGCGGTCTTGGTGTCGCTCGCCTGGAAGTCGCGCCCCGCAAGCAAAGGCGTGTGCAGCGTGGCAAAATAACCAGACGACACATGATTGAAGTACACCAGCGAGTCGTCTCCCTTCGGTGCGCTGGGCGAATCCACGGAAACGTATTCATTCCACTCATAACCAGTCACCGGCGTGCGCCAGGATCTGCCAACAGAGATCACTCCTGGAAGATGTTGCAGGAGCGCTTCGATCTCATCGTAAATCTCGAGGCGCCGCTCGGGCGCTACTTTTGCGGCTTTCAGGTTGGTATTGGCCAGCAGAACGTTGTTTCGATCAAAGCCGATGTCCAACGTCGCAAGTTTCGCTAGGCTTCGGAGAAACAGCCCAGCGGAGACCATCAACACCAGCGACAGCGCGATCTGCGACGCGACCATCCACATGCCGGGGCGGAATCGCAACCGCGTGTCGCTCTCCACGGCCCGGCTGCCCTTCATAGCGGATGTTAACGAAACGCGTGTCGAGCGAAATGCCGGCAGCACACCAAACAGAATTCCCGTCAGCACAGCAACTGCCGCCGTGAACATAAGAACGCGTATATTCAATGAGAGATCGAAGAATACCGTTTCTCTATCGGTGGAGATGTAACGCAGGAGCACTTCATTGCCCCAGCGAGCGAAAAGCATTCCCATCAGCGCACCGGCCAGGGAAAGTAGGATGCATTCAGTCAGCAGTTGACGGATCAACCTGGCGCGCGATGCACCCAGGGCACGCCGCGTAGCCATTTCCTTCTCCCGTGCCGTGCCACGAGCCAGCATCAAGCTGGCGATGTTGGCGCAGGCAATGAGCAGCACGAGTCCGACGACCGCCATCAGCACGTAAAGGGGCCGCTCCATTTGCTGGCGCAAGTAAGATGGCCCGGTCGGCGCGGGCACTCCAACCAGGACGCGCCGAAGAAATTCCTGCTGTTCCGTTTGTCCCCAGTCCAGCGGCATGGCAGCCGCAAAAACTTGATGCGAAAGCATTTCCAGACGGACTTTTAGTTGTTGTGGTGCTGTCTCTGGTTTCAAACGTCCCATGATCTCGAGCCACCAAGTCGAGCGCCCTTCGCTGCGGGAATCTTTTCCGAAGACCTGCACGGTGCAGATCGGAATCGCCACATCGAACTTGGTGCCTACCATCAAGCCATAGAAACCGCGGGGGGCCACTCCGATAATCGGAAAGACATGCCCGTCGAGCGCTAGATTGCTTCCAATTGCGCTCTCGGTTCCGCCGTAGCGATCCTGCCAGAACGCATAGCTGATAACCGCAGCCCCCGCGCATCCCCGCTGGTCATCTGCCGCCGACAGCAAGCGCCCGACGACGGGTTGAAGACCGAGCGTTTCAAAGGCTCCACCGCTGACCCACAGTCCGTTCGCGTATTGCACGGCCCCGCCCTGCGCGAGATCAAACCGGTTTTCGCTCCACGCGAACGCGTTCGAGAAAACATCCTGCCGGTCGCGCAGTTGCTCCCAAAGCGGATTCGTGAAGTAGCCACCCGTCTGTGTCCCGGATTGAAGGGTGCGGATCCGCACTTGCACAAGCTCTTCCGGATTTCGCACCGGCAACAGACGCAGCATTACAGCGTCCATCATGCTGAAGATGGCGGTGTTGGCTCCGATCCCAAGCGCCAGCGAAACAATCGCCACGGAGGTGATCACCGGCGTCCGGCCCAGGATGCGCAAGCCGTAACGAATGTCCTGCAGCACCGTTTCGATGAAGCTCACTCCGCGGGAATCGCGATACTCCTCTTTCATCTGTTCCATTCCGCCAAATTCCAGCCGAGCGCGGCGCTTGGCTTCCGCCGGCGTCAGGCCGGACCGGATTAGCTTCGCAACGTGGTTCTCGAAGTGAAAGCGGAGTTCCTCGTCCATTTCTGCTTCCACGATCTTCCTGCGAAAGAGGGAGCGCATACGTAGTAGCAGGTCATTCAGCATAAGCGTCTCCTAAATTGTCTCGAGGATTTGCGCCACCGCCAGGGCAAGTTTGCGCCAGGTGCATTCTTCCAGTTCCAGTTGCTTGCGCCCCCGCGCGGTCAGCTCATAAAACTTCGCGCGGCGATTGTTCTCGGAAGTCCCCCAGCGCGCCTTGATCCAGCCCTTGCGTTCCAGGCGGTGAAGCGCCGGGTACAGCGAGCCCTGCTGCACCGAGAGAACTTTGCTGGAAATCTGATGGATGCGCTCGGAGATTGCCCAGCCGTGCAGGGGCGCAAGGGCAACCGTGCGCAGGATCAGGAGGTCCAGGGTGCCTTGCGGAAGATCGATTCGGCTGTCCGCCATTCGTTCCCCTATCACTTCTACAGGAAAGATACGGCCTCTCCTGTAGAAGTGCAAGGGAAGAGTCGGGATCCTGAGAAAAAGAGATTCTTATTTTCGAGATATTGGTGCCCGAGAGAGGACTCGAACCTCCACGACCTTGCGATCACTAGCTCCTGAAGCTAGCGCGTCTGCCAGTTCCGCCACTCGGGCACAAGTGCGGGTTCACGCCGACCGGGTCGGGGTGACGCTGGAGATGTCGATCCCGGCCCAGCCAGGGTCGCACATCCATCGAAGCATTTTCATTCTGCCCGCCAGTGCCCCCTTTGTCAACGCGACCAGAGTGCAGGCGCTGGGGAACGCCCGCGTCGCGTTCGGGCCCAGGCCCGTAGGAAGGCAAACTCACGATGCAGCATCGGTATTGTTAATTCTATGCACTAGAATTTTTAATTCAAAGTGCTATACTCCGCCCTATAAAACCCAACTAACCCTTGCCGGCCGGGCCGGCACTGCGGATCGGTTCCAACGGGAGGTCACCATGGAATCACAAACGCTAACGGGGCCATTGCTTTACCTGCTGATCGCCTGGGGAGTCGTTACCGCCGTATTCCTGTTTCTGTTGCTTCGGCGGAGCCTCCTCGCGAGCCACGAAGACGATCAAATCTTTCTCGATGCGGCTCAAGAACATATGGCCAGAGAGCAGCGCGAGATTGTCGCCAAGATCAATGCGCTCTCGCGGCCCATCATGGGAACGGGCATCCTGGCAGGCGCATTGCTGCTGGTGATTGCTGGAATGTGGCTCAAGGAAGGACTGAAGGGCCTCTTCTAGGTCTTCGGCTCTGGATAGTTTGCCGGCAAGCTTCAGCGCGGCGCTGGCTTTGCAGGTTGCTGCTGCACGGAAGGTGCGTTTGCAGGAATGGTCTGCGGGGCCCTCGGAGCGAGCGAAGTGTGATTGTGCACGATGACCCAGTGGTTGTTGCGCTTTTCTAATACCACCGTAGTCTGGCCTTGGGCTTCCATTTGTTGGCCATCCACAACTGCTTCGAAGTCCCACTGGTAGCACGCCCAACCCACCGTGCCGCTCACCTTGATGTAGGTATTCGAGCGATCCATGCGCACCTGCTCCATGCGCGCGCGCTGCTGCTGATAAACGGCTAGATAATTGGTCCAGCCGAGAATCGGCGGCGCCCACGAGCCGTTCACCATCGCAACATCGTCGGCGTAGTCCTGGTGCAGCTTTTCGATATCTCCGAGCTGCCATGCGCCCAGCATATCCGAGAGCGTGTAGTCGATTTGCTGTTCGTCGCTCAAGGGAATCAGCATCTTGGAGCTGTCCGTGGAGGGAGCAGGGTCGGCCTTCTTTTTCTTTTCTTTCTGTGCCGCAGCGGGAGAAACGCAAGTCCAAGAGAGCGAGAATACCAGCAACAAGAGCATGACCTTGTGAGGCATTCGGCCGGCCAAGCGGTTTCCAAAATGATTGCTCATTCGCGTTTCTCCCCTCGGCTGAAAAGAATAGCACGCCGACTTGGGCGCGGCGGCGATTCGCCTATTTGGTTTACTTGCTCCAGTCCGTTGTAGCTCAGGCCTTAGGTTTTTTCCTCGTCGGCCGGGTTCTCCGGCTCTCGGACGCGCTCAGCAAATTGATGAAAAGACGGTAAGCCCCGGGGACTCCTTCGGGCAGTTGCCGGAAGAAGGCTAGGCCCGTATAAATGTAAGCGCCTTTGCCATAGCGGGTGTAGACAAGGCCGCCGTTGAGCCCGGGCTCGCCGGGATCGTTCATAGCGAGGAGCGGCGTGTAATTCGAATCGAACTGCGTCCAAAAATAAAGACCACGCTCTTGTACCCAGCCCTGGAAGTCATCCAGGGTGATTTTGTTAGGCCTGTTGAGGAGCGCATCATCCGGCCTCAGAAATTTGACTGGTGAATTTTCGTCGGTGATGCGCGGCAAGGCTCGCGGCGTTTGAGGTGCGCCATCCTTCGCGGGCGGAATCGGCGGCGAGATCAGCGCGGGATACGGAGCATATTGGAATTTGTCCCATGCAAATTCGCGCTGGTATTGCACGACCAGCGTCCCGCCGTTCGAAACGTAGTCCAGCAGCCGTTGATTCGTTCCAGACAATTCCGGCCGAAGTTCGTACGCGCGCACCCCAACCACGATGGCACTGAATGGGGATAATTCCCGGAAGGCCAGCGCCACGGCGTCCAGCATCTCCACGCGAACGCCCAGGCGCTCGAGCGCTTCCGGCACAGGTTCGCTTTCCGCCGTGATGTAGCCAACGCGAAGATTCGCCGGCACAAGCACGCCAAACACGTGCACGGTGCACTGTGCCGGCTCGCTCCAAAGCTGCGTCGGCAGCGTCGGCAAAGGCGCCAGCGAAGTGGTGAACTTCTCGGCCTTATCGCCCCGGGCGCGGTCGGCCATGCGCTCCGCGTACGCCGAAATCTTGAAGTTCCCCTTGCCGAGCTTCAAAGGCGGCGTCACCGTCAGCCGGGCATAGCGGTCGCCCGCTCCCTCGAAATTCAACGGCACGGCTGCGCTCGTTTTCCAACCCCGCGGCGCCGTCAGCGCCGCCCGAACCTCACCCGCTTGAGTCGCGTAGGAATGCACGCGGAGCAATACATCGAAGGGCTTATTTTGCCTGGCTGTTATCTCGATCGCTTGCTTTGGCTCCACCGCCAGCGTGTAGGCCGGAACGATTCGCAGGGGTATTCGATCCGCTCGCGTGGAAGTTGCGCGGAGCTGCATCGCCGGTGAGCTGACCGTGAACGAATAGCCATCGATCATGGCTTCCTCGCTGACCGTCACGAGTGGCGGAGGTTCCGGCAGTATCGCAGTGGCGGAGGGCGGTGTACGCTGCGGATTCTGTCCGGCAGAAACGGTAAAGCGAACGGACCCGCTGGTTTCAGCCTCTTCTTTGGCGACGGTCCAATCGGACGGAAGCAACACTTTGGGCTTCTTGAAATCTCCCGCGATCTCTCCACGGTGATGAGAGTCCACCCGAACCGAGAAAGACTCTCCGGAGACGATTTCGCTGCGATCGGCGAGCGCGTCCAATCGCAGCCCTGCGACGAGCGCCAGAGCCGCCTCAATTTTTTCCCGTTTTCGCTTCAGGCTTCGCGCGAGGGATATGACCGGGGCGGGAACTTGGTACGAAATCGAAGGCACGGGCACTTCACTGATTTTTCTACCTGCAGCAACCAGGAAACTGGAGGCCGACTTCCAATCGAGACGCAAGGCCGCCTCGCGCGCCGACACCAGGGCGGCATCCACGGCTCGCATGAGCGGGTCAGCGCCCAGATTCCCGGCTTCATAGTCCTCGTCGAGCGGGCCAAGCGGTTGTGCGAGCAAGTCCGGATCGAGCTCCTTGCCGTCCTCGCGCTGGAGAGCGACGGCGCGCCGCAGGAACGGCGAGCCCAGAAAACCGGTGATTCCCTGAGTGCGATGATTGGCAAACGCATCGAGTCCCATTTCACGCCAGGACTTTCCGTAGAGCGGCGAAATCTCATCCACCGGTACCAAGTAACCCTTGGGGGCGTCGCTTCGGTCGAGGTCCACCAGGATCACTGGCTTTCGGTCGCCCCATGGCGTCAAGTCCTCTGCTTCCGGGGAAGAACCGTGCAACTTGAAAGAGGAATCTGCCGCGAGTTGCACCGCCTTCGGCGTGAGTAATCCCGAGGCTTGATGATGTCCGTGGCCCCCGTGCACGCCGCCCCAGCCGTTGATCACAACGTTGGGGCGAAATCCGCGGATCACGTGGACCATGTCCTCGAGAACCTGGTCGCCCCAGATCCGTTCCGTTTCTTCCGGCGTCTTCGAATAGCCGAAATCTTTGGCTCGCGTAAAGTAGAGCTTCACGCCGTAGCCCCGCGTTGCCGCCAGCAATTCCTGCGTCCGGATCAATCCCAGTTGCGGCGCTTGTTCGGGGCCGAGGTCGTTCTGCCCGCCCTCACCGCGCGTGAGGGAGAGCAGCGCGACATCCGCATGAAGTCCGCGAGCGAGATAGGTAAGCACCGCAGCGCTCTCATCGTCCGGATGAGCCGTCACGTACAGGATCCGCGTGGTAATTCGCGCTCTCTCGATCGCCTCGATTGTTTCCGGCAAGCCGGGCCCCGTCCCCGGCGCGGGAGGAAATTGCCCTTTCGCGGTGGCCGCCCAAATGGACAGAAACAAAACTACGTTTGCTACGACAGTGAAGCGTTTCAATTCCCCTCCCGGGCTACGTCTACTATTCCAATCATGCCTCACTAAGCTCCAGCGCCAGTCTTCATTTAGAAGCTTGGTGATCGCGATCCGTTACTGAATACTGGATACTGATAGCGGATCACTTTCCTTCTCAAATGGCCATTGTCGCATCTCCCGCGCGCGAATGAGATACGCGAGCGCTCCCAGTGCGATCTCCGCCAATCCCCATTTTCTCGTCGCCCCCGTCTGCCAGAAGAGCCACGCCCATCCGATCATCGTCAGCACCGCGGGCAGCGGATACAGCCACATCTTGAACGGAAGGCCTTGCGTGCCCCGGCGCCGCCGCAGCAACATCACTCCTACCGCCTGGCCGATGAACTGCACGATGAGCCTCATGGCAAGGATTCCTGCAATGGCTTGTTTCAGTTTCAAGGAAACGCTGAAGACAAGCGCGAGTCCGGCCAGCACTAACAACGAAACGTGCGGAAAGTGTTTCGTGGGATGAACCTTGCCGAACACCGGAAAGAAATTCCCGTCCTGCGCCGCCGAATAGGGCACTCGCGAAGCGCCAAGCAGCACCGAGAATGCAGAAGCGACAGCGATCCACAGAATCATTCCCGTCACGAAGCGCGCGGCCGCCTGCCCATACAATCGTTCAACAAACAAGCTGGCGATGAAATCGGAATTCTGCGCCTCGCGCCATGGCACCACGCCCAGGATGCTCGTCTGCATCGCCAGATACAGCACGGCGATCCCCAGCACGGAAAGAAAAATGCCTCGAGGAATATTCCGTTCGGGATCCTTGATCTCGCTGCCGAGATGGCAAATGTTGTAGTAGCCCCAGTAGCTGTACACCGTGCTGACCATCGCTGACCCCAGCCCTGCGAACCACACCCACGACAGCTCGAAGGCCCCCGGTGGGAAATCAAACGCGATCTTGGCGTTGAAATGCGTGGCCCCTCCCCAGATCAGCCACAGCATGGTTCCCACAACACCTATCCACAGCAAAACGGAAATTTTTCCGATCGTCGCGATCCGCCGGTATAGCAGGATTACTATCAAGATGACGAGTCCACCGGAAATCGCCTTCGCCTCGAGTGGCGTGAAGGGGTACAGATATCCCGCATACTTTGCGAAGCCAATCGACGCCGACGCCACGGAAAGCGGCGCCTGTACCAACGTTTGCCACACGAACAAGAACGACATCAACCGGCCCCACCGCTCCGGACCGTAGGCTTCTCGCAGAAAAACGTATGTGCCGCCAGCTTTCGGCATCGCCGCGCCCAGCTCGGACCACACAAATGCATCCAGCGTCGCCAGGAGCGCCCCCGCCAGCCACGCGATGAGCGCTTGCGGCCCTCCCATCGCCCGAATCACTAGCGAACTGACCACGAACGGGCCAATGCCCACGATCTCGATCATGTTCAGCGCGACGGCCTCTTTCAGACCCAGTCCGCGCTCCAGGGTGGGGATTCGAGCATGGTTGTTCGTCTTCACGGGTTCGCCGAGAATAACAAATGCCCGGCGCCTCGCCTAACCAAGATTCTTGCTACAAAAACCATTTCGCACTCTTCTGGAACAGCTTAAACTCGTCCGGCGCAGAGCCTGATCCTGCACAATCTCTTTTTCGGACAGGGACGATGATTGCATCGCGGATAGCTCGCCGAGCCGGTCTGGCTGGCCTCTTCCTCCTGGCGCCTCTTGCCATGCCTGCCCGCGCCTCCACGATCACTTTGCCACCCGAGGCGCCCGCCATCCTCGACAAGATCTATTCCTTCGACCTCGACGGGGCCATAGAAGCTGCGAAACGCATGGAGCAGGAACGGCCCAATCACCCGCTCGGATATCTGCTGGAAACGGAAGCCTTGTGGTGGCGCATCTGGTGTACTTCCGCCGAGTTCAAGTATGGAATGAGCGACGCCCGGCGCCGGCCAAAGCTCGAAGCGGACCGGCACTATTTTGAGCTGGCTGCCCGGGTCTTGTCGCTCGCAGAAGCGCAGATCAAACAGAACGAATCCGCGGAAATGCAGTTCTATGCCGGGATGGCTGAAGCGTCGTCGGCGCGGCTCTACGGACTGCGCGGCGAGAATCGCAACACGGCCCGCTCCGGAGTGCGCGGGCGCGAACACCTCCTCCGCGCCAAGGCTCTCGACCCGGATCTCGCCGACGCCGACCTGGGCCTGGGTCTATACAACTATTACGTGGACACGCTCAGCGCCATTGCCAGGGTTTTGCGCTTTTTCATGGGCATCCCCGGCGGGTCAAAACAAGAAGGAGTACGTCTGCTCGAACGAGCCATCGCGCAGGGCGTTCTCACTACAAACATCGCGCACTTCTATCTCGCCCTGAATCTCCACCGTTACGATCAACAGTATGAAAAGGCGCTCGACGTCCTCGGCCCACTCGTTGAAAAGTACCCGGCCAACCCGCTATTTCAACTGGCGCGCGGCGACCTCTATGCCAAACTTGGCCGAAAGCAGCAAGCCTGGGCCTGTTATCGCGCCGCACGCGCCTTGCCGCTCCAGAATTTGGAGTGTCAAACCCGTGTCCAAGAGCTGGTGCGCGCATCGATCGCATCGCTGGGCACGGAATAAGAGAATAACCTACACCGTGTTCGTCTCAGGATTGGACGATATTCAACAGCTATCCTTACCCGCCGGGTCGTAAAGCCCCGTCCTTCAGGGTGGGGATATAAGACCCGTTAAAGACTATACTTGACGGGGTAGCACGTTCGTGATACTTCTT
>Ga0209118_1001373_pt1 | contig 11406 bp, 9 predicted proteins | sample BlaSpr_A8_Ref_M1_FD_187988 | JGI IMG/M metagenome (GOLD analysis project Ga0209118, IMG submission 187988) | Forest soil microbial communities from Thunder Bay, Ontario, Canada - Black Spruce, Ontario site 2_A8_Ref_M1 (SPAdes) (version 2) | ecosystem: Environmental > Terrestrial > Soil > Boreal...
CCTCCGGGCCGGTACTACCGGCGGTCAAACCGGAAGTTATACCGGCGCCGCGGGTGACTGCGGCCGCGGTGGCGACGCCGCCCGTCGCAGCCACCGCCGCCGCGCCTGCCCCGGCGTCTCCGGCTGCGGTTCCGCCCACCGGTCGCGGCGGCACTCGCTGGTCGCGGACGCTGGCGCCCATCCTCGCGCTCGCCCTGACGCTGGCCGCCTCGTCGTGCCGTGGCGGCGCCGGCGGGGCCGGCGGCCGCGCCGCGCTTCGGGCCCGCGTCGACGAGCTCTTCGAGCGCTACGCCACCGGCCTGTCCCCGGGCTGCGCGCTAGCGGTGATCGAGAGCGGGCGGGTGGTGCTCGCCAGGGGCTACGGCTTCGCCGATCTCGGCCGGCGCCTGCCAATCACGCCGCGGACCGTCTTCGACATCGCCTCCGCCTCCAAGCAGTTCACCGCCGCCAGCGTGCTGCTGCTCGCCGCGCGCGGCCGGCTGTCGCTCGACGACGACGTCCGCAAGTACGTGCCCGAGCTGCCGCGCCACGACGCGACCATCACCCTGCGCCACCTTCTGCATCACACCAGCGGCCTGCCAAACTACATCGACCTGCTGGTGAAGTCCGGCAAGCGCTACGAGGAGGTGACCACCGACGGCGACGCGCTGGCGGCGCTCGCCGGCGCTCCCCAGCTGCAGTTCCCTCCCGGCACGGCATTCCGCTACAACGACTCCGGCTATTTCCTGCTGTCGCTGGTGGTCAAGCGGGTGACCGGCCAGACCCTTCGCCAGTTCGCCGCCGAGAACCTGTTCGCGCCGCTGGGCATGGCCGATTCCCGCATCGTCGACGACCTCACCCGCGAGGTGCCCGGGCGCGCCGTCCCGTACGTGCCCGACGGCGGCGGCTTTCAGCCCGTCGCGTCGGGCTGGGAGCAGACCGGTGACGGCGGCGTCAACACCACCGTCCTCGACCTGGCGAAATGGGACGCGAACTTCTACTCCGGCGCGGTCGGCGGCAAGGCCCTGATCGCCGCCATGACGACCACGGGCAGCCTGGCGAACGGGAGTCCCCTCCCCTATGGCGGCGGCCTCTTCCTCGACCGGTTCCGCGGCCATCAGCGAGTGAGGCATCCGGGAAGCTGGCGCGGCTTCTGCTCCGAGCTGATGCGCCTGCCCGGCCGCCGCCTGTCGGTGATCACCCTCTGCAACGTCGGCGACGCCGACCCCGCCGGTCTCAGCGAGCAGGTCGCCGAGCTGTACCTCGAAGCCGGGCCTTAGCGTCCCCCCCTCCCTCTAGGCGGTGCGGTGCTCGCGCCGTGCCGCGGCCTCGGCGGGACTCGTAACCCTGGCGGGCGGGCGCGGTATATAGAGTCGTGCTGGCGATGATGCAAGATCTCGATACGGCGCGATCGGACACCGAGCTGATGGGCGCGGTGCGCGATGGCGACCTGGTCCAGCTGGGGGTGCTCTTCGAGCGTCACCACGTCGGCTTGTTCAACTTCTTCCTGCGGCTGACCGGCAGCCGCCAGCTCAGCGACGACCTGGTGCAGGAAGCCTTCATCCGCATCCTCAAGTATCGCAAGAGCTTCCGTCCGCCGGGCGAGTTCAGGCCGTGGCTCTACCAGCTGGCGCGCAATGCCGTCGCCGCCCACTTCCGCAAGCACGGCCGGGATCACCTGCCGCCCGGCGAGCCCGAGGAGAGGGTCTGCGACAGCCCGCTGGCGCTCGCCGAGCTGCAACGGGCCGAGCATGCCCGCTTGCTGCGGGCGGCGCTGCTGCGCTTGCCCTATGAGCGCCGCGAGGTGCTGCTGCTCAGCCGCTTCGGCGAGCTGCGCTACGACCAGATCGCCGAGCTCCTGGGGTGCAGCGTCGGCGCCGTCAAGCTGCGCGTGCACCGCGCGGTCCGCCAGCTGCGCGAGATTTTCGACGGCATGGCGGGGAGGACGTCCTCATGAACTGCAACGATGCCATCGAGCTGTTGACCGAATCGCTGGCGGCGCCGCTGACCGGCCGCGCCGCCGCCGGCCTCACCGCGCATCTCGCGGCCTGCGACGCCTGCCGCGCCGAGGCGGCTGCCATGCGCCGCATCTGGGAGGAGCTCGAGCGGCTGCCGGAGGAGATCCCTGGCGAGGAGATGCGCCAGCGCTTTGCGGCCAGCCTCGAGCCTTACCTCGAATCGGCCCGCGGGCGCCGCCTCTCCGGACTCCCCGGGGAGCCGCGGCGCGCCTTCGATCGGCTGGGCGCCGGGCTCGAAGGCTGGCTCGAGCGCTGGCTGCCGCGGCGCCCGCTCGCGCAGGCCGGCCTGGCGGCGGCGACCCTGGCGGTGGGAGTGCTGATCGGCTCTGGCCATGGCATCGGCCTGCCCTGGGGAAGCCGCGCGGGCGGCTCTGCCTCCGAACACCCCGGCGAACAGCTCGGCGAGATCGGCGCGCTGCGCACAGAGGTGCGCTCGCTCTCGCGCCTGGTCACCCTGTCGCTGCTCAAGCAGGACTCGGCCAGCGAGCGGCTGCGGGGGGTGAGCTTCGGCCGCCAGGCGGGACCCGGCGACGACCGCGTGCTGCAGGCGCTGCTCGACACCTTGCGGCACGATCCGGACGTCAACGTGCGGCTCGCGGCGGTCGACGCCCTGGCGCCGGCGCTGGGGCAGCCGGCGGTGCGCGGCCAGCTGCTGCAGGAGGTGGGCAAGCAGCGCTCGCCGATGGTGCAGATCGCGCTCATCGACCTGCTGCTGGCGCGCGACCGTGCCGGCTCGCGGCAGCAGCTGCTGGACTTGACGACTAGCCCGTCGCTCGACGCGACGGTGCGCGGCTACCTGCAGACCCGGCTGCACCAGGTCAGCTGAACACTCACGCGCGGCGCGAAGGAGAACCGGTGATGACCATGACCCATGTGACGCATGCCTTGCGGGCCGGGCGCGCCGCGGCCCTCCCCCCGGTCGTCGCGGTGGTCGCGATTGTCGCGGCCTTCGCCGGCGCGCTGCTGGCGGGAGCTTCGTCGCCGGCTCGCGCGGACTGGGCGGTGCACCAGGAGAAGACCCTCCATCAGACCTTCACCCTGGCGGCAGCGCCCGGCAGCGGCGGCGAACCCGCCAGGCGTGCGGTCGAAGTCGACAATTTCACCGGCGCGGTGCGCGTCCGCAGCCATCCCGGCGGCGAGGTCACGTTGTCGGTCCATGAGTCCTGGGCCGCGGATTCGGCCGAGAAGCTCGAGCAGGGGCGCCGCGAGGTGCGGCTCGACATCGCCCAGACCGGCGGCCGCCTGCGGTTGCTCGTGGACGGCCCGTTCCGCTCGCGCGACGGCGGCACCCACTTCCACGGTTGGGAGCGGCTAGGCTACGAGGCGACCTTCGACTTCGATCTCGAGGTGCCCGCCGACGTCGACCTCGTCGCCCGCACGGTGAACGGCGGCGAGGTGCGGGTGAGCGGGGTCGGCGGCCGCTTCGACGTCAGCAACGTCAACGGGCCGGTGACGCTCGAGCGCATGGGCGGGTCCGGGAAGGCCCGCTCCGTCAATGGCCCGGTGGTGGCCAGCTTCAGCCGCAACCCGGCCGGCGGCTGCACGTTCGACACGGTGAACGGCCGCATCGAGGTCGCGTTCCTCGCCGGCCTCGCCGCCGACCTGCGGTTCAAGACCCTGAACGGCGAGGTCTATACCGACTATGATTACGACTACCGCAACCTGCCGCCGCAGCCCGCCGATCGCTCGCGGGGGCGTTTCCACTATCGCAGCCATGGCGAGTTCGGGGCGCGCATCGCCGGCGGCGGCCCCGAGCTAACCTTTAGCACGATCAACGGCGACATCCTGATCCGCCGCCAGGGGACCTGAGCCGCGCTCGGTTCCGGCCGCGCTTCATGCTTGCCGTGCTTGTTTTCCAGGAGAACGTCATGAAACCGCTCGTCACCGCTCTGGCCTTGATCTTGTCGATCGCCGCGCCCGCGGCCCCTCGCGCCGCCGGCGAAGGAGCGCAGAAGATCTCCGTGCCGCTCACCGATCCCGGCCGGCCGGCCACCCTCAAGGTCTCCACGATCAACGGCGGCATCGCGGTCGAGGGATACGCCGGCAGGGAGATCTCGATCGAGGCCCGCGGCGAGGAGCCGGAGGGCAAGCCGCGGCGTGGCGCCGAGGGCATGCGGCGCATCCCGAACCGCGGCTCGGGGCTGTCGGTGGACGAGAGCGACAACGTCGTCACGGTGATGGCCAGGAGCCCGTCGGAAGGCGGCGAGCTGCACATCCAGGTGCCGTTCCATACCTCGCTGCACCTGTCCGCGGTCAACGGCGGCGAGATCCGAGTCAGCGGCGTCGAGGGCGAGATCGAGCTCAGCCACGTCAACGGCGCCATCGAGGCGCACGACGTCGCGGGCTCGGTGGTCGCCCATACCACCAACGGCGACGTGAAGGTGGTGCTGCGGCGGATGGTGGCGGACAAGCCGATGGCCTTCAGCACCCTCAACGGCGACGTCGACGTCACCTTCCCTGGCGACCTCAGGGCCACCGTGCACGTGCGCTCCGACCGCGGCGAGATCTACTCCGATTTCGAGATCGCCGCCCACGGCCACGCCGTCACCAGGGAATCCCGCAAGGAAGGCAAGCGCCACATCGAGGTCGAGCAGGAGATGCAGGGCACGATCGGCGGCGGCGGCCCCGATATCCTCTTCAAGACCTTCAACGGCGACATCTTCATCCGCCGCGGGCGGAGCTGAGAGCCGAGCCGCGCGCGGCGGGCTCTTCCGAGACACTGGGAGCTACGGTCGGCCGCAGCCGGGCCCGCCGCCGGGGCGGCGCCCAGTGTCACCCATGCCTCGCCATGGGATGAGGTTTCGGTTACACTCAACTCCTTAGCGTCGCAAGCTGAAGCGGAGGCCCGCCGGCGCCTCACCGGACGCCGGCTTGCTGATCAATCGGGTGGCAGCGGCTGGGAGGTGAGGTGGTGACGCAAGCTCAACGCAAAGAGCTGGGGCTACTGGCGCTGGGGTTGGGCTACTTTGCCTTCTACCTGCCTTACAGCGCGCTCGTCAAGGCGCTGGCGAACGGCCTGCTGCCTCGGCTGCACGGCGCTCCGGCGCCCGCCTTCGCGCTGCTGCCGGCGGTGGCTCTCGGCTCGCTCGCCGCGATGCCGGTGTTCGTCCTGCTGTCCGGCCGGTGGCGGGACGCCCGCCGCCTCCCCTGGCGCGGCCGCCAGCTGCCGTGGATCGGGCGTGAGACCCTGGTCTCCGCCTTCTGGACCGCGATCGTCATCGGCACGACCACCCTCAACTTCACCTTCAAAGGGGTGTCGATCCTGCTGGTGCTGCTGCTGATGCGCGGCGGCATCCTCATCCTGTCGCCGATCGTCGACAAGGTGCGCCGCCGCCCGGTGGCGTGGTACTCCTGGGCGGCACTGGCGGCGAGCCTTGCCGCCGTCTGGGTCGCGCTCGCCGACGTCGACAACTACCGGCTGACCTGGCTGGCGGCGCTGAGCCTCGCCGCCTATCTCGGCGCCTACTTCTGCCGCTTCGAGATCATGAGCCGGCACGCCAAGGCGGGCGACGGGGAGTGCGACCGGCGCTACTTCATCGAGGAGCACGCGGCCGCCACGCCGATCCTGGTGGTGCTGCTCGCCGTAGCCGCCCTCATCGGACACGGCGAGAGCCTGCTGCAGCTACGCTGGGGCTTCACCCACCTCCTGGCCACGCCAGCGGCCCTGCCGGCGGTGCTCGCGGGCGTCTGCTACGAGGGGCTTTTCGTCTTCACCAGCCTGATCTTTCTCCACCGGCGGGAGTACACCTATTGCGTGCCGGTCCATTGCTCCTCGAGCCTGTTCGCCGGAGTCGCGGCCTCCTACGTCCTCACGGCGCTCTACGGCACCGCGCCGCCGAGCGGGGCGCAGCTGGCCGGCCTCGTGCTGGTGGTGGTCGCCGTCCTGCTGCTCGCCAGCCCGGCATGGACGTCCCGGCGCCATCGCGCGGTCAGCGCCGGCGGCGCCGGCGGGCCGAGCAGGCTGTTCCTCTTTGTCTGCGGCGGCAACACCTGCCGCTCGCCGATGGCCGCGGCGATCGCGCGGGCGGAAGCCGCGAGCGGGAGCTTGGAGATCCTCAGCGCCGGCGCCACCGCGGTGCCGGGAGCGCCGATGACCGCCCATGCGGAGGTGGCGCTGCGCAGCCTCGGGGTGCCGGCCGGCCGCCATCGCGCCACGCCATTGACGCGCGCCATGGCCGAACGCGCGGAGGCGATCTACTGCATGACCCAGGGCCAGCGGCAGGCCGTGCTCGCCCTGCTGCCGGAAGCAGCCGCCAAGACCGCCTGCCTCGACCCAGAAGGCGACATCCCGGACCCGATCGGCCAGCCGCTGGCCGCCTATCTCGCCTGCGCGCGGCGGCTCCAGGTCCTCGTCCGCGCACGCCTGCGGGAGACCGGTGTCGCCGCCTAGGCTAGTCCGGCGGGCCTTCGGCGGCGCCCGCCGTGAACCACCGCGTGTAGTCCGCGAGCGGCGCGCGCTCCGGGGCGTAGCGGTTGACCGGGGCGTCTTCATCCGCGTAGCCGACCGCCATGCCGCAGACGATGAGGCGGTCGGATCCGAGGCCCAGGTGCTCGCGGATGGTGTCGGCATAGCCCGCCACGCTGGCCTGCGGGCAGCTGGCGAGGCCGCAGCAGACCAGGCCGAGCATCACGTTCTGCGCGAAGAACCCCAGCTCGAGGAAGCTGCCCGGGGCGGCGTTGCCGGGCAGATGAAAGATCAGCTCGACCGGGGCGCCGTGGAAGAGGTAGTTTTGCCGCAGGTGGGCGCGCCGGGCTGCCGCGTCGTCGCGAGCGATGCCCTTGGCCTGCAGCAAGCCGGCGGCCGCCGCCGCCGCGCGTTGCTCGAAGACGGGCGCCGCCACCGCCGGCCGGGCCAGGTAATCGAGCCGCGGCTCGACGTCGCGGTCGAAGTTCTCGCACAGCTTGCGCGACAGCTCGTCACGCGCCGCGCCGCTCAGCACCGCGACCTGCCAGGGCTGGGCGTTGCGCGTCGAGGGCGCCTGCCCCGCCGCGGTGAAGACCGCCTCGAGCGTCTCCCGCGGCACCGCCTTGTCGAGGAACGCCCGTTTGCAGTGCCGCGCGGAGATGATCGACAGGATCTCGCTATGCATGGCCTGAGGGCCGGAGCACCGAGCAACGGGCCTGCCTCCAGGCCCTCGGGGCAGCCGTGGGCTGCATTGTATCGTTCCGCGCGGAACAATAGCGGCCGTGCCGCGAGCCCTTGTCCTGCAATAAACTTTACTGATAAGATACTTCGCGACCAGACTACTTGGTGCTGTGGATGGAAAGCTACCGCTGAAGAGCCGGGGCCTCGTCGTCGTCCCAGGCGCTTTCGTGGTGGCGCTGCTCGCGTGATGGGCGGGAATGCCAATGCCTGAAGCCACCCTCGTCGCGGTGTTGGCCAAGCCGCCGTCGCCTTCGGGACAGGAGATCGTCGATCTGCCGCCCGCGGTGCGCTGGCTGCAGGTGCGGGCCGACCGGGCCGGAGATCTCGATCCCCAGTGGCTCCGCGACCGCTTCAGCGGCGAGCTGCTCTACACCTTGCGCAGCAGCACCGAAGGGGGGGCGTTCGAGAGCGTCAACGGCAACCGCCCGGCGCGCCTGCTCGCGGCCGCCCGCGGCTACGATCTGGTCGAGCTCGAGGCCGATCGCGACCTCACGCCGGACCTCCTGGCGGCGCTGCCCGCCGGCCGGCGCCTCCTCTCCTGGCACGGCCCGCAAGCCAGCCTCGCCGAGCTGCGGCAGCGCTGGCGGCGACTGGCGAGTGTCGCGGCCCGCCTCTACCAGGTGACGCCCCAGGCCCGCGAGCCCGGCGATGCGATGGCACCGCTGCGCTTGCTCAAGGAGGTCGGCAGCTCGAACCTCGCCGCTTTTGCCTCCGGTCCGGCCGGCCTCTGGAGCCGCCTGCTCGCGCCGCGATTGGGTGCTCCCCTGGCCTTCGCCGCGGCTTCCCCCGGCGATCCGCCGACGCCGGAGACCCAGGCAACCCTGGGGAGCCGGGGGACCGAGGAGATCATCGCCGAGAAAGCCCGGGCGGCCACGCCGGGCTTGGCGGCTGACGCGGCCAAGGCAGACGCTGGCGAGCTCGCGCTCCGTCAGCTGGTCGGCGACTACGGGCTGCCGGACCTGCCGCCGATCCACGCGCTCTACGGCATCGTCGGACCAGCTGCCGCGAGGTCGCTGTCGCCGCGCCTGCACAATGCCGCCTACCGCGCCCTGGGCATCGGCGCTCTCTACCTCCCCTTCCCCGCCCAGGACTTCGCAGCCTTCTGGCGCGACGTGGTCGAGCGCATCGGCGAGCTCGGGCTGCCGCCCCTCCGCGGCCTCACCGTGACGGGTCCCCACAAGGAGGCCGCGCTGGCCGCCGCGGGGCAGGTGAGCCGGCTCGCCGGCTGGGCCGGCGCCGCCAACACCTTGCTGCGGCGCAACGGCTGCTGGCGGGCCGACACCGCCGACGCCGAGGGGGTCCTGGCCGCTCTCGACGCGCGGCGGGTGGCGGTGGCGGGGCGGCAGGTGGCCGTGGTCGGCTGCGGCGGCGCCGGGCGTGCCGCGGCGGCCGGCCTGAAGCGGGCGGGCGCCAAGGTCACTCTGGTCAACCGAGGCCTGGAGCGGGGGCGCTTCGCCGGCCAGCTCCTCGGGCTTCCCTTCGTGCCGCTGTCCGACTTCTCCCCCAGGGCCTACCCGCTGGTGGTGCATGCGACGCCGCTGCGGCACGCCGCCCCCTTCGCCGTCGAGGACCTGCACCCCGACGCGGTGGTGGTCGACCTGGTCTACGGCTCGGCTCCGACGCCGCTCATGACCGCGGCGGCCGCGGGCGGCGGCACCGCCATCGACGGCCGCGAGGTGCTCCTCATCGAGGCCCGGCGGCAGTTCCAGCTGATGACCGGGCGCCGCATGCCGGCCGGCGCGGCGCGCGTCTGGCTGGGCAGCGGGTAACCGATGCTGAGGTTTCACTGGATGCTGCCGAAGGGCGGGGAGCTTGGAGGAGGGACCGAGGAGCAGCTGGCCGCCGCGGTTTGAGCAGGCCGCAGAGATCGACATGGTGGAATGGAGCGCTCGCCAGAGCGAGGAGTTCGAGCGCCGCGGCTGCCTGCTCTGGGAGCGGGCCCTCTCTCGACCGGAGGTCGCCACCCTGGAAGCGGCTCTGCCGGAGGTCTTGGACGGCCGATCGCCGCAGGTGGTCAAGGACTCCGCCACCGGCTCGGTGCGGATGTCCCGCGACCTGCACCTGGCCTCGGAAGCCTTCCGCCGGCTGACGCGCCATCCGCGGCTTGCCGGACCAGTCATGCGGCTGCTCGGCGGACCGGTGTTCCTCTATCAGACCCGGCTCAACCTGAAGATCGGGCTGAGAGAGCAGGCGGCGCAAGGATATCCCTGGCATCAGGACTTCTCCACCTGGCATTTCCGTGACGGCCTCCCCGAGGCGCGCGCGGTGGTGGCCTTCGTCCACCTGGACGACGTCACGCCGTGCAACGCGCCGCTGCTCGTGATTCCCGGCTCCCATCGCGGTGGGCTCTGCGACGGCGCCGGGCGGCCGGGCGCCGATGGCTACCGGCGGATCGCTCCCGACACTCTGCGCGAGCTGTGCGATCGCGGCGGAGTGGAGGCCGCCTTAGGTCCCGCTGGGTCGGTGTTTTTCATGCACTGCAATCTCGCCCATGCTTCCACCGAGAACATTTCACCGCTGCGCCGGGCGCTGTGCTCGATCGTCTACAGCGCCTGCGACAACCGGCCGGCCGCCCCGCCTCGCGACGCGCCCTGGGCCTTCGACGCCATCGTGCCGCTGGGCGACGATTGCCTGCTGGCGGCGCCGGCAGGCCGCCGGGACGGGGGCGAGGTTCGGTACTAGCCTCCGCTGCCTTCGCGCCGCCGGCCCCGCCACCGCGCCGTTCACCCGGTCCCATCTCCCGTCTCCAGGGCAGAGTCATGCGGCTCCTTCCTTCCGTTCACGGTGACGCACCAGCGGGAGGATCTCCCGCCCGAAAAAGCTCATTGCCTCGTCGTCGGGCCAGCCCATGAACAGGAACTGCGTCACTCCCGCCTCGCGGTAGGCGAAGAGGGCCTCCGCGATCTCCTCGGGGCCACCCACCAGCGAGATGGCCGGCGCGCCCAGGACCGGGACGGCCCCCGTCCAGAGATACGGGGTCAGCCATTCCGGCGCGCTCGCGGCCAGGCCATAGGTGGAGCGGAAGGCCACGGAGTCCGAGCGCTGGGCGAAATCGCGGTGCACGGCGCGAGCTTCCTCTCCCGCCTCGGCCACCAGATCTCGTGCCGCCGCCAGCGCTTCGCCGCGGCTGGAGCGGGCGATCATCGACACCAGCAAGCCCACCTCGATCCCCTGCCGGCGGAGCGCCTGGACGCGCGGGCGCATCACCTCCGGCGCCTCGGGGAGGCGTAGCAGGCACGAGGCATGGCGCACCGCCAGGCGCTCCGCCTGCTCGGAGTTGCCGCCGACGTAGACCTCCGGCGCCGTGCGGCCCGGTGCGGCGAAGGGTATGTTCAGGCGCCCCCCCTCCACCCGGTAGTAGCGGCCGGCGAAGTCCACGCTGGCCTCGCGCCGCCAGAAGGCGCGGCAGACCGTCCAGAACTCGTCGCTGCGCGCGTATCTCTCGTCGTGGCCCAGGGTGTCGCCATAGGTGCGGTGCTCGTGCGGCGAATGGCCGGCGACGACGTTGATCGTGATCCGCCCGCCAGTGAGCGCGGCGACAGTGTTCACCTGCTGGACGAACAGTGCCGGCGAGCAGACGCCGGAGCGGCAGGCGACCATGAACTTGATGGTGCGCGTCGCGCTGCCGAGCGCGGTGGCCAGGGCGAGCGGATCGGGACGGTGGAAGCCGAAGGCAGTGAGCAGCGACTCGATGCCGCACTCCTCGGCGAGCTGGCAGAAGCGGACGTGCGCCGGGAGGTCGGGGGTGCCGGATTGGGAGGCTCGCGACCGCGCGCCGCGCAGGCGTTCGCCAGCTGAGGACAAGCTCCAGTGGAAGCGAAGGGACATCGCCGCAGTCTGTCCGTCGAGCGTTGCAGCGCAGGATATCGCGGGCATCGGCACCGGTCAAGAACTCGCGAAATTGCCTAGCGGATGTCAAGGCTCCTTCAAGGTGAGGGCGATCTGAGATATGCTAAACGAATAACTCCCTGACCGCTTCGAGCGATCTCGACGGCTCCTCCATGCCGGTGCATGGGGGATATGGGAGTCTAACTCGCTGATGCAACCGGAGGTGGCTTATGGCAGGCTCGACGGGCGGCGATTACGTGACCATTAACAGAGCCCAGGCGTTGGACCTCTACGAGGCGCTGGCCATTGCCCTCGGCAAGGGCGGAGGGTACAAGGGCGGCACGGGTAAGACCGGCGGCACGGGTGGCGGCAAGGGTGGAGGCGGCGGCAAGGGTGGAGGCGGCGCCACGGGCGGCGGCAAGGGTGGAGGCGGCG
>Ga0209118_1001374_pt1 | contig 11404 bp, 8 predicted proteins | sample BlaSpr_A8_Ref_M1_FD_187988 | JGI IMG/M metagenome (GOLD analysis project Ga0209118, IMG submission 187988) | Forest soil microbial communities from Thunder Bay, Ontario, Canada - Black Spruce, Ontario site 2_A8_Ref_M1 (SPAdes) (version 2) | ecosystem: Environmental > Terrestrial > Soil > Boreal...
CGTGGTCGGCCATGAACAGCCTTATCTGGAGGGGTTGCGCTCCGTCGCAGAAGGGCGCGGAGAGCGAGACCATCTCCTCGTGCTCTTCCTCGGGAGCACCATCGGCAATTTCGATCGCGATGCGGGGGAAGAGTTTCTAAGCGAAATGAGGGCGACTCTGCAACCAGGGGACGCGTTGCTGCTCGGCACGGACCTGGAGAAGAGCGTCGAGCTTCAATTGCTGGCTTACGACGATCCCGCGGGCGTGACCGCGGCGTTCAACCTGAATTTGCTGGCGCGCCTCAACCGGGAACTGGCCGCGGATTTTGATCTGAGCTGCTTCCGGCACGAAGCGCGCTGGAACAGCGCGGAACGACGCATCGAAATGCATCTGCGTTCCACGTGCCGGCAAACGGTGCACGTTCCGGCCGCCAGTCTGCGGTTCATGCTGGACGAAGACGAAACCATATGGACGGAAAGCTCGCACAAGTACCAAGCCGAAGAAATTCCGGAGATGGCAGAGCGCACGGGATTCCGTTGCGATGGACAGTGGATTGATCGCGAATGGCCGTTTGCGCAGAACCTGCTGATTGCGGCGTAAAAAGGAAAGTGACTCGCAGGATTGACGAAAAGGTTTTGGCGTGCGGTCTGGACGCATGAGCTCGTTTTCTTAGCTAATCGCCTAAGGCGGGACGTGAGTAGACTCTAGTTCCAACGGGCGATTGAGGAAACCAATGACTCGTGCGCGCCGTCAGATAAGAGAAAGGCGGCCTAGATAGCTGACCTCAGGAGAGAAATGAGAGGGTGCGATTCAAGTCCACGTTTTTCCCCGGCTCTTACAGCTTGAGGTCGCTCTGCTGCTGTACGCGGCAAGCGCGCAGGCTGCAGAGACATCCATCCCCCACGGCACGCTAGAACTAGTCGCCGAGAATCAATGGGTTGCACCGGGCCATGAGTTCTCTCTCGGGCTGCATTTCCAACTGGAGAAGGGCTGGCACATCTACTGGATCAATCCAGGCGACTCGGGAGAGCCGCCACGCGTCACGTGGCAGTTGCCGGCAGGTCTCACTCCGGAAGCAATGGACTGGCCTGCGCCACGGCGTCTTGGGACATTTAGCATAGTGGATTTTGGTTACGAGGACGCGGTGATGCTGATCGCGCCCATACATGCGGAGGTCAGCCTGCCTGCGCAGCGGTCGGCGCAGCTCAGTGCCGAAGTAAGGGTGCTGGTCTGCCGCGAAATGTGCATCCCGGGCAAGGCACGAGTCTCGCTCACGCTCCCCATCAAATCGCAGCCGCCTGCGCCGGATGCTCAGACCCGCGATTTGTTTGCCGCCGCACGCAAGTCGTTGCCGCGGCCTGCTCCCGGGAACTGGAGACTCAGTGTGGACGACGCGAACGACTCTTTCGTGCTAACGGCGAACCTCGGTCACCAGATCACGCGGGCGATTTTCTTCCCCCTTGCTGAATCACAGATTGACAACACCACACCCCAGAAGCTTTTGCCTCGGGCCACTGGGTTCCGGCTGAAACTCCGCAAGTCGGACCGGCTTCTTAGATCGATCGAGCGGCTGAAGGGTGTGCTCGTGCTGACCGCCGATCGGGCCTACTTCATTGATGTGCCTCTCAACACGCCTGGCGCGGTGAGAAACGGCCACGGCACGGGAATCCACCCGGCACAATCCTTAGAGGAGGAACCACAAAGATGAAACGCTCGACTGCATACCTGATGCTCGTCGCTCTGGTGATATGCGCAACTCCCCTGTTGATCTCGGCTGCGAAAATCGGCCAGGCGGCGCCGGATTTCACAGCCACAGCGAGCAACGGTAAGATCGTACGGCTCTTGGACAATCGTGGAAACTACGTGGTGCTCGAGTGGCACAACAATGGCTGCCCCTACGTGGGGAAGCATTACAACAGCGGCAACATGCAGCGGCTGCAAAAGCAGTGGACCGGCCGGAGCGTCGTCTGGTTCACGATCATCTCTTCGGCGCCGGGCAAACAGGGGTACGTAACCGCGAGCGAAGAGAACGACTACCTGGCGAAGATGCAAGCTGCGCCGACCGCTGCACTGCTCGACCCGGCAGGCGAGATCGGCCATCTTTACGACGCGAAAACGTCACCGCAGATGGTCGTCATCAACCCGCAGGGCGTCGTGATCTACGATGGTGCCATTGATGACAAGCCGACAACCGACTTGAACGATGTTGCCGGAGCGACGAATTACGTAAATCTGGCGCTTGAGCAGGCCATGGCAGGCAAGCAGGTCCAGACTCCCACGACGCGTCCCTACGGCTGTTCGGTGAAATATCCGGGTTCGGCGCACTAGCGGCGGTAAACTGCAGTCCATGTTTGGGCGGGGTCACCTCGCCATTCTCATCGTCCCTGATTCAGTTGTTTTCAGCTAAGCACGTGGTTCCCGAAAAGGTCTACGAAGGTTCGCATCGCTCTACGGAGGTGCTTGGGGGTCATTCCGAGAGTGACGCAGATCGCAGTACCGCGCCATTGACTCGCCAGCATTTCTGTACTCTCATTGGTACCAGGGAGGGAAATTCGTGCGCATGAAACGCCGATCATTTCTCGGTTCGTCGGCCGCGCTCGCAGGAGCAGGTATGCTTGGCTCGGGCGATAGCCGCGCCGAGCAAATCCATCCGCACCGCGTCCATGCGGTGTCGCTCATGACTGAGTGCGCCAACCGCTTTCTGGCTGCTCTTGATGCCAATCAGCGCGGCAAAGCGACATTCCCGTTTGATGCCGAAGAGCGCATGAATTGGCACTTCATCCCGAAGGAGCGCAAGGGCCTGCCGCTGCGCGAGATGACGGCCTATCAGAAGCACCTCGCGAGCGCGCTATTGGCTGCCGGACTGAGCCAGACGGGCTACATCAAAGCCGTGACGATCATGAGCCTGGAAGACGTGCTCAAGATCATGGAGAACGACAGCGGCGAGCGTCGCAACCCGGAGAAATATTACTTCTCTGTATTCGGCACTCCCTCCGACAGCGGCACGTGGGGTTACCGCGTCGAGGGCCACCATCTCAGTCAGAATTACACCGTAGTGAATGGCAAGGTTATCGATGGACCGAGCTTCTTCGGCTCCAACCCCGCCGAAGTACGGCAAGGGCCGCGCAAGGGCCTGCGCATTCTGGCTGGAGAAGACGACTTTGGCATCGAGCTGATCCATGCCCTTGACGAACAGCAGCAGAAGGTCGCGATCGTGGACCCAACCGCCTACAAAGACGTCCTGACCGCGGCCAGCCGGAAGGCGGCGCTTCAGGGCCAGCCGTCCGGTCTGTCAGCCTCCAAGATGAACGCCAGCCAATTCGACGCGCTGATGGCCCTCATGGAAGAATACGCCCGCAACGTGCCCCACCAGCTGGCCGAAGACCGGATAGAGCAGCTAAACAAAGCCGGCCGGAATATCTTCTTCGCTTGGTCGGGCGGCATCAACCGCGGCGACCCGCATTATTACCGCGTTCAGACAGCCTCCTTCCTCATTGAGTTAGATGACACGCAGGACAACGCCAACCATATCCATTCCGTGTGGCGCGACTTCAGCGGCGACTTTGGCCAGGACCTGCTCCAGCAGCACTACCAGGTCAGCCACCAGAAGTACTAGAGCCGCCTAACCGCTCATCGCGATTCCGGCTGCGTGGGAACCAGATCGTCAATTTAGATTGCTTTTCCAAAGGTGAGACGGGAATTGCAGGCCAGTCCGGCGTTACTGCAGTTCGAAGCTCTAGTCGGACGAGCGGCAGCCGCCTCGGAAGACAAGTTTGTGGTCGGATCGGAAATGGATTTGGCGGATAGCCCGTCACAGGGACACAATCTCCAATGTGCTAGGAATGGCAACATCTCCAGATGGCCGTGCTATCCTTCCGCAGCATGAATGCGAAAAACATTACGCCTATATTGAACAGGACAGTGCGTGGCTGCCGGGCTGGACATCACTTTCCCACCCACTGACATGCCGTGGAGCGTCCGCGAGATGCACGTGCGGCACCCGGACGGGCACGTATTTCGGGTCAGCAAGGGCCTTGAGGGCGCAGATGAAGAATGAGGCTGGAGTATCTCTGGCAAAGGTCGGCGAGGAAATCACGATGCCACCAGCTATTCTCAGTTTCTGAAATCGCCTGGTTACGACGCCTGCCCGCATACAAACGTTCTGGAACGCTTTTCGACCCAGGGATTACTTGCGGATTGTCGGCAGCTCGAAAACTATCGCAGCGCCTTGCGGTTCCTCTCCGGAAAGCGACAGTCACTTGGTTGTGTGACCGGATAAGCGGAAGCTGACGTAGTACCAATACTTTGCAGTCGAACGACCCGATACTGAGGAGCCATATCTGCGACGGAGAATCAGAAAGCTTCGATGCGCCAGACGAGGCGGGTGGACCAGGACTTCTGGGTGGTGAGCGGAGGGTGCCAGATGGCGAGAATCTGAGAGCCCTGGTAGACGCGCTCGAAGCCTTCTTCGGATTCGGAGACGGTTTCAATCGGGGCGACCCAAAACTCTTCGACGAGCGGCGCATGCAAGGCGATGCGGACGCGCTGCCAGCCGTCTTCCATACGCAGGATGGGGCCGGACAGCGAGCCACTGAAGCGAAGATTCACGCGGCCGGTGGGCGTCTCGAAGAAGCGGTCGGGCTCCGCCGGAGCGAGAAGATTGACCACGGATTCGATGCCGATAGCCACCGGCTTTTCGAGAGGTCCTTTGAGCTTCAGACTGATCTCGCAGGCGACTTCGCAACCGTGGGGCGCGGGACCGAACGAATACTGCTTGGTGAGCAACATCTTCGGCGCCGATGCTTCCGTCTTGCCGTGCAGTAAGAGGGAGTCCGCGCGGAAAAGCTCGGCATCGTGAGGAGCGGAGCTTTTCACAGTGAAGGCGCCACCGGCGAATCCAGCGTCTTCACGCAGTTCAAGAGCTTCGTAGTCTGCATGCGTGCGCGCCGGGTCAAAGATCATGACGCGGAAGGCGTGGCGAGGCCAGCGATCGTAACGCAGATATTTCTCAAGTCCGGGTTCTTTCGCGCGGGTCTGCTCGTGGATGGAGGCGACCGCGCCGGTAGCAGGCTTTCCCGCGGCTTCGCGCAAGCGAGTGTGATAGGCCTCGGGACGGCGCAGGATGGAGTTGACGAGCGTGGCGGCCGCGGGGCGAAAGTCAAACGCGGCTATGGTGCCGCCGTCACTGGGCTTCAGGAGCGCCTGAGATTCGGGAGAGGTAAAGAGCAACTCGTTGGCGCCGTCGGCGTCGTAATCAAAAAGTTCAACGCGCGGGACGAGCGCACCGGGAGTCTGCCGGTCAGCGATGGCCTCAGCGCGAATCAGATTGCGCCAAGGATCGGTGCGGAGGTGCGGGGCATAAATTCCGCCAAAAATGCCGTGCCAATAGGCGTCGTTGCATTGGGCGCGTAAAAGCAGATCGCGCGCTTGCAGCAATTCATCGGCGGCCTTTGAGCCGTCGTGCCGCACGGGCGCAGCGGCGATGCGCGCGGAAACGCGCAACATTTTCTTGTGCAGGAGATTGGATTCGGCGTACTTGCGAAAAAAGCCGCGCCAAGAACCGCCGCGAAGGAAGGACAGGATTTCCGGGCGCGCGCTGAACTCCTTCAGCACCTCGTGAAAGCGCTGCCGGACGCGCGTCGGGAGCGCCCACTCCATCATTTCGGTGTAGGAAGCCGTCGGGAGATCGGCGCGGCCGAGAGGCGCTTGCGTTTCCAGATAACCGCCGGGTGTGGAAAGTGCCAGCCAATCCGAATTCTTCTCCAGAGCGGCAAAAAAATCGGCGAGCCAGCCTGCCTTATAACAGTGCTCGTGCGTTCCGGGCCAGACACCGAACTTTTCCATGTCATCGCCCATGGCGGCCACGCCACCGGGGTGGACGCTGGCGGCATCGCGCAGATAAGCGATGACGTCTTCGACTTTGCCGAAAGGAATGAGATAGCGCAGAGCTTTCTGCCCGGGGTAGAGTGACACGGTCTTGCCACGGTCTTCGGCGATGTAAGCGCCAAAGAGTTCTTCCGGTTCGAAACCCGCGGAAAGAAAATGGATGTCATCGACAAGCGTGTAAGCGACGTTTGCGGCGGCGAGGGCGGTGGGAAGCTGCGGTTCCCAGACGCGCTCGGCAAGCCAGGCGCCGGACGGAAGTCGGCCGAAGTGTTTCTCGAGATATGCTGCCAGGCGCGTAATCTGCTCGCGCTGATCTTCGGGCGGAATCGAGACCAGGATCGGTTCGTAGAAGCCGCCGCCGACCAGTTCCACTTGGCCGGCTTGAACCAACTTTTTCAGGCGAACGAAATATTCTGGCCGATGTTCCTCGACCCAGGTGAGCAGCGGCCCGGAATAGTGGAGGCCGAGATGGACGCCAGGGTGCTTTTCGAGATGTTCAATAAAGGGAAGATAGCAGGTGTCGTAGGCCTTTTCGAGGACATGCTGGAAATTGCCGCAGGGCTGGTGCGCGTGAATGAGCAGAGCGAGATGGAATTTCTGCGCCATGTGGACAGTTTTTTCTCTCTGACATCATAACCCGCCATACGAAATTGTGAATTAATTCCAGTGGTGCGGCGAATGCGCGAATCGCGTACCTCGGTTGGATGCGCGGCGCGCTCCCATGGGCGCGAGTGCCCGGTTCGTTCAGCGTTCAGGGCGCGCTGTGTTTCAACACCCAATCCGAGACAGCGTTCAGAGCCTCCGGGGCCATGGTTTCCTGAATGCCGCCGTATTCTGTGGGCGAGCCCGTCGGGGAGTGCTGGAAGAGGTGGTTCAAGCCAGGCAATTCAGTGGTTTGAAAATCCTTGTTGCCACCGTCTTGCAAGGCTTTTTCGATTTTAGCGAGATTCTCCTTCGGGGGAACTTGTAGGTCCTTCTCACCATTGAGGACGAGAACCGGGCAAGTCGTCTCTTGCATTGCCGGAACGGGATCGTAATCGAGGTAGAATCGAAACCATGGTGAAACCAGCATGCGGACTTGCGACTGTACGGCGGCGGGCGGGAGCGCCGCGCCAGTGCTGGTGGTCTGCACAAGTTCATTCAGTTTCGCTTCGAGTGCCGCAGGATCTTTTTCCTCCCGAACAAGGGCGTAAGTCTGTTTGTTAAACGCAAGCGTCCTTGCGACCTCGCCTTCGTTTACGCCGGCGGCCCGCAAGATGAGTTCTGACTGGAGCAATAGGACGTCTTCACCTTTCAGGCCCGGACCTGCCAGGAGCACGATCCAGGCGACGGTTTGCGAATGCGTTGCAACCATGGGCGCGATCAACCCGCCTTCACTGTGACCAATGAGCCCGGTTTTCTTTGGGTCAATTTCCTTGCGGGTTTTCAGGTAAGCGAGAGCAGCTTCGGCATCGCCGACAAAATCCTCCGTCGTCGCGTTCGCGTAGTCGCCGCTGGACTTGCCGATTCCGCGTTTATCGAAGCGAAGAACGGCGACGCCTTTTCGCGTCAAGTGGTCCGCCAACACGAGCAAAGGACGATGTCCCATGATAGATCCATCTCGATCGTGCGGCCCGGAACCACTGAGGAGAACGGCGGCGGGAAATGGACCCTGGCCACGCGGAAGAGTGAGCGTGCCTGCGAGTGAGATCCTCGCTTTTCCGTTTGGGAAGGTGATTTCCTCTTCCTTATACGGATAAGGCTTCACCGGGTTCTGAGGGCGCACCAGTTCAAGAAGCTGGTCCGAACGTTGAAAATCCAGTTTCTGCTCGACGCTGTTTTGCGTCCAGCTTCCGGTAATGGCCGTCTTTGCGGCGTTGAGCGTGCCGTCATAAACTCCGCTCACGACAGGAATTTCAAAATGAAAGCCGGCGTCCTTCTGGCTCACATGGATGGCTGGCAGGCCGCTTACTCCCTGGTCGGGACTATCGAGCGCAGCGACGAGCTGCTTCCGATCATCATGCGAGACGTGCAACTGCAAGCGGAGGCGCATGCCGTTGCCTTCCAGCGCGCCTTGCCACACTCCCTCGGCGCCCGCGATGGCATCGGAAGGCTTCTTTGCGCCGGCTGACGCAGCCTGGCGATGAAAAGCAAGCGGCAGGCTTGCGCTGCCCTGCGTCCAGTCACCTTCAATGCTGCGGTGATCGACCGCAATTCTTCCTTCGTAAGAAGCGCCCACGGAAGACACCTTGAAATGGATAGTGGAATCTTTCTGCGTAAGCGAGGTCACTTCAATGCCGTAGACGCCTTGATCCAGGCTGTCGATGGTGGCTTTGAAGGAGCCGTCCTCCGCCTTTGAAACGTGCAGAACGAGATGAAGTACCGCTTCGCCTGCTTGAAGCGAACCGGTCCAGTGGCCTTCCAGCGTGGAGGAGCTCCGTTGCGGCTGCGATTTGTGAACGGCTGTAGTTTGGGCGGAAGCGGTCGAAAAAGCAGCAAAGCTGAAGAAAGAGATGGCTAAGGCCAGACTCCAGTTAGCAGGCTTCACGCAAAACCTCCACACTCCACTCTCAGGATGGTAGATGATTCCTCGCCCAAAAGAGTTGGCATCACGCCCGGGGCCGAAAGGCGCGAATCAAGTATTGGAAGTGCCTCAATGCTCTAGTCTTGGGAAACCGAAGCAGAAAAAAGCGGCACGCCGAAGCGTGCCGCCAAAATCCGCAAGCATCCGATCGCGCCCTAGCAGAGCAGGCTACTTCCCCTGTTTTGCATACCAATCGGCGTTGATGGGCGTGAAACTATTCCACTTTTCCGGCAGATCCTCGAGCGCGAAGATGGCGGTCACCGGGCAGACCGGGACGCACGCGCCGCAGTCGATGCATTCCGTGGGATGGATATACAGTTGCGTCTCGCTCTCGAAATTCGCTTCATCCTTGCGCGGATGAATGCAGTCCACGGGGCAGACATCCACACAGGCGGTGTCTTTTGTGCCGATGCAGGGCTCGGCAATCACGTAAGCCATTAAGGGTCTCCTTTGTTCGGACAGCCGACCGGCGCCCCATCGGACGAAACAGCACGACCGGCAAAAATTGCTTATACCACGCGACTGCCCGGAGCGACAAGCAGCTATAAGAAGTGTACGCGGCGAGAGGGAGTTTCTCAACCGGCAGGGGTACGGATAGAATGGGAGGAGAAGGAAGGACCATGAGAATCCAGACTGGCTTTGTTGTGCTCGTTTTGCTGGCTGCGGCAACTGCCCTGGCGGCGCCGCAGGCGCCGAAGACCGCGGCTCACCGCGATCCAGAACTCATCGACAAGCAGGATTATCAGAAATTGTTGGAACAATACCACGGCAAGCCGCTGCTGGTGACGTTTTGGGCGACCTGGTGCGAACCCTGCCGCGATGAGTATCCCATGCTGAATGAATTGGCGAAGCAGTACGCGCCGCAGGGGTTGAAGGTCGTGGGCGTGAGCATGGATGACGACGGCGATTTGATCCTGATACGGCGTTTTCTGGCCCGCTACAAGCCGGTATTTCCCAATTACCGGAAAAAAGGCGGCGAGGAGGAACTGTTCCGACAGGGTGTACTGCAGGGCTGGAATGGCACCCTTCCGGTTTCGGTCTTCTATGGCAAAGACGGCAGGGAGGTCGGGCATGTGCTCGGCGAGGGCACGCGGGATACCTATGAGGCGGCCATTCGAACACTGCTCACGCCGGGATCCAACTAGAGCTTGCTTGCGGCATCAAATTCAAAGGGTTGAAAATTCACGCGCTGAAGCCGGGAGAGAAACTATGATTCGCAGCGAGAACCTGCGCAGCGGCTACATCCAGGACGATGTCGAGGAATATCTTTACCAACTGCTTCCGGAGCGCGATGCCGTCGTCAGCGAGATGGAGGATTACGCGGCGCAGAATCGCGTTCCGATCATCGGCCCGGCGGTAGCACGAATGCTGGCGCTGTTCGTGCAAGTTTCCGGCGCAAAGCGGATTTTTGAGATGGGCTCGGCCATCGGGTATTCCACAATCTGGCTGGCGCGAGCGGCCGGTCCGAAGGCAAGAGTGATCTATACGGATGGCGATCCAGAGAAAGCGCGCGGCGCGAAGGATTATTTTCGCCGGGCGGGCGTCGCCAAACGGATCGAGGTGCGCGTCGGCGACGCACTTGAACTGCTGAAGAAAACGCCAGGCACGTTCGACCTGATCTTCAACGACATCGACAAACACCAATACCCTGCCGCGCTGCGCGTGGCGCTGCCCAAGCTGCGCCGCGGCGGCTTGTTCATTACCGACAATACGCTGTGGTCGGGAAAGGCGGCGCGGCGAGCAGCGCCGGATGACATTCATACGCGTGGCATACAGGAATTCAACAGGCTCGTCTACGCTTCGAAGGAGCTCTACCCTGTCTTGATCCCTTTGCGTGACGGCGTTACCGTCTGCCGGAAGAACTGAACGCGACTTATGGCAACCACCGCCACCACTGCGCCGAAAGTTCTCCCAGGCCGCCCTCCGGGGCCGAAAGGGCGATTCCTGCTGGGCAGCCTGATCGAGGTGTCACGCGACTGGCTCGGATTTTACAAACGATGTGCCGAGGAGTACGGGGACGTCGTTTGCATACATCTCGCCCATGTCCCTGTATATCTGGTGGTGCATCCCCGCGACATAGAAACCGTGCTGGTTACAAACGCGGGAAATTTCACGAAGTCCGCAGATTATCGGGCACTCGCGCGCGTCCTCGGCCAGGGTTTGTTGACCAGCGAGGGAGAATTATGGAAGCGTCAGCGCAGCCTCATCCAGCCCGCCTTTCACCGCCAAAGCATCCTGGCTTACGCGGCGGTGATGACCAGAGCCGCCGGCCGCATGCTTGAATCGTGGAAGGAAAAGGGCGAGCGGAATATTCATGAGGACTTGATGCGCGTGACCCTGGAAATCGTCGCGCAATGTCTGTATGGCGCTGAGGTCACCGATGCCGCCGAGCGGGTCGGCAAGGCCATGGAAGTGGTGACGGGAAGATTTATAGTCAACGCAAGTCTGGCCATGCTGTTTCGTTTCGATATTCCTGTTCTTTTCGCGCGCCGGGAGTGGCGGGCCATCCGCGAATTGAACGAGATCATCGGCAGCATCATCCAAGAGCGGCGTTCTTCCAATCAGCCGCGCGAAGATCTTCTGGACATGCTACTTCGGGCGCGCGACGCAGATGGCAACCCCATGAGCGACGCGCAATTGCGCGATGAAATGATGACCCTTTTTCTCGCCGGCCACGAGACCACGGCCATTGCGCTCTCCTGGGCCTGCTACCTGATTGCGCAAAACTCGGACATCGAGATGAAGCTCGCCGAAGAACTGCAGGCGGTCGTCGGCGATCGTGTGCCGACACCGGAAGACCTTCCCCGATTACGCTATACGGAGATGCTGATCAAGGAAGCGATGCGTCTGTATCCCGCGGTGTGGGGCATCGGCCGGAAAGCCGTGGAGGAGTGCGAGCTTGGGGGATACCGGGTGCCGGCCGGCTCGAATATATTCATTCTGCAGTGGCGCACGCAACGCGATCCGCGATTTTT
>Ga0209118_1001375_pt1 | contig 11400 bp, 10 predicted proteins | sample BlaSpr_A8_Ref_M1_FD_187988 | JGI IMG/M metagenome (GOLD analysis project Ga0209118, IMG submission 187988) | Forest soil microbial communities from Thunder Bay, Ontario, Canada - Black Spruce, Ontario site 2_A8_Ref_M1 (SPAdes) (version 2) | ecosystem: Environmental > Terrestrial > Soil > Boreal...
ATCGATTGGCAACTGACACTGCTTTCCCTCGCCGTGGTGCCCGCGATTGTCGCCGCGATTTATTTTTTCGCGCATCGGATTCGGCGCGACTCGACTTCGATCCAGGAACAGGAAAGCGCCCTGCTCGCGCAAGCGCAGGAAGGTTTGAGCTCGGTCCGCATGGTGCATGCGTTCGGCCGCGAAGAATGGGAAGTGCGCCAGTTTCATTTGCAGGCGCAGCAAAGTCTCCACGCGAATCTGCGCCTTACCCTCACGAACGTGAACAGCGCGCTTGTCATCAGCACGCTCATGGTCATCGGGACCGCGGCGATGTATTACGTCGGCACGCTCCACGTCCTCGCCGGCACACTCACGCTCGGTTCGCTGCTCGTCTTCAGCGCTTATCTGCTCATGCTCTACCAGCCGCTCGAATCGCTCACCTACACCGCCTGGGCGATGGAAGGCGCGACCGCTGGCGCGCGGCGCTGCTTCGAGGTGCTCGATCGCGCGGATGATGTCGTCGATGCGCCCGATGCTCAAGAAATCACCGGGACTTCCGGCGCGGTGGGTTTCCAAAACGTGAGCTTCGGTTACGCGGCCGGCCAGCCCGTCCTCCACGACATCGATCTCGCGATCGCGCCGAATCAAATCGTCGCCTTGGTCGGCGGAACGGGCGCTGGCAAAAGCACCCTGTTGAGTCTGGTCCCGCGCTTTTACGATCCCGACGCGGGCAAAGTCACACTCGACGGGCGCGACGTGCGGACCGTCACAAAGAAATCGCTGCGCGCCCAAATTGCGATTGTGCTTCAGGACACGCTTCTTTTTTCGACCACGATCCGCGAGAACATCGCCTATGGCCGGCCCGATGCGACCGACGACGAAATCCGCGAAGCCGCTCATCGCGCCCAAGCTGATGATTTCATCAGTCAACTTCCCGCCGGATACGATAGCCCGGTCGGCGAACGCGGCGGTCATCTCAGCGTCGGCCAGCGCCAGCGGATCGGAATTGCGCGCGCGTTTCTAAAAAATGCGCCGATCTTGCTGCTCGACGAGCCCACCTCCGCGCTCGATCCCACCACGGAAGCTGCCATCATGGAAACGATCAAAGACCTCATGCACGGCCGAACCACGCTCATTGTCACGCATCGCCTTGCCACCATTCACGGTGTCGACCGGATCGTCGTGCTCGAGCATGGCCGGATTGTCGAACAAGGCACGGGCGCGGATCTTCTGACGAAACGCGGCGTTTACGCCACCTTGTACGCAGCCGGCAATTATCCTTCTCGTCCCCATGAGTAACGTGAACAGCGCACGCCGCGTCGAAGGCGATTGGTGGGCCAAGCCGATTCCGCCGAACGTGATTTTTGGCGAAGGGTTTTATTGCGAGACCGCGCAGATTTTTCGCCATATGCACACAACTGCGCCGGGAGCAGTACGCATCGGCGACCACGTCTCCTGTTATGCCGGGTGCTCGTTCGCCCTCGGCAAGAATGGGACATGTTCGATTGGCGATTTCACGCTCGTAAACGGCGCGCTCATCATGGCGGAGGAACGCATCGAGATCGGCTCGCATTGTCTGATCTCCTGGAATGTCGGGATCGCGGACTCCGATTTTCATCCGATCGAGCCCGCTCAGCGACTTATCGATTCCCAGGCCCTCGCGCCCTTTTTCAAGGACCGTCCACCACGACCGAAGTTGCGCACGATGCCCGTCATCATCGCGGACAACGTCTGGATTGGTATGAACGCGACGATTTTGAAAGGCGTGACGATCGGAGAAAACTCCGTGGTCGCTGCCGGCGCCGTGGTGACGAAGAGCGTTCCCGCGAATGTGGTGGTCGCCGGCAATCCCGCCGTCGTCATCAAAAAACTCAGCGACGAAGCGTGAGTTCTTCGATTTTCAGAAACGCTGGACGTTTGGCGTTTCCCCCTCCTTTCTCTCCCCTCCGATGAAACGAAGGCGTCTCATCGTCATGGGCTTCATGGGCTCCTGCCCGATCGCGGGCGTCATCTGGCAGCACATCCATTACATCGTCGGCCTGCAACGCCTCGGCCACGATGTCTTCTACATCGAAGACTCCGCCCGGCTTCCCTATAACCCCGACACGTTCGAGGTGAACAACGAATTCGATTATGCCGCGCGCATCCTTGAGCATCTCGCTGCCGAATTCGGTTTCAGAAACCGCTGGAGCTTCTGCGCGCGTTATTTGCCGGGCGACCCGACGGCTGGCCTTCCCCTAAAAAAAATCCGCGCGCTCTACCGCGAAGCCGACGCCATCCTGAATGTTTGCGGCACGCAGGAATTCAACGCCGACCTGCTCGCGAGCGATCGCATTCTCTATATCGAAAGCGATCCCGGCGTGGAACAGATCAAAGTCGATCAGCGCGTGCGATCGACGATCAAATATCTCCGCCGCCATCATTCGCTTTTCACGTTTGGCGAAAATGTCGGCAGCAGTTCCTTCCCCGTCCCCACCCACAAATTGAAGTGGCTCTCGACGCGTCAACCGATCGTGACCGATCTTTGGAAAACTAACCGGCGTCCCCTGCCCGCCGCCGTTTTCACTTCCGTGGCTAATTGGTCCACCAGCGGGCTAAAGGACATCGAATGGCGCGGCGAAAAATATCTCTGGAGCAAATCGCGTGAGTTCCTCCGATTCGTAGCCGCGCCGAAGAAATCCGGCGAGCCCTTCGAGCTCGCCACCGACATCAAGGACCACCGCACGCGAGAAAAATTCCTCCGTAACGGCTGGCGCTTCCGGGCCCCGCACGATCTGAGCGCCGACTATCGCCTCTATCGCGATTACATCCGGCGTTCGAAAGGCGAGTTCACCGTCGCGAAAGATCAATACGTTCGGCTCCACACCGGCTGGTTCAGCGACCGGAGCGGTTGCTACCTCGCCGCTGGCCGCCCCGTCATCATCCAGGAAACCGGCTTCACGAAACACTTCGGGGGCCGTCACGGCCTCATCGCCTTCCAGTCGTTAGGCGAAATCGCCGAAGCCGTCCGGATGATCAATGCCGATTATTCCCGCCATTCCCTCGCCGCCCGCGAAATTGCCCGTGAATTTTTCGAGGCTGAGAAAGTCTTGCGCTCACTCCTCGAGCGCGCCGGCATCTAGTGAACGCCAGTCGGCGGATTTCTATCTTCTACCTTATCGCCGCATCTTAGCTTTGGCACGGCTGCGATGCTAAAGCGTGTGTTAGGCAACCAGCAGGTTCCGTCCGCCACCAATTGGAAGAATTCGCGCTCGCCTTCCTCGAGCGGATCGATTTCGAAAACGAATGTGGCTTTCGCTCCGGGCAGCACGATTGCTTCTCTAAAAGAGACAATTCTATTACTGGTTAGCCACGATGAATGGGCGCACCTCGCATCGTGATCCCGCGGATTACTTGTTCCTATCCTGATCCTATTCTCCGGCAGCCAAGAGATCGTGCCGGTATTCTGCACCACCAGCGTTAACGGATTCACGCCTTCCAGAAAACATTCCGCTGGAACAATACGGGCGCCATATCGTCGGAAGGGATGTTCTCCGAGAGGGGCGGCCTTACAATGCTGGCAGACGTGAGGAGTCGTTCGACCATCGAGGATATCTTCTCTAAACCTGCGAAAATTGGCTCCGTTCCAAATCGCCGGGAGGCTTTCCTCTTGCAGGCGTCCCAAGTCTCCTTCTCCCTTCGCGGCAGCGATGCAACAAGGGAAAAGCCGCCCATCTTTATCGATATACGGAATCTCCCATGGAAGATGGCATTGTCTGGCCATCTTCTCTGTAGCGTCGCCTTTTTGATAGAAGACTCGATTTGCGCTCCCCGGATCGCGCATTTCAAGATCAAGCCGCTGCGGAAGAGTGAAGCTAAGCTCAATTCCGTTTTGAAGGCAGTTCTGCCTGATTTTGTCCACCCAAGAAGCAAGGCTATCCTTATTTACGAATGCCTCTTCCCCAAAAGTAGAGGCGTTGTAATCCAGTAACCCTTGGAGCACATACTTCCTAACGCCATAGCGGGCAAGCCGCCGCGGAAAATCTACAAGGCTGGCAACGGTGCTGCGCATGATAATGGAGGAAACGCTCACACGCTCCGGATTATCAATGCAGCCGAGTAGATTCTGTAGACCTTTGAACGCCTTCTCTACGTCGCCACCTCGGATTTCCCGGTATACTTGGGGATCGGGAGAATCAATCGAGATATTAATCTGGGTGAGATATCGCAACCGCACGAGTTCCTGGCAGATGCGTGGCAGCAGCGCTGTGCCATTACTCGTTATGCTCATCCTGATACTGCAGGCATCCAGTTGTCTTAGAAGCGGGAGGCACTTGGAGTTCGTTAGTGGCTCGCCAAAACCAGCGATGATTACCTGACCCACTTCGCGGGCCAGCGGCACTAACTGTTCCCAAAGCACATCAGAAATGTGTCCCGGCCGGACGCTGGAGTTGGTTTGCTCCAGCGTGAGAGGACACATTTTGCAATGAAGGTTACAATGACTTGTGATTTCGATCTGGAGCGCAAAGGGCGCGTTGTCTCCCCAGCACGAACCTGATGGTGGCGTTTTCGTGGCTTGATCCTTTTTAGGCATGAACCTCTGCGCCTCACCCTGCTATCGTTTGGCGGGTCTCGTTTGCGCGTCCCAAGCGATCGACCTCAACACATTAACTTTGTGAGGAGCGGCGTTCCAGAACGAATTGAATCCGAGGTTTGGCGGGAGAAGGCTCGTTCCTCACGTCGAAGTCTGTGCAAGAGACCATGAGAGCTAGGCTGACTGAATCGGCCAACGCCCTCATCTCTGCAGGTGTAAACAACTGCCATTCGAAATCATCGTGACCGCCGTCCGGATAATCGAGGTGCACAAAGAGCCGGCCATCCTCCACGCGTTTCCTTTCGCGAACGATGCCATCCGGCAAGTCGAACTCGCGCTCTCCTTGATGGGTAACGAAAAACTCCGGGTTCCAGAGATCGAGAATAACGCGTCCGCCTTCACGCACACCCGTTCCCACTCGGCGGAGGACATCACGATTCGTCGCGTCGTCGAAATGGCCGAAACTCTGCGACATGATAACGGCAACATCGTAAGCAGACGTTTCCGGCTGATAATCGCGGACATCTGCCTGAATGTAGCTCGGGCCCTGGCCTAATTCGCGGGCCCGCGCGATGGCCGCCGCATCGCGCTCAACGCCGGTAACTATGTAACCGCGGCGGGAAAGCGCCCGCGCGTGCCGTCCCATCCCGCAACACACGTCGAGAACTTTGCGGAAGCCCGGTAACGGCGCACATGCGCAAACGAAATCCACCTCCTGAACTGTGCGGCTCTCGGCGATTCCAACGTGAAAGGACGCAAACCAACGCTGAGAGTAACTATTCGGTTCGGGTCGAGTCGACGGCATCAAGTCTCGAGAATGCTGGACCACCGTTCCTCCCTCTCCGTTTTCGATGTCTCTTCGATGCGAGTGGAGACGGTCCAGACGTGCCCCGCCGGATCGAGAATCCGCCCGGTCCGATCGCCCCAGAACTGGTTCGTGACCGGAAGCAGGATCTTGGCTCCGGCCGCCACCGCCCGTTCGATCACCGTGTCCACGTCTTCGACATACACATAAATCACGACAGGCGAACTGCCGTCCGGCTGCGGGGCACGGCTCGCAAGGCTTGGCCACTCGGCTTCGATCATGATCATGGCCCCGCCGATCGTAATCGCCGCGTGTCCTACGGTCCCATCCGGAGCCGGCCTGCGCAGGAGCTCCACCGCTCCGAAGGCGGTTTTGCAGAAATCAATTTCAGCCGCGGCGTCGCGGCACACCAACATCGGCATCACCGCTGGGACGCCCTCAGGTATCGGTTTCACGTTGCTCATGATTATGTCGCACTATCGCACGAGTGAAAACACGGCACGGTGTTAGTAGAGGATAAAGATCGCCCCTTTTGCTAGAAGGCGAAGTTGATCCCCGTCCTGACCATCCCGAAGTTGTTGCTGCTGCCCTCAATCACGTTCCAGCTAAAGTCATTCGTCCAACCGATGTGCGGCGTGAGCCTCACTTCGATTCCGCCGCCGAACTGGCCCATGGCTTTGGTCTGGCTGCCTCTATGCGTCCCTGTAAGAAACGCTCCGGAGGGAATATCATTAACGACAATTTCGTCCACCTCTCCCCCGCCGAAGATCGCTCCGCCACCAGCCCAGACGTAGGGCGCGAAACGCGAACAGCCGATCGGATAACGAAGGGTAAAGGTGCCTAGCAACCCGCCGACCAATCGTTCCTCGTGCCCTGTCCCATATTCGACCAGAGAGCCGACAAATCCGGGCGGTGCCGGAAGAATCGTCACAGTCCCAAAAGATCGTCGAGCGTTCAGCCCGAAGCCCTCGATTCCCACGCCGAAGTAACGCTTGAAGAAATACTTTGCGTCGATGCCGCCGCCCCACGCATGGTCACTCTCCAGATAGGTATCGTGTCGCGGACCGAAAGATCCGCCATTGATCGGGAACACGCGCCCTTGGGAGATCGTGTTCCCAGGTGTCGGATAATCACTATTGGTGAAGGCGTAGGCTCCCCAGAGACTGACGTTCCATTCGCGGTCCGCATACCAAGTGGGACACGGCGGAGCGGACGCCATCTCCTTGCTGCTATATCTTTCCGGCCCGGCTTGAGCAAGCGAAAGCGAGAGTACGATTGGGATGAAAATCAGGAGGAACCGTCTCATGGCGGTCACTATCCTGGCTTTTACCTGAAAATGGAAACCTATTTTAGTGATGCGCTCCTAACGGCTTCTCTTAATATGTTCTTCCGCGTCTTCTACCATCCGTTTCAAGGTCTTATTTTTGGGGTCCTTGCGTAGCGCCAGCAGATACCAGGAGCGCGCCGCATTCCAGTCTCCGCTCGCGGCCACTTCTGCCCCCTTTCTGGCTTCACGCACGCCAAGTGAGTCCTCGACCGCGGCGGGCAACTCGATTCCTTCAGCCAATGGATCGATTGAGTTTACGCGCAAATCAGCCCACCTCATAGCAGCGTCGGGATCAAACCAAGCATAACCTCTCATCGGACGTGTCCCGCCAGTCCCTGCCCACACCAGATGTCCATTGTAGGGAACATTTGGCAGATCAGACTGATCACAGGGTGTTCCATCTGTAAGAGGGACGACACCGTAGTCGCCTCTATACAACAGGTACCCAGGACGACTCCATTGAAAGCCGGGCTGTGGTTTGGGCTTGCCATCTTCTCCCCACACTACATGCGGATAGTCTTTATATTGAGTCCCAGTTTTTGGCCGGACGCGGTAGTCGTTCTTGCTCTCTTTATTCACCCATTGGAAGCCGGCCGCGGGATGGAACAACCCATCCTCCCCGTAAACCGTATTAGGGTATGGACCGGGTGATCCCGGAGCTGGCGAGTCGTGAGTGCGCGCCGTCTCGGTCGAAGACGAAACTGATGAACTGCTCCGGGAAGAGTTCCCACCGGGCGGACCCGCGCTACTACTATGAAAGCTATCGACCGATATAGTGGGACCGCCCGGCATGGTAAAGCCGGAGCCGGATAAGGCTGTTACGAATCCAAAAAATGTCGCGCAGAAAGCAAGCTTCCCTGTATATCTCTCGAAAATTGTAGTTTGCATGTTTTTCTCGAAAACCTCCCTTTATAACTAACTACGAAATCCGCCGGGCGAAGTTCTGAGAAATCGACGGGAAACCAAGTGCGACCAACCGTGCTGGCTCGTTAGCGAGCGTCCAGCGACGCCGAAAAGCAGTTTGGAGAAGCTGAGAATTCATCCCGAGCCAGGGTGAATTCTCTCGGAGCTGCGCAAAATCGACGTCGAGACTCCGAAAATCGTGTCTAAGATGGGCGACAGCCGTCTGCACGCGCTTTCCCCCGGGCGACTGAACGAGCCGCCGAAATGGCCCCGTTGAATCCTGATTTATAAAGGATGAGTTGGCGCTTGGACGCACTGTGGGCGGTGTGCATGTTTACGGTGTGGCATTTGATTCCTGCAGCAATCGCTTCTCGCCAGACGATCTCGGATCTGTGGTAGGTGATAACCATCGGTCCCGAAAACCCTTGAGCTATCTCAAACAGGTCTTCACAGTCTACGTTATGATGTCGGTATAAGCGCAGTCCCGCGCCGCGCCCTTTCACAACGTAAGGCGGATCTACAAAGGCTACCGTGCGTGACGCGGAGCTGAAGTCTCTCAGTATCTGCAATCCATCTCCTTCAACGAACGTGATCTTTTTCCGTAACGCGTGAATAGATTCGATACGTTTTGCAAGTGTGTCGGGATACCATCGAGAGCGAATACCCTTGTCGTGTTCTCCACGCTTTAGCCAGCCAGCACCCGGCGCAATGATACCGCCGCGTGAAATGCGGTTTAACAAAAGACACCGAAACGCACGAGAAAGCAGGTCACTATCGGTACTCTGTAGCGCTTTACGCGCAGAGTTCCTAGTTAGCGTGAACTTTCGAATGCGGCCAGCGAAAGAGTCGGCTTTCCCACCGAGGATCACCTTCCAAACCGCGGCGACATCCGGATCGAGTTCGACCAACGTGACGTGGTCCGCGAGATCAAGCTCAGCGACTGCCAATCCGACGCTTGATCCGCCTGCGAATGGCTCCAGAAAATGCTGAGGACGAAACCCAAGATTCTTCATCCAGCCGATGATTCTAGATCGAAGTCCGCTCTTTCCTCCCGGGTAACGAAAGGGACTCAATGTAGAGGGAATATCAGGGACCGACTGGTGATTATTGCGATGATTCGCTTTGTTATGCGATGTCATATTCCTGAGCGAACTGCTCACTAATTGGGAAGCCGATATCCCCAATGCTCGCTGCAAGATTTTCGCAGGTCTTCGAAGACCTTTTCGACGTCCTTACCTGCTTCCCCAGCCGTATGAAGAGCCACTCGGCAGCGGTCGAAAAATATGCCTCCTAAACGAGCATGGTGCTTCCAACGGCCTGCCTCAACGATTCGATGCGGGACGAAATAAGAGCGAATCAGGGGGCTAACCGCAGCATCGTGTAACCAGTTATCCCAAAACCCCTCTCGAGGCTGAAGTTCCGATAATTTTGAACCTTCCCAGTTCGCTCCCGCCGCGCATTGCCCAAACAGAAGCAGCTGACTACCACGTCGATCAGGGAAAGGCTTCCACGCAACTAGGTCGAGTCTCCCATCCTGAGCGCGTACACCTGGCAATTGTTTGTATCCTTCACCTTCGAAGATCTCGGCCGTGAGACGTTGAACCTGTGTTTTGAACACGTTTTTCGCCCCGCGTCCCTCCCTGCCGGAAGTGCCGAATTGAACTACTTTGCCGCCGACATAAGAGCGTGCAGCAACACAGCTCAGACGTTCAAACAGGAGCCACGGATCAAAACGAGCGCCCTTTTTCTTTTGCCAACCGCAATAAGACAGCAGCAAACAAAATAAATAGGGTGCCGGATCGGACGGGAATGTCTTACGAAGAGCTACGACTGTCCCCGTACTTTCGAATGGATAAGCGTCCACGGCAGAAACTTCACGGCCGTGTATTTCGTCGAAGACTTGGGCTGAAGTGTCAGAAGAATCGCCGATGGTTAGGATCTTCAAAGCTCGTTCGAAATCACCGGCACTCGCGTCATGATCGTCGGCTTCCAATGCAGACAATTCTAGCCAATCCGCCCATCTAGCAATATCCGCTGGGGACTTCGGAACGTCTGGCATTGACGATGATCTTATTTCTCGCGCTCTGCAATCTGGCGCATCTCAGTTAGAATGACGTTCGTAAGCTTGTGAATATTCTCCATCGAGCTCAGTGGTTGTGAATCTCCTTGGTAGCCAGTGGTAACCGTGCCCCTCACTTCTTGCAGCGCATCTTTTGCATTCACAAGAGCCTCCTCGAAACGCCTGCTGTCGCCCATGCTGATCGCATAGGAGCGCTCAAGGCTTATCCCCGATCGAAGTGCATTTAGTGCCGCCCGATCGGCAATAACCTCTCTTAACATCGACAAATGGGGGTTCTGCTTTCGAACGACAGGTTCCTTGTCTTTCTCTTTGTCGCCAAACAGCCAAACCATAAGCTCCCCCAATTGATGGAAATGAGCTTTCTTTACCGGATTCTCTGCGAGAGATCCCTCTTCTGTGACGCCCAAAAATTTTTGAACATCCGGATACGAAACCGCTGTGTACAAGTGAGAGAAATGGAGGCGGTTCTTAACGCGGTTTTCACGGTCGAAGAGGCCCTCTCGTTCCGACTGCTCTAGTAGTACTAATCCTCGGTAGAAGCGCTTTACCGTACTGTGCTGATCGCCTATCTTCCGCGCAATTGTGTCCAAATCGAAGCCGAGTTCTCGACGAACTCGCGCGACATATGTCGCCTTCGCCAGTGCGTCCCATTCCTTTGGGCCATTGACGTGCCTAAATCCAAAGTATTCCCAGAGCGCCTCTTTATCGGGATAAACAGCGACTGGTAACGTCTCCAAGGCACGTAATTGTTTCGACGATAGCTTGGGCAAATCAGTCGCCTTTGTTTTAGCACGAAGCGCTGAATGAGTTAGCAATAACACCGCAGTCAGACGGCGATTTCCTTCAACTACTATGTAGTGAGGGTCGCTTTTCTTGGAATCTGGAGCGGGAATGGCCAACAGTGGTTCTTCCGGAAAGAACCCGTTTTCGCAATTGACAATGCCACCTCGCTCACGGCCATCTCTCGCCACATTGCCTTGACCAATCCCTCTTGGCCGGCCGTGACATCTAGATCTGCCAACCGCGGGTTTTCAGGATCCAACAGCAGGCGATCGACCTCAATTGATTCGATCTTTATAGGTTTTGGTGTTGCAGCGGGCATCGATTTCGGCACGAAAGATGAATCCTCTTTGATCGGCTGGCAATACGCGAGCACGAATCAATCGGCGAAATTTTGCTGTCGCGAGGGAAAAAGGGAGGCCGTCTGTGATTCTCGACATTTCTTGCTCGCGGAAGTTCTCGCATTCCCGCTGGCAATCAGGGGTAGAGCAACGGAGTTGCCGGGACAACGGCGTTCCCAAGTCCAACTTGGGAACGAGGGAACAAGTTGGACTACACCACGACGGACGCTCCGTTGTCCTTGGCGAGGACCGTGTCGAGGTCAGCGACGAACTCCGGAATGAAGCCGGTATGTTTGGCGCTGCGCCACCAGGCTCCGCCGCGCTCCGTTCTGAGCAGGCCGCTCAACAAAGGTCCGGCTGTCAATTCGAAAGTCCCTTTGGGAAAAATACCGCGCTGCGTTCTCTCCCAAATGTGGAAGGACGCCCAGGCATTTTCAGCCAGCATCTGCTCCAGCCTGAGCTGATCGGCGGCATCGAGGGCTCGAGCATGCGGCGGTAGGTAAGACCAGCTCGCATGCGGGTAGGGACGCCGCGCTGCGGCGTCCGAGACTGCCATGTGGCTAAACATTCGGCGGACGCCCCAGCGGGGCGTCCCTACCAGAGAGGGAAAAT
>Ga0209118_1001376_pt1 | contig 11393 bp, 6 predicted proteins | sample BlaSpr_A8_Ref_M1_FD_187988 | JGI IMG/M metagenome (GOLD analysis project Ga0209118, IMG submission 187988) | Forest soil microbial communities from Thunder Bay, Ontario, Canada - Black Spruce, Ontario site 2_A8_Ref_M1 (SPAdes) (version 2) | ecosystem: Environmental > Terrestrial > Soil > Boreal...
GTCGGCCTCGTCCCGGTGCAACTCGCCCACCTTCAGCGTGACGATCCGGCCGGCGCGGTCGGCGAACGCACTGAAGGGCAGGACGGGATCCATTCCAAAGGCCGCGACGGCCTCGAATCCTCCCTGCTCGCCGACCAGCACGGGATAGTCGATTCCGCTGTCCTTGGCATACTTCTGAGCCGCATCGCGAAAATCGATCGCAATACCGACAATTTCGAGGTGATCTGTCGCACGTTCGCGGCGCAAGCTCTTCAGGAGCGGAATTTCCCTGCGGCAGGGCTCGCACCAGCTGGCCCAGAAATTCACCACCAGCGGGCGGCCCTTCCAGTCGGTGAGCCGATGCCGCGTGCCGTCCAGCCCGGGCAGCGCAAGCTCTGGCAGCCCCTCGGGGACCTTACGGACCGGCGGAGGGGGTACCGGCGCGGGCTGAGCCGGTGCGGCAGCAGGCGCCAGGGGTATGGGCGAGGGTGCGACGTACAGCCTCGCGCGCGGCGGGCTTGCGAGGTGGTAGACGAGGAAGCCGCCGGCGGCGCACGCCACCAGTACGGCGGCGGCGAGCGCCACGCCGGGCGCACCGCCCCCCCGGCCAGGCGAGGGCCGCGGATCGCTCACGGAGGCGGTTGCAGCGCGGCGCGGGTGCGGGAGGCGAAGGCTGGCGCCTTCATGTACCCCACGACCCGATATTGGGTGCGTTCCTGGCCGTCCACCCCGTAGAAGGCGATGGTCGGCGGTCCGAAAATCCCGAAGCGCTTCAGCAGCGCCTGGTCATCCGCGTCATTCTGCGTCACGTTGGCGCGCAACAGCACCGCGGCGCTGAGCGCCGCCTGCACCGCCGGATCCGTGAAGGTGTAGCGCTCCATCTCCTTGCACGAGGTGCACCAGTCCGCCGAGAAATCCACCAGCACGCCGCGGCTCTGCGCCTTCGCCTGCGCGATCTCGCGGTCCAGATCAGCGACCGACTTGATGCTGCGGAACGGCAGCTCGTGGGCCCTGGCGGCGAAGGCGGGAATCGGCGCGAGCGGATCGGTGCCGCCGAGCGCAGAGCCCGCCGTAAGGGCCACGCCGTACAGGCCTGCGATCACGCCCGCGGCGCGCAGCCCCCACGTGGCGGCAGAGTGGCCGCGCGTCTGCGACCACAGGAGCCAGGCAAGGATCAGCGCGGGCACCGCCCACAACGAGAGCGCCACGCGCTCCGGCACGATGCGCGCGAGCATCCACGCCGCGACCGCCAGCATCATCACGCCGAAGAGCTTTTTCACCAGGTCCATCCAGGGTCCGGCCCTTGGCAGCAGCCGGCCCGCCGAGGCGCCGACCACCAGCAACGGCGTGCCCATGCCGATACTCATGGCGAAGAGTGCCGCGCCACCGCGCGCCATCTGCCCGGTCTGACTGATCACGAGCAGCGCTCCAACGAGCGCCGGTCCCACGCAGGTGGTGACGATGAGAGCCGAGAGCGCCCCCATGACGGCGACTCCGCCGAAGGTGCCGGCGGACTGGCGGTTGCTGATGTTGGCAATGCGGGTCTGGATCGCGACCGGCATCTGCAGGGTGAACAGCCCAAACATCGAGAGCGCGAGCACCACGAACAGTGCCGCAAACAGTGCCAGCACCCACCACTGCTGGAACACGGCCTGGACCTGCCGGCCCGCGGCCGCGCAGGCAATGCCGGCGAGGGTGTAGGTGAGCGCCATGCCGAGCACGTAGGTCACTGACAGCGCCAGGGCGCGCGTGGTGGTGACGCTCCTGCCGCCTCCGGCGATGATCCCGGAGAGGATCGGCACCATGGGCAGCACGCATGGCGTGAATGCCAGCACGAGTCCTGCGAGGTAGAACCAGCCGAGCATAACGAGGGGATTGCCCGAGCGGATGAGCGAGGCGAACCAGTCCTGCTCGGCGACGCCATCGACGGCGGCCCCGGGGTGGCCGCTCAGGGCGGATGAGCCCGGCGAGCCGCTCAGCGGGGATGCCGCGCCCGCGGACAGATTCACGGTCACGTCCTTGGTAATAGGCGGGTAGCACAGACCCGCGTCGGCGCAGCCCTGGTACGTCACCTGCAGAGGCAGCTCGAAGGCACCGCCGGTCGCGCGGACCACCGGCACGGTGGCGACGAGCTCGTGGTGGTAGACCTCCTGCCTGCCGAAGTACTCGTCGGTCTTGATCTGGCCCTGAGGCATCTGCGGCGCACCGAGCTGCGCACGCGTGCTCGGCGTCATCACCTTGATTCGGGCGCGATAGAGGTAATAGCCGTCGGCGATTTCCCAGTTGAGGCGCACCCGGTCGGTACCGTCCGGCAGCGCATCGAAGCGGAACGCCCGGTCCGGGGGCAGGAAGTCATCCCCGCTCGTCTTCAGCGAGTCCAGGAGCGCGTTGATGCCCCCCTTGGGGGCCGCCTGCGAGGGGGCGGATGCTGCAGTGGGGCCCGGCGGCGCCGGGCTTGCGGTCTGTGCCTGCACCTGCAGCGCCACGCTCATCAGCAGCAGGGCGGTCGAAATATGTCTAATCCTGGTCACGAGCGTGCCTTACAGGAAGTCTCATCGATTCGGGGCTGTGTTATAGCTCAGCCCTTTGATGAGTGGCAGGAACTGCGGTTCATCCCGGGGAGGCGCCCCCGCCGTTCCCGCCCCACCGCCCGCTCAGACGGCCTGGGGACGCCTGAAAGGGCCCATGATCGCAAAAAAGCCCTTCCGGCGACTTGAATTCGCAGGCCGGCCCCCTATTATTAGCAGCCGCGACAGGAGAGTGCTAATAGCCGCCTGGGCGCATAAATTCAACCCAATCATCGTAAGTCTTAAGGAGCGTTAACCATGAAGATTCGTCCTCTTCATGACCGCGTCATCGTGAAGCGCCTGGAAGAGGAGCGTACCTCCCCGGGTGGCATCGTGATTCCCGATACCGCGGCAGAGAAGCCGGTACAGGGAAAGATCGTAGCGGTCGGCAAGGGCAAGATTCTCGAGGACGGCCAGGTTCGGCCTCTCGACGTCAAGGTCGGCGACAAGATCCTGTTCGGCAAGTACAGCGGAACCGAGGTCAGAGTCGACGGGGATGAACTGGTGGTCATGCGCGAAGAAGACGTCATGGCCGTGATTGAAGGCAAGTAAGCGAGGATCAAGACAATGCCTGCTAAAGAAGTCCGATTCAGCGACGACGCACGCCAGCGTATGTTCAGGGGCGTGAACGTCCTCGCCAACGCCGTCAAGGCGACCTTAGGCCCCAAGGGCCGCAATGCCGTGCTCGAGAAGAGCTACGGCGCCCCCACCGTCACCAAGGACGGTGTGTCGGTGGCGAAGGAAATCGAGCTCAAGGACAAGTTCGAGAACATGGGCGCGCAGATGGTGAAGGAAGTCGCGTCCAACACCTCCGATGAGGCCGGTGACGGCACCACGACCGCCACGCTGCTCGCGCAGGCGATCATGCGCGAGGGACTTAAGGCAGTGTCCTCGGGCCGCAACCCGATGGACCTCAAGCGCGGCATCGACAAGGCAGTCGGTTGCGTCGTCGAGGAGCTCAAGAAGCTCTCCAAGCCCTGCAAGGACTCCAAGGCGATCGCCCAGGTCGGCACGATCTCGGCGAACTCCGACGAGTCGATCGGCAAGACCATTGCCGAGGCGATGGAAAAGGTCGGCAAGGAGGGCGTGATCACGGTCGAGGAAGGCTCGGGACTGGAGAACGAGCTGGAAGTGGTCGAGGGCATGCAGTTCGACCGCGGCTACCTCTCGCCGTACTTCATCAACAACCAGCAGAACCAGACCGCCGAGCTCGACAAGCCGGTGATCCTGCTGGTCGACAAGAAGATTTCCAACATCCGCGAGCTGCTGCCGCTGCTCGAGAGCGTGGCGAAGGCCGGACGGCCGCTGCTGGTGGTCGCCGAGGACCTCGAGGGTGAGGCGCTGGCGACGCTGGTCGTGAACAACATCCGCGGGATCCTCAAGGTGGCCGCTGTCAAGGCCCCGGGTTTCGGCGATCGCCGCAAGGCCATGCTGCAGGACATCGGCACCCTCACCGGCGGCACGGTCATCTCCGATGAGGTCGGCCTGTCGCTCGAGAAGGCGACGCTGAACGACTTGGGCGAGGCGAAGAAGATCGTCGTGGAGAAGGAAAACACCACGATCATCGACGGCGCCGGCAAGGGCGCCGACATCAAGGCGCGCATCGAGTCGATCCGCCAGCAGATCGAGGAGGCGACTTCCGACTACGACAAGGAGAAGCTGCAGGAGCGCGTGGCGAAGCTCTCCGGCGGTGTCGCCCTGGTCAAGGTCGGCGCGGCCACTGAAATCGAAATGAAGGAAAAGAAGGCCCGCGTCGAGGACGCGCTGCATGCGACGCGCGCGGCAGTGGAAGAGGGTGTGGTGCCCGGCGGCGGTGTGGCGCTGATCCGTGCGCAGAAAGCGCTCGACAAGCTCGAGGCGGCGAACGAGGACCAGGCGGTCGGTATCCGCATTCTCTCGCGCTCGATCGAGGAGCCGCTGCGGCAGATCGTCGAAAACGCGGGCGAGGACGCCGCGGTGATTCTCAACCGCGTGAAGGAAGGCAAGGGCGCTTTCGGTTACAACGCCGCCGAGGGCGAGTTCGGCGACATGCTCGAAGCGGGCATCCTGGACCCGACCAAGGTGACGCGGCTGGCGCTGCAGAATGCCGCCTCGGTAGCGGGCCTGCTGCTCACAACCGAGGTCATGGTCGCCGAGGCCCCGAAGGACGAGGAGCACAGCCATGCGGGCCCGCCGGGCGGCATGGGCGGAATGGACATGTAAGACCCTCTCTAAAGAGGTATCGATTCCCTGAACAACAGCCGATACGCTTTACATAACAGTTAAGGGTTCGCGTCGGGCTCTCAGCCCGACGCCACCCCCAAAGCCGCGGAACAAGACCCCCTATTCCGCGCATTCCTCGCAGGCCCCACCTAGTGGGGCCTGTTTTTTTGTGCACGCCTCGCGCGCTTCCGCGGCGCCTTGGTGGGGACTGCGCGGCACGTCGCAGTGCAGCTACTTCCCCGCACCCCCGGCGGGGTTTATCGTCCTCTCCAAGGAGGCCGACCATGGCTATCGTTCGTTTCCAGGCTCGCCGGGGCGCCGCGTGCCTTGCTCTCCTGGCGCTCGCCGCGTGCGCGCGGGAAGGCGAGGACAAGATGGGCTGGGCGCAGGCTGCGCTCGAGCGCAACGACCGGCTCGAAGTCGTGGCCGCCGACCCGCACAGCGGTACCTTTACCGTGCGGGTTAAGGACACGGGCGAGTTGCGCATGGTGCGCGCCGACCAGCTCATCGCCGGCCCGTCGCTCCCCGCGACTGCGCCGGCGACGACGGCCGGCACGGCTGCGCCCGCCGCGACGGCGCCGGTCACTGCCGACAACGGCCCGGTTGCCGGCGCCGGCGAAGCAGCAAGCCCGCAAGACTCCAACCCGCAGTCCTCAGCGCCTGCGGCGGCCGCGCAGGCCGCGACGGCGGGGGGCGGACGGGTGTTGAAGGAAGGGCCGGGCTACACCATCAAGGCTGCCTCCGCCGCAGCGCCGGCCGCGGGCGGGCGGGTGCGCGATAGCACCGTCACCAGCGCCGCAGTCGAGCGGCGCCACGAGCCGATCGTGTGCCAGGGCTCACGGCTGCTGCACATCGACAACCGCAACCTCGAGTTCGACGGCGACGCGGTGAGCGCGCAAGACGGCTGCGAGATTCACATCACCAACAGCCACATCAGCGCCACCGGGGTCGGGGTCACGGCCCGCGCCGCCAACGTCCACATCGACAACAGCCTGATCGAGGGCGATACGGCCTCGATCGATGCCTCGGATGGCGCGCAGGTGTATGCCGCATCCTCGCGCTTCAGGGGCCTGAGTCGCCGGCTCGACACCGCGGCGTTCCACGATCTCGGGGGCAACATCTGGAACTGACCCGGGGGGTCGGGGTGGGCCACCCCAGAAAATCGCGCTTGCCGTGATCGGAGAGCATCCAGTCGTCAGCCAGACGCGCGATTTCGTGGGGACCCCGTTCAGCACGGAGCTGGCCGGTCTCGTTGCAGGCTCGCTCGAGGCGCTCAACGCCAACGACGCCGCGCGAACGGCGCTCGGCAATGCGCCGGCCGCCATTCGCGACTCGATCCAGGCGGTATTCGCCGCCAGCGACTTCGTGGCGCAATCCTGCGCGCGCGATGCGCAGTGCTTCGCTAGCCTCATCAGCGGCGGTGACCTGCAGCGACGCCTCGCAGCGGCGGACTTTGCGGCGCGCGCCCCGCTGCTGCCCCCGGACCCAGCGACACCCGAGGCGCATTTCCAGGGCGAGCTGCGCCGCTGGCGGCGGCGCGAGCTCACCCGCATTGCCTGGCGGGATCTCGCCGGCTGGGCGGATCTCGGCGAGACGCTGGCCGATCTCACCGCCTTCGCCGATACGGCGATCGCCACGGCGTTGGCTCACGCCCGCCGTGCACTCGTGGCGCGCTACGGCGAACCGCGCTCAGCGGCGGGCGAGGTTCAGCCCCTGGTCGTCATCGGCATGGGCAAGCTCGGCGGCGGCGAGCTGAATTTCTCCTCCGATGTCGATCTGGTGCTGCTGTTTCCCGAGCACGGTGAAACCGACGGCCCGCACGGCGTTGCCAACGAGGAGTTTTTCACGCGCCTGGGTCAGGCGCTGGTGCGGCTGCTGGAGACGCCGACGTCCGAGGGCTTTGTGCTGCGCGTTGATCTGCGTTTGCGGCCTTTCGGGGACTCGGGCCCCCTGGTGGCGAGCTTCGCCTCGTTCGAGGATTACCTGCCGCGCCATGGGCGCGACTGGGAGCGGTACGCGTACGTCAAAGCCCGCCCGGTGACGTGTGCGGAGCGTTACGCGGAAATTGACGCGGCAGCGATACGGCCGTTCGTCTACCGCCGCTATCTCGACTACGGCGTGTTCGAGAGCCTGCGGGAGATGAAGACTCTCATCGAGCGCGAGATGCAGCGGCGCGAGCTCGCCGATCACGTGAAGCTCGGTCCGGGCGGGATCCGCGAAATCGAATTCATCGTGCAGGCGCTGCAGCTCACCCGCGGCGGCCGCGATCAGCGCCTGCAGACCTCCTCGCTCCTCGCCGCCCTGGCGTGCCTCGGGGAGTCGCAGCTGCTGCCGCCGGAGGCTGCCGGCGAACTGCGGGCGGCCTATGTCCATCTGCGCCGACTCGAGAACCGCCTGCAGATGCTCGCCGACGCGCAGGTCCATCGGCTGCCGGCGGAGCCGCTCGCGCGCGAGCGCATTGCACTCGCCATGGGCGCACGCGACTGGCTCTCGCTCACGCAGCAACTCGATGAGCACCGCGCACGGGTCAGCCGGCACTTTCGCCTGGTAGTGCAGGGCGGGGCTGAGCCCGATCACGCCGCCGTGCGCATCGATCTGGGAAGGTTCTGGGACAGTCAGGCGGAAACCGCGGCGCTGGTGGAGGCACTGGCGCGCGCCGGTTTCAGCGACAGCACGGAAGTCGCGCGCCTGCTGCTGGAGCTGCGCGCCTCGGCCCTGGTGCGCAAGCTCGATGAGCCCGGGCGCAAGCGCCTGCAGGCCCTGCTGCCGGCGCTGCTCGCGGACGTGGCGCACAGCAGCGCCCAGGTGCCGGTGCTGCGACGGATCCTCGCCATTATCGAGGCGACCGGCAAGCGCTCAGCGTACTTCGCGCTGCTGCGAGAGAATGGCGCGGCGCGGGCGCGTCTGGTGGAGCTGTGCCGTCACGGCGATTTCCTCGCGGCGCAGATCGCCGCGCATCCGCTGCTGCTGGATGAGCTGATCGATGAGCGGCTGCTGTCGCAGCCGCCGACCCGTGCGGGCTTCGCGCGCGAGCTCGAATCCAGGATGGAACAGCTGCGCGCGGACGATCCCGAGCAGCAGGTGGAGGCCCTGCGGCAGTTCCAGCGCGCGGCCCTGTTTCGCGTCGCGGTCGCGGATCTCACCGGCGTGCTGCCGCTGATGCAGGTGAGCGACCGGCTCACCGACATCGCCGAACTCATCGTCGAACGCGCCATGCAGCTGGGCTGGCGGCAGATCACCGCGCAGTTCGGAGCCCCGCTGTGCAGTGACGGCGCGGGCCTGCGCCCGGTGAGCATCTGCGCGGTGGGTTACGGCAAGCTCGGCGGCATGGAGCTCGGCTACGGTTCCGATCTGGACCTCGTGTTCCTGCACGACTCGCACGGCGAGCGGCAGGAGACCAGCGGCGCCCGTCCCATCGACAACCAGTTGTTCTTCGTGCGGCTCGCGCAACGCATCGTGCACCTCCTGACCATGCACTCCGCCGCCGGTCGGCTCTACGAGGTCGACGTGCGCCTGCGCCCGAGCGGCAAAGGCGGTCTGCTGGTCACCAACATCGAGGCGTTTGCGGACTACCAGCGCCAGGAAGCGTGGACCTGGGAGCACCAGGCACTGCTGCACGCGCGCGCGGTGGCGGGCTCGCCCGAGCTGCGCGCCCGCTTCGAGCGGGTGCGGCTCGAGGTGCTGTGCCAGCACGTGCGCCGTGACAAACTTCGCGAGGAGGTGCGCAACATGCGCGAGCGCATGCGCAAGGAGCTGTCCGGAGGCGATGCGCTGCGGTTCGACATCAAGCAGGACCCGGGCGGGATCGCCGACATCGAGTTCCTCGCGCAGTACTGGGCGCTGCTGTGGGCACGGGAGTACCCGCCGGTGGCGATGTTCTCCGACACTATCCGTCAGCTGGAGTCCGTGGCCTCCGCGAACCTGGTGCCGCAGGCGAACGTGGACCTGCTCACCCGGGCCTATCGGGCGTACCGCGCCGGCACCCATCGCCTGTCCCTCGACGGGGCCGCGCCCATCGTGCCGGCGGCGGAGTTCCGCGACATGCGTGCCGCCGTGATAGAGCTGTGGAACGCGACCATGGCCGCTGCGCCTCCGGGCGCACAGGTATAATCGGCACCCGCATCTGCGGATCGGAAGAAATCTCGCCCATGGTCGCTACGGCCAAAGCGCTCATTGAACCCAACGCGCAGAATCAGTACCAGGTCAGCACCGAGGATCTGCCGCTGTGCTGCCCGATGCCGCAGATGTATCTGTGGAACTCGCATCCGCGCGTCTATCTGCCGATCGAGGAGACCGGCTGGGCGAAATGTCCCTACTGCGGCGCGGAGTACACGCTGCGGCGGTGACGCTGTCGGCGCTGCGCGAACGTCTTTCGCGCGTGGCCTCACCGCAGAGCGACCGGACGCCGCCCCTCAGTCCTCATCCGCCGCGCTGAGGTCCCTCGGTGGCGGGAGCTCCGCGCGGATGGGGGCGAGTTTCGCCGCCCGCAGGCGTGCGTTGAGTGCCGGAAGACCGGCCTGCAGCTGTTGCCAGGTACTGAGGAGGCCCGTGAGCGCTTGTTGCAACGTCGCCGTGGCGTTCACCTGTGCGGCGGTGGGGGCGGCATCGCCGCGGGTGACCTCCGTATAGAGAGTGGCGGTGAAGCCCTGCAGCGCAGGCAGGAGTATTTTTGACGCAGCCCGGTCTTCCTGCTCGTCGTCCTCCTTCTTGTCGGTCGAACCTAACAGCTCTGCCAGCCGCGCCTGGTAGGCGCGAACCGCTGCTGCCGTCGCGCCGGCGGGCGCGAGATCCTTGAGCTGCGCCTGCTCGGATTTGGCCGCGAGCAGTGCCCGGGAGCTCTCGCTCAGCAGCCTGGCTAACTGCGTGGCGAGGCGCAATTGATCCTCGAGAGCGCCGGCGGGAAGCCGTACGCGCGGATCCACCTTCACAGTCAGCGGCGCCTCGAAGCGGCGACCCTCGACTGTCAGGCGTACCAGGTAACGTCCGGGCAGCGCGAGCGGACCTTGCGGCCCCTGTGGCGTCGCATGCGGTACCGCGGAGATCGGGTAGCCGCGCGCGATGGTGACGGGAGCCGCGTAGCGCAGGTCCCATACCCAGCGGTGCATGCCGGCTTGCGCCGGCAGGACGCGCGGCGGTTTGAGCCAATACTGCGGAATGAGTTCGCGGGCGAGTTCTTCCGCGCCCGGCTCGGGAGGATCGTCGCTGCTGAAGCGGCGCACGAGGCCTTCGCGGCTGTCGAGCACTTCGAGCGTCACCGGGCGCCTGGCGTCGTGCGGCAGAAGGAAGTCGATGACGGCGCCTGCGGGGGGATTTTCGGCCAGCGGCTCGTCAGGCGGAATGGGTGTGTCGGACCAGGTGCTGCGTTGCACGCGGTAGGCGTCGGCGGGACGAAAGAGTACGACCGCGTGCATTGGGGCGTCGCTGAGTTGCCGCAGCCGCGAGATGTCGTCGAGAATCCAGATCGAGCGGCCGTGGGTCGCGACGATCAGGTCGTCGTCGTGGATCCACAGGTCGCGCATCGAGGTGTGGGGGAGATTCAACTGCAGCGAGTCCCAGTGCTCCCCGTCATCAGAGGACGTCCACACGGCGTTCTCCGTGGCCGCGAACAGCAATCCCTTTCGCTCAGGATCCTCGCGCACCGCGTTCACAGGGGCATCCGGCGGCAGGCCACCGGCAATCGCAGCCCAAGTCTTGCCCCGGTCGTGGGTGCGGAAAATGTAAGGGCGCAGGTCGTCGATGCGCATGCGGCTCACCGAGACATAGGCGGTATCTGCGTCAAAGTGAGACGCTTCGATCTGCGTGACCTTGCTCCAGGCCGTAACCGCCGCCGGCGTGACGTTCGACCAAGCCGCGCCGCCGTCCGCGGTCACCCAGACCAGCCCGTCATCGGTGCCAGCCCACAAGGTGTCGATGCTGCGCGGCGAGACTCCCAGCGCGTAGATGACACCGCGCTGGCGCTCCGCTCCCGGCAGGTGCAGCGCGCCGACGCTCGCGGGAATTGCGCCCGGCGGCCGCGCGAGGTCGGGGCTGATCGCCTGCCACGTCGCCCCCCCGTCACTCGTCTTGTAGAGCCGGTTGGCGCCGTAGTAGAGCGTGTGCGGGTCGAGCGGCGAAAATAATAGTGGCTCAGTGCGATCGACACGCACGCCGGGGCCTCGCACCGGAATCGGTGTTACGTTTTGCACCTCCCCGGTCGACCAGTGGAACTTGGAGACTTCATTGCGCCCGGCACCATAGATCACGTCGGGGTCGAGCGGATCCGGGGCAACGTAGCCGTACTCGATGGCCCCCACCGGATGCCAGTCGCGGTCAGTGATACTGCCGTCGTTGCCGCGGCTGGCGATGCACACCGAGCCACTCTCCTGTTGCCCGGCGCACACGCGATACGGAAAAGTAGGCGCGACGCTCACGTGGAAGAGTTGCGCGGTCGGCTGGTTGTACCACGAGCTCCAGGTCTGACCGCCATTCACAGTTACGATCGCGCCCTGGTCGCCGACCAGGGCGATGATGCGGGGATCGTTCGGGTTGATCCACAGGTTCTGGTAGTCATCGCCGCCCGGTGCGCCTCGCAACGACAGCCAGGTCTTGCCGCCATCGCTGGACTTCATGGTCACGATGCCCGCGGTGTATACCACTTCAGGGTTC
>Ga0209118_1001377_pt1 | contig 11379 bp, 11 predicted proteins | sample BlaSpr_A8_Ref_M1_FD_187988 | JGI IMG/M metagenome (GOLD analysis project Ga0209118, IMG submission 187988) | Forest soil microbial communities from Thunder Bay, Ontario, Canada - Black Spruce, Ontario site 2_A8_Ref_M1 (SPAdes) (version 2) | ecosystem: Environmental > Terrestrial > Soil > Boreal...
TGCTTTTCGCTGATCTCCTGCCAACGACGCTTGTCGGCCGCGTAGCGCGCGACGACACGATCGAGATCCTGCTTTTTCTGCACCACCGATGCGCTCTGCGCCGCCACCTCTGCCTGCAACCTGCCAAGCTCCTCCTCTTCCGCCGGTGGCAGGCCCTTGGCGCCCAGCTCGGCCTTGCGCTTTTGCAGCTCCGCCTGACGCTTGGCCAACGATGCCATGTAGCTGCGGGCGATTTCCATCTGTTGCTCGAGCGCCTGGCTGGCGCGGTTGCGGGCGAGATCGATCTCCGCCTCGGTGGTGTACGAGTCGAGGAGAATCCGGTCCTTGCGCGCCTGTTCCGCGTCTGCCTTGGCCTTCTCTCGCTGGCGCTCCTCTTCGGCGGCCTTGGCCGCGAGCGCCTCTTTGCTTGGCGGCTCCTGAAGCGTTTTCAGCACGCGTCCCTGGTTGTCCATGACCGTCACCGGTGACCCCGGACTCCGGGCGGGCGGCTCGGCTGCGCGAGCAGGCAGCGCCGCCAGGAGCGAGACCAGGCACGGCGTGACAAAAAGGCTGTGCAAGCAAAACCTGAACATCATTGACTCCATCGTTATCCGAAGGCGGAGTTTCATGCGGCGCATTAGCACGGCCGCCGCGGTCGCCGCGCCGACCCTTCACGCATGCGACCTGACGTCCCGCGTAACAATACGACGCCCGCAATCACTTAGGCCGACTTGCGCGGGCTATGGGGATACTATTGCAAGTCGCGTACCAGTTGTAGCAAACCGTCGTCCCGCAGAAAACCGCTTATTTGCCGCGTGGCCGGAACCACTCGGCGGCGCGGGCGTGCTGCAGCACTGCGCGATTGACCAGGAACTCGGGAATCCGCCCATTCAAGGCGTCGACGATACTCCGCAGGCCGGTTGACGCCATATTGTGAAAGCACTCGTCGGTCCAGCACAAGGAATGCGGCGTGACGATCACATTGTCCATGGTCAGGAGAGGATTTGCCGGATCGACCGGCTCCTGCTCGAAGACATCGAGTGCGGCGCCGGCAATGCGGTGCTTCTGAAGCACGTCGATCAACGCCTTTTCGTCGACGATGGGTCCGCGGGCGACGTTGATCAAATAGGACGTTGGCTTCATTTTCGCCAATGCCTCCGCGCCGATCAGGTGCCGAGTGTGCTCGTTGAGCAGGCAGCAGACGACGACGAAGTCCGACTCCCGCATCAGCGTGTCCAGGTCGACCTTGCGCGCGCCGATATAACCAAGCTCGACGTCGTTGGCGACCGGATCGGCTGCCAATAGCTTCAGGTCGAAAACGCGCGCCATCCGTAGCAGTTCCTTGCCGATGCCGCCGGCGCCGACGACGCCGAGCGTTCGGCCGGACAGTCCTAGCCCCATGTTGTCCATCCGCTCATGCCAGCGGCCGCTGCGGGTCAGCCGGTCCTTGAGAAAGAGCTTGCCGGCGAGCGCGAGCACGAAGGTCAGGGCGGTGGTCGCGACCGGCCGTGGCATTGACGTCGGCGTGTTGGTCACCAGCACGCCGGCGCGGGTCATCGCCGCGACGTCAACCGAGTCGTAGCCGACGCCGTGTCGCGCGACAACCCGCAAGCGGCAGTCGGCGCGTTCGACCGCGGCGGCGGGCACGCCCGCAATGTTGACGTAGAGCGCGTCGTATTGCGCCGCAAGCTCGGGGCCGATCTCGGAGACGACCGCGGGAAGATATTCCCATTCCAGATTCGGATTGCGATCGAGAATCTCGAGCGCGGCGCGGCCGAACGCAGGCTCTCCGCGGCTGTCGAGAATGTCGCGCGTGAGGCCAACCCGCAATTTAGTGCTCATGTAGGCGATCCTTTGTCCGCGTCCGCCTCATGAAATGCATCGCGGAGCAAATCCAGGCCGCGACCCAGCGCATCCTGCAATAGCAGTTGATCGACGCCGTAAGCCATGAGACGAAAACCCTTCGCGGCGTACTCGCGGGCCCAAACCGCGTCGAGGGCAAGAATGGCCGGAGCCTTGGCGTGCGTCGCGCAGGCGGCGACGATGCGATCGACCGCGGCAAGATAATCGCGATGTCCGAACTCTCCCGGGATGCCCATGAAGTTGGTGAGATCGAACTGGCCGATCCACAGCGCGTCGATGCCGCGAACCGCGGCGATGGCCTCGACGTTACGAAGGCCTTCGTCGGTCTCGATCTGCGCAATGAGCAGCGTACGAGCATGTAACGCATTCATCTTGCTGCCGATGTCTCCGCCCTGGTAATCGTCATGCGCGAACCCGAACGCGGCGCCTCTGCGGCCCTGCGGTGGGTAGCGCGTGCACGAAACGTGATACTCCGCCTCGGCGGGGGTGCCGACCATGGGCACCATCACGCCGAGGGCGCCGATGTCCAGTGCCCTGGCGATGAAATGATAGTCGCCGCGCGGCACGCGGACCATCGGCACGAGCGCGAGTCCGCGACTTAGCGCGAGCTGTGTCTTAAGGGTTTCGAATTCGAGCCCCGTATGCTCCATGTCGTAGAGCACGAACTCGGCGCCGGCATTCTTGCAGATCTGCGGCAAGCCCGGCGAAAAGAACTCGAAGACCATAGCGCCGCGCGCGCGACCGCCGCGCGAAAGAGCTTGCTTGACTGGGTTGTCTCGCACTTTCCTCACCATCATCGGCGCGGCGCATTGCACGCGAAAAATCGCTACGCGACCTACAACGTTTTGGATCAGTCGCCCTCTAAAGTCGGGCCACCTCGTCGGTTCCTATTTTCGCCGACTTGACGACCTTGCGCCATTTGTCCTGGGCCGACAATCCGACAAGGGGTGGGCGCCTACGGCGCACCGCCCCAACGCATGACCGTGCGGCTACTATTCGCGAGCGCCCGTCCTGGCGACGCTGGCGAGCTTACTTGCCGCCCGAGGAAGCGCCCAGGGCGCCCGCGTCGGTTCGCGTGATGTCCGGTCGAGTCGCCGGAGCTGTCGTCGAGTTGCCGGGCTGGTTGTTCTCGTCTTTGCTCAGCTCGTTGTTCTGCTTATTGTTCTGATTACCCATCGTGTCGCCTGCCTCACCGGTCGTGTCACCGCTACCCGAGCTGGCGCCGGCCGCGCTCGCGTCCGTGCCCGGGGCTGTCTCTGCGCCGGCATTGTCAGCGGCTTTGGTGCCGCTGTCGACGACGCCGGCTTTCCCATCCGAATTGGGAGTAACGGCACCGGTGGCCGCGCCATCTATCATGGTGTCGCCTGAGAGGGTTTCATCCGACGCGTTGGTGTCCGAACCGATGCTCCGAACGAGCGGAAGCGCTCGGCGCGAATTCCCGTTCTCCGCCGCTGTTCCAACGCCAGTATCATCTGGCGGCGGCGAAACCACGACCGGCATGATGGGTGTCGCAACGCTGCCAGGTGGACGGATGACATCCTTCGGCGAAGAAGCATCGTTGGAGGTCTGCGCAGTGGCGATGCTCGCGGCCCCCAGCGCGCAGGCGAGCAGGCTAAGTCTCATTTTCGAGTTCATTATCACTCCTTTTGCGAAACTGTTCGTGCGCATTGCGGCAAGTTTTCTCGAAAGTGGCAGCACCTGTTTACCGCCGAACGCCTCCCGCAAATCGCAGCTTTGATAATGCGTCTAAGAGATAGGCCGCACCATCGGAGCGATTCTGTTTCTGGCGGTAGGATGGCACGAGGCCCGCGTAGGAATCGAGCTGACACCGTCTTGGATGCGCTCTGCCGGAGATCGGCAGCGACAAATATCGCGCTCAGCGTGGGGCTTTCGCGAGAACGGCGGAACGCTCGACTCTGGCTATCGTACCTGGGTCAGCGCTCGTTGATTGCGCGCCACACCTTTTCGCTGGTCAGCGGCATATCGATGTGTCTGACACCGAACGTTGCGAGCGCGTCGATGACCGCATTGACCACGGCCGGGATCGCTCCATGAGTACCGGACTCACCGACACCTTTCGCGCCGAGCTTGTTAAAACGCGTCGGCAGCGATTGGTCGAACTCGGTGCCGATCGGAGGCATGTCGTTGGCGCGCGGCATGGCGTAGTCGAGAAAGGACCCGCTCAGGAGCTGGCCGGTTTCGGAATCGTAGACGACGTTTTCGAGTAAGGCCTGGCCGACACCCTGCGCCACGCCGCCGTGCATCTGTCCGTGGGCGATAAGCGGGTTGATGACGGTGCCGATGTCGTCCACCGCGGCGATCCGCGTCAGTCGCACGGCACCGGTGTGCGGGTCGACTTCAACCTCCGCCGCCTGGCACCCGTTCGGCCACGTCTGGCCTGTCGCCGTCGCAGTTGCCGACAGCGTAATCTCGCCGCCGGGCTCTTTGGCCGCGAGCGCAAAAAGCGAGACGCTGCGGTCGGTGCCGGCAATGCGATAGTAGCCGGCGTCGTATTCGATATCGCTGACTGCCGCCTCCAGCGCTCGCGCCGCGAGCTCGCGGCCGCGGGCAACGACCGCGACCGCGCCCGAGAGAACGGCATTGCCGCCGACCTGCAGTGAGCGCGAGCCGCCGCTGCCGCCACCCGAGCGAACGATGGCCGAATCGCCCTCGAATATGACGATCTGCGAAGGATCGATTTGCAGCGCGTCGGCGGCAACCTGCGCGAACGATGTCCGCAAGCCCTGGCCCATCGACTGGGTACCGCATACGAAGCGCACGCTTTGATCGCCTTTGACGATGACATCGACTTCCTCGGTCAGCAAGCCGCTTCCGGTCGCCTCGATATAGTTCGCGATGGCATGTCCCAGAAGTATTCCTCGGCGCGCCGCGTCGGCTTTGCGCGCATCGAATCCGGCCCAGTCGATCGCTTTCATCGCTTTGCCGAGCAAGGCCTCGAAGGCGCCGGATTCATAGGTCGCGTTCGCTGAATTGGTGTACGGCATTTGCTGCGGTCGGATAAAGTTGCGGCGCTTGAGATCGATCGGATCGAGGCCCAGCTCGAGTGCGGTCTTGTGCACCAGGCGCTCGATCAGGAAGCCCATTTCAGGGCGGCCTGCGCCGCGGTAGGCATCGACCGGCGCGGTATTTGTAAACAGCATCCGCACCTCGTGATCGACGAGCGGAATGTCATAGCAGCCGTTCGACGCCCGCGCGCCCGACATCGCCGGTACCGCCGCACCGTAGAAGGAAAGATATGCGCCAACGTTGGCGAGTGAGCGAACTCGCATGGCGATAAACTTGTAATCCTGGTCGAGCGCGAGCTCTCCTTCCCAAACCTGATCTCGGCCATGCACGTCGCAAAGAAAGAGCTCGGTTCTGTCGGCGAGCCACTTCACCGGGCGGCCGGTACGTCGCGCTGCCCACGCGACGGCGACATTTTCGGGATAGCCGTAAGCGCGCGCGCCGAAGCCACCGCCAAGGTCATCGACCACCATCCGGACCTCGGTTTCGGCAATGCCGAGTGAGATGGCGGCGTCAGCTCGTGCACGGTGCACGCCTTGCACCGGGGCGTGAATCGTATAGAGGCCGCTGCCGGCATCGTATTCCCCCAGCGCGCCGCGGACTTCAAGCGGATGTGCGATGACGCGGTTGTTGATCAGGCGAATGCGCGTCCGGTGCGCAGCGCCGTGCATGGCCGCGTCGACCGCGCCGATATCGCCGTGACGGTAGTACGCGGCGATGTTGCCGTGCTCCGCTGTGAACGCCGGTGGCCAGACCTGAGGCGCATCGCTTGCGGCGGATTGGTCGACGGACACGACAGCGGGCAGCGGCTCGTAGTCGACCTCGACCAGATCGGCGCCGTCCTTGGCTGCATTGCGCGTCTCGGCAATGACCATCGCCACCGCGTCGCCCACGAAGCGCACGACATCGGTGGTCAATGGCAGCCGCGGCGGCGCGATAATCGGTGAACCGTCGGGGCGTTTGTGGAGAGGCATGAAGGGCATGCTGGAAAGATGGTCGGCGACCGCGTCGGCGCCGGTGAGGACGGCGATCACGCCGGGCGCAGCGCGGGCGGCTCCAGTGCCGATCGCGCGGATTCGCGCGTGGGGATGCGGGGACCGCACGAACCATGCGTGCGCCTGACCCGGTACCGAAAAATCGTCAGTGAAGCAACCTTGACCACGAAGCAGACGATCGTCTTCGAGGCGGCGTAGCGGTTGACCGATCCATTGCGTGCGGCGGATCTGCGGCGAAGTGTCCATGCGAGTTCGCGACGGGCAAAGAGCGAAGCATAGCGCAGCATGTGCGGTGTGCGAGGGACAGTGAGAACTTGCGAAGCTCGATCGTGGAATTTTTGACTCAGTACGCTAAACTGATAAGGGCATCTCGCTCCAAATCGGTCCGCCAGCCGATCATCCATTCCGACACTCTGCGTCCTCACTATGAAATACAAAGACTATTACAAGATTCTCGGCGTCGCGCACGACGCCAGCGCGGACGACATCAAGAAGGCATACCGCAAGCTGGCGCGGAAATATCATCCCGATGTGTCGAAGGAAAAGAACGCCGAGGAAAACTTCAAGGAAGTGTCCGAGGCCTACGAAACGCTGAGGGACCCCGAGAAGCGCGCCGCATTCGATCAGCTCGGCAGCCACGCCGCGGGTCAGGAGTTTCGCCCGCCGCCCGACTGGAGCCAGCACTTTGCATCCGGCAGCCCGTTCGAGACCATGGGTCAGAGCGCGTTCGATGACATTGATCTCGCGGATTTGCTGGCCGGTCTCACCGGACGCGCTCGCGGACGCAGCGGCGGACGCGCGGGGGGCAGGGAAGGGCCGATTCCCGGACCGGACTACGAAGCGATGGTGCGCATTACGCTCGAGCAGGCCTTTCACGGCACCGAGATCGAGCTCGACTTGAGCGTTCCGGAATACGATGAACGCGGCGTCGCGCATCGCGTTCCACATCGCATCAAGGTGCGCATTCCGAAAGGGGTGATCGACGGCCAGAAGCTGCGGGTGCCGGGCAAGGGCGGCAAGGGGATGCAGGGCGCACCGCCCGGCGACCTTTACCTCGACATTCAGGTCCAGCCCCACCCGCTGTTCCGCACCAGCGGACAGGACCTTTACGTCGATCTCCCCCTCGCGCCATGGGAAGCCGTGCTCGGCACCAGCGTGGAATTGCCCACGCTGGCGGGCGCAGTCTCGCTCAAGGTGCCCGCGGGCACGCGCGCCGGCCAACAGCTTCGGTTGGCTGGACGCGGGCTGTCGCGCCCGGGCGGAAAGTCAGGCGATCTTTTCGCGATCGTGTCCATCGTCGTGCCGACGGTCGTCAACGAGCGGGAGCGCTCGTTGTATCGCGAGCTCTCGGAATCGTCGAACTTCGATCCGCGGGCCCACTTCAAACTTGGAGCCGCAGCATGAACATCGACACTGCCGAAGCATTGAGTCTGGACGAAAATAGCGAGGTATCGTTTTCCCAGCTGCTGGTTCTCTCCGGGCTTTCCGACAACGATTTGCGCGAGCTGGTGGACCACGGCGCGCTTACGCCCATCGATCCCAACGCGAGCTCGTGGATGTTCACGTCGTATTGCGTGGTCGTGGCACGCAAGGCCAGTCGGCTGAGCAGGGACTTCGAGCTCGACGCGCACGCCGTCTCCATACTGCTCGGCTTCGTGGAGAAGATCGAGGCGCTGGAAAGCGAGCTGCATGCGCTGCGCGCCGGAGCGCTGGGGCATGGGCCCGCGGCCGCAAGCGGCACGGTCAGCCGTTGAATACGAACAGCGCGATCGTCAGCGCTATTCCGACGCCCCAGAGCAGGAAGCTGTTGTCCGACACGAAGTACGGATAGGCCATCAGCGCCACGCCAAGGATCGCCGGCTTGAACGCCGACATTTTCCGTGCGTAGACGAGTGCGCCCATGCCGATCGCGCCAAAAAGCAGCGACGCAAACAATGCGCCGGGCGATGGAAAGCTCATGCGCCGGCGTGTGCCGGATATTGCCGCGGGGCGACGCCGCCGTCAGCGGCGTCGCCGGCGGACATGCGATTCCGACTCAGTGCGATCCAGGCGTGCTGCCGGCGGGTCAGCTGCCCTTGAGCTGGCCGCGAATCTCGCCGCCGGGATCTTTCGCGCTATGAACGTTGACGTACAGCTTGCCCGCCTTGTAAGCCGCATACTGCTCCTCGGTCAGCTTGGCATCCGGGGCGGCCGAGAACGCGTTGTCGCCGCTCTTGGTGAACGGAACGATTACCGGGCCATTGCTGCCGGCCGCACCCATGTGGATGTGCGAAGCGGTCGCGGTCATGTCTTTTGCCGTTACGGCCGCCTTCACGCTGCGATCGGCACCAACCGTGATGTTGGCGGTGCCGGTTGCCGAGGTCGTGACCGGCGGTACTTCGTTGCTGCCCGTAAGGCTGACCGTTTCCGACAGCGCAGCCATCGACGAACAGGCGGCAATGACCGCCAGCCCGCTCGACAATATGGCCGTAGCGATACGTTTGTGGGTTTGAGGCAAGGTACGCATAGAAAGTCTCCGTTGTGGTTGGAATTCCGCGGTTCGTGCTCTCCATCATTTGGCCGCGGTGCTCGTAAGATACCACCATGGCGGCTGCGGGGAGGAACCGGCTGTGGCCGGATCGGATCTGCGCAAGACCGGACTCGGCGCGCTGCCCGAGCTTCGACACGCCACCGCCGGGCAACTCACTTCGTCTTGGCTGAGCGCGCCGTGGCCGGCTTCTTGTTGGCTGGCGCGCGCGGCCGTGGGGCCTCGCGCGGGCCGAACTCGACATCGGTCTGATTGGTGACCTCGTCGACCTCGTCGGCCAATTCGGAGCCGGTAAGGCTCGTCGTCTCGCCGTCAGGGCCTACGACGTGGTCGGGAAAGATATCGTTGTTCTCTCGGATCACCGCGTCCCGGCCGGCGCCGAGGCGCTCACCTGTGCCCTGCGAGTCGCTGTCCGCATCGAGATTGTAATCGCCGATGTCGGGTCCTGCCGTGAGGTGGCTGCCGCCGCCCGGATCGGACAAGGTGCCGCTATCGAGCCCTAGCTCGCTATCCTCGACAACTCCCGGGCCGCCGCGTATGTCGCTTCCGCTGTCGGACGTATCGCTGGGACCCAACGCTCCCGTTCCGTGACCCTTGGTGGTAACGGGACTCTTTTCACCGGTACGCAAGAGGTTACTGGTGGCCATGATAGATCTCCTCAGATCGAAAGGTGAATACGCTGTCTCCCAGATATGGACATTCATGCAGGGCCGTAAGTTCGGCCCTGGTTCGCCATCTAGTCCGGTGCCCGAAAGGCGCTTTCCAAGAGCGCCGGGTCGATATCCCCGGTCTTGGTTTCGCCGGCAGCGTAGCGGTACAGGGCGGCTGAATACAGGCCCGACAAGGTCGCCTGGGCGAGCGCGATCGTACACAGCGTGACCACCAGAATGACCAGCACCAGCACCGCGAATGCGGTTGAGTGGACGCTTAGCGCCGCGAGGAACAGCATCGCACCGCAGAATGCCACCACAGCCATGACGACACCGAACGCGAGCCCGATGCCGGCGGTGCCGATCAGGTCTTCGCCCCAGGATTTCTTGATCAGCTCGACGCTTCGCTGAATGGCCTCGATCGGTCCGACATCCTCGGCCGCCAGTACCGGAACGACCAGCGCGGTGGCGACGACCCAGACAAAACCGATCGTCCCGACGACCATTTTGCCGATAAATCCCACCCGCTCCGCGAGCAATCGCAAAACCGTCCCTATAGTGGCGGCAATGGCGGAGTACGCAACGATGATCGGAAACCGGGCCCACGCCCGGCGCAAGCCATCGCCTGTGGTCGCCACGCGACCGTCGAGCCGGTCCATGGCGACCTCCACCAGCGCGGTATTGAAAAAGGTAACGATCGTGAATTGAATCCAATAAAACATAAACAGGCCGACATAGGTCAGCGAGTCCAGCGTGCGCACGTAACCGTGCTCGGACATTGCGGTTACCAGCGGATAGAGCGGCACGGCAAAGCTGCCCACAATCAGGAACATGGCCATCGACGACAGCAGCGGAAAGACGAGCAGGGTCTTATCCTCCCGCAGCAGTCCCATGCAGGCGATCGCCAGATCCCAGCTTCGTTCGAATCGGTCGAACATTGTCGCAGGTCCTCGAGTCGTGCGGCCGGCCCAGCGGCTCGCAAGCACTCCGCCATGCAGTCAACTTAAGGTCAACTGCAACGGCTTCGCAGGCGTTGATGAACGGTCTACCCGGGAGCTTTAGGCTCGCGATCGCATCCAGGGCGGATCCAGGACGAAAGGTCGCTATGTGGTGCTGGAAGGCGATTGTGGCGGTTTGTGCGCTCGTTGTCATGCTTCCGGCCAACGCGCAGGCTTCGGAGGCGGTCGCCAATCCCGGCATCGACGTTGCCGGTTACCTGCGTGTCTCCAGGCAGGCCCTGGATCACCGCGACACGCATCGCCTGTCCGAAAGCGACTTCATACGCATGAGCCGGGAGCCCGGCACCGTCGTGCTCGACGCCCGCAGCAGGCAGAAATACGACGAGCTTCACATCAAGGGAGCGATTAGTCTCAGCTTTCCCGACATTGCGATCGGCAGCTTAAGAGATACACTGCCTGACAAAGATGTCCGCATTCTCATCTACTGCAACAACAATTTCCGCAACGCGGAGGAAGCTTTTCCCTCCAAGCTGCCGAGCGCATCGCTGAATATCCCGACCTACATCGCGCTCTACGACTACGGATACAGAAACGTCTACGAGCTCGGGCCGCAGCTGGACATCGACGCTTCTTCGCTCGAGTTCGAAGCGGCACTGCCGGCGCGGTAAGTACGACACTAGCCAACGACCACGCGTCGAAGCATGACGTCGGCCGGATTCAAACGGTTCAAAACCGAAACAGGTTGAGGAGATCGCCGACCGCGGGGCGGTTCGCGGGCACGTACGGGTCGGGCCCGGTCATCTCCGGATTGGGCAGGTTGTCGCGGCTTTCCTCGGACAGCGCGGTCAGCCGCCAGTTGTGCTCGATGAATTTAAGCACCGAGGCATGATCGTAGTAGGTGTGGTCGACATAACCGCGCTTGGCGAATGGTGAGATGGCGATCAACGGCACACGCGTGCCATCGCCGAAAAAATCGAGGATTTGAACGTAGCCGCTGTCGTAGTAGCCGCCTCCTTCGTCGGTGGTGACGAGGATGGCGGTCTTGCTCCAGATCGCAGGATTGGCCTTCGCCTTGGTGACCAATTGCATCACGAACCTCTCCAGCGCCGCGACCGTCGAATACGCCGGATGGCCTGACTCGGGGTTGGGCGGGATCACGAACGACACCGCGGGCAAGGTTTGTTCGTCTTCGAGATCGCGAAACAATGCGTCGACACCTTGCAGGTTGCTGCGCAGCGACGTAGTCATCACCGCGGTGGAATGCGTGAGCGGGTCACAGATGGAGCAATAGAGTTCCTTGTCGATCGCGCCGCCGATGCGTCCGCCGCTATACCATTTCCACGAAACCTTCGCTTTTGCAAGCGCGGTTCCGATGTTGGGGG
>Ga0209118_1001378_pt1 | contig 11376 bp, 10 predicted proteins | sample BlaSpr_A8_Ref_M1_FD_187988 | JGI IMG/M metagenome (GOLD analysis project Ga0209118, IMG submission 187988) | Forest soil microbial communities from Thunder Bay, Ontario, Canada - Black Spruce, Ontario site 2_A8_Ref_M1 (SPAdes) (version 2) | ecosystem: Environmental > Terrestrial > Soil > Boreal...
CGCGTGTCGTAGAGCTTGCGATTTGCGTACTTCTTGATAAGGTGTCGCTCGGGGGCTGACGTCACGGCCGGGCCCATTCTAATGCGGTGCGTCAGATGCTCCGCCCCGGCATAGATTGCGGAGGTTTAGGCATGGCAGCAAAGAAGCGGTCGTCGTCTCGGTCCAGGCCGTCGGGCCTGGTTGACCGCGCGGTCAGGGTCGGCAGGAAGGCTCTACGCGAGGCTGAGAGCCGCGTGCCGAGCGACGTTCGGCGGCAGCTCGAGCGCTCGATCAAAGACGGCCAGAAGACGTTGAAGACGGCGATCGACCAGCTGCAGGTCCAGGTTCGCCGGACCGCCAAGCAGGCCGACGTCGAGAAGGCGTTGAAGCGCCTCGAAGGCCTCAGCAAGCAGGTGCAGCAAATGGCGCGCGATGTGGCATCACGGGGCGCAACCTCGAACCGGCGTGCCACGAGCACAAGGCGGCGCGCCACGACCACCCCCAGGCGCACCACACGCAAGCCCGCAACCACGGCGAAAAAGCCGGCCCCCGCGCGCAAGCCGGCAGCCGCGCGCGCGCAGGCCGCCCCGATTCGAAAAGCTGCGCCCCGACGCGCACCCGCCAGGCGCGCTCCGGCCCCGCCGCCCGAACCCGGTACCCAGGAGTCGACGACGGAACCGGGCGAAACCGGGAGCTAGATTCTCCCGAAGACGGCAACTCCGCCCAGGAGGACGGCCCTTGGGCGGAGGGCAGGCCGGGCCGAGGCCGGCTGGCCGATCGGGTCTAGATCGTAGATCTGCAGATCCGCGAGCATGCCCGGGTCGAGGGTCCCCTTGACCGACTCCTCGAAGCTCGTGTAAGCGCCGGCTGCGGTGTATGCCTTCAACGCGGCTTGCAGGGTGATCCCGCTCACCTGGTCGTCAACCGCGACCTGGATGCCCGGCCATGGATTCGGATCCGGCGACACCGGCAGATCAGAGCTGAAGGCCACCGGCACCCCCGCGCGCATCAAACGGGCGTGCGGGGCCAGGTCGGTTCGGTCGCGGACCGGAAAGAACAGCGATGAGGCAACGCGCCCGAAGCGCGCCGCCATCGGTTGCATCACGGCCACCATGCCAAGCCTCGCCAGCCGAGCCTGAAGGTCCGGGGGGCAGATGGTGCAGTGCTCGACCCTGTGGCGCATGTGAGTTCCGCCGTCTGCCGCCTCGACCGCGTCGCACATCGCTTCGATGGCGGCATCGCCGATCGCGTGAGCGGCAACCTGAAGCCCGGCATTGGTCGCCCGGATCACCAGCTCGCGCAGCTCGGCCGGGGTCGTACGCCAGGTTCCTCCGCCCGAGCGCGTGGCCACCCGCTCGGCGCCGCCGTCGACGAACACCTTGATGGGACCCGCGCGCAGGAGCGAGCCGCCGAAGCCCGCGCGAACCCCCAGGCCCGCTGCGGCATCGAGCAGCTCCCACGAAAGAAACTCGTTGACCCGGACACGCAACCGGCCGGCTGCAGCGAGCTGCTGGTACGCGCGCATGTCGTCCGCGAAGCCGCGATTGACGGCGGCGCCGACCGATGTGATGCCCCGCGAAAGGAGGAGCTTCTGAGCCAAAAGAATTCCCGATTTGCGGTGCTCAAGGGTGGGCGGCGGCTGCACGTCTGCGACCAGGCGCATCGCTGATTCGAGCAACAGCCCGTTCGGCGTTCCGTCAGCGTCGCGGTCGATCCGGCCACCGTGAGGGTTCTTCGTCTCGGACGTGATGCCCGCGGCCGCGAGGGCCGCGGTGTTCGCCACGCGCGCGTGCCCGCCACGCTCGTCGATGTAAGCAGGCCGCCGGCCGGTCCCGCGGTCCAGCTCGCGGCGGTGCGGCTGCCGGCGCTCGACGAGCTCATCGGCGCGATAGCCCATGCCCTGCTGCCAGGCGCCGGGCTTGAGCGTTCGCGCGTGCGCCTTCAGGCGTTCCGCGATCTCGCGCACGGTGCGAGCGCCTCCGAGGTCGGCGCCGAATCTCGTCAACCCGTAGTAGACGACGTGCGCGTGAGCGTCGTTGAAGCCGGGCAGCACGCTCGCGCCGGCCAGTGCGATCACGCGCGTCCGCGGCCCTTTCAAGCCCATCAGCTCCGAACCGCCGACGGCCAGGATGCGGCCGCCGGCAATCGCGAGGTGCGTGTGGATCCTGAGGCCGGAGCGCCCAAGTGTCCGGATGCGTCCGCCGGCAAAAATCAAGCTGGCATACCCCACGAACTCCGAGGCTGCGCCGTGAGTTCGCGGGGACCCCTTTTTAGAACTCAAGCAAACGCTAGATTAAGCGCGTGCCGATCGACCTTCGCTCAGACACCGTGACCATGCCGACGCCGGAGATGCGCCAGGCCATGGCGACCACGTCGCTGGGCGATGACGTTTTCGGGGACGATCCGATGGTCAATGAGCTCGAGCAGGTGGCAGCTTCGATGCTGGGCAAAGAAGCGGCGCTCTTTCTACCGAGCGGAACCATGGGAAACGTTGTCGGTGTCGCCGTGAACACGCGCCCGGGCGAAGAGATGATTGCCGACGCCGACTCTCACGTCTTTCTATATGAGACAGCCGGCGCCGCCGTAATCTCGGGAGTCCAGATCAGGCCCGTTGCGACGCATGCCGGCGTGATGACGCCGTCCCAGGTTGAGGCCGCCCTGCGGCCGCGCAACGACTTCCATCAGCCCATCACCGCGGCGGTGAGCTTCGAGGACACTCACAACCGGCATGGGGGAGTCGTGTGGCCTTTGGAGGACTTGCGCGGCGCGTCTGAGGCGGCTCGGGGCCATGGCCTGCGCGTGCACCTCGACGGCGCGAGGATCTTCAACGCCTCGGTGGCGTCCGGGACTGACGTCGCGGATATCGCCGCCTGCGGTGACACGGTGACCTTCTGCCTCTCGAAAGGCCTGGCGTGCCCGGCGGGAAGCGTGTTTTGCGGCAGCGCCGACTCGGTGGACCAGGCTCGCCGCTGGCGCAAACGGCTCGGCGGCGCGATGCGGCAGGCCGGCGTCATTGCGGCGACCGGGTTGATCGCGCTGAGGACGATGATCGACCGGCTCGCGGAGGACCACGCCAATGCACGGACACTCGCCGAGGGCCTGGCAGAGCTGCCGGGCGTGCGCTGCGACCTGTCGCGCGTTCAGACGAACCTGGTCTTCTTCGACCTCGAACGGATGACCGGAGCCGATTTCGAGTCACAGTGCGCGAGCCGTGGTCTGCTGGGTGGTGCGACGGGCCCGCATCGCGTGCGCTTCGTGACCCACTACGGGATCACCGCAGAGGACATCCAGTCGACGCTGAAGATCTGCGAGGAGGTCTTGAGCGCGTGAGCGCACAGATCTCCCCGGACGGCATGTTCTACTGGGACGGCCAGCAGTGGGTGAGCACCCTCTCCCCTGACGGCCGGTCCCGCTGGAACGGGACGGCGTGGGTGCCGACCGGCCACGCTTACGGGCCTCCCACATACCAGGCGGCCGGCCGCACGTTGCGCGAGGCGACGTCGTGGACCCGACCTCTTCAGCTGGCCGTGGCGGGCTGGTATGTGCTCGAGGGGCTGTATGCCCTCACTCTCCCGTTCTGGATGGGAGGCCCGATGTCCCAGGCCATGAACCAGAGCATCCAGCGCCAGCAGCAGCTGTACCCGACGGTGAGCCCGCCACCCGTGGAGTTCACGAACGTGATGACCTCGATGATGGGCGGGATCCTGTGGGTCAGCGCGCTGTTCGGCCTGGTCATCGCGGTCGTCGTCGTGGTCGGAGCGCTGCAGAGATGGACCTGGATGTACTACGTCGTGCTCGTCCTCCTCGGCTTCGGTGCGCTCTCGCTTCCGGTGGACGTGGTCGACGCCCTGGGCGGCTCGGCCGTCTCGGCGGCCTCAGGTTTCAGCCTGCCCTCATGGACCTACTGGCTGGGGCTTGCGTCAGCGATCCCGAGCACGGCGCTGTTCATCTGGATGCTGGTCGCGCTGGTCAAGCGCGGGCCGTGGGCGATGAAGAAGGTGTCGACTCAGCCGGGCTGAGGAGACCGGCGAGCAGCTTCGGGTCGATGTTGCCGCCGCTCACTACAGCGACCGTTCGCGGTCCCGGCTGCAGCTGTTCCAACGCCGCAAAGGTCAACGCCCCCGCCCCCTCGGCCACGACCTTCGCGGCGATCGCCAGCTCGGGGATGGCCGACCTCAGGCGCGGCTCCGGCACGGTGAGCCATCGGTCCACGCATTCCTTTAAGAGCTCGAACATCCTCGCGTCGAAGGGCGCGGTGGTTCCGTCCGCAATCGTGTCGGGCTTGATCGCAGCAGGCCCGCCCGCCTCGAGGCTCTTAGTCCAGAGCGCGTAGCCGTCGGACTGCACGCCGATCACTTCCACATCCGGACGGAGCGCCTTCAGCGCAGACGCGATGCCGCCGATGAGCCCGCCGCCGCCGACCGGCACCAGCACGCGCGCGAGGTCGGGCACGTCGTCCAGAAGCTCGAGCGCGAGGCCTCCGTGCCCGGCCATGACCTGCGGGTCGGCGAAAGGATGCAAGAACGTTTCCGGCTCGCCTTGCCATCTCTCATCTGCCATCCACTGCAGCATCTCTTCACGCGGCATCAGGATGGGAGTCGCACCCCATCTCTTCACGCCTTCGATCTTCAATGGAGGCGCGGTCTCGTACATGACCACGCGGCACGGGACGCCAAGCGTCCTCGCGACGTAGGCGCACGCCTGCGCGGCGTTGCCTGCGCTGACAGTGATGAGACCGCGACGCAGCCTCTCCGGTTCGAGCCCGAGCGCCGCGGCGAAAAAGCCACGCACCTTGAAGCTGCCTGTCGGCTGAAGGCATTCGAGCTTGAGCAGCGCCCCCTCCACCGGCATCATCGGGCTGCGCAGGACGTGCGGCCGCGCCCGCTCGGCGGCGGCCCTGATCTGGTCGACGGCGATCATTCCCGACATTCGGATAGATAATCGTAGGGATGCCCATCTACGAGTACCGATGCGAGGAGTGCGGCAAGCGCTCCACCTCGCTCCTCCCGAGCTACTCCTCGCCGGACCCGCCCTGCCCCCACTGCGGGAAGCCGGCGCTGAAACGGCTTGTGTCGACCTTCGCCACGGTGAGCTCGGGCGACGGCGACGGAGGTGACGATTTCGACGAGGGTGGCGGTGGCGATGACTTCGGCGGTGGCGACGACTTCGGCGGCGGGGACGACTTCGGCGGCGGCGGTTACGGCGGTGACGACGACTTTTAGAGGCGCCTCTAGCCGGTCAGCTCGATCCCAAGTACCTCGTTGGCGGCTCGGATCAGCTCGCCGCGATGAGCCTCGTCGTGCGCGAAGATCCTGAAAAGGGACATGCGCACGGGCAGGCGCTTGAACAGGTCGAGCACGCGACTCTGCTGGTAGCGGTCCTCAAGGGGCTCGTAGATGAGTATGTCTGCCGTCTCGTTCATCGGATTGAATGCGCGAGACTCCTCAGCCGCCACGTCGACCTCGAACACGATGTCCCGCAACCCCTTCGGCAGGCGCTCCCTCAGCTCACGCGCGAACTGCTGGCGGGTGACGGTCAAGGCGCTGCTCGGAATCTCCTTGGCATCGGTGTGCCCCTGGTAGATGAGCTTCCATTTGAGCCTGCGCGCGACGACCTCGCCCCACGCGGCCCCGAGCTCGCGCTGCCGCGCATCCCCATGGCCGAGAGCCCAGCGGTCGACCTCGGACAGCAGCGACCATTCGGTGAGGACCTGGAATCGGTCCAGCCTCTCCAGTGGGTTGCCGCCCAGCAGCAGCTCGACGGTCGGACGAAATACCTCTCGCAGCTGTAGGTCGATGCGCCGGACGGTCCGGTGGAAGTAGACCTGCGAGTAGAGGTAGAGCCGCGCGCTCAGGAACATGTAGAGCGCCTCAGCCCCATGCGCGTGCAGCGTCAGGCCCCGCTCGGAGATGAAGGAGTAATGGATGATCCGCTGCACGTCTACCGGGCCCGCCGCGACGCCACATATATAAGAGTCGCGCGGGACGTAGTCCATGTTGTCGGCCGAATACGCGCCGACGAGCGCGGGTTTCAGAGGCGCCAGCCACGCCGGCGGCTCAAAGCCGGCCAGCTCGGCCGAGCTGATCAGGTAGGCCACCCATCGCGGGTCGATACTCTCCCCTGCCTCGAAGTCGGCGCTGGGCGAAGCACCGAGCGACGCGATCTGCTCGGCAAGCGGGCCGGTGATCAGCGACCGTCCGATGATTTCATGGTCGATGCCCCACGTGTCGAGGTAGTTCTCATCAAAGAAGTGGCCGAACGGACCATGACCGATGTCGTGGAGCAGCCCGGCCATGCGCATCGTCTCCTCGACGAGCGGCGCCGAAGGCGTGGCGTCGCAGGCCGCGCTCAGCGATGGATACAGGTGACGGGCCCATTCCCCGGCGAGGTGCATCGAACCAAGGGCGTGCTGGAAGCGTGAATGCTCCGCCGTGGCGAAAACCCACCACGCGCTCTGAAGCTGGTGGATCCGGCGCAAGCGCTGCATCCAGGCCGAGTCGACGAGGTCTTGCTCCGATGCACCGCCGGGCACGCCCCCGGGCCCTCCCTTGGTGATGCGAAGGTATCGGTAGATGAGATCGCTCGAAAGATTGACTCTCGAGTACTCGGCAGGCACGCGTGTCACGTGGCGATTATCCCCATGAACGCCGACCTCGAGCGCGGCATCAACCTCTTTAACAGCGGCCGCTACTGGGACGCTCACGAAGCCTGGGAGCACGCGTGGATGCCCGATCGCAAAGGCCCGGACGCCGGGTTTTATAAGGGCCTGATCCAGGTCGCCGCCGGGTGCCTTCACTACGGGAGGCGCAACCGGCGCGGAACGGTCAACAAGTGGCGCAGCGGCGTCGACTACCTCCGCCCGTATTTACCCGCGCATAAAGGCATTCGCCTGGAGCCTCTGGTCGCGACCGTAGACAGCTTCCTCGCGGCCTTGACGCCGGGCGAGTGGCCGGAGCTGACGATGCCGCAGATCGCTCAGGAATAAGGGGGGAAGCGACGCCCGGCCGACTTTTCGATCAACCCTCCATGGCCGAGCCCGGCGAGGTCGATCGGCGAGCCCGAGAACACGAACGGCAGGACCAGGTCGAGCGACGTGCTCTTGCCGAAGCCGGCGCAGGACGCGATCCCCAGGACGGCAGCCCTGCCCAGGCGTCCCATCCACAACATCGAGCCGGGGTGTGCCGGCATCCCGAAGCGGATCAGCTCGCCGCCCGCCCGCTCCAGCTCCGAGTAGGCGGGGTCGAGCGGATCGATCGACGACGCTCCAGCGAACAGGACGAGGTCGGCGCCGGCCTCGGTCGCATGGGCATAGGCCGCCGCTACCGCGGGTCGCTGCCGGGGGACTTCCTCGACGCCCAGGATCTCGGCGCCATACCAACCGAGCTTGCGCTGGACCGCCTCGGCGAACATCGAGCGCGCGGCCGGTTTGAGCTTTTCGGTCACGACGATGGCAGTCCGCAGTGGGAGAAACGGCAGCAGCTCGAGAACGCGGAACTCGAGAGCCATGTACGAGGCCTCGCGGACGACTTGCTCGGGCACCGCGACCGGCGTCACCTTGCAACCGGCGACCTCTTCACCCGCCTCGACCGCCTGGCCGTCAAACAGCGTGAACAGGGCAATGCCGGAGAGGGCGTTGATCTTGCCGACGAGCTCGGCGTTGACGCGGAGCAGACCGCGCCGCGTGGCAATGAGCCTGTACTGGCTCTGCGCCGGACCTTCGACCCGCAGGGGACCCAGCTTCGCCATGGCATTCGCCAGGCGCCGTCCGGCTTCGTCCTCATGGATGTCGCCCGGCTCGAGCTCGACGGCGTGAACTTCCGGGTGGCCGCGCAGAAGCGCTACGTGCTCCGCCCCGAGCACCGTTCCCTTTCGAAGCTCGGGCCCGAGGTCATGCGTGAGCACGCGCCCTTCGATGTCAGCCGCCTCCACAGCACCCCCGTCCAATCGGACCGCCTTCATTAATTGAGAGGATAGATTCGTGATGGCTCCGAGCGTCCGGCTCTACAACACCTTCACCCGCGCCAAAGAGGAGTTGAAGCCCCTGCGGGAGCGGGCGGTGCGGATCTACTCGTGCGGCCCGACGGTCTATCGCTATGTGCACGTCGGAAACCTGCGGACGTTCATGCTGCCGGACCTGCTACGACGCAGCCTCGAGTACCTCGGCTACAAGACCGAGCAGGTGATGAACATCACCGATGTCGGTCACCTCACCGACGACACGTTCGACCGCGGCGAGGACAAGATGCTGGTCTCGGCGCGCCTGGAGAACAAGTCGCCTCAAGAGATCGCGGCGCACTACACGACCGCGTTCATGGAAGACGCCGCGAAGCTCAACATTCGCCGCGCGGACCAGTACCCGCACGCGACCGACTACATACCGCAGATGATCGACCTGATTGAGAAGCTGATCGCGGGCGGCCATGCGTACGAGGTCGGCGGAACCGTCTACTACGACATCGCAACTTTTCCGGCATACGGCAAGCTCTCGCGCAACACCATCGACAAGCTCCTCGCGGGCGCGCGCGGTGAGGTGGATCCACGCAAGCGAAACCCGGGGGATTTCACGCTCTGGAAGGCCGCCGGTGAGCACCGGCTGCAGGTTTGGCCAAGCCCCTGGGGTCCGGGCTTTCCGGGCTGGCACATCGAATGCTCGGCGATGTCCATGTCTCTGCTCGGCGATCGGTTCGACATCCACACCGGCGGATCGGACAACGTCTTTCCGCACCACGAAGCCGAGATCGCGCAGAGTGAAGGCGTCACCGGCCATCGAGTGGTGACGTGCTGGATGCACGGCGGCCTGTTGATGCTCGGCGGCGCACGCATGGCAAAGTCCGCCGGAAACTTCTTCCGCATCTCCGAGCTGGAAGCACAGGGCTTCGACCCGCTCGCTTTCCGCTATCTCGCTCTGCAGGCGAAGTACCGCACAACCCTGAACTTCAGCACCGAGAGTCTGGCGGGAGCCGACCGGGTGTTGAGGCAGCTGCGGCGGAATGTTGCGGATTGGTCGAATGGATCCCGTGCGTCGGAAACCGAAGGCGTGGCGATCGACGATTACGAGGCACGCTTCCAGGCGGCGCTGGCCGACGACCTCGATCTGCCCGCAGCGATGGCGCTGATCGCCGAGTTGGCGCGCTCCGAAGTTTCTCCGGGAGGCAAGGCATCGCTTCTGCGGTCATGGGACGGCGTGCTCGGCCTCGACCTCGACCGGGCGCCCTCAGAGGCTCCGCTTCCGGCGGGCGCGTCCGCCTTGCTCGAGGCTCGCGAGCAAGCGCGCGCGGCGAAGAATTTCGCCACGTCGGACCGCCTGCGCGACGAGCTGGCCGCGCTCGGGGTGTCGGTCACTGACACGCCCGACGGCCAGCGCTGGCAAACGAACCCGATCAAACCCCCTAGTTAGGAGTGGGACCGGGCCAAGCGACCCGGCCCCACGAGAGGAAGGGGGTTGTTACCTGACTGAGGACCCTGGGCCTCCCTTGACTCCGAACGAATGTTCGACTACCCTCGCTAGGCGCAGCATGGTCAGCCTCCCCGCGTTCAACCCGGCGGACTTCCAAGGGGAGATAACGCTTGATCACGTGATTTCTGCGGCCTCGGCGAATTTTGCCCCCCTTCCTCCCGAGCTGAGCCCGGGTTTGGTCACCGCCCTCGCCGGTCGCGGCATCGACCGCCTCTACTCTCACCAGGCGGACGCCTACCGCGCCGTCCGGCAAGGCCGGCACCTGGTCGTCGTGACGCCCACCGCCAGCGGAAAGACCCTCTGCTACAACCTTCCCGTCCTTCAGCGCTTGCTCGAGGATCCTCAGAGGCGGGCGCTCTACCTCTTTCCGACCAAGGCCCTGGCCCAGGACCAGCTGGCCGAGCTCAGCGCGCTCAAACACGGCCTTCCGATCGAGCTGCGGGCCGACACCTACGACGGCGACACGCCGCCTGGGCGGCGCACCGCGATCCGCGAGGGCGGGCATGTCGTGATGACCAACCCCGACATGCTCCACGCAGGACTGCTTCCGCATCACACCAGGTGGCGCCGCCTCTTCTCGAGCCTGGATTTCGTGATCGTCGACGAGCTTCACACGTATCGCGGGCTGTTCGGCAGCCAGGTCGCCAACGTCATCCGGCGCCTGAAACGGATTTGCGCCTTCTACGGTTCGAGCCCGATTTTCATCTGCGCCTCCGCGACCATCGCGAACCCGCTCGAGCTCGCCAAGCGACTGCTCGAGGAGGAGAACGTGGAGCTCGTCGAGCGTAACGGCGCCCCGCGCGGCGAGCGGCGCCTCGTGTTCTACAACCCACCACTGGTCAACCGCGAGATGGGCATCCGGCGCAGCTCGATGCTCGAGGCGCGCCGCATCGCCGCGCCGTGGATCCGCGCGGGCTCGCAAACCATCGTCTTCTGCCGGAGCCGGCTGCAGGTCGAGGTGATGCTCAGCTACCTGAGGCAGGACCTTGCCCCTCGCCTCGACGCCAACCGGCGCGTGCGTGGCTACCGCGCCGGATATCTGCCGCTGCACCGGCGCGAGATCGAGGCCGGGCTGCGCACCGGAGAGATCACCGGCGTCGTGAGCACGAACGCCCTCGAGCTCGGCATCGACATCGGCAGCCTGCAGGCGGCGGTTCTGGTCGGCTATCCCGGAACGATCGCGTCGACGTGGCAACAGCTGGGTCGTGCCGGGCGGAGATCGGGATCGATCGGAGTGTTCGTCGCATCGAGCTCTCCGCTCGACCAGTTCATAGTCCGCCATCCCGAGTACTTCCTCAGCGCGGACCCGGAAGAAGGCCTGATCGACCCCGACAACCTTCTCCTGCTGGCGGGCCATCTGCAGGCCGGGCTCTTCGAGCTGCCTTTCGAAGACCAGGAGCGGCTCGGTCGCGCCGACGTCAAGGAGCTGCTGCAGGTTTTCGAAGAGGACGGTTCAGCGACACGATCGGCCGGTCGCTGGTTCTGGAGCCGGCAGGCGTTTCCCGCGGAAGAGGTTCACCTGCGCCGGATCCTCGCCGACAACGTCGTGATCATCGACACGTCCCACCCGCGACCGCAGGTGATCGGCGAGATGGACCAGTTCACCGCACCGGTCTTGCTGCATGAAGAAGCTGTCTACCTCCACGAAGGCGCGCAGTTCCACGTCGACCGGTTGGACTGGGATGAGAAGAAGGCATATGTGCGACCGGTCGAGGTCGACTACTACACGGATGCTCTCGCGTCCGTGACGGTGCAGGTGCTCGACACGTTCGACGGCCCGCAAGACGACGGAGTTTCGCGCAGCCACGGCGAGCTGAAGATCACCAGTCTCGCGAGCATGTTCAAGAAGATCCGGTTTCACACGCACGAGAACATCGGGTCGGGACCGATCCACCTCCCCGAGCAAACCCTGCACACGACCGGTTACTGGATCACGGTCG
>Ga0209118_1001379_pt1 | contig 11376 bp, 8 predicted proteins | sample BlaSpr_A8_Ref_M1_FD_187988 | JGI IMG/M metagenome (GOLD analysis project Ga0209118, IMG submission 187988) | Forest soil microbial communities from Thunder Bay, Ontario, Canada - Black Spruce, Ontario site 2_A8_Ref_M1 (SPAdes) (version 2) | ecosystem: Environmental > Terrestrial > Soil > Boreal...
ATTGACGGCCCAGGACTTTCACCTGTTAGATTCGCAGCCTTACCGGCCGCTCCAGGACTTTCACCTCCTAGTGAGTGCGCCATGCCGGGCGCACCAAAATAAAGCGGACGAGTCGCCTCGTCCGCATCAAAAAAGGAGCCCCCCGCCAGTGCCGCCTGGTCTCGGATCTCTTGAACCTAGGGCTCAAGATGGCAGCCCACCGAGCCCCTTCAGGAACGTCCGCGTAGGACGCGCACACCAGGGCTGCTTAGGCGGGCCTCCGCGACATATGTCATTGGTTCAAAGGATGCAAAGACCAAGAGCAAACACCGCAGGGGGCAACCGGCGCTGAATCCTGCAGTTGTTGTGGGATTGAGGCAGGCTTCAGAACAGCTTGTCTTGTTCAGCCAACGCATCATCGATGCTGGCTTGCAAGGCGTTAATTCTACGCTTGAGTTGAGCGCTGTCAAAACCCCCGGAGGTTCCCGGGTTGAGAAATTCGTGGGTAATGTTAAGTGCGGCGATCAAGGCAATGCGTTCCGTTCCCACCACTTTGCCACTGTCCTTGATTTCCTGAATTCGTTGATTTACATAGTCGACGGCAGCCAATAGCTGCTTCTCCTGCCCGTCCGCGCAGGCCACCTTGAACTCACGCCCCATGAGGTTGATGGAAAGGCCCTTCCCGTCGGCGCTCATAACGCCTTCGCCGGAATGCGCCCAATCGCGCTCTCAAGCCGCCCTTTGGCGGTCTCGATTTTTTCGCTCAAACGCTTATGGTCATCGGTCTTCGCGGCGATCTGCTGGCGCAAAAAGCGATTCTCAGAGCGCAACTGATGGACCACATCCACCAGTTGACCGATCTTGTTTTCCAATTCTGCGAGCTCAAAATCCATACAGCGACTATACGAGAGAAAGTCGAGGTAAGTCAATCGTTAAGAGTCGGTTGTTCATGAAGTTAGGAAGCAGTTGAAGAGTCGATTTCGGGCATTTCTCCGCGACCTCCGGTATCATCGAGCCGCTTTAGGTGCCCGAGCCGATTCTTCGGTACGGGTTAAACGGGAAACAGGTGAACACGCCCGAAAAGCGTTGATTCCTGTGCTGCCCCCGCAACGGTTAGCAGGTACTTACCCACCACACCAGCCACTGCAGGCTTTGCCCTGTGGGAAGGCGATGAGTGAATGGCGCGAAAGCACCGGCCTGCGAGCCCGGATACCGGCCTAAAGACACACCGACGTGCCGCGGGGTCCTGGCAATTCCGGAAATTCTTTTGGATTTCTCTGCTGCGATTCCCAAGCGTCGTTTGTCCACACACGCAGCCTGCGGGGACGCCGACTGCCAAGGAGAATCCAATGCAAGCCTTCCGTTTCCGCCTGGGCCCGCTGTTAGTTTGCTCGCCACTCGGCTTGGCCCATGCAGCGCCACCGGCGCTTCTCCCGGATCCCATCATCGTCACTGCAACGCGCACGCCCCAAAAAGTTGCCGATCTGCTCGCGGATGTGCGCGTCATCGATGCCGAGGACATCGCAGAGGCGGGCACGCAGACGCTCACTGAACTATTGCAGGCAAAGGGAGGAGTGGAGATCAGCGCGAACGGCGGTCCGGGCCAGGTGTCCGGGGTATTCATTCGCGGCACCAACACGAACCATGTCGTGGTGCTGATCGATGGCGTTCGCATCAATTCTGCGACCACGGGCACCAACGCCTTCGAGAACATCCCCCTCGAGCAGATCGAACGCATCGAAATTCTGCGCGGCCCTGCAAGCAGCCTGTACGGCGCTGATGCGATCGGCGGAGTCATTCAGATTTTCACCAAACGCGGCGGTCATCGAACCGAGGTGAGCGCCGGCGCCGGCACCTGGCGCACCGAGCGTTACTCGATCGGCATGTCGCGCGATTTCGACACAACGCACTTGGCCCTGCAGGCCGCCTATCACGCTACCCAAGCATTCTCCGCGACCAACGAAAGAGCAGGCTTCTCCTTCAACCCGGACGATGACCCCTATCGCAACAAGAATCTCAGCGTCGCGGTGAGCCACGAATGGGCCACGGAGCAGGAAATCACAGGACGCGCACTGGTGAGCGAAGGTGCGACGCACTTCGATGCAGGGCTGGGAAGTGACGATGTGAACCGGCAGCGGCTTTCGACGTACGCGCTGGAAAGCCGCAACAAAGTTTTCAACAACTGGCAAAGTACTCTGAGAGTTGCCCGCGGCACTGACGCGTCGACCATCAGCGGCGCGAATCCCGGGGCGTTTCGTACCGATCAGGACCAGGCCGGCTGGCAAAACGACATCGCCGCAGCCGGCGGACAGATCGTGGCCGGGCTCGAGTACCGGCGCGAGGCGGTCGTGAGCGACACCGCCTACGACAAAACCAGTCGCATCATCCGCTCCGAATTCGCGGGTTATTCCGCGAGCGTCGCGGCCCACCTCCTGCAAGCCTCGGTGCGCCACGATGACGACTCGCAATTCGGCGATCACAACACCGGCAATCTGGCCTATGGCTACCGGGTCACACCGGCCTGGCGGCTTTCCGCCGCAGCGGGCAATGCCTTCAAGGCGCCGAGCTTCAACGACCTGTACTTTCCACTCTCCTTCGGGTTCAAAGGCAACCCTGATCTCAAGCCGGAGCGGGCAACGAGTTACGAAGGGGCGATCCGTTACGACGCCGGCGACCGGCATGGAGGGAGCACTTTCTACTACACCAGAATTCGCGACCTCATCGCGATCGATCCCAGTTTCTCGACGGTGATCAACGTCAACGAAGCGCGCATCCGTGGTGCAACGCTCTTCTACGCCCTGGACCGGGAAGGCTACCGCGTCAGAGCCGAAATCACCCGCGAGGATGCGACCGATGCCGCCACCCACAACCAGCTCGTGCGCCGCGCCAAAACGTTCGGCACTTTGAGCGCGACGGGAACGTGGGGCGCCTGGCGTTTTGGCGGAGAACTGGTCGGCAGCGGCCCTCGCTTCGACAGCGTTGCGAATACGGCCGCCTCGCGCATGGCCGGCTACGCGCTCCTCTATTTACATGGTTCGTATGCGCTGACAGCGGAAGTGACCGTCTCAGCGCAGTGGAACAACGCGTTAGACAAGGACTACGACCTGGCGCAAGGCTTCAACACGCCAAGATCGAACGTGTTCTTGTGGCTCACGTACGCGCTGAAGTAGCCCAGGAGTCGAATCCCTGCGCAGCACGATCGGCGCTCAGCGGTTGCCGATGGACGGCCGATCGTGCACATCGTCTTGAGGACGCTCGCATTGCCCTGACGGCCGACTGGGCAGGGGCCCGGCATTTTGCTATCGTGCGCCGGATGATCGACAAAACCTACCTCTCCGACGCGATCGATCTGCAAGCGATCCATCGCGTGCTCGTCACCAAGCTGCGTCATCACGGCGATGTGCTGCTCACCTCACCGTTGTTCCAGGTGCTCAAGAACCACGCTCCGCACCTGCAGATCGACGCGCTCGTCTACCACGATACGCGCGAGATGCTGAGCGGCCATCCCGCGATTGCGGAGATTTACAGCGTCGGCCGGGAATGGAAGCAACAGAGCGGCAGCGCGCGGTTGGAACATGAGTGGCGGCTCATCAGGCGCTTGCAAGCGCGCCAATATGACTTGCTGGTCCACCTTACCGAAAGTGCCCGTGGAGTCCTGCTCTCGCAACTGCTTGGAGCGCGCTACTCGGTCGCACGAGAGCGTGCGGACCGCGGGTGGTGGTGGCGGCGCAGCTTTACGCATCTCTACCCGGTACCCCGCGCCAAGCCGCGCCACACTGTGGAGCTGCACCTGGACGCGCTGCGCCGGTTGGGCATACAACCGCAGTTCGAAGAACGTCGCCTCATACTGGTGGCGGGAGACGAAGCGGAAACAGAGATTGCCGCGTTACTCGGTGAGCATGGCTTAGCTGCAAAACAATTTATTCATCTACATCCTACTTCGCGTTGGTTCTTTAAGACCTGGCCGGTGGAGCGAGTCGCTGAATTGATTGATGCCTTGCATGCGCAAGGCGAGCGAATCGTGTTGACCAGCGCCCCGGACCCGCGTGAGCGCAATATGATTGGCGCCATCCTCGCTCGCTCCAAGGCGCCCGTCGTGAATTTTTCCGGCCTGCTTTCCTTGAAGTCGCTCGCCGCACTCACCGCCAAAGCGAAGCTCTTCATCGGCGTCGATTCGGCACCGATGCATATTGCAGCCGCCGTGCAGACTCCGGTGGTGGCCCTATTCGGACCGAGTGGCGACATCGAGTGGGGTCCGTGGATGGTGCCTTGCCGCGTGATCACCTCAGAGCACCCCTGCCGCCCGTGCGGCAACGACGGTTGCGGCGGAGGCAAGGTGAGCGAGTGCCTCACCGTTCTGCCTGCGGCTCGAGTGCTCGCCGCCGTCAATGATTTGCTGGCATGGAGATGACGCCACCCAGGATCGCCGTGGTGCGCGCCCGCTACAACCCTTATGGCGGCGCCGAGCGCTTTGTTGCCAACGCACTCAGCGCATTGCAGGCGCAGGGCGTGCAGCTCACCATCGTGACGCGCTCCTGGCAACAGCAGGCTGGGATAGCCGCGCTGGTGGTCAACCCGTTTTACTTGGGCAATGTGTGGCGCGATTGGAGTTTTGCCCGCGAAGTATGCAAACGCCTCGAAGGCGGGGTTTTCGATCTGGTGCAATCGCACGAGCGTCTCACCTGCTGCGATGTCTACCGGGCAGGCGACGGCGTCCACCGCGAATGGCTTAAGCAGCGAATCCGTGCAGCGGGGCAGTGGCAACGTCTCAGCATCGCTGCCAATCCCTATCACCGTTACATGCTGCGGGCGGAACGACGCGTCTTCGCGAGCCCGCAGTTGAAGGCAGTGATCTGCAATTCGGCGATGGTCAAGCGTGAGATCCAGCATTACTTTCAGTTGCCGGAATCAAAATTGCACGTGATTTACAGCGGGGTCGATGGCGAACGTTTCTCGCCCGGCCTGCGCCTGCGGCGCGACAGTTTTCGGGCGCAACATGGCATTGCCTCGGACGCGTTGGTCTATTTGTTCGTCGGTTCGGGATTCGAGCGCAAGGGAGTGGGATGTTTTCTGCAGGCACTGGCTCGATTGCCGAGCAGCTGCGTGGGACTGATCGTCGGCAGGGACAAGCATCATTCAAGATTCGAACGACTGGCGACGCGGCTGGGTATCGAGCAGCGCGTTCGCTTCACCGGCGGTGTCGAGAACACCGCTCCCGCCTATGGTGCGGCCGACATATTTGTCTTGCCGACGCTGTATGATCCGTTTCCCAACGCGGCGCTCGAAGCCATGGCGAGTGCACTACCCGTCATCACCAGCCACAAGAGCGGCGCTGCGGAATTAATCGAGGACGGAACAAATGGCTTCCTTTGCGACGCCCTCGACGTCACACAATTGGCGCAGCACATGGCGGCGCTGCAGGATGAGGCGTTGCGCCGGGCGCTGGGCGCTGCCGCCAGAAAGACCGTCCTACCCCTCACTCTTGAAGCGATGTCTGCTCGGTTGATCGCGCTATACCATCAGCTGCTGGAGCTGCATTGAGTGGCCGGTTACGTCCTCCGGTATAATTCCAAAGATGTATGCGCGCCCACGCGACGTGGCTCATGCCTCTGCCCTGCTAGCTGATCATTCCAGATGAACAGCCGGGAACTCTACCTGCGCCTGCTTTCCTACTTGCGTGCCTACAAGGGTGCCTTTGCGCTTTCCATCGTCGGTATGGTGATTACCGCGGCCAGCGAACCGATGTTCCCGGCACTGGTCCAGTTGATGCTGTATACGCTCGATAACAGCTACACGTTGAAGTTCCCGCAGCTCCAGTCCTACGTGCCAGCATGGGCGATTCCGCTGGCCGTCATCGCGCTCTTCGTGGTTCGCGGATTGGCGATGCTGCTCTCCACCTACTGCATCAGCTGGGTCGGCAACCGATTGGTCATGGAATTGCGGCGGCAGATGTTCAGCCGATTAATCACGCTGCCCAACCGGTTCTTCAACGATCACGCCACCGGCAACCTGATGTCCAAGCTCACCTACGACGTGACGCAAGTGACCTCTGCCGCAACCAGCGTGGTCACCATTGGCGTCAAGGATTCGCTCACCATCCTGGGATTGCTGTTCTATTTATTCCTCATCAACTGGAAATTGATGCTTGTTTCGATCGCCATGGCTCCATTCATGGCCGTGATTGTGCGCCGGGTCAGCAAGCGGCTGCGCGCAGTGAGCCGCAGCGCGCAGCACGCCATTGGAGACGTGACGAGTGTGTTGCAGGAGTCGATCGAGAACCAACGCGTCATGAAGATATTCGACGGTCAGGAATACGAATCGAGTCGCTTCGTCCGCGCAATCGACCGAGTGCGGCAATTGGCGATGAAGCAGGCAGTCACCGCTGCCATCAACTCGCCATTTGTCGAACTGCTCGCGGCGATCGCGCTTTCGACGATCATGGCGCTCGCCTATCAGCAAGCCGCCGTGGATAAGACGACGGCGGTCGATTTCGTCGGCTTCATCATGGGAATGCTGCTGCTGTTTCCGCCGCTGAAACGGCTCACCTCCGTAAACGAACCGCTGCAGCGCGGGCTCGCTGCAGCAGAGAGTGTGTTCGAGTTGCTTGACGAAGCACCGGAACAGGATACCGGCATGGTGACGCTCTCGCGCGCCAAAGGCCGCATCGAATTCGACCGCGTCGGCGTCAGCTATCAGGCAGACGCAACACCCGCGTTGATCGATATTTCCTTGGTTATCCAGCCGGGAGAGACCATCGCCCTGGTGGGAGCGTCCGGCAGCGGGAAGACCACTCTGGTAAGCCTGATCCCGCGCTTTTTTCATCCCAGCGAAGGCTACATCCTGATTGATGGCCACGCACTGGAAGAAATAACGCTGTCGAGCCTGCGCGCCAATATCGCACTGGTCAGTCAGGACGTGCTGCTATTCAACGATACGGTCGCGGCCAATATCGCCTACGGCCGACTGGCGGGCACGGCGGAAGCGGCCATCGTTGCCGCCGCGGAAGCGGCGCACGCCATGGAGTTCATCGCCGCCATGCCGCAGGGGCTGCAAACCCACATCGGCGAGAACGGCGTGCGCCTCTCCGGCGGGCAACGGCAGCGCCTGGCGATCGCCCGGGCGTTGCTCAAAAACGCGCCCATCCTGATTCTCGATGAAGCCACGTCCGCGCTGGATACCGCCTCGGAGCGACACGTACAAGCGGCGCTGGAGACGTTGATGCAAGGACGGACCACCATTGTGATTGCGCATCGGCTATCCACCATAGAGAACGCGGACCGCATCGTGGTGCTGGATCGCGCCCGCATTGCAGAGATCGGCACGCACAGGGAGTTGCTTCTGCGTAGTGGGCCGTATGCCCATCTGCATGACATGCAATACGCGAGGCGTCCGAATCCCACTGCGGTCAATGCATGAACCCGACGATCGGACAGCGCGAGGTGGCCGGCCTTGAGGCGAGGCTGCGCCCCGGGGTTGCCCGCTGATGCGGAAGTTGCACATCGTCCATACCGAGGCGTCGGTGGGCTGGGGCGGGCAAGAGATCCGTATCCTTACCGAAGCAGCGGGGATGATCGGACGCGGCCATCGCATTACGTTGATCACGCCGCATGAGGCCAGCATCTACCGCGAGGGGAAGGCGCGCGGGCTCGACGTGGTTGCGCTCGCCATCGAACGGAAGAAGATTGCCGGGCTCACCGCGATCCTTCGCTGGCTGCGCCGCAACCCGGTGGATGTCATCAATACGCACAGTTCGACGGATGCGTGGCTCGCCGCCTTGGCATGCCAATTCTTGAAGAAGCCTCCGCCCATCGTCCGCACGCGCCATATCTCGGCACCGGTTCCAGACAACATGGCCACGCGCTGGCTCTACGACACTGCAACGAAGCGTATCGTCACCACGGGGGAGCGGCTGCGCAATGAATTGATTGACCGTAATGGCTTCGATCCCAACCGTATCACCTCCGTACCGACCGGCATCGACACGAACCGATTCGTCCCGGGGGACAAGCGCGAGGCGCGGCGCCGACTCGGATTGTCGGAAAGTCGTCCTACCCTGGGCATCGTCGCCACGCTGCGCGACTGGAAAGGACATAGCTACTTGCTCGAAGCGCTGGCGGGGCTCCCCGATCATGGGCTCTGGCTCCTCATCATTGGCGATGGCCCGCAACGCGAGGCACTTGCCAGGCAGATCGATCGACTCGGATTGCAGGAGCGTGTCCTGATGCCCGGCAATCAGGCAGATGTCGTGCCCTGGATTCAAGCGCTTGATGTCTTCGTGCTGCCTTCTTACGCCAACGAGGGCGTACCGCAGGCCATCCTGCAAGCCATGAGTTGCGCCATCCCGGTGATCAGCACGCCGGTCGGCAGCATTATGGAGGCGGTGCGTCAGAATGACACCGGCTGCATCGTTGCCGCCAGGGATCCTGCGGCGCTCCGCGAAGCGATCGTGAGACTCCTTGGCGACGCGGAGCTGCGCTTGCGCTTTGGCAACACGGGCAGAAAGCTTGTCCTGGAAAAATTCGGCCTCGCTGTCATGCTCGACAAGATGGAATCGGTCTTTCTTGCAGCCGCCTGTGGCTAGCCGCGCCCGCACGCGCCTGCCGGTCGTCAGCCGCGCGCTCATCCATCTTGCGCTGAGCGCCACACGGCGTAAGAAAGCGAGCGATCCCCGGCGCATTCTCATCACCCATCACCTGTTGCTGGGCGACACGCTGATGCTCACTCCGCTGCTCGCCAAGCTCCGCGGACTCTACCCGCAGGCTGAAATCGTCATGACGGCCCCGAGGTCCATCGCGCCGCTGTATGCGCATCAGCCGTACGGCGTGATTGCCTGGCCGTTCGATCCCTACGACGTGGCGACCCTCGCCGCGATGTTCCCCAAAGCGGGTTTCGACCTGGCGGTGACGGTGGGGGACAACCGCCACAGCTGGCTTGCGTTGGCCCTCGATGCGCGGTGGATCGTGGCACATGCAGGCGATCGACCCGCGTACAAGAGCTGGCCTGTCGATGCGTTGATCCCTTACCCTGGCGAGGCCGCAGCCTGGGGCGACCTCGTCGCGATGCTGGTCGACGGCCCGCCGCCGCCGCCCTACGACGCACGCGACTGGACGGCGCCGCCGTGCCTGCCTTTTGAGGCACCGCGCCCGCCCTACGCCGTGCTGCACGTCGGGGTAGGCACCCCGCTCAGAATGTGGGAGCCGCACAAATGGCAGGCCGTGGCGCAGGAACTAGCGAATCGCGGACTTGGGGTGGTCTGGAGCGCGGGGAAGGGCGAACGTGCGATCGTTACGCAGGTCGATCCCGCAGGGAAGTTCCACAGTTACGCCGGCCTGCTCGATCTTCCCCAGCTATGGCAATTGATCCAGCGGGCGGCGTTGCTGGTGGCGCCGGACACGGGGGTCGCCCACCTGGGCCGCGTCACCGACACGCCCACGGTCGTGCTTTTCGGCCCGGGTTCCGACGTGCTGTTTGGGGCCGGAGAGTTCTGGCGCAATAGCCCTTTCCGCGCCGTCACCATCAAGGATTTTCACTGCCGCGACCAGCGAACCGTGTTCAAGCGGGAGATCGCCTGGGTAAGGCGCTGCGAACGCAGCCCCGCAGAATGCGCCGCACCCGCCTGCATGCACGCCATCCAGGTGACTGCCGTGCTAGCAGCCATCGATGCCATGCTGCGCGAAGGTGCCGCGCGGCGGCGCGAAGCGCCGACCAGCGCTCAAGCGGCACCGTCCTGAGCGGCGGGCACGCCGCCGCTCAGGACGCCCCTGGCCCCGTGGGTCGCTGCAGCTGACCCAAGGATTCGTCCAGAATAAGCAGTTGCAGAATCTGCTCCGCCATGTGCTGCGCCCCCCCCTGATAGTGCTGAACCATCGCGCTGACCGCGTTGGGGTCGATCTGCTCACCCGTCGTTTCGGCTAGACGCTCGCCCAAACCGGGAAGGCGCGCTGCCAGGTCGCGCCGCAGCCATTCACCCAAGGGGGGATTGAAGCCGCGTTTTTTTTGGCTGAACAGACCCAGGGCAGCGCAGGGCGAGCATGCCCGCTGAAATATGAGCTTCGGCGGTCGGGTAAAGCGCTCATCGGGGGGGATCGCCAACAGGTTCTGATACCAGTAGTGATCGAGCATCGGTACGCGCAGCTCCAGGCCGTGCGCCATGGTGCACAGGTCGGCCTTGCGCAGGATGTATTCCGGCAGGTAATTGCGCATGTCCAAATCGATGAGGGCGAGCAATGGCGGGTTCGCGCGCGCGTCATCGAAGCGCCAGTAGGTGAAGCGCCCCGGACGATGGCCGGGTTGCAGGTAAAGACGCTGTCCGGGGGTGAAGCCGGAGAAGCGCAGGTGATACGCTTCGAGCCAGTCCATGCTCAATTCCGCGGCAAGCTTCGAGAAGTGCTTGCTATCCCGGCTGGGCCGAAACCGCAGTGCGCCAAGCCGCCACCCTGCGCGCCACGCGGTGCGCAGATGTTTGTCGTAGCGCTTGTAGCCCGCGAGGAGTTCGTCGCCGCCGTCGCCGCCCAGAACCACTTTCACGTGGCGGGTCGTCTCCCGCGACAGATACCAGAGCGGGAAGCTGCTCGGATCGGCGAACGGCTCGTCCAGATCGGCAACGATTCGTTCGAAATCGCTCGCGATGTCCTGCACGATCGCGACCGCATGGTTCGGCAGGCCGACCAGGTCGGCAACGGCCTTGGCCTGCGGCGCCTCGTCCATCGCGCTACCCGGGAAAGCCGCGGTGAACGAATGGAAATTCCGGAAACCCTGCGCGCTGAGGCGACTCGCGATCACGCTCGAATCGATACCGCCGCTCAAGAAAAGCCCCAGCGGCCGGTCCGCCACGGTGCGGATCTTGATCGCGTGATCCAGGGTGGCCAGCCAGTCGCCGGGCACTGGCCGGGGATGCCAATAGCAGTGCTTCGTGAGTTCCCGGGTGGCGAGATCGAAGCTCAGATAGTGGCCGTTTTCCAGACGGGACACCTGGCGAAGGATGGTGCGCGGCGCGGGGATGTAGCGGTGGGCAAGATAGGCGTCGATGGATTCTTCGGAAAATCCTCGCGCCGATGCCGGCACGAAGGGCAACAGGCCGCGCAGCGTTGAAGCGAAGGCCAGTTCATTCTGCTGGTGGTAGTAGACCAAAGGCTTGATGCCCATGCGGTCGCGGATCAGCAGCACCTTCTGCCGCCGCAAGTCGACGATCACCATGGCAAACATGCCGCGCAGCTTGTGGATGCAGTCGACGCCCCAGGCCTCATAGGCACGCAAAATGAATTCGGTGTCGGAGCGGGTGCGGAATAGGACGCCCTGCCGGCGCAACGACTCAGCGTCCGACTGCCAATCGAACACTTCGCCGTTGTAGCAGATCCAGAGGTCGCCGCGTTCGTTGGACATGGGCTGATCGGCTTT